>Ga0307505_10001826_pt1 | contig 16106 bp, 8 predicted proteins | sample 23_S_MG_FD_202183 | JGI IMG/M metagenome (GOLD analysis project Ga0307505, IMG submission 202183) | Soil microbial communities from Populus trichocarpa stands in riparian zone in the Pacific Northwest, United States - 23_S | ecosystem: Environmental > Terrestrial > Soil > Riparian zone > Trees...
CGGCCATCGCCTCTTGCGGGGTGCCGTACCAGATGAGGTGGAAGCCGCGCGTCAGCCGGGCCCAGCCCTGCGCCGCCACGTCGCCGCGCCGCACGGCGCGCTCGAAGGCCAGTCCGGCGGCGGCGAAGCAGCCCTGCGAATCGCTGTACAGCAGCTGCCAGGACTTGCGCGCCAGGCGCAGGGGCGCGGCGGACGAGGCGCGGGCATGCACGGGACTCATGCAACACATTGTCGGTCAGCCCCGGCCCGGCAGACATCACACCTTCGGGGGAACAGCCACACCGCTAAGATGCCCCATCCACCGCAGCCGAAGAGACGCAGCATGTCGCTGACCATGCAGGAAAACCCGCGCCAGGGCGCGCCCATTCCGATGACCGATGCCGAATGGCAGGCCCGCGTGCAGCTCGCCGCCTGCTACCGCGTGTTCGACCAGATGGGCTGGATCGAGACCATCTTCAACCACATCACGCTGCGCGTGCCCGGGCCCGAGCGGGTGTTCCTGATCAACCCCTTCGGGTTGATGTACCACGAGGTCACGGCCTCCAACCTGGTGGCGGTGGACATAGCCGGGCAGCCGGTGCGGCCCGCCGAACATGCGATCAACCGCGCCGGCTTCGTCACGCACAGCGCCATCCACGGCCATGTCGACGCGGCGCACTGCGTGATGCACACGCACACCACCACCGGCATGGCGGTGGCCTGCCTGGAGCAGGGGCTGTCGCACGACTCGTTCTACGGCGCGCAGCTGCATGGCAGGGTGGCCTACCACGAGTTCGAGGGCATCACCGTCAACCCCGACGAGCGCAGCCGCATGCTGGCCAGCATCGGCGACAAGCGCTGCGTCATCCTGCGCAACCACGGCCTGTTGAGCTGGGGCCACGACATCGCCGAGGCCTTCATGTGGCTGTGGACGCTGCAGCGCGCCTGCGACGTACAGGTGGCCGCCAGCAGCGCCGGCAAGCTGCATGCGGTGACTGCGCAGGCGCGCGCGCAGTGCGTGCGCGAGGCCGGCCCGCTGGAGCCGGCCGTCTGCGCGGCGGTGTACGCGGCGCTGGTGCGCAAGCTGCCGCGCGGCGCCACGCCCTACGACGCCTGAAGCGCCGCAACCGCACAAGAAGCCCCTAGCCATAGGGGGTGTATGGGTGCGTACCTGGGGTTAGCGTCGACGGCTCCGTCGCCACCGCAGCGCCCTCATGCCCAAGAACCCTGACAAGCCCGCGCCGCGCCGCGGTGCACCCAAGGCGGGAACCCTCAGCAGCGTGCGGCCGACCGTGGCAGCGTCGACCGCGCTGTCGCAGAGCACGGTGTCCGCGGCCACCTTGTCCAGCACCACGTCGTCGCCGGTCGTGTCCGGCGCCACGATCTCGGCGGCAGGCAGCGCCACCAGCTCGGTGGGCAGCATCGGCAGCGGGCCGCTGGTCGTCGAGCAGATCCCGCCGCAGCTCTTCGCGCTGAAAGCGCTGACCAGCCTGTTCGACCCGGCGCGCCCGGGCAAGGCGGTGGTGCGGCCCAGCGACCTGCTGGCGCTGCGCCTGGAACTGGTGAACATGACGGTCCAGGCCGGCACGCCGCCGCTGCTCAAGCGCGGGCCGGCCAGCGGCGGAGCGTCCTACATCGTGCTGCACTTCCCGCCGCAGGCGCTGGCCGAGCAGGTGTTCTTCCAGGCCGCCGTGCCGGGCACCAAGCTGCCGAACGTGCCGCCGAGCGCGCCGCCGCCCAGCGCCCCCGGCGCCAGCGAAACGCCGCTGCCGCCGCCGATCCGCGCACGCATCGCCGGCGAGTCGCGGCTGGTGTTCAAGGTGCCGGACGGGTTTTCGGTGCCCTACCAGCTGGCCGAGGTGCTGGCCGCCTGCCAGCAACTGGCGCCCAACGTGCCGGCGAATGCGCTGCCGCACAGCCAGGGCGGGTGGGTCGTGTCCAGCACCGCCCTCAGCGCGGCCAGCCTGGCCAGGATCAGCACCCACCAGCGCGCGGCCTTGAGCAGCTTTGCGCTGCGCAGCCTGTCGATCGAAGCGAACGAAGGTGCGGCTTCGCCGGTGCTGCTGTCGCGCGTCAGCCAGGCCGGCGCGAACACCGGCTTGAAGCTGAAGGCCGAGCGGCTGACCGCCGTGCGCGTCAAGCCCCGCCCGGCGCTGCCCGGCGGCACGCAGACCGCGATCGAGATGCCCTGGCGGCTGATCCTGGCGCCGCATGCCGGCGAGCGCTGGCGCCATGCGGCCGAGCCGGTGACCTCGCCCGTAACGCAGCGCACCGAGCTGTGGCATTCGCGCCTGGTGGCGCCGAATGCCGCCGGCAAGGCCATCGAGCCGCCACGGCCCGACCCGGCGCGCACGCTGCGCGCGGTGTGGGCGCTCACTGGCGAGGGCTCCGACCCGGCCAAGCCGATGCAAAGCGCCTTCATCACCGCCGCCAACCTGCCCAGCACGGCAGGCAGCCCGCAGCCCTTCCGCGCCACGCTGTCGGACTTCGACCGCTACCAGATCACCCACCTGTCGTCGAACTTCTCGGTCAGCAACTACACGCCGCTGCCGCTGGACACCCAGCTGATGCTGCTGTCCAGCCTGGGCGGCTGGCTCGATGCGCGCGGCGCCTGGGACCCGCCGGGCCTGTCGGTCGAAGAATGGGTGCACCGCGCATCGATGGGCCGCGACCACTACGTGCGTGTGGTCTACAAGGGCTTCCTCTTCCCCTTCGGCCACCGCGTGGCGCTGATCAAGGTCAGCGAGCGCAAGTTCCACAACGGCCGCTCGGGCACGACGCGCATCGACGGCAACCCGGCCTACCTGCGCCAGCGCATGTTCATCATCGTGCGCGAACGCGAGCGCAGCTACGTGGACCCGCAGCTGCTGACGACGGACCAGCGCTCGATGCAGCGGCAGTTCCCGTTCAACAGCGTGCGCATCGTCACCACGGTCACGCCCGACATCGACCCGCCCGAAAGCGCGCCGTCGAAGATCGGCAGCCACGGCCAGACGCTGTTCTGGCCCTGCGTGGGCACGCAGCCCTTCGCCTTCCGCTGCGTGGCCACCGACATCGACGGCCGGCGCGCGCAGTTCGAGCTGCCGATGATCTTCATGGACAACAGCAAGGCCAGCCCGCGCTCGCTGAGCAACGGCAAGCTGATTCCGGACTATGCCGCGGCCGAAACCAATGCCCTGGCCGCGCGCACCGAGTGGCTGGCCAACGGCGCGCGCGCCGACCGCCGCAAGGCGCAGTTCAAGCGCCAGCGCATCGCCCTGGCACCGAGCCTGAAGTCCGGCGACACCTCCGCCGAGGTCGAGGAGATCGAGTTCGGCGCCGAAGCCCAGGCCGCCGGCAACGGCCTGCGCACCTACTCCGACAAGCTGTCGCGCCCCGCCTTCTATCCCAGCATGGTGGCCGCGCGCGTGCGCATCGGCGCGCTGGCGCAGCTCAGCGGCTCGGACAAGAACAACCGGCTGCTGTGGAACCTGCACTACCTGAAGAAGGGCTTCGACAACGCCAACAAGGGCCAGGTCTTCGCCGAGATCGCGTCCGAGCCGAACATGGCGAAACTGGACTTCAGCACGCAGGGCGACCGCTCCGGCGGCTTCGTGCAGCCGAACCTGAAGCCCAGCGCGCTGTCGCGGCTGACCGGCCCGGTGTCCGGCGACCCGGGCGAGTTCCTGAAGGGCAAGCTGCTGCCCTCGGGCGTGTTCCCCGGCAACCTGACGGACCTGCCGCTGCCGCTGCTCTTCGGCTGCATTCCGCTGAGCGCGGTGATCCAGGAGCTCGGCGATCTGAGCAAGAGCCCGCAGAAGGTGCCCAAGTTCGCCTCCGAGGCGGCAACGCAGGTCGAGAGCTTCGTCAACGGCCTGATCCGCGCCTACGAGTTCGTGCGCGATGCCGGCAGCCACAGCGGCGCGCTGGCGCAGGCGGCGATCGATGTACTGAACGGCATCCTGCAGGACCTGCTCGACCAGGCGCAGTCGCTGGCGCAGGCCCAGGCGGCGCCGGTGGTCGCGGCCATCAACCAGCTGAAGACGGCGCTGAACAACCTGCGCAGCCAGTTCGATGCGCTGGTGCCGGCCATGCCCGGCGGCGAGCTGCCGGGCATCGACAGCGTGCCCAGCCTGGCCGCGCTGCCCGGGCTGATCGACACCGTGCTGCCCAAGGTGGCCGCCGTCGCCACCGCGGTGAACGGCGCGACGCTGCCCTCGGGTTTCAAGCAGGGCGCGCTGGGCCTGGTGAGCAAGGCGCAGAACATCCTCGACGACCTGAAGACGCTGGCGGCGTTGATCGCGCAGGGCAAGACGCTGTACGTGTCGCTGGACGCCATCGTCGGCAATCCGCAGGCGATGGGCGAGCTGTTCGGCAACCCCACCGAGCTGGGCAACAAGCTGACGGCGGTGAAGAACGCCATCGGGCCGGTCAAGACCACGCTCGGCCACTTCCAGTTGCTCGACGGCGCGCCCAGGCAGACGCTGCTCGAAGTGCTGGGCGTGGTCATGGACGTGCTGGACGGCGCCGCGCAGCTGCTCGAACTGCTGGAGATGCTCACCGGCGAAGAGCTGGTGGTGCGCTTCGACTGGAACCCCGAGATCAAGAGCTGGGGTTTCACGCCGAACAAGCCGCTGTTCCGCGCCAACGACAAGCACGGCTTCCTGATCGCGGTGGAGGCGCGCGTCAAGAAGGCCGGCGGCAGCGCACCGAAGATCCAGGTGGTGTGCAGCCTGAAGCACTTCGACCTGGTGCTGATCAACCCGGCGGCCTTCATCGAGTTGAACTTCGAGAAGATCGAGTTCAAGGTCGACTCGGCGGCGAAGATGAACGTCGACGTGCTGCTGAACGACATCAAGTTCGTCGGCCCGCTGTCCTTCGTCGAGACGCTGAAGGACCTGATCCCGCTCGACGGCTTTTCCGACCCGCCGTACCTGGACATCACGCCGCAGGGCATCGACGCCGGCTTCTCGCTGGCGCTGCCCAACATCGCGGTGGGTGTGTTCTCGCTGTCCAACCTGAGCCTGGGGGCCGGCTTCACCGTGCCCTTCATCGGCCAGCCGCTGTCGGTGCGCTTCAACTTCTGCACACGCGAGCAGCCCTTCAACCTGACGGTGAGCCTGTTCGGCGGCGGCGGCTTCTTCGGCATCACCATCGACCCGAGCGGCGTGCAGATCCTGGAAGCCTCGCTCGAGTTCGGCGCCAGCATCTCGGTCGATTTCGGCGTGGCCTCGGGCGGCGTGCATGTGATGGCCGGCATCTACTTCCGCATGGAGCAGGACGCCGCGTCGCTGACCGGCTACTTCCGCCTGGGCGGCCATGTCGACGTGCTGGGCATCATCACGGCCTCGCTCGAGCTGTACCTGGAGCTGAAGTACGAATTCGAAAGCGGCAAATGCGCGGGCATGGCCAAGCTGACGATCGAGATCTCGGTGTTCATCTTCTCGGGCAGCGTGACCATCACCTGCCGGCGCAAGTTCGCCGGCTCGAATGGCGACCCCACGTTCCGCCAGCTGATGGGCCTGCAGCCCGTGCTGCCGCTGGCCGACGAGCTGGCGCTGATCGACAGCAGCACCGACTACGCCTGGCGCGAGTACTGCGAAGCTTTTGCCTGACAACGCAAGCCCCAAGAACATCATGGCCAAACAGAAGATCGTCTGGACTGCCGTACCCTGCGGCCGGGTCGCCGAAGGCCCGCACAAGGGTTGCCTGCGCGTGTCGGTGGTGGTCTCGCCGCGGCTGACGCCGGTCACGGCGGACGAACAGAAACTGGGCGCACCCGGCTATGCCGAGTTCCACGACTGGCCGAAGACCTTGTCGCGGCTGAAGCTGCAATTGCAGATCGCCGGCGTGCCGGGCCTGCTGCCGTTGCAGCCGCTGCAGACGGCGTCGAGCGAGCTGTGGGCCGCGCTGCTCGGCGCCGACACGCCAGTGGCCGGCTTCCAGTACACGGACATGAGCCGCGTCAACCTGCGCTCCTACGCGGTGCGCAACGTGCTGGGTTTCGTGCGCGAGCACTACGGCAAGCTGGCCGTCAGCGCCGCCGCCACGCACCCGACGCTGCTGCCCTGGCGCCACGCCGAGCCGTCGCTGAAGGGCATGCTGTCCGACGCCGGCACGCGCACCTACCCCTACGTCACCGGCCACAGCAGCCTGGAACTGCCGCTGCCCGGCTTCGACCGCTTCTTCGACGCCAGGGACAGCATCGACAAGAAGCTGCGGGAGCATGTGTTCGGCAGCAAGAGCCGCTACCGGGCGCCGGTGGTCGGCATCGATGGCCAGCCCGGCACCGTGTCGGTCGGCGTGCGCGCGCTGCCGCCCGACTGGAGCGACCCGGCGGCCAACGGCCCGGACAAGGCGCTGATGGCCAACTTCAGCACCGCGGCCGAGTACACGCTGTACCAGGCCAACCGCTTCTACAAGCGCAGCACGCCCACGGCGGCACAGCTGGCCCAGCGCCGGCCCGACCTGAAGAACCTGCCGCCGCCGATCGTCGTCGAGGATTTCGACTTCCACCGCATCCTCGCCTCCTTTGCCGACACGCCGGCGGTGCTGCGCCAGCTGGGGCTGGTCGTCGATTGCGCGCTGCCGCCCGGCGATGCCATCAGTGCGGCGCTGGCCGGCGCGCCCAGCGTCGACGACATCCTCGGCGTCGAAGTGTCGTGGGCCGACCCGCACCCGGCCGCGGCCGATGCCTACCCGCGCACCGCCTTCCGCGCCAGTGCCACCCGCTTCCTGCCGCGCGAACGCACGGCCGACCATGCCGGCGGACTGATGCGCCTGGGCGGCAGTGCCGACCCGACACTGGTGCCTAGCGGGCGCTTCAAGCCGCAAGGCCCCTTCGACGTCTTCCAGCTCGACCCGGACGGCACGGCGCTGAAGACCGCCGACTTCGTGCTCACCGCGCAGAACCTGGTGAAGCGCAGCCTGAAGCCGGGCACGCACGGCGAGGTGGCCTACACCACCGGCGACCGCCAGCCGGTGGCGGCGCTGCGCTCCGGCGGCCTGGGCGTGTCGCGCCACGGCCGCGCCGGCCAGGTGGCCATCGAAGCCGCCGGCGCGACGCTGAAGAACGCCGCGTTGCAAGCCTCGGCCGCGACCACGCGCAAGGTGGTGCTGTTCACCGAAGACCTGCTGCGCGGCTACCGTGTCGACGTGCAGCACCAGGGCAAGTGGTACTCGCTGTGCCGGCGCAGCGGCGACTACCGCGTGCTCAAGACCGGGCAGACGCTGCCCATTGCAGTCGACGAGGGCTACGTCAAGGGCGCGTCCACCACCGGCGACGGCGGCGACGACCACTACCTGCACGAGGCGGTGTTCCGCTGGACCGGCTGGAGCCTGGTGGCCGCGCGCCCCGGACGCAAGATCGCCGCGGTCGAAAGCGCCGACAGCGGCCTGCAGGGCGAGGAGGTCAGCGACAGCGAAGAGGTGGCCGACAACGGCAACGGCCTGGCGGTGCGCTTCCGTGCCCAGCCGGGCTCGCTGCCGCGGCTGCGCTTCGGCCAGGACTACCGGCTGCGCGCCCGCGCCGTCGACCTGGCCGGCAACAGCCTGGGCCTGGACGAACCGGCCGAGCTGGAGCAGGCCACCGAGGCCGTGAGCTACCTGCGCTTCGAGCCGGTGGACCCGCCGGCACTGGTGCACCGGCACCGGGTCAGCGAAGGCGAATCGCTGGAACGTTTGGTGCTGCGCTCCAACTACAACGCCAACCCCAAGGCCTACCTGTCGACGCCGAAGTTCAAGGCCGCGATCCAGCTGCCGGCTTCGGCCGACTTCGAGTACGTGGCGCTGAACCAGCGCCATGTGGTGCCGCCCAAGTCCTCGCAGCTGCAGTGCGAGCAGCACGGGCTGTTCGACAAGGCCTTCGGCGGCACGGCGGCGGCCATCAAGGCAGCCTACAAGGTCGCGGCGCGCGAGGCGGGCACGCTGTACGACAAGCTGCCGGGCGCGAACGTCGAGCTGGTCACGCCGGCCAGCGTGGCCAGCCAGGCGCTGACCACCACGGTGCCGCCAACGCTGCCCTCGCCCGCATCGCCCACCGGCGGCCGGCTGGTCGGCGGCCAGTACGTGCTGCACCGCGAGGAGCGGCTGAGCACGCCCTACCTGCCCGATGCGGCGTCGGGCGGCTTCGCGCTGCGCGGCGACGGCCGCGAGGACATGGCGCGCATCGGCATCACGCAGCCGATGCTGCTGGGCGACGGTGCCTTCGTCGTGCGCGTGCCGCAGACCGAAGAGCTGGTGCTGATCGTGCAGAACGGCAAGGACTGGCCCGACACGCAGGGGCTGCGCATCGTCATCGACGAGCGCGCACACACCCTGAGCGACGGCCCCTGCGCCGAGAGTTTCCCCGACGACGGCCGGCCCAAATGGGACGCGGCCAAGCGCGTGCTGACGATCTTCCTGCGCAAGGGCCACATCGCGCGGCTGCGCTATTCCAGCTTCGTCGACAAGCGCTGCATCGATGCGCTGGGCCTGCCGCGCTGGAGCCATACCGCGGCACAGCGCAACTTCATCGCCGAGCTGGCGCTGCTGGGCGTGCACTGGATGATCACGCCCTACCGCCCGCTGGTGCTGGTGCATGCCACGCAGCAACCGGTGTGCACGCCGATGCTGATGAAGGTGTCGGCGCCGCGCAGCGCGGGCCAGACCTTCGCCGACCTGGACGGCGCGGTGCGGCTGCACGGCGCGTCCACCGGCAAGTTCGAGGTCGTGGCCGAGTGGCACGAGTGGTTCGACGACCCGCAACAGCCGCGACCGCTGCGCAAGCCGATGCGCGGCACGCTCGGCGAGATCCCACTGACCGAGAACCACGCCAACGACTTCATGCTGGCCGGCGCCGCCAACGCGGTGCAGCTGCCGCCGGCCACCGGCATGATCGACACGGGCGACAAGCGCACGCGCGGCAACCGCCACGAGTTCGGCGACACCAAGTTCCGCCTGGTGCGCTACCGCATCGAAGCGACGACGCGCTTCCGCGAATACCTGCCTGCAGCGCTGTACGCGCAGCGCGAGCAGATCACGCGCCTGGGCCCGCCGGCGCTGGAATCCAACGCACTGCTCGGTGCCGACGACGACCCCGGCGCCGCCGTGCTCTTCGACGTGAGCGGCGCCACGCCCAACGGCACGCGGGTGCGCAGCACGCAGGCACCCGAGGTGCCGCGCGTGGTCTATGCGGTGCCCACCTTCCGCTGGTCGCGCAACCTGGGCCCGAATGTAGTGACACAAAGCAGCACACGCTTCGGCAACGGCCTGCGCGTGTATCTGGAGCGGCCCTGGTTCAGCTCCGGCGACGGCGAACTGCTGGGCGTGGTGCTGCTCGGCGACGGCGGCAAGTTCGACGCCATCCCCGAGGCGATGATGCCCTTCGTCACGCAGTGGGGCCTGGACCCGCTGTTCGACACCGAGCTGCCCAAGCCCATGGGCAAGGCCGGCGACTTCAGCGCCCGCGTGGCCAGCGAAACGCTGCCGCTGCTGGAGAACAACGCCAGCGTGCACGTGGTCGGCCACCGCGTGCAATGGGACGACGCGCGCAAGCTGTGGTACTGCGACATCGAGCTCGACGCCGGCTGGCGCAGCTACATGCCCTTCGTGCGCCTGGCGCTGGTGCGCTTTCAGCCGCATGCCATCGCCGGCATGAAGATCTCGCGCGTGACGCTGGCCGAATTTGCACAGCTGTTGCCGCGGCGCGCCGCGACGCTGCAGCGCCAGGCGCAGATGCAGACGCTCAAGGTGCGCGGGCCGGTACCGGCGCGCGGGCCGATGACCTACGGCAACGACAGCGCGCACCTGAACATCTCCTTCATACCGCCGCCGGGCACGGTGCTGGAATCGGGCCGCAACAAGATGGAACTGGTGCTGCAGACGCGCAGCGCCAGCATCGACAGCGACCTGGCGTGGAGCGACGTGCAGACACTCGCCTCGTCGCTGGCGCTGCCGCCGGGTGCGCAGGTGGAGAGCTCGCCGGGCTTCGTGGTGGCCCGCGGCTCCGGCGCCGCAGACACTCCTCCCAGCCTCTTCGACGAGACGGCACGAAGTGCGCCGACCAGCGTCACGCGCCGCGGCAGCCTGGGCGAGTTGCAGCAGTTCGAGGACCGCATCGCCTTGCAGGACGACACGCGCAACAGCGTGGGAACGCTGCAGACGGCGGCGGCGAGCACGGGCGCGGCGCTGCAGGCGCAGGTGCTGCAGCAGGAGCTGATCGACCCGGTGATCTGGCAGGCCAGCGTCACCGTCCCGGCCTTCGGCGGCAAGGGCCGGCTGGTGCTGCGCGAGTTCGAGCGCTACTACACCGACCGCACCATCCCCGACAAGCGCGGCACCGCGACCTACCGCAAACGCGTGGTCGAGGAGCGGCTGGTGTACTCGGAGTTCTTCCCGCTGAACTGACCGCCGCGCATCCGGCGGCCGAAGGCGCCACCCGCGAGCCTGCGCAACTGCATCCCTTTACAGGTACGGCCGGGCGAGTGCCTGGTTACATTTGCTGACAGGCAGACAGCAAGGGGCGCGTGTGACGGTAGCGTCGTTGGGCAAGTGGGTCGGGGCAGGCCGCGCCTGGGTGCGGGCGCTGGTGCTGATGGCGGCGTGTAGCGGTCCGGCACATGCGGCATGGGGGGTCTCGTTCGAGTACGCGGGGCTGCCGCCGCAGACGCAAAGCTTCGAAGACAGCCTGTCGTCGAACATCGGCTCGGCGCTCGGCCTGTGGACCCGGCACCTGGCGGGCGATGCGGCCATCGAGATCGAGGTCGTGTTCACCGACGGCATCGAGCGCGCGATGGCGCATTCGCTGACCTCGGGCTTGGTGCGCAACGATGGGCCGCTGCGGGTCTACGAGCAGGGGGTTGCCTACGAAATCCGCACCGGCACGGACCCGAACGGCGGCGCACCGGACCTGCGGCTGCTGCTGAACCCCGACTACCTGCACAGCGAACTGTGGTTCGATCCCGAGCCGGCGCTGCGCTCGACGCCGGTCCCGGCCGACAAGACCGATGCGGTTTCGGTGTTCGCGCACGAACTCGGCCATGCCCTTGCCTTCAACGGCTGGTGGGACACAGGCCCGGACGGGCTGCGGCCGGACTACGGCTCGACCTGGGACCTGAACACCGAGTACATCGGCTCGTTTCTCTTCTTCACCGGCGCCCGTGCGGCATCGCTCTATGGCGGCCCGGTGCCGGTGACCGCCGGCAACAACTGGCACATCGGCAACGCGGCAGACCCGGGCGCCGATCTCCTGGGTGATCTGATGAACGGTGTCGCCTTCGACCGGGGCACACGCTACGGCGTATCGGCGCTCGACCTGGCCATGCTGGCCGACATGGGCATAACGCTCGCACCCGTGCCCGAGCCGCAGACCGGGCTGTTGATGGCCGCCGGCCTGGCAGCGCTTGCCGGCTGCAGGCGCGGGCGCCGGCGCGAACAACGCTGCGCTCCTACAATTCGCCGGCTCCGATCCGCACCCCGAAAATCCGTCGCTTGCTGCACCTCGACAACGCCGAAAACCGCCGCATCGGCATCGGCCTGGTCACGCTGACGACGCTGTGCTTCGCCACGCTGGACGCCTGCGCCAAATGGCTGGTGCAGGAGCTGCCGGTGCTGCAGGTGGTGTGGCTGCGCTTCCTGTTCCACGTGCTGCTGCTGTCGGCGCTGCTGGCGCCGCGCTACGGGCTGGAACTGGTGCGCGTGCGCGACTGGAAGCTGCAGGCGCTGCGTGCGACGATGCTCGGCTCGATGACGGCGCTCAACTTTTGGGCGCTGCAGTACCTGCAGCTGGCCGAAACCGGCGCCATCCAGTTTTCGGTGCCGCTGCTGATCGCGCTGTTCAGCGCCTGGTGGCTGGGCGAGCGGCTGGACGCGCGGCGCTGGCTGGCCATCGTTGCCGGCTTCGCCGGCGTGCTGCTGGTCATCCGCCCAGGCAGCCAGGCCTTTCATCCGGCGATCCTGCTGTCGGTGATGAACGCCATCCTCTACGCCGCCTTCAACCTGCTGACGCGGCGCATGGTGGCCACCGAGTCGGCCGCCTCGATGCAGCTGATGTCGGCGCTGGGCGCCACGCTGCTGCTGGCGCCGTGGGCGCTGGCCGGCTGGCAGGCGCCGTCCGGCTGGACCGCCTGGCTGGCCATCGCCGTGTGCGGGCTGTGCGGCGGGCTCGGGCATTTCATGGTGGCGCAGGCCCACCGCTATGCCTCGGCGGCCACGCTGGGGCCCTTTCTCTACCAGCAGATCCTCTACATGACGCTATGGGGCTGGCTGCTGTTCGGCCAGATTCCGGGCCTGCTGGTGATCGGCGGCGCCGCCATCGTGGTGATGAGCGGGCTGTACCTGCTGGGGCTGGAGATGCGCCGGCGCTGAAGGCCCGGCGCATCTGCTCAGCCCAGCTGCAGCGCCACCGGCTGGTGATCGGAATCGCGCGTCCGGCCGTCCACCCACATGCGCTGCACATGCGACACCAGGCCGGCACTGACGAAGACGAAGTCGCAGGCGATAGGGTCGGGTCCGTAGCGGCGGTCGACGAGCCTGAAGGTCGGATCCTGCGGCCGCGGGCCGTGCAGCACGCGCCAGGCGTCGCGCAGGCCGGCGGCTTCGATCAGCGCATGCTCGGGTTCGCTGGCTTCGAGGTTGAAGTCGCCGCACAGGATGGCCAGCGGCGTGTGCGTCTTGGCCTGGAAGGGCGAGCCCGCTTCGTCGTCGGCCGGCGGCGCGGCCGCCATCGCGCTGGCCTGCGCATGCAGCTCACACAGCGCGCGCGCCTGAGCCAAACGCTGCACGGCGGAGTAGTACTCCAGATGCGTGGTCATCACGCGCAGTGCACCGAGCTGCGGGTCGCGCAGCGTCAGCACCGTGCACATGCGCGGCATGCTGCTGCGGCCCGCGTCGGCCGGCCAGGGCAGCGCATGGTGCTGCACCTGCAGCACCGGCAAGCGCGTCGCGATCAGGTTGCCGAAACGCTGGCGCGTACCGTCGGCGCGGAACTCATCCACCGCAGCGCCGAAGAACAGCTGGTAGCCCGGCAGCAGCGCCGCCAGCTGCGCCGGCTGGTCGCCCGGCGTGCCCTGCAGCGCGTCGTAGCCCTGGGCGATTTCCTGCAGGCACAGCACGTCGAAGTCGGCCATCGCGCGCGCACCGTCGACGATGCGCTGCGGGCTGACCACGCCGTCCATGCCGCAGCACCATTGGGTGTTCCAGGTGACCAGTTTCATTTGATGCCCGCCCGCATGAAGCTTTGCACGAACTGCCGCTGGAACAACAGGAAAGCGATCAACAGCGGCGCCGAGGTCATCAGGGTCGCGGCAGTGATGATCGACCAGTCGATGCCCTGGTCCACCGACGAGAACACCTGCAGGCCCACGGTCAGCGGCCGCGCCTCGACGCTGTTGGTCACCACCAGCGGCCAGAGGAAATTGTTCCAGTGAAAGCTGATCGACACCAGCGCGAAGGCGGTATACACCGGCTTGGCCAGCGGTACATAGACACGCCACAGCGTCTGCATGGCGCTGGCGCCTTCGACGCGCGCCGCGTCGTCGAGCTCCTTCGGGATGCCCATGAAGGTCTGGCGCAGCAGGAAGATGGCAAAGGCCGAGGCAAAGTACGGCAGCCCGATGGCCAAAAGCGTGTCCACCAGGCCGAGCGTGGCCATGGTCTTGTAGTTCTCGACGATCAGGATGTCGGGCATGACCATCAGCTGCACCAGCACCAGCGCAAAGGCGATGTCCTTGCCGCGGAAGTCGAAGCGCGCAAAGGCATAGGCCGCCAAGGTGGCCAACACCAGTTGCACGCTCAGGATCATCAGCACCAGCAAGGTGGTGTTGAGGAAGTAGCGCGCGAAAGGCGCCGCCTCCCAGGCACGGCGAAAGTTGTCCAGCGTCCACGGCGCACCCAACGCCAGGTGGCCGGAATACTCGCTCGGGTGAAAGGCCGTCCACACCGCAAACAGCAGCGGCAACACCCACAACAGCGCCAGCAGCCAGGCGGCCAGCGTGTCGAGCCATCCCGGCTCGTTGTAGACCAGTCGGGTAGCACGCTGCGAGGCTTTCACTTGTAGTGCACCCGCTTGTCGAGCACGAAGAACTGCAACAGCGCCACCGAGGCCAGCACCACCACCAGCACGATGGTCATGGCTGCGGCGTAGCCGGTGTCCCAGAACTGGAAACCCACCTCGTACAGCCGGTACAGCAGCAAGGTCGAGGCGTTGTCGGGCCCGCCGCGCGTCAGCACGAACAGGTGGTCGACCATGCGAAAGGCGTTGATCACCGCGTTGACCAGCACGAAAAGCGTGGTCGGCATCAGCAGCGGCCACTGCACGCGGCGGAAGAAGTACCAGCGCGAGGCGCCTTCGATGGCCGCGGCCTCGCGCAGGCTGGGGTTCAGCGTCTGCAGCGCGGCCAGGTAGAAGATCATGAAGAAGCCCGCCTCCTTCCACACCGCCACCACGGTGACGGCGCCCAGCGCGGTCGACGGGCTGCCCAGCCAGTTGTGCGCGGGCAGGCCGAACAGCCCGGTGATCTGCTCCAGCAGCCCATACTGCGGCGTGTAGAAGAACAGCCAGATGTTGGCCACCGCGATCATCGGCAGCACGGTGGGCGTGAAGTAGGCCATGCGCAGGAAAGCACGTCCTGCCATGCGCTCGTTGACCCACAGCGCCATCACCAGCGCCAGCCCGATGGACAGCGGGATGGTGGCGCCGGCAAACCACAGGTTGTTGCGCACCGCGCGCCAGAACACCGGGTCCTCGACCATCACCTGGTAGTTTTCCAGCCCCACCCACACGCCCGGGCGGTTGCCCTTGGGCGTGGAGTAGAAGCTGTCGATCAGCGTGGCAACGGTCGGGTAGTGCGTGAAGCCGATCAGCAGCAGCAGCGCCGGCAACAGCAGCAGCCACGCGTGCAGCGCGCCATGCGAAACCGTGGCACCGGGCGTGCCGCGCACGGCGTGGGCTACTTGAAGCCGCGCAGGATGCGGTCAGCCTCGCGCTGCGAATCCTGCATTGCCTGTGCCGGGCTCTTGGTGCCGGTCAGCGCCGCCTGCAGGCCGTCGTTCAGCGCCTTGGTGACACGCTGGTTGTCGTGCGTGGACAGCTCGGCCACCGAGAACGGCAACTGGTCACGTGCCACCAGCGCGGGCGGGAACTCGGCGCCGTACTTCTTCAGCGCCGGGGTTTCATAGGCCGCCGGCGACACCGCCACGTAGCCGGTGTCGATGCTCCACTGCGCGGCACGCTCGGGCTGGGTGATCCATTTGACGAACTTGAAGGCCGCTTCCTGCTGCGCCGGCGTGGATTTCTTGAAGATGTAGAAGTTGCCGCCGCCGGTGGGCGAGCCCTTGCGCTTGTTGCCGGGGATCATGGCCACGCCGAACTCGAACTTGGCGTTGTTGCGGATGTTGGTCAGGTTGCCGGTGGTGGTGTAGATCATCGCCGCCTTCTTCTCGAAGAAGTCCTTCGGCGTCGTGCCCCACTCCACCACGCCCGGCGGATGGATGCCGGCCTTGCCAAGGTCGACCCAGAACTGCAGCGCCTCGATGACCTTGGGGTCGTCGAACTTCACGGCAGTGCCGGTGTCGTTGGCCAGGATCGTGTCGTTGGTGGTGCTCAGCGTCTGGAACAACCAGTACGGAAAGCCGCTGGACGGGATCTGCACACCGTACTGCGTGACCTTGCCGCTGCCGTCCTTCTTGGTCAGCTTGGTCGCCATGTCCTTCAGCTCGGCCCAGCTGGTGGGCGGCTTGTCGGGGTCGAGGCCGGCTTCCTTGAACAGCTCCTTGTTCCAGTACATCACGACGGTGGAGCGCTGGAAGGGAATGCCCCAGGTCTTGCCGGCGGTCTGGCTGTTGAGCATGAAGGCCTTGTGGAAACTGCCCATCCAGGCCTTGTCGTCCGCCGTCTTGGCAAAGTCGTCGAAGGGGATGATCGCGTCCTCGTCGATCAGCGTGAACATGTCGGTGGACAGCAGCACCGAGGTCACCGGCGGCGTGCCCGACTTGTGCGCGGTCAGTGCCTTGACGATGGTCTCCTGGTAGGTGCCGGCGTAGATGGGCGTGACCTTGATGCCGGGGTTGTCCTTCATGAAACCTTCGGCGAAGCCGTCGATGGTCTTGGCGATCGGGCCGCCCACCGCCACCGGGTAGTAGAACTGCACTTCCACCGGCGCTTGTGCGTG
>Ga0307505_10001827_pt1 | contig 16100 bp, 16 predicted proteins | sample 23_S_MG_FD_202183 | JGI IMG/M metagenome (GOLD analysis project Ga0307505, IMG submission 202183) | Soil microbial communities from Populus trichocarpa stands in riparian zone in the Pacific Northwest, United States - 23_S | ecosystem: Environmental > Terrestrial > Soil > Riparian zone > Trees...
TGAATGTCTGCTCCTATCATCTGCAGGAGGCAGGGGCCACGCCCGTCCAGGAACTGGCTTTTGCATTGGCCACCGCCGTCGCCGTGCTTGACGCGGCGAAAACCGAAGTCAGCGCCGCGGCCTTTCCGGAAGTGGTGGGGCGCATGTCGTTCTTTGTGAATGCCGGCATCCGTTTCATCACCGAAATGTGCAAGATGCGGGCCTTCACCGAACTCTGGGATGAAATTTGCCGCGAGCGTTACGCCATTGCCGATGAGAAACACCGCCGCTTCCGCTATGGCGTTCAGGTGAATTCCCTGGGCCTCACCGAGCAGCAGCCGGAAAACAATGTCTACCGCATTCTCCTTGAAATGCTCGCCGTGGTTCTCTCAAGGAATGCCAGGGCCCGCGCCGTGCAATTGCCCGCCTGGAATGAGGCGCTTGGCCTGCCCCGCGCCTGGGACCAGCAGTGGTCGCTCCGCATGCAGCAGATCGTGGCCTATGAAACCGACCTGCTCGACTATGCCGATATTTTTGAGGGCTCCCGGGAAATCGAAGCCAAGGTCGAGGGCCTGAAAGCCGAGGCCCGCGCTGAATTGCAGCACATCCTTTCCCTCGGCGGGACCATTCCGGCAATTGAATCAGGCTATATGAAACGCGCCCTCGTCCTGTCCAACACCGAACGCCTGAAGTCCATAGAGCGCGGCGACACCAAGCTGGTTGGCGTCAACATCTTCACCACAACCGAAACCTCGCCGCTTTCCACCGGCGACGGCGAAAAAATCCTCACCGTGTCCGAGAACGTCGAATTCGAACAAATCGAAAAACTGAAAGCCTGGCGCGCCGCGCGTGATAAAACAGCCGTGACCGCTTCTCTTGCAGCACTTCGCGAGGCAGCCGCGGCGGGCTACAACATCATGGAGCCCTCCATTGCCTGCGCAAAGGCAGGTGTCACCACCGGCGAATGGGGCGAGACCCTGCGCCAGGTCTTTGGCGAATTCCGCGCCCCTACCGGCGTGCTTCTGGTGATGGATGAGCATCCGCGGAAATCACTGGAGGCAGTCCGGGCCCGCGTCAGGAAACTCGCCGTGGAGCTTGGCATGGTTCCCAAATTTCTCATGGCCAAGCCCGGCCTCGACGGCCATTCCAACGGGGCCGAACAGATCGCGGTACGCGCCGCCGATTGCGGGCTGGACGTCACCTATGAAGGCATCCGTCTCACTCCTGAGCAGATTGTGGCGACCGCCAGCGAGAAAAAAGTCACCCTTATTGGCCTCTCGGTGCTCTCCGGCAGCCATGTTCCCCTGGTTCGCGATGTGATGAACCGCCTGCGCCAAGGGGGATTGGGGCACATCCCCGTGGTTGTCGGCGGCATCATCCCCCAGGAAGATTCCCTTGTCCTGAAACAGCTTGGCGTGGCCCGCGTCTATACCCCCAAGGATTTTGATCTCGACATCATCATGAATGATCTTGTGGGCCTGATGGAAGCGAGAGTTTTACACTGAAGTCGCCAGGCGCTCAGCGCATACCTGAAGAATTTCAATTACGGGCCGCTTCCACCAGTTCTGCGCGCTGAAGATTTCGACTTCGATGAGACCCTTATAGCCCGCCTTCTCGACCTGCGCGCGGATGGAAGGAATGTCGATCACTCCGTCGCCCATCATGCCGCGGTCATTGAGAACGTCATTGGTCGGCACCAGCCAGTCGCAGACATGAAAACCGGCGATGCGTTTTTCCCTGCCGGCCCGCGCGATATCGCGCGCGAGATTGGGATCCCACCAGACGTGATAAACATCAACGCAGACACCCAGCGAAGGCTCTGATACGGAACCCTCGATGTGGTGGCACATGTCCAGCGCTTCGCTGAGCAGGGTCAGGCAACTGCGCTCGGCTGTATAGACAGGATGCAGAGGTTCAAGCGCGATTCTCACCCCCAGCCTTTTGCCATGCTCCAGAAGCAGGCCCACGCCTTCCGCGACTTGCGCGCGCGCTGCCGCAATATCCTTTGATCCCGCTGGCAATCCGCCCACCACCATTACAAAGGATTGCGCTCCAAGAATTGCCGCATCTTCAAGCGCCCGCCGGTTGCTTTCTATGTTCGCCTGCAATCCCTCCCGCGTGAGCGACGGCAGATAGGTGCTGCGGCAATAGCCCGTGACTTTCAGGCCCGCCTCGCGAATGCGCTTTGCTATGGCAGGAACATTCTGCCCTTCAACCTCGCGCCGCCACGGCGCTATGCCGCCAAAACCTGCAGCGGCAATCGCATCGATGGACTGCGCGATGGGGCATTGGAATCCCAGCGTTGCCGTATTGATCGCGCAGTTTCTGAGATTCGCCGCCATCATTGGCCATAGAGAGCGAGCAGGGTTTTCATCCGCTTGACCGCAAGCTCGGGATCACGCAGCAGCCCCGCCTGATCGGCCAGCTTGAAGGTTTCGGTAAAATAGAAAAGTGGCCGTGCGCTTTGCGCCCCACCCACCATGATGAAATGTTCCTGATGCCCGTTGAGCCACGCCAGAAACACGATGCCCGTCTTGTAGTATTGTGTGGGCGCCTGGAAGATCAGCCGTGACAGGGGCACTGTGGGTCCGAAAATCTTGTGAAACTTCTTTGTGTTGCCCTTGGCCAGCGCAGACAGTGCCGCCGCCGCCGCGGGTGCTATGGCTGCGAAAATGCCGAGAAGCGCATGCGAATAGCCCTGCGCGTCGCCGGCAATCAGGTCCGCGTAATTGAAGTCATCGCCAGTGTACATTTTGATGCCGGCGGGAAGCTGCCTGCGGAAAATGATTTCCTTCTCCGCATCGAGGAGCGAAATCTTGATGCCGTCAATCTTGGCGGCATTGCTGCTGATCACCGCGAGACAGGTCTTGGCCGTATCGGAAAAGTCTTCCGCCCCCCAATAGCCCTCGAGAGCCGGATCGAACATTTCGCCGAGCCAGTGCAGAATCACCGGTTTCTCGGCCTCGTTCAGGACGCGGCCATAGACCTTCACATAATCATCCGGCGACTTCGCTACCCGCACCAGCGCCCGGCTTGCCATCAGGATCACCCGGCCGCCGAGCTTTTGAATGGCATGCAGCTGTTCGAGATAGGCCTTCACCACGTCATCGACCGAACGCGCCTCCGCTGCCAGCAGGTGATCGGTGCCGCAGCCGGAGAAAATTCGCGAGGCTTCAGATCCGGCGCTCTTGAGGGACCGTCCGATCAGTTCATGAGCCAGCGGCCAATCCAGTCCCATGCCGCGCTGCGAGGTATCCATGGCTTCCGCGATGCCAAAGCCTTGGTCGAGAAGAAAATGGCGGAATGCCAGCGTTTTGTCCCAATCCAGCCCGCCCGCAGAGCTCAGGGGGTCGGCCACCACATGGGCCGCCGCCAGGGCCGCGCGGTTAAAGGGGGTCTTGGGCTTCCGGAGGGCGATGGGCTCGCCCGCCAGATGATAGGTCTCGGATTTTCCTTCCGCTGCCGGCAAACGTATTTTCATGTTCAGTACCGCACCATCATGAGGCCCGCATCGGCCTGGATGATTTGCCCCGTGGTGTAGGGCAGCAGCCCCTGTGCCAGGGTGAGCGCAATGCGGCCAACTTCTTCCGGCGTTCCAAATCGCTTGATCACCGTCAATCCCTCGTCAATCAGCTTGTCATACCGCGCCTTTGAAGGGGCGGTCATGTCCGTTTCGATAAAGCCCGGCTGTATTTCATAGACGCCGATGCCCTCGTTGCCGAGCCTTGCCGCAAACAGCTTCGACATCATCGAAACCCCCGCCTTCGAGATGCAGTATTCCCCCCGGTTAACCGAAACCCCGCTGGCATTGGCCGACGAAATCGTCACAATGCTGCGGTGCTGTGGTGAAGGCCTGAGGCGCCGCGCGAAGGCCTGGGTGAGGAAGAAAGTGCCCCGCGTGTTCACATTCAGGCAGCGGTCATAGCTTTCCGCCGTGACCTCCAGAAGGTCGCCGCGGCTCTGCACTGAGACGCCGGCGTTATTGACCAGCGTCGTGAGCGGCCCCAGCGCGGCTTCCGCCGCCTCCAGCATGGCCTTGTGCGCGCCGAGCTCGGAAATGTCGCCGATCACCGCGACAGCCTTGACCCCGAGCGCTGAAATACCCGCAACTGTTGCCCGAAGCTCCGCGCTGTCTTCAACATCATTCACCGCCACATCGAAACCGGCGCCCCCAAGGGCAAAGGCAATGGCCCGCCCGATGCCGCGCCGCCCCCCTGTTACAAGTGCTTTCATGCGTCAATCCTCTCCAGCGTTTGCGGCGTGCAGATCATCCGCAGGATGGTGCGCGTGTTGAACTCCAGCCGCGCCGCCAGGGCGTTCTCGGACATGAGATCGCGTTCGAACACGATCGATCCGGTAAAGCGGTTGGTGAGGTAGTAATAGCCCACTGCCGCAATGCTGATATTGACCTGCACCGGGTCAAGGCCCTTGCGGAAGACCTGCGCCTGGACGCCGCGCTCCAGCAGATGCTGCATGCGCCTGACGAATGACCGGTTCATCTCCTGCATGCGCTGCGATTTCTTGATGTGCCGCGCCTTGTGCAGGTTCTCGCTGTTCACCAGCGTGATGAACTCCGGATTGTCGAGAAAATATTTCCAGATGAAGGCGATCAGGGTCTTGACCGCCGCCACGGGCTCAAGGCTGTCAAGCTCAAGGCTCGCCTCGCGTTCGCGGAATTCTCCATAGGCATCTTCAACCACCTGCCTGAACAGCTCTTCCTTTTTGCCGAAGTAATGATACATCATGCGCTTGTTGGCCTTGGCCCGCGCCGCAATGTCGTCAACCCGCGCCCCGCCAAGCCCCTTTTTAGCGAACTCCGCCTTCGCCGCGGCCAGGATGCGCCGCTTCGTGTCATCGGGGTTCCGCGGTTTTTTTGCCGATGCCGCCACGTCAACTCTCAAGGGGCTTGAAATAACTATCTAGTTATTTATAATTAGACCAGGAGCGGGAACATTGCAAGTGAGCGGTTACGACTACATCATCGTGGGTGGCGGATCGGCAGGCTGTGTCCTGGCCGCAAGGCTGTCCGAAATGCCCGAAGCCACTGTGCTCCTGATCGAGGCGGGGCCAAGGGATACGGACCCCTTCATTCACATGCCGGTGGGCTTCTTCAAGATGACCGGCGGACCGCTTACCTGGGGCTACGAGACAGCGCCCCTCCGCCATGCCAACAACCGCGTCGCGGTCTATCCCCAGGGCCGCGTGCTCGGCGGCGGCAGTTCGATCAATGCGGAAATCTACACCCGCGGCTGCCCCGAGGACTACGACAGCTGGGCCACCGAACTGAACTGCAAGGGCTGGAGCTGGAAGGATCTCAAGCCATATTTCGTGAAGTCGGAGGGCAACACCAGCTTGGGCGGCAGCGAGCACGGCGTTGACGGCCCGCTTGGGGTTTCCAGCCCCGGCAGTCCCAACAGGGTCTCCCAGGCCTATGTCCAGGGCTGCATGGATTTCGGCATGCCCCACAATGCCGACTTCAATTCGGGCAAGCTGGAAGGTGCTGGCCTCTATCAGACCACCATCAAGGACGGCAAACGCTGCAGCGCGGCCGTCGGCTATCTGAGGCCTGCCGTGAAACGCGCCAACCTCACGGTGCGGACCGATCTCTTCGTCACCCGCCTGCTCATTGAGAAGGGCCGCGCCATGGGCGTTGAAGTCGTCAATGGCAGCCAGTTGCAGCGCCTGGAAGCCACCAGTGAAGTGATTGTGACGGCCGGCGCCATCGGCTCTCCCAAACTTCTGATGCTCTCCGGCATTGGTCCTGCCAGGCACCTCAGGGAGAAAGACGTGCCGGTCATCCATGATCTTAAGGGCGTCGGCCAAAATCTCCACGACCATTTCTCAACCGACGTCACCTGGGTGCTGAACGGCCCCCACTCCTATGACAGGTACAAGAAGAAGCACTGGCAGGCCTGGGCAGGCCTGCAATATCTTCTCTACAAATCCGGGCCCGTCGCGTCCAACATCGTGGAAGCCGGGGCTTTCTGGTGGAGCGACCGCAAGGAGAAAATCCCTGATCTGCAGTTTCATTTTCTGGCCGGCGCCGGCGTCGAGGAGGGTGTGGGCACCGTTCCCGGCGGCAACGGCGCCACCTGCAATTCCTACCACACCCGGCCCCGTTCGCGCGGCCAAGTCACGCTGCGCTCCGGCAATCCTGCCGATGCGCCGCTCGTGGATCCCAATTCCTTTGCCGAGCCCTATGATCTCGCCCGCCATATCGATGCCATCAGGATCACCCGGGAAGTGGGCGCCACCCGTTCCATGCGGCGCTACGTGGACCACGAACATTTCCCCGGCCCCGATTGCAGAACAAGAAAAGATTATGAAGCGGTGGCCCGCAGCAACGCCCGCTCGTCCTACCATCCCGTCGGCACCTGCAAGATGGGCACCGATGATCTGGCGGTCGTCGATACAAAAATGCGGGTTCGAGGAATTGATGCGCTTCGCGTCTGCGACAGTTCCGCCATGCCGCGCATTGTTTCCTCCAACACCAACGCCCCCACCATTGCCATGGCAGAAAGGGCCGCGGATCTGATCCGCGGCAACAGATAGATGCCCAGAATTGTCACCGCCGCCGAAGCCGTCAAGCAAATCGCCGACGGCGCCACCGTCACCGTCAACTCATCGTCCGGCCTCGGCTGCCCCGATGCGGTCCTGAAAGCGCTTGGCGAACGCTTTGACCGCGAACAGCATCCGCAAAACCTCACCATGCTGCATCCCATTGCGGCGGGCGATATGTCGGGCATCAAGGGCGTTGACCACATCGCCAAGCCGGGCCTGATCAGCCGCATCATCGGCGGCTCCTATCCCTCGGGCCCGTCATCGTCCGAACCGCCGCTGATCTGGCAGATGCTGGGCGCCAACGAGATCGCCGCCTACAACGTGCCCTCCGGCATCATGTTCGACATGCACCGCGAAGCCGCAGCAAAGCGCCCCGGCGTGCTCACCAAGGTTGGCCTCGATACCTTCGTTGATCCCGTCCACCAGGGCTGCGCCATGAATGCCAGGGCTGCCGCCGCGCCTATCGTCAAGAAGATAAATTTCGAGGGCGAGGAATGGCTCTATTTCCCCGCCATCATTCCCAACGTCGCCATCATCCGCGCCACATCCTCCGATGAGCGCGGCAACCTATCCTACGAGCATGAGGGCGCCTATATCGGAGCCCTTGATCTCGCCATGGCCGCCCATAACAACGGCGGCATTGTCATCGCCCAGGTCAAGCGCATCATCCGCGATCCCCCCTTGAAACCCCACGATGTCTACGTGCCGGGCATTCTGGTTGATTTCATTGTCGAAGCCCCGGAGCAATGGCAGACCACGCAGACACCCTACGATCCTGCCATTTCCGGCGAGGAATTCAAACCGCTCGACTCGTTCGGCCTCATGGAATTTGGCACCGGCAAGGCCATCGCCCGCCGCGTGTCCCAGGAACTGAAAGAGGGTTGGGCCGTGAACCTCGGCTTCGGCGTATCCGCCAATGTGCCGCGCATCTTTCTCGAAGAAGGCCTCCACGGCAAAACCACCTGGGTGATCGAGCAGGGCGCGGTGGGCGGCATTCCGCTCCTCGATTTCCAGTTCGGCTGCTCCTCCAATGCCGAGGCCATTGTCGCCTCGCCCTCCCAGTTCACCTATTTTCAGGCCGCGGGCTTTGACTGTGCCCTGCTCTCCTTCCTGCAGATCGACTCCCACGGCTCGGTCAATGTTTCAAAGCTCGGCGTCAGGCCCCATGTCACCGCCGGCGCCGGCGGCTTTGTCGACATCACCTCGCGCGCCAGGAAAATCGTCTACTCCGGTTTCTTCAATGCCGGCGCGAAGATGGAAATCCGCGACGGAAAGCTGCACATCGAAAAGGAAGGCAAGGTCAGGAAACTGGTGCGCGAAGTGGAACAGATTTCCTTCTCCGGCAAACGCGCCGTCATCCAGGGCCAGGATATCACCTATGTCACCGAACGCTGCGTCATGAAGCTCACCGCCGAAGGTGTCGTGGTTACCGAGATTGCGCCCGGTGTCGATCTGCAAGCCCATGTTCTCGATCAGGCTGAATTCCCTCTCATCGTTTCTCCCGGACTGAAGCCGATGAGCCGCGCGTTGTTCGAGCCTGCAAGGATGGGATTGAAGCTCCATGCCTGATACCGGCGACACGCGCATCAAACTGGGTCTCGAGGACAATCTGGCCATCATCACCATCGCCCGGCCGGAAAAACTCAACGCGCTCGATTATGAAATGGTCCAGGCCCTGGAACGCGCCGCCCATCTGGTGGATGCCATGGATGCGGTCCGCTGCTGCATCATCACCGGTGAGGGCGAAAAATCCTTCTGCGCCGGCGGCGACATTGAAGCCTGGAGCAAGTGGTCGCCGGAAAATTTCGGCCTCGCCTGGGTGCGCCACGGCCACCGCGCTTTTGACGCGCTGGCAAGGCTCCGCGTGCCGCTCATCGCCGCCCTCAATGGCCACACCCTGGGAGGCGGGCTGGAACTCGCGGCTTGCGCCGATTTCCGCGTGGCCGAACCCCCCGTGAAATTCGGCCTTCCTGAAACAGGCCTCGGCATCATTCCCGGCTGGTCCGGCACCCAGCGCGCCGTGCGCCGCTTCGGCCCGCAAACCGTCCGCCGCATGGCCCTGCTTGGCGAGGTTTTTACCGCCGGGGAAGCCTTGGGGCTTGGCATTGTCGATGCCGTCGCGGCCAAGGGCGAAAGCCTTGCCGCCGCAAAACACATGGCTGCCAAACTCGCCCTCCGTGGCCCCCTCGCCACTGCGATCACCAAGATGCTGATCAACGCCGCCGAGGGTGAAGACGTCGAACGTGCATTGGAAGCCCTTGCTGGTTTGGCCGTGGCGGATGGCAATGAACTCAAAACCGGGGTTGCGGCTTTCCGGGAAAAACGGAAGCCAGAATTCAAGTAGACGCCCTTTCCTTGACATTTCCGCACCCTTTCCCTAGAAACCGCCCAGCGCTTTCGGGGGCAACCCCGCCAAGCGTCCATGCGCTGCCTCCGGCAACTCGAAAAAGCCTGTAATATCAGGTACTAAAGCCCGCTGTTTAATGAGTTTGCAGCGGCGCCAAAGGGCGCGGGGAATGAAAAAGGCTAAAAAATGTACGCAGTCATCAAGACGGGCGGCAAACAATACCGTGTTGCTGCCAATGATAAGATCCTCATCGAAAAGCTCGAAGGTGCCGCCGGCGACCAGGTGAATTTCACCGAGGTCCTCATGGTGTCCAATGGCGGAACCGTGGATATCGGCGCCCCCTTCCTCTCCGGCGCCACCGTTGTGGGCGAGATCGAAAAGCAGGCCAGAGGCCCCCATATCATTATTTTCAAGAAGCGTCGGCGCAAGCATTACCGCCGCCGCAATGGTCATCGCCAGGACTTGACCAGTGTCACCATTACCGAGATTCTGACCGGCGGCGCCAAGCCAGCCGCGAAGGCCAAGGCAAAGCCTGAAGCCAAGGCTGAAGCGAAAGTTGCAGCCAAGCCCGCAGCCGCTGCCGAAGCAGCTCCGGCGGCCGAAGCTGCAGCCGAAGCAAAGCCAAAAAAGGCTCCTGCCAAGCCACGCAAGCCCAAAACCAAGACGGATAAGGAGTAGTCCCCCATGGCCCATAAAAAAGCAGGCGGCTCATCCCGCAACGGCCGCGATACCGCAGGCCGGCGTCTTGGCGTGAAGGCCTTCGGCGGCGAAAACGTCATCGCCGGCAACATCATCATCCGCCAACGCGGCACCACCTGGCATCCCGGAACCGGCGTCGGCATCGGCAAGGATCACACGATTTTCGCAACCGTCCCCGGCAAGGTTGAATTTCGCGGCACCAAGAAGAACCGCCAGGTTGTTTCGGTCATTCCCCCGACCGCCGCTGAATAAGCAGCCCTTCAGGCGCGCATGAAAAAGGAGAGGCGATGGCCTCTCCTTTTGTTTTACGCATTACCGGCCGGACTTAGAAAACCATTGCAACGTAATGATGAACCAGCCTCTTGCGGCCGAGCCCGCCATTGTGCTTTGACGCCGCCATTTTGAGGTTGCCGTTCGAAAGCTTCATCGCCATCTGCAAATGCTTCAAACCAACCTCGACATTGGTGGAAGCATTGAGCAGCTCGGCGCAATTGCCGGAAAATCCGATGCCCTTGGCGGTGGTGCATTTCATTTGATAGACGCCGTATTCCCCGGCGGCGCCGCGGATATTGGGATTGTAGCCCGATTCAACCTTGGCAATGCGCAAGGCGAACCAGGTCGGCACCCCGTATTTCGGCGCCATGGCCTTGATCAAGCCCACCACCCGGTCGGTCGTTGCGGGCGTAACCTGCGCCTTGCGGCTCTTCTGGCGTTTATTCGTTTTAACATGCTCCGTGGAAAGACTATTTTTGGATTTTGTGCCAGCCTCTGCTGTTACTGTGAATATAGCCGCAGCAAATACAACGGCTGAAAGTCCTGCAATGAGTCTATTTTTCATTTTTATCCTTAAGTTTTATAACCGCACCAAAAAACTAAACTTGGATAGACTGGCTCCTTTATTTTATTGATCATCAATGTTGGGGGGAGATGGGCGATAAACTGGGAAAATGTGACCATTATGTGGCGTCGCACAAACAATGCTGCACTGCGATATGCCCTAGGATTGGCGCGCGCAAACGGTTACAAGGCCCCATGAAATTTCTCGATGAAGCAAAAATCTATGTGCGCTCCGGTGATGGCGGGGCCGGTGCCGTGTCTTTCCGGCGCGAAAAATTCATCGAAATGGGCGGTCCCGATGGCGGCGATGGCGGCAATGGTGGCGACGTGTGGGTGGAAGCCGTCGATGCCCTCAACACCCTGATCGACTATCGCTATCAGCAACACTTCAAGGTCCGCACCGCCGGCCACGGCATGGGACGTCTGCGCGCCGGAGCCAATTCGGACGATATCGTCCTCAAGGTTCCCGTCGGCACCGAGGTCTACGAAGCCGACAATGAAACCCTCATCGCCGATCTCGCCAAACTGGGCGACCGTGTGCGCATTGCCCGCGGCGGCAATGGCGGTTTCGGCAACCATCATTTCAAGTCCGCCACCAACCGCGCCCCGCGCCACGCCAATCCGGGCATCGAGGGCGAGGAAAGATGGATCTGGCTGCGCCTGAAGCTCATCGCCGATGCCGGCCTCCTAGGCCTGCCCAATACCGGCAAGTCAACCTTGCTGGCGGCCGTTTCCGCCGCAAAGCCGAAGATTGCCGATTATCCCTTCACCACCCTTCATCCCCAGCTTGGCGTAGTGAAAGCCGGCGGCAACAGTTTTGTTCTCGCCGATATTCCGGGCCTCATTGAGGGCGCCAACGAAGGCGTGGGGTTGGGAACACGCTTTCTCGGTCATGTCGAACGCTGCGCCGTTCTGCTGCATCTCATCGATGTGACCGGCGATGATCCGGTGAAGGCCTACCGCGTCATCCGCAAGGAACTGAAAGACTACGGCCCCGGGCTTGAGGGGAAGCCGGAAATCATTGCCTTCAACAAAATCGACGCCGTCAGCGACAAGGACCTGCAGAAAAAGCTTGCCGACTTCAGGAAGAAGCTGAAGAAGACCCCGATCCTGATTTCCGCTGCCACCCGCAAGAACGTCGATGATACCATGAAGCGCCTGCTCACCGTCATTCAGGCCGACCGCAAGGCGGCAAGAAAGCACGAGGACCAGGGCGTTGCGCTGGAGGATTGGCATCCGTGAAGCAGCGCCTGCAAGCGGCCAAGCGCATTGTCGTCAAGATTGGCTCGGCCCTTCTGGTTGATGCCAAGACCGGCGAAGTGAAGTCGGCCTGGCTTTCAACCCTGATTGATGATTTGGCAAAAGCCAAGTCGGGCGGCGCCGATATCATCGTCGTCTCCTCCGGCGCAATTGCCCTTGGCCGGCGCTCACTTGGATTTCCAAAAGGAAAATTGCGTCTGGAAGAAAGCCAGGCCGCCGCGGCCGTGGGCCAGATCGCCCTTGCCCAAGCCTGGTCGGAAGCATTCCGCATAAAAAAAATCGTGGCGGCGCAAGTCCTGGTGACGCTGAAAGACACCGAAGAACGCCGCCGCCATCTCAATGCCCGCGCAACACTCACCACCTTGCTCGCCCAGGGCGCTGTTCCCGTCATCAATGAAAATGATACGGTGGCGACGTCCGAAATCCGTTACGGCGACAATGACCGGCTGGCGGCCCGCGTTGCCTCCATGATGTCCGCCGATTGCCTGGTGCTGCTCTCGGATATCGATGGCCTCTATTCCGCCCCGCCGGACAGGGCGGGCGCCACCTTCATTCCGGAAGTAAAGGAAATCACGCCAGAGATCGAAGCCATGGCGGGAAGGCCCATGTCGGGTGTGGGCTCCGGCGGCATGGTCACCAAGATTGAAGCGGGAAAAATTGCCCTGAGCGCCGGCTGCAACATGGTCATCGCCTCGGGCCATGAGCCTCACCCTCTTGAGCGCATTGTAAAAGGCGAGCGCTGCACCTGGTTTCTCGCCCCCCTGTCGGCCCTGCAATCGAGAAAGCGCTGGATTGCCGGAACCCTGCAGCCTGTGGGCCGCCTCATTGTCGATGAGGGCGCCCGCACCGCCCTGGGCAAGGGCAAAAGCCTGCTTCCCGCCGGTGTGAAGCAGGTGAAAGGAACCTTTGCCCGCGGCGACACGGTGAGCGTGATGACCCTTGAGGGCCTTGAGATCGCCCGTGGCCTCGTGGCCTATGATTCAGGCGATGCCGCAAGGATTGCCGGCTTGAAGTCCGCTGACATCGAACAAACCATTGGCTATAGAGGCCGGGATGAAATCATTCATCGAGATGACTTGGTGATGACCAATGGAGAGCGCTAGCGCCATGCAGGAACTTGGCCTGAAGGCCCGCAAGGCGGCGGGCGTGCTGGCCCTTGCCTCAACCCAGCAAAAAAATGCCGCCCTGCGCGCCATGGCAAAGGCCATCCGCGCCGCGGCGAACCGGATCATTGCCGCCAATCAATCCGATGTCGAGGCGGCAAGGGCCAAGAACCTGAGGGATTCGTTCATTGACCGCCTGACCCTCACGACCGATCGCGTCGAAGCCATGGCCAGCGGCCTTGAAGACATCGCCGGATTGCCCGACCCGGTCGGAACCACGCTCGCTGAATGGACCCGCCCCAATGGCATGAAAATTCTGCGCGTCCGCGTGCCCATCGGCGTTATCGGGATCATTTTCGAAAGCCGCCCGAATGTTGCCGCCGATGCCGGAGCGCTTTGCATGAAGTCCGGCAACGCCGCCATTCTGCGCGGCGGTTCCGACGGCTTTCAGTCCTCGACCCTTATCGTGGCGGCTCTCCAGCAGGGCCTTGAAGCGGCAGGCCTGCCCGCCGCCGCGATTCAAATGGCGCCCACCACCGATCGCGCCAGCGTCGGCGAAATGCTGTCGGGCCTCGGCGGCGCCATTGATTTGATCGTGCCGCGCGGCGGCAAGAGCCTGGTGGCCCGGGTGCATGCGGAAGCCCGCGTTCCCGTCTTCAGCCACCTTGAAGGCATTTGCCATGTTTATGTCGACAGGTCCGCCAACCCCGCCATGGCCCGCGACATCGTGCTCAATTCCAAGCTGCGCCGCACCGGCGTCTGCGGCTCCGCCGAGACCATCCTTGTCGACCGGGCCGCCGCCAAAACAAATCTTGCGCCGATCATCCGTACACTGATCGAAGCGGGCTGCGAGGTGCGCGGCGATGCCGAGGCGCAGGCCGTCGACGCCCGCGTGAAGCCCGCAAGCGAAGAAGATTGGTCCACCGAATATCTTGATTCCATCGTTTCGCTTGCCGTTGTGGACGGCGTCGATGAGGCCATGGCCCATATTGCGAAGTATGGCTCCCAGCATACCGATGCCATCATCGCCGACGATGAAAAAACCGCGCAGAAATTCCTGAACGAGGTCGACAGCGCCATTGTCCTGCACAATGCCTCCACCCAGTTTGCCGATGGCGGCGAATTCGGCTTTGGCGCCGAGATCGGCATTGCCACCGGCAAGTTCCATGCCCGCGGGCCCGTAGGCCTGGAGCAACTCACGACTTTCAAGTACCAGGTGCGTGGATCCGGGCAAATCCGTCCATGATGAAGCCGCCGCTTTTTGGCCGCGGCCAGCGTATCGGCCTGTTTGGCGGCTCCTTCAATCCGGCCCACTACGGCCACTACATGGTGGCGCTTTATGCCTTGAAGCGCCTGCAGCTCGACTGGGTGTGGTGGCTGGTCTCGCCGCAAAATCCCCTGAAGGATCCCGGCGAAACCGGGGAATATGACGAGCGCCTGAAATTAACCAAACTTGTGGCGAAGCATCCGCGCTTTGTGGTGACCGATCTTGAACGCCAGGCGAATTCCCACAACACCGCCGAAACCCTGCTGGCCCTGGGCCACGCCATGAAACAGGCAAACTTCGTCTGGATCATGGGGGCCGACAGCTTGGCCACTTTGCACAAATGGCATCACTGGACCGATATCGTGGAAGCCCTGCCCTTGGCTTCCCTTGCCCGCCCCGGCTATTCCATCCGCGCCCTGGGAAGCCGGGCGGCCCTGCGCTATGCCGCCTCGCGCGTCAAGACCGGCGAGGCGGCAAAGCTTGTCACGCAAAAGACGCCGGCCTGGGTTTTTCTCCCCATGCCCTTGCGGCCCGAAAGCTCGACGGCGATTCGAAACTTGAACCAGCCCCCGCGAAGCCCTAAACAACGCGCCAGAACCCGTAAAGGATAAGACCCTGAAAAAGCCAAGCAAGAAGCCTTCCGCCAAATCGAAATCGGCGAAAGCAGCAAAACCCGCCTCCTTCTCAAAGCGTCCGCCCAAGACCGCCGCCGAACTCAAGACCATCATGATGGCCAAGGTTCGTTTCGCCGAAAAGGCGCGCGCCGGCCTGCGTGGCAAGACCACTTCGAAAATGAAGCCCAAGGGCAGGAAAAAGCCCGCCGGAAAGGTGAAGCCGCCCCCGAAGAAAAAGCCTGTCGTCAAGGCCAGGGCAGCGGTGAAGCCAAAGGTCGTGGCAAAGCCCAGGACCGCGCCAAAGGCAAAGCCGGCCGTCAAGGCGCTGGCTCCGGTCACGATTGAAACGCCCAAGCCCGGCTCCACCGCCGATCAACCCCTGCTGAGCATCGTCATGGCCCAGTTGGAAGATGCCAAGGCCGAGGACATCATCGCCATCAGTCTTGATGGCAAGACGGCCATTGCCGACAGCATGGTTGTGGCCTCCGGCCGTTCCAACCGCCATGTCGGCGCCATAGCCGACCAGCTCGTCGAAAAACTCAAGGAGGCGGGACACCGTCATATCCGGGTTGAAGGCATGGACCAGTGCGACTGGGTGCTGGTCGATGCAGTTGATGTTGTCGTCCATCTCTTCCGCCCGGAAGTGCGCAGCTTCTACAATCTCGAAAAGCTCTGGTCAGAGCATTCGCCGCAAGAACCCCGCGCCGAATAGGCCATGCGCCTCCAGGTTCTGGGTATCGGGAAATTAAAGGCGGGGCCTGAAAAAGCCCTCAGCCTCGACTACCAGACCCGCCTCGAAGCCCTCGGCCGCAAGGCCGGAATTGCCAAATTGACGGTCACTGATTTTGCCGAATCCCAGGGCCAGACCGCACTCCAGCGCCAGGCCGAGGAAGCAAGGCTCCTTGCCGGTGCCCTGGCTCCAAAAGCCTTCACCCTGGTCCTCGATGAACGGGGAAAGGCCTGCAGCAGCGAAGGCTTTTCGCGGCTCCTGCAGCGCCACCTCGACCAGGGCACGCCAGACCTCGCGTTCCTCATCGGCGGTCCCGACGGCCATGGCGCTGAAACCCGAAAACACGCCGGACAACTCATCTCGCTCGGCGAAATGACCTGGCCCCACCGGCTGGTGCGCATTATGCTTCTCGAACAAATTTACCGGGCGGTCACCATTATGGTAAATCATCCCTATCACAGATCCTGAGCCGCAATTTGGACAAGCGTGGCTCCTAAAAAAGACGGCAATGTATTATTTGCGAAAACTAACGAGCCTGAGCTTCGTGGCCGCCGCCGCGCTGCACCTGCTTGTGCCGAATGCCGGCGCGCAAACCCCGCTGCCCCAGGAAAACGAGCTTGGTTCCGTCGAGCAGGAACTCACCTCGTCGGCGGCGAACCTCGAGAAAATAAAAGGCGAGATTGCCGCCGCCATCAAGGACCAG
>Ga0307505_10001828_pt1 | contig 16087 bp, 12 predicted proteins | sample 23_S_MG_FD_202183 | JGI IMG/M metagenome (GOLD analysis project Ga0307505, IMG submission 202183) | Soil microbial communities from Populus trichocarpa stands in riparian zone in the Pacific Northwest, United States - 23_S | ecosystem: Environmental > Terrestrial > Soil > Riparian zone > Trees...
CGTGACATGCCGATATTGTCGGGGGTGAATGGCCGCCCGGTAGGTGTCAGCGCCCGGGCCCCCTTCTTCAGGCATCGCTCGGCGAGTGGGATATCCTGGGTCACACAGATATCGGCGGCCGCGATTGCGTCGGCAATCCAATCGTCGGCCGCGTCCGGGCCCTCGGCAACGATGCGGCGTTCGACCAGGTGACTTGCCGGCAGCCGCATCCAGGCGTTGGAAACGAAGATGGTGGCGAGCCCGTGCCGCTCGGCCACTCGCACGATCTCGTCCTTGACCGGGCAGGCGTCGGCATCGACGAGGATGCGGATGATCGGTGGCGCGCTTGGCATTGACAGGCTTTCAGTTGTCGTGATGCTCTAACAGCGTACGACACGTGTCTTGCTGCGCCACACGTCTTCGCCAAGACTGCCATTGGGGCAGGTTCCTCTGCCCTGGCCCGAAGAATAACATCAGCCGCGTGCCTGGGGAGACGCGATCGTGAACGGGTTCGCTTGGGACGATTTGCGGTTCTTTCTCGCGGTGGCGCGTGAAGGAACACTTACGAGTGCGGCGCGTCGTCTCCGCACAGATCACACGACAGTAGGGCGGCGAATACGCGGGCTCGAAGAGAGTTTGGCTGCGAAGCTGTTTGATCGCTACCCCACGGGCTACACCTTGACGCCGCTTGGCGACACTTTACTCGAGCATGCGGAACGCATGGAAGCCGTCGCGATCTCGGCTCAAGCGATTATTGATGAGAACAATCGCCCGATGTCCGGATTGGTGCGGATCGGTGCGACGGATGGCTTCGGAGCCTTCTTCATAGCGCCACGCCTCGGCAAGCTCAGCAATCTGCATCCGGACCTCGAGATCCAGCTTCTAGCCATGCCGCGGATATTCAGCTTGTCGCGGCGGGAAGCCGATCTGACGATCGGATTGGCACAGCCGGAGGAGGGGCGTCTCTATTCGCGAAAGATCATAGACTATGAACTCGGCGTCTATGCATCAGGAGAGTATCTCGACAGGAGTAGAGCGGTAGAGAGTGTCGAGGATCTTCGCACTCACCCCTTCGTCAGCTACATCGATGAGCTGATCTACACCAAGGAGCTCAACTACATTCCGCGGGTCGATCCGTCCATCCGACCAACGCTGAAAAGCTCGAATCCAATTGCGCAGCTCAAGGCCCTTGTCAGCGGTTTTGGCCTTGGTGTTCTGCCGTGCTTCATGGCCGATGCCGAGCCGCTGCTCAGGAGGGTACTCGCCAATAAAGTGATTTTGCACAACACATTCTGGCTCATCACCCACGCGGACTTGCGCAGGCTCTCTCGCGTGCGGACGGTTGCAGACTTCATATACCGTGAGGTCAATGCGGAGCGGGCGCTGTTTCTGCCCTCAACATGAGCGCAGCCCTAGGCCTGTTTGCGCACGCTGCTTCTGACACCGCATTGGAGCGCGTGGCTCAGTGGCTTCACGCCAAGCAGGTCGGCGACATCCTTCGCTGCAGCGATGATGGCCGCGGGATCGAGCCCCGTTGTAATGCCCATTTCGTGGAGCAGAGCGACGATGTCCTCGGTCGGGAGATTGCCGACCGAAGCGACCGTATCAGGCATGGCGATACCGCCGCCTATCCCACAAACCGATCCCTCTATCCAGCACGCACCGGCATCGAGAGCGGCGACGACATTGGCAATGCCGAAGCCCGCAAGATTGTGCACGTGAAATCCGAACTCGCAGTCCTTGAAGTCGCCCACCAAGCGCGCAAACAGACTGTTGACGTGGCGGGGATCCTCCATTCCCACGGAACCCGCCAGATAGAATCGGCGAATGCCCGCATTCCTGAGGTGCCCAATGACACTCGCGACTTTCTCCTGCGGGATGGTGCCTTCGTAAGGGCACCACATGGACATGCCGACGGCCATAACAAAGCGACGCCCGGCCTTGTCACTGATGCGGAATGCTTCGCTCGCCTGAGATAGGGCTGCTTCAAGAGTCATGTTCTGATTCTTGCGCAGGTATGCCTCACTTACCGTGAGGAGTCCCAAAACCTCATCCACATTGGCTGATACCGCGCGATCTGCGCCTCGTGCGTTCGGGGCGAGACCACGATAGATCGTGCCCGCCCGTCTTTTGATGCGCGCGCATACCTCCTCGGCATCGCGGAGGTGCGGAATAGCTCGCGGATGTGCGAAGGCGGTGACCTCGATAACCGAAAAGCCCGCGTCCGACAGCCGATCGATCATCGCGACTTTGGTATCGGTATCGACCCAGCGAGGAAAGCTCTGCAATCCGTCGCGCGGGGACACCTCGACGATTTCGATGCTATCGGGAAGCGAAAGCATGGGGACGCGATCCTCTATGAATTATCGACATGCTCGGGCGCGACCTCGATGCCCGCGGCTTCGAGATCGTCGGGTGCGAACCCAAGCATGTCGACAAGGATTTCTCGATTGTGCTGCCCGAGGCGTGGGCCGGCACTGCGGATCTCTCCAGGCGTGCGCGAAAACTTGCCGACGACGTCCTGCATGCGCAGCGTGCCGAGTTCATCGTCGGCAATTGGCACAATATTCTCGCGGGCCTGGATGTGTGGATCGGCGAAGATCTGCGCAATGTCGTTGACTGGTGAGATGGCGGCGTCGAATTTCACCAGTCGCGCAAGGAGATCCACTTGGTCGAAATTGATGATGGCCTTCTGGAGCACCTCGTCGAGGGTGGCTGCGTTTTTGATGCGCTCACGGTTGTCCTTGAAGCGCGGATCCTTGACAACCTCGGCGATCTCCAGAGCCTCGCAGATGCGCTCGAAGATCGACTGCGCACTGCCGCCGATCGAGACCCATTTGCCATCGCGCGTCTGATACGTGTTACGCGGTGCGGTGAACGGCAGTCGCGAGCCGGAGCGCTGCTGAATGAGGCCGAGCTGATCGTAGTTGACCACCTGCGGACCGAGCAGAGTGAGCAACGTTTCGTAGATGGCGAGATCGATGATTTGGCCCCTGCCGCTGCGGCGCTGCTCATGGAGCGCCATAGACGCGAGGTAGGCAGCCATGAGCCCGGTCGTCGAGTCGGCAAGGCCGAAGGCAGGTAAAAGCGGCGGGCGGTCCGGAAAGCCGGTGACGTGCGCGTAGCCAGCATAGGCCTCGGCGATCGTGCCAAAGCCGGGTCGTTGGCGGTAAGGACCAGTCTGCCCGTAGCCAGTGATGCGGACGATGATCAGAGCCGGATTGATGGCCATGAGCACGTCCGGGCCGAGGCCCCAACGTTCGAGCGTGCCAGTGCGGTAGTTCTCGAGGAGGATGTCGGCATCCTTGATCAGCCGCTTGACGATCTCGACGCCGAGGGGCGTGCGCATGTCCGCGGTCACGGAGCGCTTGCCGCGATTGACCATCTTGAAATAGAGGCCGACGCCGTCCTTGCTCTCGCCCCAGTATCGGATTTCGTCACCGCTCCCTGGACGCTCGACCTTGATGACGTCGGCGCCGAAGTCGGCAAGATGCATCCCGCAGAGGGGCGCTGCAAGAAAGCTCGCGATGTCGACGACCTTTACGCCCGCGAGCGGGAGAGCGCTCTCGGTGCTGGATTGTTGCATGGCTGTACTCCGGCTTTTAGATCGCCACGGACGCCGGCTCGACTAGCGAACCAGGAACAGGCTGATCGCAGGGATATACGTGATAAGCATGAGGGCGGCGAAACGGGCGAACCAGAAAGGTGTCACCCCTCGTATGACTTCGCCAACCGGCATCTTGGCTATGCCAGCCATGACAAACAAATTCAGGCCGATGGGCGGCGTGAGCGTCGCAATCTCGACGTTGGCGACGTAGATCACGGCGAGATGGATGGGATCGACACCGAGCGCCATCCCGATCGGAAAGATGATCGGCGCGGTGAGCACGATCATCGAGATGCCTTCGAGTGGCCCACCGAGGATGAACAGGAGCACGTTCACCATGAAGAGGAACTGCGCTTCGGTCATTCCCGACTCGCGGAAGAACGTCGCGATGTCCGCAGCAATCCCGAGGCGCGCGAGCATGAAGCTCAGGATGTTGCCGCCGATGATCACGAGAAAGATCATGCAGCTCTGCATCACGGCATTTTGTCCCGAGCGCCAGACATCGCCGAGCGTGGCAGTGCGATAGACGAGAAGGCCGAGGATGATGGCGTAGACCAGCGCGATGGCCGAAACTTCGGTCGGCGTGAGGAAACCGCCATAGATCGAGCCGAGGATGATGATCGGCATGACGAGCGCCGGCACTGCCGCGGGTAGGCGGCGCGCAAAGCCGCAGAAGTCGGGGCGCTGCGTCAGCACGCCATAGCCGCGCCGCCGGGAGATCACATAGGCGGTGACGATCAAGAGGAAAGCTTCGAGCAGTCCCGGAATGATGCCGGCCAGGAAGAGCTTGTCCACGGGCAGGCCGACCACGGCGCCGATGACGATGAAGGAGAGAGAAGGTGGGATCATCACGCCGAGGGTGCCGCCGACGGCCGCCAAGGCCGCGGCGAACTGCGCCGGATAGCCTTCCTTTTTCAGGCTCTCCACGGATGAAGCACCAACGGCGGCGGCAGTCGCGACCGACGAGCCGCTGATCGCCGCAAAGAATACGCACGCCAGTAGAACAGTGACGGCGAGACCGCCGCGGATCGCGCGGGCGACGGTGCCGATCAGCTCTACGATCACGGTCGCGATGCGACCGCGCATCATGAGGTCGCCTGTCCAGATGAAGAACGGGATCGCGACGAGTGCGAAGCTGTCGACGGACGTGAAGGCGTTCTGCGCGATGGTGTGCAGCGGCACGCCCGAGGCGAAAAGCACCAGCAGCGCGCCGCACACGGCCATGGCGACGGCCATGTGCACGCCGATCGTGAAGAGCACAAGCATCAAAAAAATGACTGAAGCGATCAGGGTCATTGCACTATTCGATCTCGATCGTTTCAGCGAACACGGTCCGCCGCGTCAGGCCACGCCAGAGTGCGCCGAGATAGAAAATGAGCAGCATGGCCGCGCCGATCGGGAGCATGATCTGGATGCGCCACATCTCAATGTCCAACTCAGACTCGGTGAGCATACCGTTCCGATAGAGCTGCATGGTCTGCAGCGTGCCCGCGTAGCAGAGAAAGCCCGCGAACAGCACGCCGCAGATGGCCGAGATCACATCGCAGAGGTGTTGGATGCGCGGTGGTAGTTTGCGGTGCACGAAGTCCGCGCGGATGTGAAAGCCGTGCCGCGCCGACAGCGCGAGGCAGAGAAAGAATGCCCATACGACCGCGTAACGAACGAGCTCCTCGACACCGTGGTAGCTGGCACCGATCGTGACGCGGATGCTGGCCTCGAAGAGCATGAGAGACATTGCCACGGCGAAGCACAGGACGCCGAGGTTGAGGACGATCTTGTCCTCGAACCATTCCCAGGCCTGGAATAGGCGGCTCGCCGGGGGTGGCGACGGCGGTATCGCCGCCCCCTCGTCAGGATCAGCCGCCATGGCGTTTGACGATCTCGCCGTAGGCCTTCATGGCGTCGGGGAAGCGGCCCTCGAAACCCTTGACGACGCTCTCGACGGCTTTGCGGAAAGGCGCGGCTTCCTCGGCGTTGGCTGCCCAGAACGTGCCGCCCTGCTTGGTCATGACCTCGATTTCTTCGTGGTCCTTCTTGATGGCCTGCGCCCACTGCGTCGACGCGAACTCCGCCATCGTGTCACGAATGATCTTCTGGTCCTCGGCACTGAGACCGTCGAGCCACTTCTTGTCGACGGCAACCGCGTAGGTCAGCAGCCCCAGCCCGGGAACGAGGCTCGCCTGCTTGGCCGTGTTGCCGACAATGCGCGCCCATGCGGAACCTGAGGTCACAATGCCGTCGATGGCGCCCGTCGCCAGCGCCATGCTCATTTCGCTCGCCGCGATCGATGTCGGGCTGCCGCCATAGGCGCGGATGATGTCGGACTGGATGCGGCCGCCGGTGACGCGCACCTTCTGGCCCTTGAGGTCGGCCAGCTTGCGGATAGGCCGTTCCTTGAACAGGAAGAAGAGATCCGTCGTGCGCAGCAGCGCCAGCACCTCGATGTTCTTCGGCTCCGTGAAGGAGGAGACGAGCTTGGTCACGTCCTTGGCGAAGGCCGGCTTCATCATCAGCTCGTCGCTGAGGAGGAAGGGGAGAATGAGCATGCCGACGCGCTGGTCGATGGCTTCCAGATTGACACTCGCCGGCCAGGTGATGTGGACGGCGCCCGTGCCGAGTGCGCCGACGGCATCGCGATCGTTGTAGAGCTGCGATGCAGGGAAGACCTTTGCCGTAATGCGCCCGTTCGAATTCTTGGCCAGCATTTCGGCGTACTGATTCATCTCAGTGGTCTTCCAGTGCGTCGAAGCCACCTCGTTCGTCATGATGATCTCGATTTTGGCCTGCGCGAGCGCCGCCACCGTCGAGATGCTACATGCGACGGCAAGCGCCGCCAGCCTCCAGGCCATATTCCTCATCATTTCCTCCACCCAGTCGCGGAGCCCTCCGGCCCCAATTTTATCGTTGTCGTCTTAGTGTGTTTCTCCGCCCGCTACAGGCGCAGCACCTTGAGCGCGTTCTCACGGAAGATCATGCGGCGCGCTTCCTCGGGCAGGAAGGCGAGGCTCTGTGCCGGCATGTCGTTGTCCCAGTGAGGGTAGTCCGAGCTGAACATGAGCAGGTCGTAGCCAAGCAGCTTGACCAGCGTGTGCAGATCCTCGGTGCGCTCAGGTTCGTCGAGCGGCTGCGTCGAGAGTCGGACGTTGTCGTGGATGTAGTCGATCGGCGATTTTTTCACCCATGGTGTTTCATGACGCAGGCTGCGCCACGTGCGGTCCATGCGCCAGAGCAGTGGCAGGAGCCAGTTGAAGCCATACTCGACGTACATGAACTTCAGGCCGGGGAATTTTTCGAACGTGCCGTTGAACACGAGGCTGGTGAGACTCGCTTCGCCGATCTGCGAGAGCGAGACGTAGCGCTCGATGTAGCTCTCCGGCCAGCCGACGGCCGTGTGCGGGGCGCCGTAGTACACGCTGTCGGCGCCGGTCAGATGGTTCATGATCGGCAGGCCCTGGCGATGCGCTTCCGCATAGATCGGGTCGTAGTGCCGGTTGCCCATGCGGATGTTGAGCATGGGGAGCGACACCGCGGCGACCGCCGGGTTCGATGCGAGGCGGCGGATCTCCGCGGCGCCCGCGTCGGGGTTCTGTACGGGCACCGAGATCGCGAGGCGCAGCGGTCCGTTGCCAGTGAGCTTCCAGTTGTCGAGGAAGAAATCGTTGAAGGCCGAGCACAGAACTGCGCTCTCGTCCGGCCCCGCGAGAGCTGCGGCCATGGCGCCCGGCTGGAGGCAGTTGAGGACGCCGATTTCGACACCGTTGGGATCGAGGAAATCCGACTTGATGTAGGCCGGGTCCGAGCCGCCGGGGCCGCCATCGGGGGTCTTGGCATCGCTCCTGAGGGCCGAGCCATTGGGATGCTCGAAGCGCAGCGTCAGGGGCGCCACGGTGACGACCTCGGCCGACTTCTGCTTGAGCCGCTTCTGCCAGCTCAGCGGCATGTATGGGTAAAGCGACTTCATGCCACCCTTCACGATCGGGTGGATGTCGGTGTCGATGATCCCCAGACGATCGCCTTTGGGGGAGGCTGGGCGTTTCGCCGCCAGTGTGTCAGCGCTCATTTTCCTGCCCTTTGCTGTCAGCTTGTGATCCAGGCACGGCTAGATCTTCACGAAGACTTTCCCGTCGCGGACTTCGGTGGGAAATTTGCGCAACTTGCCGCGGGTGATACCGAAGAGGCTCGTGCCTGTTTCGATATCGAACTCGTAGCCATGCCACGGGCATTTGAGGACTTTGCCGTCGTTGGCGAAGATGAGTTCACCGGGAGCGCTGGGCAACATCGTTCCGCCAACAGGCCCCTTGCAAACCGGCGCCCCCTTGTGCGGGCAGATGTTCAGCACCGCATGAACGACACCATTGGCCTCGCGCAGGATGCCGATCTGCCGGCGCCCGACTTCGACAATTCTCATCACGCCAATGTCGAAGCTCTCCAGGGCTCCGACGTGCGTTCCCTCCAGTTCCATCGCCCTACCGCCGTCTTTTGAGTCTTTCTACTCAGCGCGATCATTCCGCAGGTTGAACATTTCATCCATGGGCAAAAGCGCAGAGGGGGCGGGCAATAATGCACTGAACTAGGCGCGAGTTTGACCTGCTGCGTGATGCAGGCTCTCAATCATCGGTGTCACGGGGTATAATTGCGGAAATTTGGTGGAGAGGGTTGGATTCGAACCAACGTAGGCGAAGCCAACGGATTTACAGTCCGTCCCCTTTAGCCACTCGGGCACCTCTCCACGCACAGCAACGGGCAGCAAAACCGCTGAGGGAGGCTTGGCCTCCCGGCCTCGTCCCGTGCTGGAAGCCCGCCTTATCGGGGGCCGAGCCCGCCCTGTCAATGCTTATCAGGCACGCAGGGCGAGCCGCCTGGCCGATTAGCCGGTCGCCTTGTCCCGGAGTGGCACCACATTGTGCATGGATGCCGTGCCCTGGGAGAGGAAGCGCTTGATATTGCGCGCAGCCTGACGAATGCGGTGCTCGTTCTCGACGATGGCGATGCGGACATAGCCCTCGCCGTGCTCGCCGAAGCCGATGCCGGGGGCGACCGCGACCTCCGCCTTCTCGACGAGCAGCTTCGAGAACTCGAGGCTGCCGACCTCGCGGAAGGCCTCGGGGATGGGTACCCAGGCAAACATCGATGCGCCGGGCGGCTCGAAATTCCAGCCGGCGTTGCCGAAGCTCTCGACCAGCACGTCGCGGCGGCGTTTGTACGTGGCGCGCATCTCGTGAATGCAGTCATCGGGGCCGTTGAGGGCCGCGGCGGCTGCAACCTGGATCGGCGTGTAAGCGCCATAGTCGAGGTAGCTCTTCACGCGGGCGAGCGCCGCGAGCAGGCGCTCATTGCCGACCGCGAAACCCATGCGCCAGCCAGCCATGGAGTAGGTCTTCGACATGGACGTGAACTCGACGGCGACATCCATCGCGCCCGGCACTTGGAGAAGCGAGGGCGGCGGGTTGGCGTCGTCGAAATAGACCTCGGCATAGGCGAGATCCGAGAGCAGGATCAGCTCGTTCTGCTTCGCGAACTGGACGAGCTCGCGATAGAAATCGAGGCTTGCGACGTGCGCCGTCGGGTTCGCCGGATAGCAGACGACGAGGGCGATCGGCTTCGGGATCGAGTGCTTGACGGCCCGCTCGAGCGCCGGAAAGAACGCCGGCGTCGGCTCGGCCGGCACGGAGCGGATCACGCCGCCGGCCATCAGGAAGCCGAAGGCGTGAATCGGGTAGCTCGGGTTCGGGACGATCACCACGTCGCCCGGTGCTGTGATGGCCTGCGCCATGTTGGCGAAGCCTTCCTTCGAGCCGAGCGTGGCGACGACCTGGGTATTGGGGTTCAGCTTCACACCAAAGCGGCGGCCGTAATAGGCCGCCTGGGCCTTCAGCAGGCCGTTGATCCCCTTGGAGGCCGAATAGCGATTGGTTCGCGGCTTACCCACGGTCTCGACGAGCTTTTCCGTGATATGCCGCGGTGTCGGCAGGTCCGGATTGCCCATACCGAGATCGATGATGTCGGCGCCGCGAGCTCGAGCCTGGGCCTTGAGCTTGTTCACTTCCGCAAAGACGTAGGGCGGGAGGCGCTTGATGCGATGGAAATCCTCGATCACGGCAGAACCTCAATTTGCTCAAGGGGCATAAGATAGCCGGCCGCCGCTCGTGCGGGCGACCGAGCTGGCACGGTCTACTCTATTGTGCGGATTCCCGCCAGAGTGAGGCAGGGACGGCTCACGGAGGTGATATCGTAAGCATGGGGCCGGCCTGCGATTGCCAGTTCGGGGGGCCACAGCTAAGAGTTGACTTAACGTGCGCTGATTAGTCCCTCGCGCGACCCGCGGGAATCACCCTCAATTAAACGGTGGCCCCAGGTGGTGGCGCTTGCTCGCCTGGAATGCCTGCATGCCCAAAAAATCCCCGGAAGTGCCCACAAAGTCCCCTGCAACCCGAGTGGACTGGACGCAGTACATGGTCAACGATCCGGAAGCCTTCACGCGCAACATGGTGCGCCTGGTCGAGGAGGGCGGTAAGGCCTGGGCAGCTCTGATCGAGCGCTCGGAGAAGTCCAACGGCGCGATGAGCCCGCCGAGCGACATGAACGAGGCCACCCACATCGTCGGCGAGATCATGCGCCAATGGTTCAGCGATCCCGTCCGGGCCGCAGAATCACAGAGCGATCTCATGCGCGGCTACGTGGACGTGTGGAACACGACCGTACGCCGCATGATGGGCGAGGAGGTCGAGGACGTCGCGAAGCCGGAGCCCGGCGATGCCCGCTTCCGCGACGCGGAGTGGACGAGCAACCCGTACTTCGATTTCTGGAAGCAGGCCTACCTCGTGACCTCGCACTGGGCCGAGAAGGTCATCGACGACACCGAGGGGTTCGACGAGCGCACGCGCCAGCGCGCCGAATACTATTTCCGCCAGGTCGCGAGCGCACTCTCGCCCTCCAATTTCCCGCTGACGAACCCGGAGGTCATGCGCGAGACGTTCAAGTCCAACGGCGAGAACCTCGTGCGCGGTGTCGGCAATCTCCTGACCGATCTCGAAACCTCGGGCGATATCATCAAGATCAGCCAGACGGACACGAGTGCCTTCGAGGTCGGCCGCAATCTCGCAATCACGCCCGGCAAGATCGTCTTCCAGAACGATATCTTCCAGCTCATCCAGTACGCGCCCTCGACGCCCAAGGTGCGCGAGGTGCCGCTGCTGATCGTCCCGCCGTGGATCAACAAGTTCTATATCCTCGATCTCACCGAGCAGAAGTCCTTCATCCGCTACATCGTCTCGCAGGGCTTCACGGTCTTCGTCGTGTCGTGGGTCAATCCCGACAGGCGTCTCGCGAGCAAGACCTTCGAAGACTACATGCGCGAGGGTATTCATGCTGCGACCGATGCGGTGCAGCGCGAGACCGGACAGGAGAAGATCAACATCGTCGGCTATTGCGTCGGCGGTACGCTGCTCGCGACTACGCTCGCCTATGATGCCGCGACGGGGCGCGATAACTACAACTCGGCGACATTCTTCGCCGCGCAGGCGGATTTCACCAAGGCCGGCGACCTGCTGCTCTTCATCGACGATGCGCAGCTCAAGGCACTCGAGGAAATGATGGCCGAGCGCGGCTATCTCGATGGCTCACGCATGGCGACTGTTTTCAATCTCCTGCGCCCGCGCGATCTCATCTGGCCGTACATCGTCAACAACTACATGCTCGGCAAGACGCCCTTCCCCTTCGATCTCCTGTACTGGAATCAGGACTCGACGCGGATGCCGCCAGCCAATCACAGCTTCTATCTGCGCGAGTTCTACAAGGACAACAAGCTCGCCAAGGGCGAGCTGAAGATCGGCGGCATTACGCTCGACATGAGCAAGGTCAAGCTGCCGGTCTACGAGCTTGCTGCGCGTGAGGATCACATCGCGCCGGCGAAGTCCGTGTTCATCAGCTCGCGGCTTTTCGGTGGGCCGGTCGAGTACGTGATGGCCGGCTCGGGCCACATCGCCGGTGTGATCAATCCGCCGCTCGAGGGCCGCCCGCCCAAGTACCAGTTCTGGACGAACCCGGATCGCGTCGAGAAGATCGAGGAGTGGCTCGAGGGCGCCAAGGAAACGCCGGGCTCCTGGTGGCCACATTGGATGAGCTGGCTGAAGAAGCGCTCGGGCAGCACGATCGCGGCGCGCGAGCCCGGCGCCACGCTCGGCGTGATCGAGGACGCGCCCGGCTCATACGTGCGCGCGAAATCCTGATCTCCCTCTCCCCGCCAGAACGGGGAGAAAGGACGAGCGATCAAGCCTTGTTGCGGTTGAAGACGTACGACGCGAGCATCCCCGCGCCGACGGCGATGAGTACCGTCAGCACGCCGTAGAAGAAGGGATGATCGAAGGCAAAGCGGTGGACGAAATGCTCGAGGCCCTCGCGTTCGAGGTCGAGCTTAGTCGTGTATGTGCTGAGCAGCTCACCGTCCCGGAAGAGATAGACCCGCGTCTCGAAGGCGCCGACCGTTACGGTTGCCGGCATGTCGAAGGCCGAGCGGAAGAGGCTGCGGCCGACGAAAGCCACGCCGTATTCATCCTGCTGATAGAGGCGATCGCGGCGCTTGAGACGCACCACCGCGTCGCGCCACTCCCGGATCTCGTCGGCCGTCAGGTTGCGGGCCGAGCGGTGGAAGGTCATGGGCACGAAATCGAAGCCGATGCCGCTCGATTTCAGCACGTCGTCGGAGGCGACTTCGTCGAGCGGACGCGTGGAGCTAATCGCGTAGTAGCTCGGCACGCTCGTGAATGTCGTCGAGGAGGTATTGATCCAAAGGCCGCCGACATTGCTCTTCTTGCGGGCGACGAGCCGCGAAGGCGCTCCCGAGATGACGATCACGACATCGTACAGGCCGGATTCAGCGCTTGTCTGGCGGCTGTTGTCGACGGCGCCAAAGACGATGATGCCTGTTCCCGAGAAGGTTGAGGTCACCGCAATCCGGCGGGTGGACACATCCGCATGGACGGCTTCGCGAGGGAGCGACGGGCCTTCCGGCGCGCGGACTTCAGGCGCGACCGGCGTCGGCGGTGCGATCTGTGGGGCGGGAACCGGCTGGAGCGGCACTGTCGGCGGCTGCGGCGGGAGTGGTGGCGGCGGTGTCTGGCCGACAGCGGGCCACAACAGCGCGCACGCCGTCAGCAGACCTGCAGCGAGTGCCGCAATCGTGCCGCTATGTCCGACGCGCACGCCCATCACGGTCTCCCGAGCGGCGTGAGCGAGAAAAGCTCGCCCGGATGCACGACGAGGCTCCAGGCGAGCCGGAGCGCAACCAGCAGCACGATGCCGGCAAGAAGAAAGCGGAGTTGCTCGCCCCTGAGGCGCTGGCCCGCGATGGCACCGAACTGGGCGCCAATGACGCCGCCGACGATCAGCAGGAGCGCGAGCGTGGCGTCCACGGTCTGGTTCTGCGTCGCGTGCAGGATGGTCGTGGCCGCGGTCACGAACGTGATCTGGAAGAGCGAGGTCCCGACGACCACATTGGTCGGCACCTTGAGCAGGTAGATCATGGCGGGGACCATGATGAAGCCGCCGCCCACACCCATGATGGCCGCGAGAAAGCCGACGAAGACGCCGAGCGCCAGCGGCGGGAGCGCGCTGATGTAGAGCTTCGAGCGGTGAAAGCGCATCTTGAACGGTAGGCGGTGCACCCAGTTGTGCTGCCCGCGCTGGCGGCTTGCGGGCGCGACACCAGACTTCAACTGCCGAAGTGCGTTGATGCTCTCGATCATCATGAGACTGCCGATGACGCCGAGCATGGTCACGTAGCTGATGATGACAAAGAGGTCGAACTGGCCCGCACGGCGCAGCGCTTTCACGGCCTCGACGCCGAACACCGAACCGACGATACCGCCCGTGAGCAGGATCGTGCCCATTTTGAAGTCGATGTTGCGCCGCCGGTATTGGGCGAGCGCCCCCGACACGGACGACGCCACGATCTGCGCGGCCTCGGTACCGACGGCGACGGCCGAGGGGACGCCGGTGAAGATCAGCAGCGGTGTCATCAGAAACCCGCCACCGACCCCGAACATGCCCGACAGAAAGCCGACCGACGCCCCCATCCCGATGAACAGGAAGAGGTTGGCGGACATCTCGGCGATCGGCAGATAGATGTTCACTTTGCGGCGCCGGATACGGATGCTGCGGGGTTGCAGGTTTGGGCGAGGGGCACGCCAACGACGACAACATTGCCCAGGGCGGGGCCTGAGCCTCGTGTCGGCCGGACGTGTTCTCGGGACTAGATACCGGGTGCTATAAGCCCTGAGGACGCGCGGCGCGTCAATGCGTTGTTGAGATCGATCGTTCCGTTTTTCAACGGTGTGATCCGCTGAGTGCGCAGCGTGCGCACCGGCAGCGCTTGCATCCTTGCTGGCCCGAGGTTTTTCGTGATTGCGAAAGCGGCGGCGGAGGGCCCGCTAATGGCGCACGGACTGCCAGCCTTGGCCCAGGACCCGACTGTCGTTGGCTTCCCCTTCCACGGCCTTCGCGCGCCACTGGATGACGAGCACATCCGCGGATCTCACACTGGCGCTGTCGAGCTTTGCGAGCACGGCGTCGCGGCGGCGTGTTGCATCCTTGTCGCCACTGCGTGCGGCGAGCGTATACCACTTGTAGGCTTCGATGTTGTTGGCCGGCACGCCGAGGCCGCTCTCGTAGAGGATGCCGAGATTGTACTGGCTGTCGGCGAGACCGCGGCTCGCCGCTTCCGTGAACCACTGCACAGCCGAAGGATAGTCGGGGCTCATGCCGGGCCGGCCGGCACTAAGTACGGCGAGATTGTGCATGGCGCGGACGTTGCCTTGCTCGGCGGCGCGGTTGTACCAGACGCGTGCCCGCGCCGGATCGGCGGTGACGCCGAGGCCACGTTCGTAGAGGGCGCCGAGACGGTACTGTGCGGCGGCGAGGCCCTGGGTGGCGGCTCGCTGGTACCAGGTCGCCGCCTGGCCGAAGTCCTGCGGAATGCCTTTACCCTCGGCGTAGCGCGCAGCCACCTCGAATTGGGCCCTTGGGTCGCCCTTCGACGCAGCATGACGCAGGGAGAGCGGCCCGAGCAGGGCTGGCGGCATTTCGACCGATCGCGACATCGTCGGCATGTCGCCCCGCGACATCGTCGGGTTGTCGCCCGTGGCGGTGGGCACAGTGGCGACGGGCGAGCTTACTGACGCTGGCCCTTGGCCGACGGTGGTGATGAGATCGGCCGTCGTGGTCGTAACCAGAGACGCCGGCACGGGTGGCTGAACAACCGGGGTCGAGAGGTTCGCCTTCTGGATGGGCTCGATTGGCTGAGCCTTCTCCAGTGCCGCGTCGTCACTCGGCTCGTCGGCTGCCGCCTGCACGGGCGACCCCATCAGGTGGGATGCATCGCCGGTCCGCGTCGCGCCAGCACCAAAGCCGGGGAGGTAGCCGCGCAAGCTCGGCCCTGCAACGAGCCAGAAGCCGGCGAGCAGGAAGGCGGCAAAACTTGCAACGAGCAGAAGGCTGGGGCGCGGCAGAGACCGGCCAGCAGAGGCGCGGGGAGCGGGCGGTGCCTCGCTCGAGACTTTCTCGGCGGCGCGCCGCGCCATGGCGATCATCGCGTGACGGTCGACGTCGCCGGCGGCGGTCATGTGCGGTGGCGGTGTGCCCTGCGCCGCGGGGCGCGGGCGGCGAGGTGCGGGAGGGATATCGGCTGGCGCGACCGGCAGCTCGGCACTCCCTGGAAGCTCGACGGCCATTCCCTGAGGCTCAGGGAGATCGATTCGTTCCTCACGGGAAGGCTCGGGCGTTCGCACGCTGAATGCTGGCGGCACCTCGGGCTGGGCTGGTGCGCGTGCACGCATGAGAACGTCGTGGTTGCGCTCCTGGGCGTTCTCGATGGCTTCGACACGGTCGATCAGATGCTGCATGGCTTGCTGCATCGTATCGAGTGCCTCGGCATTCTGGGCGTCGCCCTGCCGCTGCTCGCCGATGAAGGCGTCGAGCATGGCGGTGAGCTCGACGAGGCGGGGATCGCTGCCCATGGTGTGGGCTGCGTGCGCAGCAGGCGCTTCGCTGCGGATCGCGTCAGCGACACGCTCGGCGGCAGCGGAGGCGAGCGCACTGAGTTTTTCATCCGTCGGCGCGAGGGCGCCAAGGAGCCGCGTCATCTGCTCGTCGGACAGGCTCTGGCGGAGATCCGAGAGCCTGCTCTCGATGACATCGAGCCGCCCGAGCTGACGCTGGGCTCGATCGAGCTGCACAACAAGATCGCCGACTTGCTGTTCGACGCTCTTCAAGACATCGGGATTGGTGTCTGGTCGGGCACTGATCTCGTTCAGCGCGCGATCGAAGCGCTGCTCGAACTGGTCGAAGCGGGCACCGATGGCGACGAGAGCGTTGTGCGGATTGTGGGCGGCCAGCGACAGCTCGACCCGGTTGGCAATATCGGCAAAACGCGCCTCGAGCCAGGAAGGATCAATGGCTCTCTCGGCGGATGCAGCCAAGGTGGGCGTAAAGGGCGCGGCCATCGGC
>Ga0307505_10001829_pt1 | contig 16076 bp, 10 predicted proteins | sample 23_S_MG_FD_202183 | JGI IMG/M metagenome (GOLD analysis project Ga0307505, IMG submission 202183) | Soil microbial communities from Populus trichocarpa stands in riparian zone in the Pacific Northwest, United States - 23_S | ecosystem: Environmental > Terrestrial > Soil > Riparian zone > Trees...
CCATGTCCGTTCTGGTCAAACTCGTCGTAGCGGTTGAGATCCAAGAAACAACGAAGCATGTCCTGCTTGGTGACCGGTTCCAAGAAGGGGTTACCGGGTGTAATTCCGGAGTCTACAATGCATATGACCGGGGAATCCTCATTCGGAGGGTCGATCTGCACATTTTCAATTACGAAATCGTGAAGAATTGAATCGAGAAACTTGAATTCTGGACGGACATCGAACCAAGAAATCTTGACCTGCCACGAGCTACCTTCGACTAGGTCTCTAAGAAGATCTCCTCTACACCCCACGACGGCTCGACACGTACCTTTTATCTCCTCGTACTCAAGGATTCTTCCGTGAAGGTCATTTTCAAAAAAGTCTGAGATTTCTTGGAGCACCGCGCGAATCTCATTTCTTTGCTGGATCCGACCTCGCTCCAGCGAGACAATTTCAATCTCGAAGGTAACCCAGTCGCTCCTAACAAACTCTTCGTATTTTTCAAGTAGAGCCTGCGACAGTCGGTCGGTCGGCTCACCTACGCTTACTGTTAATAGGTTACCGCCCAACTGAGAGTTGGGCGGCTGATCGTTCTTTAGGTCACCTTCTCCGAACTCCTTAAGCTTATCTCGGAGCCTATCCAAACTGTCGTCTCGCGGTACCGCCACGGTGATTGTCTTTGAAGAGTCGACAATCGGTTTAAGACCAGTGCCACCAAGGGGAATGCTATTCTCATGCTCCAGCTTATAAAAGACGGCTTTTCTTTCTTCTTCGCTCATACTTCGGAGCTGTTCGGAAAGCGGATCCAGCTGGGCAAGCAGCCTTTCTGCGATCAATCTGCGCTTGGCAATTTTTTCCGCTGAAAGCGGAACTCGGCGGCCTTTTGTCGGGCGGCGATTAAAAGCCTGCGGTTCGTGAAGGGGAAGGGGTGGGAAGTCTCGATTCATTCAGTCTCTCCGCTGACATGACTTGCGGCTAAGCTATCGCGGTGCAGAACGATTTGCTCGTGAACGTCTTCTCTCGTTAGTTGCTTCCGAGAGTCGAGGACCATGGTCTTAAGGCCTTCAGTTATAACGCGCTCAATGTCGGCGAACGAAAACGAACGCATATTTGTAATCTCCTCATCCAATGAGAGGTCGTACTTTACGCCAGTCAACAAGCGGTGGATGAAGTCTCTACATTCGGACTGAGTTGGAATTGGGAAATGGACCACGTCGTCGAACCTTCGCCAAAGCGCCGGATCCAGAAGATATTGATGATTGCTCGCGGCGATGACCACGCTCCGAGTGGAGTCGAAGAAATCCATAGCCTGTAGAAGACCGTTCACGATTCGCTTAAGTTCGCCTACGTCGTTTGGGTCATCTCGTCGCTTACCTATTGCATCCACCTCATCGAGCAACAACAGCATCGGCCTAGAACTGGCGAGATCAAATATTCGCTGCAAATGCGAAGCAGTGTCTCCTAGAAAGCTGGAAATCAGGGCGTTTAGCCTAACAACCGCTATCTGCAATCCAAGTTCATGCGCCACATAATATGCCGTTAAGGTCTTGCCACAACCGGGTGGCCCCCAAAACAAAAGACGATTCTTCGGCTTAAATCCGAAGCTAGCTAGCTGATGTCTCTTTATATGTTCTTTGAGAATTCTTTCGATCTTCGGGCGAGCAGCATCAGAAAGAACAACTCTGGACGCGTCCACAAGGCTTTCCGTCAGCGTGATCAAATTATCACCCGTACGTCGGTCCTTAGGAACAGCCGTTAGTTTTGTTACGGACGCTGTTCTTTCCTGCATTTTTTTAGGAGGACTTTCCAGGGATCTCCTTAAATCTTCAGCCATAGATACGCTGTTCGCCGCAAGAGCCGTTGATATTATCCTCTGAGCTACGCGATAGAATACTTCATCATCCCTATTTCGGAAGGATCGAAAAAGCAATTTAAGGTGCTCGTCAGTTACATTCATCGACGTGCAGACTTGCCCGCTCACATGCCGTCATGGAGGGGCCCTTTGGCATTTGAGTTTAGCATTGATCGGAATTGAACCTGAATAGGAGCGAACTCGCGACGATCTCTTTCGTTTTCCTTGAGGGCTCGGGATTGACAAGGGGCTCCCGTTTTCATGCGACGATGTCTTCTCGCTCAGCGTGTCATCGACGAGTTGCGAATCTAAGCTGTTACTGTGCTTTTGATTTCTTGAAATCAGTGACGGTGGCGTCGGTGTTGTGGCCGAAGCGGAGGCCGTAGTGGCCGTCGGTCGATTTGAGTTTGCCGGCTGCGACGACTTCTGAGCGGGGATGCGTGGCGACGACCTTGTTGTTGATGGAGCAAGAGATCGAGTCGCCCTTTACGGTGACGGCGATGATCTGGGTGACGGGTTGACCTACGCCGGCGGCCTTGTTGACCGCATCGTCTTTGATCGGAGCACGCCCGCCTAATTGGAACGGTGCGGGACCGAATCCGCGAAAGATGAACGAGCCGTTTCCGTAAGCGGCACAGTAAAGGTAGCTCGCGTTTGCGGTGCCGAGATCGTTGCCGCCGACCATGATGCCGTAAGGATGCGGATGGTCGTTGATGCTCATATACTTTGATTCGGTAAAGGTCGCGCTGACGGTGTAATCGCCTTTGGCCGTGTTTCTGGCACTCCAATAGGTGACCGCCGGGCCGGTCGTGACACGCATCCCTTTGCCTTCTTCGACAAGCTTTGCGCTGTTGAGCGTCAGACCATCGGCTTTCTCTTTCGCATCGATCTCACCCGTCCAGCCTTTGATCAGTACCCCGCCGCCCGCCACGCTAGTCGACGGACCCTCCTGAGCCGAGACATTCGCGATGAAAACAAGCAACAACATTACGGATGGCAGGATATGGTTTTTCATAATGCCGCCACAATATCAACAAACCGCCCGTAACTCAACGCCTGTGCTGCTTCGGTCCGGCGGCTATGCCGCAATGATGTGCGGAATGGCTGTGCCCTTCCGATGCGTTGCTCTCACACCCAAGTTCATCGAGTAGCGATGATCAGAATTTAGCCGTGGGTTTCAACCCACGGAAAATGCGACGAATTGACCGCGTCGGGTACGACGCGATGGATCAACCGTCGCGATGCGACGTGAATCCTTTTGGGCAACCTACCGTGGGTTAGGACCCACGGCTAAACTCAGGCATCGCTCCGCGATGAAGAAGGTGTTCCGGTGTGGTTGGGGGAAGCGGGGTTTGATTAGCGGGTGCGGATGGCGGATCTGGGATCTGAGGCCGTTCGGGGATACTGTCGCGCGTCGAACGGATGCTCAAAACCGCGCGGTGCCGGGTGAAAGTGCCGCGCAAAAAAGCGGTGCAGGGTGCGCAGTTTGGTTGGCGATTTTTCTGAACGCGGCCGCGTCCCCGGCCCGGCTCAGTCATCCCGGCTAGCCCGCTGGGGAGTTGTCAGGTTTATTGCGGCGGGGCTCTCAGGGCCGTCAGTCGGGCTCAGAGCACTGGAGCCGCAAGCTCGGCTTCTTTGAATTCCTGAGAGAGCAGCGGGCTCAGTCTCGTCAGTTGAGAATGAGCCCGCCGGAGAGTTTAGACAAAGGCGAAGTCGTACTGCGCCTGGTGGATGTGCGGGTCGGCCGTGACGTCGATGAAGCCGAGATGGGCCTCGATCTCTTCGAGCACGCTTCGCTCGGTTGAACGAAGTGCCTTGGCAACGTCCGGATGAACGCGAAGCGTCGTCTGCCGAACGTCGTCCGTATGCTTCGCAAGCCGGCGTGCTTCGCTCAGGATCTCGTAGCAAACCGTGGTCGCCGACTTGACCCAGCCCGCGCCTTCGCAGTATTCGCACGGCGAGCACATCGTCCGTTCGAGCGACTGCTTCACGCGCTTGCGGGTCATGATGATCAGCCCGAAGTCGTTGAAAGACAACACCTTAGTCGGCGACTTGTCATACGACAAAGCCTCCTGCAATGCCTGCGATACCTTGTGCCGGTTGCGGCGGTCTTCCATGTCGATCAGGTCGAGCACGATGATGCCGCCGAGGTCGCGCAAGCGGATCTGCCGGGCGATCTCGTCGACCGCTTCCATGTTCGTCTTCGTGATCGTGTCCTCGAGCCGGGCGTTGCCCTTGCCAACGAATTTGCCCGTGTTTACGTCGATCGCTACGAGGGCCTCGGTCTGATTGAGCACGAGATATCCGCCCGATTTCAGCCAAACACGCGGCTTCAAAGCCTTGTCGATCTCTTCCTGAACGCCGTACTGTTCGAGGATCGGTTCCTCGCGGGTGTAAAGCTTTACGCGATTGACCAGCTTCGGCTGGATGCGGTTGATGAACTCGACGGTGCGAAGATATTCCTCTTCGCTGTCCACGCGGATCGCGGCAAAATCATCCGAAAGCTGATCGCGAAGCAGCCGCTGGACAAGATCAAGGTCCTGATGGACCATAGCCGGCGATTTGGCTTTATCAGTGGTTTTCTTGATATCGAGCCACGTGCGGACCAGATATCGTGCGTCCTGACGCAGGTCTTCTTCCGTGATCCCGATGCCCGCGGTGCGAACGATAAAGCCGCCCGACGGCACATCTTCTTCGGCACGAATACGTTGGATCAGCGTGCGAAGTCGGCCGCGTTCGCTCGACGATTCGATCTTTCGCGAAACGCCTACGTGCTCGATCGTCGGCATATAGACCAGGAACCGCCCCGGCAGTGCGATGTGCGACGTGATCCGGGCACCCTTCTTTGCGATCGGCTCTTTCGCGATCTGGACGAGGATCTCCTGACCCTCGCGAAGCAGGTCGGAGATCGTCGGCTGTCCGCGTCGGTCGCCGCGATCGTCGCGTCCGTTTCGATTGTCCGACCGTTTATCACGCTGCTGGTTATCACGCGGCTGATTATCACGCTGTTGATTTTCACGCGGCTGATTATCACGCTGTTGATTATCACGCTGTTGATTATCACGCGGCTGATTATCTCGTCCCCGTCCGCCGCGATCACGCCGCGAATCTCGCCCGCGATCGCCACGTCCATCGCGAGCCGGTTTATCCGTTGACGGAGCCTCAGTAACTTCGGCCGGTGCGTCATCGGCAGCGCTCGACTCGGGCTCGCTCACTTCTTCAGACTCGGACTCGGCAACGAACTCGATCTCGGCTCCATTGCCATTATCGCCGTTGCTCTCAATCTCTTCGTCTTCGCCCTCAAGCTCGGAAACTTCATCGAGCGCGTCGGTCACCTTTTTCTTGGTGTTGCTTCGGCCGCCCCGACGACGTCCACGCCCGCCGCGTCGAACCGCCATCGGCGACGTTTCATCGGCTTCACGCACGCTGGCATCAGCATCCGCGAGCGCTTCATCCGACTCGGCCTCAGCCTTTTTCTTTGAACGCGAACGCTTCGGCTTTTCCTCGGTCGCGGCTTCAGCTTTCTTCTTACCACGCGGCTTTTTCTCGACCGGAGCCGCCTCAGCCTCAGCCTTTTTCGACTTGCCGCGAGTCGATTTTTTCTTCGGCTTTTCTTCTTCGTCGTCCGCGATCCGCTCAAAGCCGCCGCCCGCATCAACCGAGCTCAGCAGCGATCCGACCTCGGCCGGCGAATCGTCTTCCTCAAAACTGAACTCCACCGCGCGGACGCGATCGACGATCGCCTCCTGCATATACGCGTCTTTGAACAGTTCGCCGGTATCCTCATCGTCACCGACACGTTCGAAACCGCCGTCGTCAAACTCGATCACCGGGGCATCGGCGACATTCAGGTCAAAGTCGAGGTCTGCTGAAGGAGCTTGTGAAAGATCTTCTATGGCCGGCTCGGCAGATGCCTCTTCACGCGGGCCGCGGTCCCTGTCACGGTCGCGGTCCCGATCACGCCCGCGGCCTCTGCCACGTCCCCGATCCCGGTCACGCTCGCGGCCCGCGTCAGACGCAGCGGGCTCAGACGACTCGACGATCGGCTCAGCCAGTTCCTGCGTCGACTCCATCGCCTTCTCCCGCTCGACCCGGGCGCGGTCGATCTTCTCGTTCGCCTCGCGGCGAGCCTCTTCCGGCGACATCTTCTTGCCCTTATCGAGCACGATCCGCTCGATCTCCTCTTCTTCGTCGAAGAAGTCTGAGACATAGAGGAACGCGTCACGTTCGAGCCCTATGTTCACGAATGCCGACTGCATTCCCGGCAGCACACGCTGGACGCGGCCCTTATAGATATTGCCGGCGATGCCGCTGTTCTCTTCGCCGCGTTCGATGTAGAACTCGGTGACTTTCCCGTTATCGAGAATCGCGATCTTTTTCTCGCGTCCATTGACGCTGATGATCATTTCTTTAGACATACAAGTCTTTATTCCTCAATTGTTTAGATCGAGTCTTGCCGGAGATGAAATTGGACAGGATTCAGAACAGACGAGTGACGGTTGTACTAACCGCCAACACGGATCTTGCGTATGGATAAACTTATTGCGTTCGATGTACGGAGAGTTTCTCCGATACTACGAGAGTAGGTTTGATTCACGCAGGGATCTTTTTTTACGCAAAGCGCCGATTTCGTCGACCCTTCGCAAAGGGAGCACAAATCCTAAACGGGATGTGCTCGACCTTCTCAAAAATCTGTTTTCAAGGGGCTCTGGAAAAGCACCCGGTTGAATCCTTTTCGTTTGCTCCCGGACGCTCAATTCATTCAAGCACGGGCTCCAGGCAAACTCACGAGAAAGTATAACGAAAGAACAACGATTGGCAAAATCAAATTTTAACAAGGCCAAGAAGCTCCCCTTCATAAGCAGAAGATGAGACGAGAACGCGGACTAAAGTTCGCGTTCCGTGGGGTGGTATACTTGTGGCACCGATGACACCGGAGAGAAGTTTGGATATTCAGTTTCAGTATGTGACCGAAGGCGCCGCCGCGGCACGCGCCGTTGAGGAGTTGCGGCGTGAGGGGACGCTTGGGTTTGACACGGAGACGACGGAGCTTGACCCGTATAAGGGGCGGCTGCGGCTGGTGCAGTTGTCGACAGGTCGGAGCACGTACGTGTTCGACGTTTACAGGCTCGGCGGCGATGACTCTCGGGTTGCGGAAGATCTGGCGCCGCTTAGGGAACTGCTTGAGGATGCGAGCGTAAAGAAGATCGCGCACAATGCGAAGTTCGATCTGAAATGGGTACGCCATCATCTCGGGTGCGAGACGAATGGCGTGTTCGACACATTTCTCGCCAGCGTCCTGATCGCAGCGGGCGACGGCGACCGGCGGCATTCGCTGGCGGACGTTTCGAAGTTCTTCACCGACGTTGAGCTTGATAAGTCTGAACAGGTCAGCGACTGGAACGCCGCAGAACTTTCGCAATCGCAATTGACCTATGCCGCACGCGACGCGCAGGTGATGTTGTCGCTGCACGATCAGATGGCCGACCGGCTCGCCGCGGACGGGCTGACCCAGGTTGCGAATCTCGAATTCGACTGCCTGATGCCGATCGCCGAGATGGAGCTGAACGGCATCTTTCTCGACGAAACGCGATGGCGTGAACAGCTCGAGAAGGTAAAGGTGACGCAGGCCGCGGCGGCAAGTGAACTGCAGGAGCTGCTAGCGGCGGGCGTCGCACAGGCTTCGCTGTTCGGGCGGCCGGAGATCAATCTCGATTCGCAGCAGCAGGTCCACGACACTCTCGTCAATCTCGGTGTGCCGATGCCGAATTCCACACGTGCTTGGGAGCTGCAGCCGCTTGTAGAGAAGTATCCAGTGGTCGGTAAGCTGCTCGATTACCGTGCGGCTCAGAAATCGATGACGAGCTTTGGCGAGAATACGCTCGAGTTCATCGAGCCGAAGACGGGCCGCATCCACGCCGACTTTCGCCAGATCGGCGCGCCGACGGGACGGTTCTCGTGCTCGAACCCGAACCTGCAGCAGATACCGCACGACGCGGCATATCGCCGATGCTTTCGCGCCCCCGAGGGCTGCAAGCTCGTGATCGCCGATTATTCGCAGATCGAGCTTCGCATCCTCGCTGATTTTTCCGGCGATGAGAATTTTATCAAGGCGTTCGAGAGCGGCCAGGATTTTCACACGATGACCGCATCGCAGGTTTTCAACGTGAAGCCGGACGAGGTGACGCCCGATCAGCGTGCGTTCGCCAAGCGGCTTAATTTCGGCATCGTTTACGGCGTCGGCGCGTCGCGGTTCGGGCTGATGACCGGCCTTTCGCAGACAGACGCCGAGAATACGATGCGGAAATATTTCGGTACGTATCGCAACCTGGACGCATACCTTCGCGAATCTGGTCGGTCGGTTATCGACGGGCGCACGGCTCGGACGAAGTCGGGCCGCTTATTGAGGGTTCGTTACGACGAGAACGACCGCAGCTCGATCGGGGCGGCTCGGCGGTACGGCGTGAACATGCCAATCCAGGGAACGTCGGCCGATATATTGAAGCGGTGTCTGCGGCTGCTGCACGAATCGCTTCGCGGGACGTCGGGCAAGCTCGTGAACATCGTCCATGACGAGGTGATGGTCGAGTGCGATGCGGCCGAGGCCGAACTGATCGCGACAAAGCTCGACGAAGCGATGGTTAACGCCGGTCGCGATTTTATCTCCCGTGTGCCGATCAAGACCGACGTCCATATCGCGGACGAGTGGTCGAAAGTTTAATTAGTTTGCGTTGCCGCGAGGATGTCGCGGAGAAGTTTTTTCTGCGATGCGGTCGGCGTGAACTGTTTACCGCCGATCATCCAGGTCGATGCCTCGGCAAGTTTCGCGACGGACTCGCGAGTGAGATTGAAATTCAGATACTCCATCCCGTCTCGGCGGAAGGTGTAGCGGCCCGTGCCGAGATCCGTGCGGTCGCTCCCATTCATCGCCGCCAGGCTATGATCTTCGGCGAACCGAGCTTTCCCGCCTGACATTATCCAGAACGAAAGCGTAAGCGGTTCGACGGAGCGCTCGATCTTGTCGCCGACATAGATCGCGCCGACGGCGAAGTTCATCGCTCGGGCGCCGGAGCGTTTCGTGTCAGCATCGCTGAAATTTTCGGCGACGCCTTTCAGCGTCGTCACCTTGGAATTCACATCAAAGTTGACGGTGGCATTCGAGCCCGATGAGCGGAGCTGCTGCTCAATGACGGTGTTCGGTTTCGATTGGGCAATGACCGCAGTCGCGAAAAGGAAAATGGTAGCGAGGAAAAGGAGGTATTTCATAGGAGTTCGGCAAGACGTGCGGAGGGTGTGGAAGCAGCGTCCATCGTTGATTATCTCATATTGTCCGATCGCAGGGCGCAAAAAAGTCGGGCCGAAACCCCACTCGAGAATTCAACCGTAAAACTCCTTACGAAGCCGTCGCCTCTGCTTCCTTTGGAGCGGCAATGTAGAGAATGCGCGAGCAATTCTCGCAGGTGATGATCTTGTCGCTCTTCTTGACCTCGACATTCATCTGCGGCCGCAGCGACATATTGCATGCGGAGCACGATCCGTTCACGACCTCAGCCACTGCGATGCCGTCGCGGCTGCGTTGGGCAAGCCGGTTGTAAACGGCCGCGAGTTGGGCCGGAAGCGTGACGAAAACGGCATCGCGTTTCTTATTTTCGGTCGCGAGTTCCGCCTGGTCGGCATTCACCTGCACGTCAAATTCTTTGAGCGCCGCGTTGCGTTTCCCGTCGAGCGAATTGATCTCTTCGGCCCGAGATTCGAGCTCCTTTTCGACCTCTTCGACCGAGGTCATAAGCTCGACGACCTTTGTTTCGAGAGTGCCGATCTGCTTCTGAAACGAATCGATCTCACGCATCGCGGTCTCGTATTCTTTCTGATTCTGCGCGTGCTTCAGATTGCGGTCCGCGCGTTCGAGATAGGTCTTTATCTCCGCGATCTGCTTTTCGTTATCCGCGCGCTCGGCGTGCAGATCGTCGCGGCGCTTTTGTACCTCGCGAATAGAAAAGGCGTGCTGTTCAAACTCCTGTTCGAGACTCGCACGCCTTTCCTGGGCTAATTCGACTGCTTGCTTTAACCGTCGAATATTTGTGTCTGTTATCTGTAAGTCGACTAATTTCGCTAAATCCTCTTTCACGTTGTTTCCAATACTCCTGATCTGACAAACCTAAAGTTTATCTTATTGGAAAAAGAATTACAAAAACTACTCGCCGAGGAAAAGCTCAAAGTGCTGGCGAAGGAATGCTTCATCTGCCGCGATCGAGAGCCCGTCAGCGTAGAATGCGACCCAGCCGGGACCGTCATCGGACGGCTTAAGGTGAAGTTCGGCGTTCATTTTCGCGATGCCGAAATGCGAGATCTTTGCGATGGCCAGGGCCCCGCCGCGCATAAATCCGTCAGAGGGAGTTCGGGTCCAACCGGCCTCGACCGTCAGGCATCTCACCCCGAGGCGGAAGGTCATCAATGAACCGGCGATATTCGCGCCGCGGTGCGCGAAATTGTGAGGTTCCTCACGATCGATCGTGATCGTTGCGACTTGCCTCGTCGCCTCGCCGGCGATCCCGGTGAGCATTTCGAAGAGCCAGCGGACCCCTGCCTGTCGAAGCGCGTCGTTGCTCGCTTTGAGATCTAGATAATCGGCTACATCGTGCCGACCGGATGCTCGTGCTGCGAGCATCGCTTCATCAAGCATTTGCGTCCAGAGCTGGTCAAGCTCGCTCATATAGGTGTGAGAATAAGTCCGCCAAAGGGGCAAATGCAATACGTGGTATGATTTAGCTTTTCAGGAGTATTTCGTGTTCAAGCAGTCGTCCAGAAATTTCGGAACCGCTCTCGTCATCCTCGCGCTCGTTTCGCCGATATTTGCACAGCAAACACCAAAGCCGCGAACGTCGCAGCAGAAGCCAAAGGCGTCAAGTTCGGCAGCGAAAAAACCCGCAGCAACGAAACCAAACCCGGAGGCGACGCCTAAAGTCGATCCTGCGGTGGAAAAAGAACGGTTTGATGCGGCGTTCGCGACGACTAACCCGACCGAAAAGGCCGAGCTTTTGGTGAAGTTCATTGCCGAATTTCCTAAATCTGAATTCAAGATCAGGGCGGAGGAATCGCTGGCCGGAGCTCGCGCCGCTATCGCCGATGAGCGACTGACTGCCGGAGACATCGCGGGCGCTGTTCGATTATTCAAGGTAGTTATCAGCGACACTCCGAAGCCGTACAGCGACCGGCTATTCAACGGGGTTATCGGGACTATACCGGCAAATCTTTGGGTTCGCGGGCATCGGGCTGAGAGCATGGAGATCGCTCGCCTGATCGAATCGAGTATCGCGACGGACGCAAATAAGCTGTTGCTTCTTTCGACGTTTTATCTCGGGTCGGAAAACGGTGAAGAGGCAAAACGGATCGCCGAAGCTGTATTAAAGCTCGATGAGAAGAACGCCGCGGCACACCAGATGCTTGCGAGCGCCCATCGGATAAATTTCGACCTCGAATCGGCTGCCGCTTCGTTCGCAAAGGCCGTCGAACTTGACCCTGAGTCGACCATCGCAAAACGTTCGCTCGCGGACATGAAACGAGCGATCGGCAAAGGCGACGAAGCTGAGGCGATCTATCGATCGATCCTCGCGGTGGATGGTAATGATAGCCAATCGCGTACCGGGTTGGTCCTGTCTCTGTTCGAGCAGGGAAAGCGATCTGACGCTGAGGCCGAAATGTCGAAGGCGTTGGAGGAGGCTCCGGGAAGCGTAGTCCTGCTCGGTGGGGCGGCATATTGGTATGCCGCGAACAAGGATGCCGGCAAAGCAGTGGAATATGCTCAAATGGCGATCGACAAAGAGCCGAGATACGTTTGGTCTCACGTCGCCATGGGCCGGGGCTTGATGCTTCAGGGCAAGCCCGTCGAGGCCGAACAGGTATTGATGGCCGCGCGAAAGTACGGAAACTTTCCCACGCTGCAATACGAGATCGCTTCGGCGAGATTCGCCGCGGGTTTTTTTCGAGACGCGATCGAGGAGCTGAACAAGAGCTTTTCGGTAAAGAACGGTGCGGTGATTACGCGGCTGGGTGGCCGGGTCGAGGCCAATGCTGAATCGTTTACAGCGGCGATCGCGAACGAGCGGCGGGCGAGTATCTTTTCCCCGATAGCGGCCGATAACCCCGATGATGCGATGCGGCTGAAGGCTCTCGTCGAGCTTAGCAGCCAACTGGGAAGCGAAACGAAAGACGTTCCAGCGATCGTCGCCGCTGCGGAGGGCTTTTCGGCGGGCAGCGACAATATGGCCGTCCATCGCAAGCTGTATGCTGCGAATCTCTTGCTGCAGAACGACGTAGCTCCGCAAGAGGCGATGAAATTATCGGGAGAAGCCGTTGCAGGACTCGATAAGTCGCTGGATGTGCCGAATCCCGGCGCCGCTGTCATGGCGACTGAACTTTACGAAGCCCGGAACGTTTCGTTCTCACGTGACGATTTCCTGCTGATCCCCGACGTACCGAAGCAAACTTTGAATGCGCTGATGCGCGGCCGCGTCGAAGAGACGACCGGACTTGCTTTGCTCAAGCAGGGCAAGGCCGAAGAGGCTTCGCTTAGATTTCGCAGGGCACTCACCGTTCTGCCGAAGGATAGTGCCTGGTGGCGGTCGACCACTTGGAATCTCGGCACATCGCTTGCGGCGGAGGGGAAGGACAAGGAAGCTCTCGACACGATGATCTCGTCGTACGGCATCGATAAGCCAAACGTCACGCGATACATCGTGATCGAACAGCTTTGGACCAAGGTTAACGGCAGCCGAGAAGGGCTCGAATTAAAGATCGGGCCGAATCCACTGCCGAACTTCACCGCTTCAACGAAGACCGAACCTACGCCAGAAGCATCGCCAGCGCCAATAGATTCAGCCGCTTCGACTGAAGAAAAGACAGTCAAGGCAGAGCCCACTCCGACACCTGGACCGTCGACTGAAAGTCAGACGCAGACTGTCCAACCCTCGCCGAGCCCCGAATCGTCACCTACGCCGGCTGCGGTCGAGACGGAAGTTAAAGCGACCCCAACTCCCGACATTTCGCCCACACCTGGTTCGTCAGCCGAACCCGAAAAGGCTCTGGCGGAGAAGACCCCCGAGCCTTCGCCGACACCCTCAGAGACAACGGTGGCTAAGGCTGATGTGCCGCCGAGTGAATCGAAGAAGCCGACCGGTCAACTATTTGAACCCGTCATCATAACCATCCCTAAACCGGGGGTTGAGAAGAAGGCGCCTGCGGAAGAAAAGACAGAACCGTCAGCCCCGACCGAAGAGAAAAAGGACGATCCGCAAGCGTTAACGTCGACCGAACCCGTAAGGCCGAGGGTCGTCGAAGGCAAGGCGATCACGGGTGAATTGCTTCCTTGTGAGATAGGTGTGAGTCAGGAAACTGTGTCCCTGATAAACAATGGCGGCAGCATAGCGGTACTCGTCTCGATCGAGCAGGGCGAGGACATCAAGCTTGTCGCGGGTATGTCCAACAGCCCATCGGACGTTGAGGTGAACACGGAACAAGCCATTACCAGCGTGGCCGGCAAGGCGATGTTCGTGATCAAGTCGGTGAGCGAGAAGACAGGACTTTATCAAGTAACGTTCAGGGCTCCATGCGGAAAGAGGGTGATCAACGTCCGCGTTCGTTAGCTCGGAACATTCCCGACGTCACCGGCGCCAGCATTACCGCGATCACAAGCAAAAAGACAAACGCGTTCCCGGCGGTTCGTAGCGGAAAATCGAAAAGGCTGTGGACGAGTATCCCGACGCATCCGGCAAGCCCGCCGATGATGGTCGTCCGAAGAAATGGGTCCGACTCCTCTTGAATCCTGCGGATCGATCCTTTCACCAACAGGACTATAAATGCCATGATCAGGCCGAATCCGATCACGCCGCCATCCGCCAGGATCTGAAGATAATCATTGTGCGCCTGTTCAATACGGTACATTCCGCTATGCGTGTCGAACTGGGTGAACGCTACGCCGAACGCATCGAGGCCGGCTCCGATGATGGGGTTTGCAAGGAAGATATTCCATGTGACGGACCAGAAGTGGAGTCGCCCGCTTGATACGTCCGAACTTTGGTTCTCAAAACCGAACCCCCGCAGCATCGAAGTCTCGCCGCCGAGATAGATCAAGCTTCCGACAACGATCAAACCAAGAGCAACGCCGCCCACAGCTATCGGCAGCCAACTTGCACGCTTCTCTGTCGTCCCGCGATAGAACCATGCAAGCACCGCGACCGAGAGCATCGCAAAGTAAGCGAGCACCCCGCCGCGGGAACTTGTGAACGGAACGGCGATCGCCATCACTGCGGCTGCTATGCCGACAAGGAGCTTCACTTGTTTTCCGATTCCAGTTCCCGGCAAATGTGCGATCGCGATGCCCGAGACGAGCACCATCAATGACGCGAAATGATGCGAGTTGATATACGGGCCGAATGGTATCGCTCCTACGTGTTTGCGGACACCGTAGATCGCATCCGGACTTGCCAGCTTCTGAAGAATGCCGACAAATGCTATAAGTCCGCCGAAGACGAGTATCACTGCCACGGCCCTCCGATACCGTCCTTCGGTGTCAATAAAGGTCAGGGCCGCGGCAAAAAAGAGAATGTAGCCGACAAGCCTGATCAAAAAAAACTTGGTCCAAAACGGATCGAGAGTAAGGGCATTCGAGCCCGGAACGGACAAGGCTCCCGCCTGTATGCCCGCGTTGCCGAGCGGAAGCAATTGAAAGAGGCCAAGCAGAAGCAATCCAAGGAGTGGTAGTAAGATCGCGTTCTGGTGCAATTCGAATGTGCCCGATCGCCAGGTTCTCACTATCCACAAGCCAGCCAGGCCACCGATCAGCAAGCCGAGCGGGATAAGCGCGCCGATGTCGGTACTGCCATACAGCAGGACGGCGAATATCGGCACAACAAAAAGCAGAGCGAAGATCGTCCTGCTCGTTCTATTCTCTCCTTCGATCGGATCGCTCAAATTCGATCAGTTCCTTTTCAACTCAAAATCATCAAACCAAACATTGCCCGACACAGTGCACGCCGCTGAACTGCAGTTTTCGCGGATCAACCGGAAAGTGATCCCGTCGCGGTCGCCGGGCACGGTCAACTGCAGCGTCACGTCAGTCCATCCGGCAGAATGTGCAAGCGGCTCGCTAACGGCCAGTTGCTTTCCGTCTGCGGCGCTTACGACCTCCCATCGAAATTCTGCCCTTGTATTCAAGTCGGCCCGATAGCTCAAGGACAGGTCGTATTTTGCACCAGGTTCAACAACCACGGTCCGGCTGACAGTCGCAAGATCGAGCCGGGCCGCCGTTGGGAAGCGCATCAGCAAACTGTAACGGCCTTCTTTTGGCTGGTTCTCCGAAAGGCCAATGAGCGGATACGGGTAACCGATCTGCCATTCGAAAACATCCGCGTTCTGTGTCTCAACTCCTGTCTCAAAGCCGCCGTTTGCAACGGCTTCGTTGATCGGACGTTTGGCTTCGTTTGGCTCGATGGAAGCGGTTACGGCCGCGGCGCCGCGATACTTCTTCGCCTCGAGGAGTTTTGAGCGGATCGCGATTCCGGTTTCGCGAAGGGTCGTTAACTTTGCGTCGCTCGCAACCCGATCCCACGCTACAAGTGCTTCGTCGTACCGGCCTTCGTTTGCCAGATACTTTGCAAGTTCCGCCGCCGCGGCCGGGCTTGGTCCTAGAACGGATGCGACGAGCTGTACGTCTCCGTCAAACACTTGCATCGCCGCGACCACAGCCGGAGAAGCAAAGGTCGCGTCCTGTTCTACCGCACCGCGGATCATCGCGAAACCGTCGTCGATCTTGCCCTGCCGAACAAGATTATTTCCAAGCGCCCATTTAGTCCGAGCGTAATTGGGGGCAAGCTCGAGGGCTCGTCGATATGCCGTTTCGGCCACCGAACGGTCGCCGTCGCGTTCGCGGGCCTGGCCGAGAGCAAGCCAATAGATAAAGTTGTGCGGCGACAGTGCAACGGAGGTTTCGTACTCAGCAAGAGATCGTGGAATTGCCGAGAGGTCGAAACTGCGCTCAAGAAAGTTTGCGTATCGATAACGCGTGAGAGGATCGCCGGACGACGCGCTGGCCGCAAACTCCGCCGCCTGAATGGTGTCAGCATTTCTCGCAAGCGTGTGAGCGAAAACCTGTATGACGAGGATCGCAAGGCTGATGATCAGCACCAAAAGCGTCGCAGCACACACGATGTGACTCAACGGTTGACTGAGACTGAATCTTGAAACT
>Ga0307505_10001830_pt1 | contig 16061 bp, 13 predicted proteins | sample 23_S_MG_FD_202183 | JGI IMG/M metagenome (GOLD analysis project Ga0307505, IMG submission 202183) | Soil microbial communities from Populus trichocarpa stands in riparian zone in the Pacific Northwest, United States - 23_S | ecosystem: Environmental > Terrestrial > Soil > Riparian zone > Trees...
CGAGCAGTATCACAGATGAGAAAGGGGACACCCACGATTGTCGCCCACAATTCTCGTACGTGGCGCGACCTCAGCCGACCGTGGGCTGCGCGACCGGTGGCAGAATGCGCGGGAATCATGGCTGTTCCCGTTTTCGCGTCAGTCAGTTGCTGTCGGCCGTCCCAGTCTTGCTCTTACAAATCGACGAAGCGGTTCAATGGCCGCAGCAGAACCAACGAGCACGCCGATGAAGATCAAGAAAACGCCGAGCCATATGGAAGCGTGCGAAAAAGCCACCGGAGTCGCGAACACGGCTACGACGAAGAGAAGGTAAAACCACTCCGTGAGGGTGGTCGGATTGCGGAGTTCGGGCTTGAAGCGATCGCCCAGCTGAGGGGCGCCCTTTTCGAATGGCGCGTCCGATTCGGTGGGCGCAAGCACAGTGTTCTGCGCGCCATGAGTGCTATACCTCGCTACGAACGTCTCGAGATCAAATGAGTGAACCGAAGTGATTGTTTCGGACGGTAAGAGCACATCGAAATCGCGGCGGCAAAGACCGTTCTCGCCTGACGTTAATGACCGCGGCAACTTTGCGATCCATCGATAGCTTGTCGTGGGGTGAAAAATCTGTTTCTCGTCTCGGTAGCCCGATAAGAGCGGCTCGAGTCGGATGTACTTCCTCGCCGCCCCTTTTAGCGGAAGCTCAAGGCTATTTCCCACGTACACTTTTCCTGACGTCGTCGTTGCCATGACCGACAAACCACGCTCGTTCACTCCCCACAAAAACCCCTCGAACTCCTCTATTACGCCGAGCCTAAATAGCAGTCTCGCTGTGAGAGCAGAGCAAGCCTCAATTGGGCGATTGAGGATCCAGGCCAAGATAGGTGCAAGCGGGAGAGAGGCGATTGCCACGAGACCGAAAAGTGCGATCTCGCCCCTATGTCTATCGTCAGCGAGGAGCGTTCCGAGAGTTGCGTTCGCGAACTCGTGCGGAAGTGTAGGCATGTTAGCCATATGGGCTACAGCCTTAATTGAGCAACCCACCCAGATGCCAAGAGGGACAGCAGCCGCGACTACAAAAAAATAAAGCGCGTGACCATCACTTCGCAGAAGGTGCGATCTACTAAGTTGCCAACGCCGCATCCATAAATAAGAGGCGCTCAACAGGATCAGTGCGAACGCTGCCACGGTCACAGAGAACTATCTCTGCGCGCCAACTGCTCTTTGATCTGTGTCGAGCGTTTGCTCTCTTTGCTCTGTTTGCTCAACCGCGAGCTTCTCTTCCAAGCTGCGGAGCGCAGCGATCTGGCGCTCGTACACTTTTGAGCTATGAAGAGACTCGCGGTCGATCACAAGAGAACCGGTGCGCGAGACACCGACTTGTGGCGAAAGGTCGTTAGCTTTGTCCCCGAGCAGCTTGTCTGCGACGGCGTTTATAATCTTGAGACAGACGTTATCGGCTTGCATGAGATGTCCCTAGTCTGCGGAACGGTCCCATGATACCCACAAATCTTGAGCAGATGGTGAAGTCATAACGTGTTGTTTCATATAGTTTTTTCTAGACAGTGGGACTGGCGCATTCACTTTGATGCCGCCTGAATGACCTCAGCTAGACGTATGCGCTCGACCCAGCACCGAAGTAGTGGTCATAGACGTGGGCGTACGCACGCGCAAGTTTCTCAGCGCGAACCTCCCTAGTGAAGGGCTCCGGCAGGCGGCGCATCTCGAGCTTCAACGTTTGGATCACCGACGCTCGCGCCTGCTGCTTCTCGCGCCAGTCCCGAGAACGGGGACAGGCCGCGGTAACCGGGACACCCAGGTAACCGGGACAGGTAACCGGGACACCCACAATTTCCTGCCGTTCACACCATACCTTAGCCGACCGCGCGCTGCGCAACCGATGGAGCAGGAGGCTTTCAGGGTGCCGCTACCGCCTGAGGCAGCCGCGCTTTGAACCGGGAATCCGCCTGGCGCCGGCGTTGCGGCGGACAGGAGGCGACAGATGGCATCTGGGCAATGGACTGGTGGGCTGGTTGGACCTCAGCTCGCGGAACCCAGCACACCTCGCGCACTGCCAAGGCCCTTGAGCCAACACTGTCCGATCGCTGAGGCCTTGTCGATCAGCGCCTGGGCCGAGCCGATCGCGCGCCAGTAGCGGCTTTCGATACCGAGCACCTGGGATTTCCAGTGCGCCTCGCGCAGGCCAAGCTTCACGAGGATGGGTGGTGTGCTGGATTGGATCGTTCCGTGTTTGCCAGGCCGCACGAGTCGGGCGGTCCAGTCGATGAGTTCCAGATAGGCGCTGGTGGTGAGAGATAGCGCGTGGGCCGGTGCGCTTGCATTGATCGACCGCAGCGGTTGATCGGCATGTCCGGCCTCGGCCTGGATCGATTGGATACGGTTCTGGGCACCGGTGCGCGTCGAGTGGATCAGATCTTCGGCCATACCGGCCCGGATCGGATTCAGGTCGACATAGCTCATGCAGGCCAGAACGGCGGCTTCGTCGAGCAGCGCCTGGCAGCGGTAGCGGCCTTCCCAGAAGCGGCCCGTACACGCGTCTTCCCGGTTGGCACGACGCGCAATCGGTTCGTTGAGGCTGCGCATGAACCAGGCCAGGTTGCCGAGGCGGGTTCGGCACGTGCTCAGGCGCTCGGGGTTCCCGAGCAGGGCCTGTTCCTTGAGTCGACAGCGCTCGGGATCGATCGTCCCGTCCGTACTCGCCGGAAACAGGCTCACCCAGCGGGTGGCGACTTCCTCATCGGACCACTGCTGCGCAGCAATCGGATCGATGCGCAGGACGACGTGGACGTGGTTGCTCATGACCGCGTAGGCATACAGGCCCACCGCAAAGATATCGGCCAGTTCGTGCAGGCGCTCCTCGACCCAGCCGCGCCGGTGCTCGAAAGATTGACCGCTATAAGTATCAACCCCGCACAGCCAGGCCCGGCGCACGCAGCGTGAGATGCAGTGGTAGAAGCCCGGCGAGGCCGGATCGACGAGGTGGCTGCGGGCAGTGGTCATGGCAACCATCGTCAGCCATCACGCCGCCGGTGTCTGTAGGAAATCGTCTCGTCGGGGCGTAGGGAAAAGCCGGAATCATGGCTGTCCCCGTTGTCGCTAGCTGCTCGCGTAAGGCGAACAGTTCGTCGTCCAGCGCTTCCGCAAGATCAGCCTCACTCATCACGCGCACGTTCGGCGCGACGAATGCCCGGCGCAGGAAAGCCGCCACCAGTGGCGCGTGCGGCGAGGCAAGCAATCGCCAAGCAGGGTGGCGGTCGCGCAGGGTGGCGAGGGTGGCGTGATCCACTGTGACGAACTCGCGGCGTCAGTGCTTAGGGCCCGGGAGAGAGGGCAACTTCTCCTCGATCCACTCCCACCGCTTGTCCTTGACCATGACGAAGCGGCAGCGCCCCTCCGACAGGTTCGCCCACAGTCCCCCGATCAGACGGTCATCCTCGGCGGCGGCCCAGCGATCCGCGCCCTTGTACTCGACAGCCAAGATCTGGCCGGGGCTGTTCGATGTGGCAGGAAGCTGGCACAGAAAGTCCGGGTAGAACCGCCCATCGGACTTCTGCAGGAAAAACGAACTGCCTTCGCGGCGAACGAGATTGCGCACCCAGAACTGGATGCGTCCCCGCTGGGCTTGAACGTCGAGCCAGCAGGCGCATTCGAATTCTTCCTTGCTGTCGAAGTCGCCGAGGCGGCCGTAGAAGTGCTTGCGGAAGTCGAACTGCCCAAAACGGCCGTCGTAGTCCCGACTTGGCGCGTAGGCCTGGGCGTGAAATTCGAATGCGAACTGGTCAGTGACCGCGACCCGTGATGCGACATCCTCACCGAACAGCGCGCGCTGGAATGCCTTGCCGACCGCCTCTCGGCGCAGGTCGCGAATGCGCCCCTCAAGTAAATTGCGAATCAGAAACTTCTGTAGATTCACCCGCGCCAGCGTGAATCCTTCGCGGCGCATTAGCTCGGCCAGCCAGCCACCGACGAACACGCGTTTATTCGGATGTGCGTGGGTCGGATCCGGCAGGTTCTTGCACAGCCATGTTGCGAGCTTCACGTCATCCCAGTTTTCAGGCGTATAGACCAAGCCCAAGTCGCGCTGCAGGTTCGGCAGAAACCGTGAAACGACCTTGCCGCTCTCGCCATCGACATCGATCTCGCCGCCTTCGGCGACCTGGAGGCCGAGACCCAATACGCTGATGTCGTTTGCGCTCGGGGCTGCGTCGTAAGTCGACAAGTCCCATGGGTAGTCCAGCACCTCCGGATCGTCAAACAGTTGCAACTCGCCCTGCACGCGCAAGGCCAGCTGCGGCACGCGGAAGTGCTCGCCCAATTCAGCCGGCGTCTGGAAGAACTCGATAGCCGTGGTGCGGCTGACTCCGGCCGCTTCCGCGATTGCGGCGGCAGCAGATTCCGATGTGACCGAAGCCTTGAGGACTTCCGTCTCGTCCTCGGTCAGCGGCGTTGTGATGGTCAAGGTATTGAGCTTCCCGTCCCAGCTCACCTTGTCGCGCACTGGCTTCGGAACGCTCTTGAGGTCGGGCTTCTCCGTCAGCGTAATCGCAACCGGACGCACCACGACTCGCCCGGCGTGACCATCCAGATCCAGCCGCGCTTGTTCGGACTTGGCGGCTGTGACGAACTCCGAGACCTCGCGCCGCTCGAAGCCCGCACCAGCCACCAGTCGGTCACGCAGCGCACCCGCGGTCTCGGCAAAGTTGCGCGACACCACGAAGGCATAGGACTGATTCAACGCCTTGGCCTGCCGATGACTGGCGCCGGGTTGACGCAGCACGCGCCCGAGCAACTGCTCCACCGCCGTGGCCGACGACAGCGAGGCCATGCTGACCAGAATGTAGGCGAAGGGGCAGTCCCAACCTTCGGCCAGCGCCCTCTGGGTGATGACGAATTTCACCGGGCAGGCCGGGTCGGCGATGCCTAGCTTGTAGTCGGCGTCGATCTGCTCCAAACCTTTTTCTTCGCCGGTGGCAACGATGATCTCGTTGGCCGGTATCGCGTGGTTGCTGACCAATTCGTTGCGCACGCGCTCGAAGTCGAGCGTCTCCACCCCGGCGCGGCGTGGCTCCGACTGAATCAGCACCAGCGGCCGCAGGTAGGGACTGCCTGCGCGGCGCTCCTCATCGGCAAGCTTGTGCAGTGCATCGCGCCGACCGATAGCATCGGCAAGGCACTGCTGCCAATTCGGTTCGGTTTCCAGCACCACGGGCAACTTGATCATTTCCTCCGCCTTCAACTCGGCAGCGGAGACGCTGTGCAGCACGTTGCTCGGCGTGCGTTCCAGGTCGGGCGTGGCGGTCAGTTCCATCACGCCGCTGGGGCGAAAACGCGCCAGCATGTCGAACGCCAGTTCGGTGCGGCTGTTGTGTGCCTCGTCCACCACCACGAAGGGTCGACGCAGGCGCAGCACGTTGGCCAGCGAGTACGCCGTCGTCCGCTCTGCGCCTTCGCCCTCGTGCAACAAGCCATCGCGTTGCGTCGGCGACAGGTTGTCGAAGTGGTGCATCAGCGCGCCGCTGCTCTGGTATACCTTGCGGGATTCCTCGTCCTCCACCTGAAACGCCTGACGAGTGGCGACGATGATCGTGGTCGAGGTGTCCAGCGTGGCGCGGGTGACGCTCTTGGCCTCGTCAAGATCCATCACCGTGATGGGCCCGGCATCTCGCAGCGCCGTGTGGTACGGATGCAACCGGTCACGCAGGGCGCGCAAAGTCTGCTCGCGGATGGGCTTGCTTGGCACCAGCCACAGGATCACGCTGTGTTCGCAGCGCAGCAGGTGCGTGTTGACCAGCGCCACGCTCTTGGCAGCCAGCCAAGTCTTGCCACCGCCCGTCGGCACACGCAGGCAGAAGTACGGCATATCCGGCGGGAAGCCCCCCAGCGGTTGATACGCATTGCCGCGGCCCCACAATCGTTCCGTGGTGGCAGTGAAGGCGATCGAGGGCGAGGGCAGTTCGTGGCATGCGTGGAAGTAAGCCTCGACGCTGTCGAGCACTTGCTGCTGATACGTCTTGGGCACGAAAACGGTCATGGCTTGTCGCCATACGGTGCGTCGGGCTCTTGCACGCGTGCGCCGGGTACCGAAGCCGGCCGCGGAAACTCGATCGTCTCGATCACGCCAGCGCGACTGATGACGAGTGCCGTGCCGGTCTGCATCGCGACTTGCCGCGCGCGCAGCGCCGCCCGCTGCATCGCCACGCGCGATAGTCGCAGATCGGTATCGGTGGCTGTTTCGATGGGCCGAGGATTCATGGCTTTTCGCTCCAATCCAGCAGGCGCGGTTGCGCGCCCGAGTTGTCGTACAAGGCCCAGGCGTCGACCAGCGGCGCATAGAGACGTCTGAAATTCTCCCGCCCCGATGCGAAGCGCCGACGAATGGTTTCTTCGGGGACATCGTGGCCGCCCTGGCGCACGCGTTGTGCCACGCGTGCCACGGCCTCGTCGGCACTGTCGAGTTGCAGGAAGATCAACTTGACCCGATAGCCAGCGGCCTGCCACGCCTCGATGCGCTGCAGGTAGCCGCGCCCCGAGAGTGTGGTCTCGAAGGCGAAACTCTCGCCGGCGGCAGAGTGCCGCTCCAGTTCCCGCAACATCAGTCTGCCGGCGTGCAAGGCCGCGGTTTCGGGTGCGAATGGCGCCAGTCCGGCGGCGATGAGATCGGCGTTGACGAAGATCGGGCATTCCGCCTCGTTGGGCAGGAACTCACGGGCAAAGGTCGTCTTGCCGGCGCCGTTGGGGCCGGCAATGATGAGAACCTTCAACCCGTCGGCCATCGCTACACCTCGAGCGCGTAAGGGGTCTGCTTGAAGACAATGCCCTCGCGTGCCGCGCGGCTGCCCATGCGATTGGCAGCCGCATAGATCACTTTCGGGCCGGCGAACTTCGGAAGCACTTCGAACACCGGACCGGTGAGCACGTTGCCGCCAGCGACCGAACGGTCCATGAGGATGCCGTTGTAGAGCAGGTAGATCGCGCGGCCTTCGTGCACACCGAGCAGCGGAGAATCGGCTTGGCCCGTGTAGCCGGTGCCAGTCTCGGCGAACCAGACGAACTCGGCCAGCTGGGCGAAGGTCACGTCGCGGCGGATCTGGCCCTCGGCATCGAACAGCGGTTCGGCAGAGAGGCGGCAGAACTGGAAGCCGCCACCGAGACCTGCGATCTGTTCTCCCTTTGCATTTGAATAACCTGCGATTGCGCGCATCGCTCGACTGGCAGTGATCTTCGTTGCCACACTCGGCAGCATTTCTACCTGGATGAATCGCCGCGAGCCGCCGTCTTCAACGTTCTGTTTGAGCACTGCGTGACCAGTTGTACCTGAGCCGGCGAAGCTGTCGAGGACGAAGGAGTCCTTATCAGTGGCGATCTGAAGGATGCGTTGGATCAGTCGAGTGGGCTTCGGGGTGATGAAAACGTCGTCAGAAGTGGCGAAGTCGACCAGTTCGAGTAGTTCCTTCTTTGCCTCTTGCGTATGTCCGACTTCGCTGTAGAACCACATGGTTTGTGGGACGCGACCGTCCTTCACTTCGTGCAGGAATCGCTTGATCTGTGGAATGGCGTTACCGTCCTTGCCCCACCAGATCCGATTGTCCTTATCCAGCTCGTCAAACTTCTCCTTGGAAACGCGCCAGTACATGCCCTTCGGAGGTGCGTCGATCACTCTCCCCGAGGGGCACGTGATTGAGTACGTCCCAGCTGAATAGTGGTTACGAGCTGACAGATCGCTGGTTTTCCAAATCCCTCGTGGATCTTTGTCGGGATTCTTGTACGCAGCGTTCTGCTCGTCAGTCCGGGGCAAGAGATTCGGCTTCCAGCTTTCGGCCTTGGCCGCATAGATTGCGATGTAGTCGTGGTCTTCTGAGAGGTGGCGCGCCGAGTTCTTCGGTGAATAGACCTTTTGCCAGAGCACAGTCGCGACGAAGTTCTTCGCACCAAAAATCTCATCCATCAGCAATCGCAGCGTCGCCACCTCGTTGTCATCGATGGAAATGAAGATAGCGCCGTCCTCGCGCAGAAACTGCTTCAGCAGCACGAGGCGTGGGTACATCATCGACAGCCAGCGGTCGTGCCGGTCCAGCATTTCGCCTTCCTTGCCAACCACCTCGCCCAGCCACTTGCGGATTTCCGGGCTGTTGACGTTGTCGTTGTAGACCCAGCCTTCGTTGCCGGTGTTGTAGGGCGGGTCGATGTAGATGCATTTCACCTGCCCGGCATATCGGGGCAGCAACGCCTTGAGCGCGTGCAGGTTGTCGCCCTGCACGATCAGGTTGCCGCTTCCGCTGTCGCCGCAGGACAGTTCAGGCACCGGTTCGAGCAACCGGAACGGCACGTCCTTGTGGTGCTTGACGACAGCTTCCTTGCCGATCCAGTTCAGAGTGGGCATGCGCCAGGTGACCCTCAGTTCTTGCCGGCGACCATGCCGCCTACGTTTCGATCTTCATTCGCGCCACCGGCGCGCCCCCAGTCGTCAAGCTCGGAGAACTTGAACTTCCACAAACGCCCGACGCGGTGGCCCGGAAAGCCCCGGCCGCGCCGGCGGTAGACAGTGTCCTTCGCCATGTCGAGGTGTTGGGCGACCTGCTCGGCAGACACCCATGATTCAATGGTCATTTCGGCTACGCTTGCAAAATGGAAGCGCCTCAATTGGACCAAAATACATCGAATTTCTGTTTGGTGGGCCCACCAGGACTCGAACCTGGAACCAACGGATTATGAGTCCGCTGCTCTAACCATTGAGCTATAGGCCCGCGCGGGGAACCGGATTCTACCCGCTCGGTGCGGATTCTTGGGCGACGGCGTGACACCGCGGCCACGCGATGGCGCATCGGGACGCGGCGTTCAACGCGGCGGGTCGGTGATCGGGTGCGTGATCGTGTGCGAGCGCGCGAACTCGTCGGCGCAGGCCGATCGGGCGATTGCGCCGCGCCAGGCGGCTTCCCAAGCCGCGGCGTCTTCGGGTGGTGCGTCGATCGCGAGCGCGACGAGGGCCGGTGCGTCGGCATCGAAACAGTGGAAGCGCAGCGGCATGCCATGCGGCCAGAGGATGTCGCCGCTCACGAGGCGGCCGGCCCATTGCGCATAGCGCGCGTCGGTGAACATCGTGATCGCGTCGGCCAGATCCTCCTGCTGGAAAGTCCTTGCGACCGGCGCGCCCTGTGCATTGCGCAGGAACGGCACTGTGCGCAGGTGATCGGGCGCGATGACGAGCGCATGGGCGCCTTGCGCGCGCAGACGCGGCGCTTCGGCGGCGACGGCCATCATGAGCGCATGCATCGCGTCGCCGGCCTGGCGCCACGGCACGAGGCTGCGGCCGAGACCAGCCGCGAACAGCACCACGAGCACGCCCAGGACACCGACCTCGAGACTGCGCACGCGTACCGAGCGTGCAGGGGCTGCGAACGGCAGCGCGATCCAGACCGCGAGCCAGGCGCCGGCGAGATAGAACACGCGCGCGCCTTCGCCATTGGCCGGCACGCCGGCGAAGTAGGGCAGCACGGCACCGACGGCGATCACGAATCCGGCGGCCGGGATTGCCCATAACCGCAGCCAGGCGCCCGCACACCAGGCGCGTGCCGCTCCGAGCACCAGCGCGAGCGCGATCGCAATGGCGATCCATGGCCATAGCCATGCCAGCGGTTGCTCGACAACCGGAGCCATCGCGAGCAGGTGCCGCCACAGCGTCAACGGGGCCAGGTGCTCGAGCGGCGAGGTCCCCGTATACACCGACAGCGCACTGCCGAACCGCAGCGCACGCCAACCCAGATAGGCGCCGAGCAGGACGAGGGCCGGCACGATGTCGCGCAACGCCGATACCACACCGCGCGCGAAGGCACGCGGATCGGGGTTCGCGCGTGCGATGCCGGCGAGGAACAGGAATGCCGGAGCGGTCATCGCCGATTCCTTGGACCCCAGCGCGAGCAGCAGCGCGACCAGGCTCGCTGCACACGCGCGATCGAACCAGCGCGTGCTCGCGGCATGGCGCTCGATCGCGATGAGCAGGAAGGCCAGCGCGAGGCCGTCGTAACGCGCGACGACCCAGGCGCTGACTTCGGGTGCCAGCGGATACAGCCAGAACAGCACGGCTGCGATCGCGGCGGCCACCGCGGCATGCTGCTGATCGCCGCCGAGCCGGCGCACGAGCCGCAGGACGAGCCAGCCATTGGCCAGGTGCAGGAGCAGGTTGAACACGCGCCAGCCCCAGGGCTCACCGCCGGCGAAGGCGACATTGATCGCCCAGCTGACCACGCCGATCGGCCGGTAGAAACCGCCCGGCTGTCCCTGCCCCTGGGTGAACGCGGCGAGGACGAACTCGGGCACCGTTCCGTGCGCCCAGGCCTCGGTGATGTTCCAGATCGCACCGAAATCGTCGCTGAGGAAATGTCCGCGCAACGTGCCCCAGTGCAGCGCGATGCACGTGAATGCGGCCAGCGCGATGAGCGCGTGGCGCGCGAGCGCCGCGCGTGCCGGCGGCTGCGCGCGCATCATCCAGGCACGTCTTGCGGGTTGTGGATCCGCCACCGACTCGACTCCGTTGCAGGCGCACGCGGCGGCGCAGTGTAGGCCACCCGGGACTTCAGCGCAGGTCGGGAAAATCGTCCGCACAGGCCGACGCGGCCACGGCCGCCGACCACTCGTTCCACCACGCGGCGGGTTGGGTCAGCGGCGTGCCGAGCGGCGTCTCGACGAGGCGAACCTCGCCGGTCCATGGCAAGGCATCGACGCAGAACGTGCGCAGGCTGCGCCCGTTGCCGAAGTCGATGCGCCCCCTGGCGGTGAAGTGATCGACGACCTCGGGCACGAACGGCACGACCATGACGATGCTGCCGGCATGCGGATTGACCGGCACGATTCCGCCCGCGCCGATACCGCCTTGCGCGTTGCGCGCGAACGCCGCGGTGCGCAGATGATCCGGGATCAGCACGACGCCGAACTCGCCGCGCGCATGGAGCTCGTGCGAGGTGTCCACGATCACCGGCAACAACGCGCGCATCGCGAGTCCGGCTTCGCGCCACAGATTGGTCGAGATCGCGAGGTACACCGCGAAGACGATCAGCAGCGGCGCCGCGCAGAGCAACCCCGTGCGACCCGCGCGGACTCCGGCGAACGGCAGGAACAACCAGATCGCGAGCCAGGCGCCGGTCGCGTAAAGCATGCGCGCACCGAGGCCGTTGCTTTCGGTGCCGGCGAAATGCACGACCAGTGCGATGACCGTGAGCACGCTCGCGCAACCGGGCAGCAGCCACCAGCGCAACCAGCGTCCGCTGCGCGCGGCGGTGAACGCACCGATGCCGAGCACGACCAGGATCGCGCCGACCAGCCACAGCGCATGCACGCCGAACGGCTGCTGCAGCACGGGGGCCATCGCGGCGAGCCGACGCAGGATTTCCGCGGGATCGAGCACCTGCAGTGGCGTGTGCACCGAGTACACCTGGACCACGTGGCCGAACAGGTGCAGGCGCAACAGGAAGTACGCGAGCAACAACGCCAGCGCGGGCACACAGTCCCGCAGGTTGCGAGCGACGGCGTGCAACGTGGCGTGAACCCTGCCGAGCGCTGGCGCGCGTTCATCGGCGACCATGAGTCCGCACAGGAACATCAGCGCCGGGCCCAGTATCGCGGACTCCTTGGAGCCGAGCGCGAACGCGAGCGCGAACAGGCTCGTCACGCGCGGCAGGTCCAACATGCGCCGGCTGGCCAGATGTCGTTCGCAGGCGATCAGCACGCCCGCGAGCGCAAGCTGATCGAAACGCGCGGCAATCCAGACACTGGCTTCGGGGGCCAGCGGGTAGAGCCAGAATGCGGCGGCCGCGAGCCAGGCCACGGTATGCGCGTGCGGCGTGTCGGCGATGCGCCGGACCAGGCGCAGCACGAGCCAGCCGTTGAGCACGTGCAGGAACAGATTGGCCGCACGCCAGCCGGGCGGATCGATGCCGCTGTGCGTGGCGCTGAGGACCCAGCTGACCAGACCCACCGGACGGTAGAACCCGGTCTGCAGGCCCTCGGCCTGCACGAACGCGCCCGCCAGGTAGGCGAGCGCGCGGCCCTCGTCGAGCACGCGGTTGGCGTGCGCGACGAGACTCCAGTCATCACTGAGGAATGCCCCGCTCCACGTGCTCGCACACAGCGCGACCACGATCACGAGGGCGATGGCGGCCATCGCGACCGCCCAGCGCAGACTGCGGTCCATCAGCTGCGCAACCCGCACGCGCTGCGGGTTATTCCAGATCGAGGAAGCTGCGCAGTTGCTCGGAGCGGCTCGGATGACGCAGCTTGCGCAGCGCCTTGGCCTCTATCTGGCGGATGCGCTCGCGGGTGACATCGAACTGCTTGCCGACCTCTTCGAGCGTGTGGTCGGTATTCATGTCGATGCCGAAGCGCATGCGCAGCACCTTGGCCTCGCGCGGCGTGAGGCCGCCGAGCACGTCGCGCACGGTTTCCATGAGCCCGATGTTGGTCGAGGATTCGATCGGCGAGACGATCGAGATGTCCTCGATGAAATCGCCCAGGTGCGAATCCTCGTCGTCACCGATCGGGGTCTCCATCGAGATCGGTTCCTTGGCGATCTTGAGCACCTTGCGGATCTTGTCCTCGGGCATCTCCATCTTGATCGCGAGTTCCTCGGGCGTGGGCTCGCGCCCCATCTCCTGCAGCATCTGGCGGCTGATGCGGTTGAGCTTGTTGATCGTCTCGATCATGTGCACGGGAATGCGGATCGTGCGCGCCTGGTCGGCGATCGAGCGCGTGATCGCCTGGCGGATCCACCAGGTCGCATAGGTGCTGAACTTGTAGCCGCGGCGGTATTCGAACTTGTCGACGGCCTTCATGAGGCCGATGTTGCCTTCCTGGATCAGGTCGAGGAACTGCAGGCCGCGGTTCGTGTACTTCTTGGCGATCGAGATGACCAGGCGCAGGTTGGCCTCGACCATTTCCTTCTTCGCCCGGCGCGCCTTGGCCTCGCCGATCGACATCGCGCGGTTGATCTCCTTGATGTCGGTGACCGACAGATACAAGGTGTTCTCGATCGCGACCAGCTTGCCCTGCTCACCGACGAGCGCGTCGCGATGGGCCTTGATCGACGGCGACCACTTCTGGCGCTTGCGCGCGAGTTCGTCGGCCCACTCCAGATTGGTCTCGTTGGACGGGAATACCTTGAGGAAGTCCTTGCGCGGCATCTTCGCCTGCTTGATGCAGACGTCCATGATCAGTCGCTCGTGGTGGCGGATGTTGCTGACCACTTCGCGCAGCTTGCGCACGAGCCCGTCGATCAGGATCGCCGGCAGCTTGAGCTTGAGGAATTCCTCGGCCATCGCGTCGCGCAGCTTCTGCGCCTTGCGGTCGGCAATGCCATGCTTCTCGGCGGCCTTCTGGAACTTCGCATAGCCCTGGCGCAGCTCGTCGATGCGGCGCGCGACCTCGAGCGGATCCGGACCGGTATCGGCCGGCGTGGCGTCGTCATCGGCGTCGGCTTCCGTTTCGGTCTCGGCCTCGGCCTCCTCGTCGCCCGCGGCCACCGGCTCGGCGATCGCAACGTCGGGTTCCTCGATGTCGGCGAAGCCCGAAATGACTTCGGACATGCGCTTCTTGCCTTCGCTGACCTGGTCGTATTCCTCGACCAGCAGCTGGATCGACCACGGGAAACTCGCCAGCGCGGACTGGACCTGGTTGAGGCCTTCCTCGATGCGCTTGGCGATCGCGATTTCGCCTTCGCGCGTGAGCAGCTCGACCGTACCCATCTCGCGCATGTACATGCGCACGGGATCGGTGGTGCGCCCGACCTCGGCATCAACCGCCGAGAGCACGGCGACGGCTTCCTCGGTCGCGGTCTCGTCGTCGGTGGAGGCGGTCGCGTTGGCACGCAAGGTCTCGGTATCGGGTGCGATCTCATGCACCTCGATGCCCATGTCATTGATCATGCCGATGATGTCTTCGATCTGTTCCGGATCGACGATGTCATCGGGCAGGTGATCGTTCACCTCGGCATAGGTCAGGTATCCCTGCTCCTTGCCCTTGGTGATGAGCATCTTGATATCGGTGGTTTGCTGCTCCTGGATGTGCTCGCTGGCCATGAAGTGTCCGCTGTTACCTTAAGCAAAGACTCGGAAGTATAGGAGCCGCGTCAAGGGCTACCCAACTCGTTGATTCCATTGAATTCGGCGAAATCAGCCGTCATCGGGACGGTCTGGAATCGCGGAATCGTTCAGGGTGGCGCCACGCGCAACCGGAAAGTGACCGGGCCGTCGTTGACCAGGGCGACCTTCATATGGGTACGAAAGCGCCCGGTTTCCACTGGCCCATGTGCGGCGCGTGCGAGTTCGACCAGGCGCAGAAACCAGCGCTCGCCCTCCTCGGGCGTGGCCGCGCCGGAAAACCCCGGACGCATGCCGCTGTCGGTATCCGCGGCAAGCGTGAACTGCGAAACCAGCAACAATCCGCCCCCGACATCGCGCAGCGACCGGTTCATGCGTCCCTGCGCATCGGCGAAAACGCGGTAGCCGAGCACGCGCTCGAGCAGCCGCTGCGCCTGGGCTTCGCCATCCCCGCGCTCCACCGCGACGAGCGCGAGCAGGCCGGCCTCGATGCGCCCGACAATCTCGCCGTCGACATCGACCTGGGCCTGGCTGACACGCTGGATCAGGGCAATCACTATGGACTCCGGCAGAGGGCTCGGCATGTTCGCCGCGGCGCGCAGCCAGGGTCAACCGGGGCGATGCAGATAAGATTGGCCGATTCCGCACGAATGCCATGCCGATGATCCTGCGTTTCCGAATGCTCTATGTGTTGCTGTCGCTGGCCGGTCGCCTGCCGCTGCGCGTGCTGCACGCATTCGGCGCCATCGTGGGTTTCGCCTACTGGCTCGTGCGCAGCCGCGAACGCCGCGTGACCGAATCCAATCTGCTCCTTCTTCAAACGCGCAATGGCGGTGAAACAGGACAGTGGCGATCACGCGACGTGCTGATCGAGACCGGCAAGTCGGCGCTTGAGGTGGCCAAGGTCTGGTCCGGACGCCCGGGCGATGCGCTGGCACTGGTCCGGGAAGTGCGCGGCGCCGATTTGTTCGAGGCGGCGATCGCCCATGGTCGCGGGGTCATCATCGCCGCGCCACATCTGGGTTGCTGGGAGCTGCTCAACCACTGGCTCGCGTCGAGAACGGCACTGGCGATCGTGTATCGGCCACCGAGAAATCCGAACATGGAGCCGTTCCTGATCCGTGCGCGCGGCGCGCTGGAGGTCGAGCAGGTGCGCGCCGAGGGCGCCGGCGTGCGCGCGCTGTATCGGCGCCTGTGTGGCGGCGGCGTCGTCGGCATCCTGCCCGATCAGCAACCCAAACAGGGCGAAGGCACCTTCGCGCCATTCTTCGGCACCGAGGCGTTGACCATGGTGCTCGTGCCGCGCCTGGCCGAGCGCACGGGCGCCACGGTCCTGTTCGCATTCGCCGAGCGTCTGCCGCACGGCACCGGTTTCCGCATCAACATCCTGCCGGCACCCGACGGCATCGCCGATCGCGACCTACGGGTCGCCTGCAGCGCGCTCAATCGCGGCGTGGAAAACTGCGTCTTGCTGGCGCCGCTTCAATACCAGTGGCACTACAAGCGCTACTCGATTCGCCCCGACCCCGGCGAACCCAGGCCCTATCCCAGACGCTGAGCACCCGATGGCCGCTGCGCCCTGCCCTCGCGCCGCGCAACAGGGAGACCGCGATGATCGCCGCGGTATTGTTCTCGTAGAGCCGAGCTTGCTCGGCTGCTCTGTGCATTGGCCTTCGAAAAATCTGCAAAGCAGCGGAGCAAGCTCCGCTCTACGGGGGCGCGCGGTGATGGAAGGCCGCGATGATCGCCGCGCCATTGCTCTCGTAGAGCCGAGCTTGCTCGGCTGCTCTGTGCATCGGCCTTCGAAAAATCTGAAAAGCAGCGGAGCAAGCTCCGCTCTACGGGGCGCGCGGTGATGGGAGACCGCGATGATCATCGGGCTATTGCTCTCGTAGAGCCGAGCTTGCTCGGCTGCTCTGTGCATCGGCCTTCGAAAAATCTGAAAAGCAGCGGAGCGAGCTCCGCTCTACAGGGGTG
>Ga0307505_10001831_pt1 | contig 16058 bp, 16 predicted proteins | sample 23_S_MG_FD_202183 | JGI IMG/M metagenome (GOLD analysis project Ga0307505, IMG submission 202183) | Soil microbial communities from Populus trichocarpa stands in riparian zone in the Pacific Northwest, United States - 23_S | ecosystem: Environmental > Terrestrial > Soil > Riparian zone > Trees...
GATTACCACGGGCAGGTGTTCGTGTTCTTCATCCTGACGGTGGCGGCGGCCGAATCGGCGATCGGCCTGGCGATCCTCGTGGTGCTGTTCCGCAACCTCTCGACGATCAACGTCGAGGAACTCGATTCGCTGAAAGGCTAGGCGGGGCATGCAGAAGATCTACCTGCTGGCCGTGCTGGCGCCCCTCGTGGGCGCGATCGTCGCCGGCTTCGGCGGTCGCATCGTCGGTCGCGCCGGCGCGCACACCGTGACCATCGCCGGCGTGCTGGTCGCGACCATCGCATCCTTCGTCGTGCTGTCCGACGTGCTGCAGGGCGGCCGCTTCGACGGCGCCGTCTACACGTGGGCGGTGGTCGGCGGACTGAAGATGGAGATCGGCTTCCTCATCGATCCGCTGACCGCGATGATGATGGTGGTCGTCACCAGCGTGTCGCTGATGGTGCACATCTACACCGTCGGCTACATGGCGGACGATCCGGGCTATCAGCGCTTCTTCGCGTACATCTCGCTGTTCACCTTCAGCATGCTGATGCTGGTGATGAGCAACAACTTCCTGCAGCTGTTCTTCGGCTGGGAAGCGGTGGGGCTGGTGTCGTACCTGCTGATCGGCTTCTGGTTCAAGCGGCCGACCGCCATCTACGCGAATCTGAAAGCCTTCCTGGTCAACCGGGTCGGCGACTTCGGCTTCATCATCGGCATCGGGCTGATCTTCGCGTTCTTCGGCACGCTGCATTACGCGGAGGTGTTCAAGGCCGCGCCGGGCATGGCGGCGACGACCATCGAGATCTTCCCGGGCGCGCCTTGGCTGCTGGTCACCGTCGTCTGCATCGGTCTTTTCGTCGGGGCGATGGGCAAGAGCGCGCAGTTCCCGCTGCACGTGTGGCTGCCCGACTCGATGGAGGGCCCGACGCCGATCTCTGCGCTGATCCACGCGGCGACGATGGTGACCGCCGGCATCTTCATGGTGGCGCGCATGTCGCCGCTGTTCGAGCTGTCGGATGCGGCGCTGACCTTCGTTATCGTCATCGGCGCGATCACCGCGTTCTTCATGGGCATCCTGGGCATCGTGCAGAACGACATCAAGCGCGTGGTCGCGTATTCGACGCTGTCGCAGTTGGGCTACATGACGGTGGCACTGGGCGCGTCGGCCTACGCGGCCGGCATCTTCCACCTGATGACGCACGCGTTCTTCAAGGCGCTGCTGTTCCTGGCAGCGGGGTCGGTGATCATCGGCATGCATCACCACCAGGACATCCGCCACATGGGTGGGCTGTGGAAGAAGATGCCGGTCACGTGGCTCACGGCGTTGCTGGGCTCGCTGGCGCTGATCGGCGTGCCGTTCTTCTCGGGCTTCTACTCGAAGGACGCGATCATCCTGGCGGTGCAGGGCGCTGCGCAGGCGGGGCAGGCCGGCGCGACGATTGCGTACTGGGCGCTGCTGATCGGCGTTTTCATCACCGCCTTCTATTCGTTCCGCATGTTCTTCCTGGTGTTCCACGGCAAGCCGCGCTGGGACCAGAAGCCGCACGACGAGCACGATGACCACCACGGCCACGACGACGAACACGCCGAGCCCCACGAGTCGCCCGCGGTCATCACCGCACCGCTGGTACTGCTGGCCGTGCCGTCGGTGATCATCGGCTTCGTCACCATCGGACCGATGCTGTTCGGCGGCTTCTTCAAGGATTCGATCTTCGTCGACGTGCTGCGTCATCGCGGCATGGCGGCGCTGGCCGAGCACTTCGACGGCGCCACCGCAATGGCGCTGCACGGCTTCGTGGCGGCGCCGACGTGGCTGGCGGCGGCCGGCGTCGCGCTGGCGTGGTTCTTCTATCTGCGGCGTCCCGACATTCCGGACTCGCTGGCGAAGCGCTTCAGCGGCCTGTACGCGCTGCTCGACAACAAGTATTACCTGGACCGCATCAACGACATCGTGTTCGCCGGCGGCGCGCGCGCGGTGGGCCGGCTGCTGTGGCGCGGTGGCGATGTCCGGCTGATCGACGGGATCGCGGTCAACGGCAGCGCGCGCCTCGTGGGCTGGGTCGCTTCGCTGACACGGCTGCTGCAGACCGGCTACATCTACCAGTATGCGTTCGGCATGATCATCGGCCTGCTGGTGCTGATCACGCTGTTCGTCAGCATTCGTTACTAGCCACGGGAAACGACGAAGGATGGCGACCGCAACCCCGTGGCTGAGCCTGGCGATCTGGATCCCGATCGCCAGCGGCCTGCTGCTGCTCGCCGCGGGCAGCGACCGCAGCGCGGCCGTCGTGCGCAGCATCGCGCTCGCGGGCAGCCTGCTGGGGTTGCTGGTGACGTTGCCGCTTTACACCGGCTTCGACACGGCCAGCGCCGGCCTGCAGTTCGTCGAGAAGGCGCCGTGGATCGAGCGCTTCAACGCGCACTACCACCTGGGTGTCGACGGGCTTTCGGTGTGGTTCGTGCTGCTGACGGCGTTCACGACGGTCATCGTCGTGCTGGCCGGCTGGGAGGTGATCCGCGATCGCGTGCCGCAGTACTACGCGTCGTTTCTGATCCTGTCGGGCCTGATGATCGGCGTGTTCTCCGCGGTGGACGGACTGCTGTTCTACGTGTTCTTCGAGGCCACGCTGATCCCGATGTACATCATCATCGGCGTGTGGGGCGGGCAGAACCGCGTCTACGCGGCCTTCAAGTTCTTCCTGTACACGCTGCTGGGCTCGCTGCTGATGCTGGTGGCGCTGGTCTACCTGTACTACGTGTCGGGCGGCCGGTTCGGCATCTTCGACTGGCACGCGACGCCGATCGGCATGACCCCGCAGATCCTGCTGTTCCTCGCGTTCTTCATGGCCTTCGCCGTCAAGGTGCCGATGTGGCCGGTGCACACCTGGCTGCCGGACGCGCACGTCGAGGCGCCCACCGGCGGCTCCATCGTGCTGGCGGCCATCATGCTGAAGCTGGGCGCCTACGGCTTCCTGCGCTTCTCACTGCCGATCGTGCCGGACGCCTCCCACGCGCTGTCGGGGCTCGTCATCGCGCTGTCGCTGATCGCCGTCGTCTACATCGGGCTGGTCGCGCTGGTGCAGACCGACATGAAGAAGCTGGTCGCGTACTCGTCGATCGCGCACATGGGCTTCGTCACGCTGGGCTTCTTCATCTTCAACCCGATGGGCGTGGCCGGCGGCATCGTGCAGATGATCTCGCACGGCTTCATATCTGGCGCGATGTTCTTCTGCATCGGCGTGATGTACGACCGCGTGCACAGTCGCAACATCGCCGACTACGGTGGTGTCGCCAACACGATGCCGCGCTTCGCCGCCTTCTTCATGCTGTTCGCGATGGCCAACTCGGGCCTGCCGGCCACCAGCGGGTTCGTCGGCGAGTTCATGGTGATACTGGGCGCCGTGAAATACGACTTCTGGATCGGCCTGATCGCCGCGACGACGTTGGTGCTGGGCGCCGCATACTCGCTGTGGATGTACAAGCGTGTGGTCTTCGGCGAGGTGGCGAACGCGCAGGTCGCAGAAATGGCCGACGTCAATGCCCGCGAACTGCTGATCCTGGTGCTGCTGGCCGCAGCCGTGATGTTCATGGGCCTGTATCCGAAGCCCTTCACTGACGTGATGGACGCGTCGGTCGCGCAGCTGCTGCAGCATGCGGCGCAGTCGAAGCTGCCGGCGGCCGCCGCAGCGCTTGGTCGCTGAATCGGACGCAGAAACCCGGACGATGGAAAACCTCAACATCCTGGCGACGCTGCCCGAGATCGTGCTGCTGACGGCGGCGCTGGGCGTGCTCGCGCTCGACCTGTTCATCAGCGACGAGCGGCGCAACCTCACCTACGTGCTGACGCTTGTGGCGCTGGTGGCGACGGCGGGCGTCACGTGGGCGTTCCTGTCGTACGGGACCGTGACCTACGCCTTCGGCGGCATGTACGTGACCGACCCGATGGTCAACGTGCTGAAGCTGTTCTCCATTCTGAGCGTGGCGGTGGCGCTGGTCTACGCGCAGTCGTATGCGCGCGACCGCGGACTGTGGAAGGGCGAGCTGTTCACGCTGACGCTGTTCGCGCTGCTCGGCATCCTGCTGATGATCTCGGCCAACAACCTGCTGGTCATCTACCTGGGACTGGAGCTGCAGGCGCTGTCGCTGTACACGCTGGTGGCGCTGCGGCGCGACGACGCGCGCTCCAGCGAGGCAGCGATGAAGTACTTCGTGCTGGGCGCGCTGGCCTCCGGCTTCCTGCTTTATGGCATGAGCATGCTGTACGGCGCCACCGGCACGCTGGACATCAACGAGCTGTCGGAGCGCATCGTCGAGGGTCAGACAGCGGGCCGCCTGACGCTGGTGTTCGGCACGGTGTTCGTCGTCGCCGGCCTGGCTTTCAAGCTGGGCGCGGTGCCGTTCCATATGTGGGTGCCCGACGTCTATCAGGGCGCGCCGACCCCCGTCACGCTGCTGATCGGCACTGCGCCCAAGATCGCGGCCTTCGCGATCACATTCCGCATCCTGGTCGAAGGCCTGCTGCCGATAGCGGCGGACTGGCAGCAGATGCTGGTCGTGCTGGCCGTCGCGTCACTGCTGCTCGGGAATCTCGCGGCCATCGCGCAGAGCAACCTGAAGCGCATGCTCGCGTATTCGACGATCGCGCAGATGGGCTTCATGCTGCTGGCGATGGTGTCAGGCGTGGTCGGCGGCAACGTGGAGTCGACCGTCAACGCGTACAGCGCCGCGATGTTCTACGTGATCACCTACGCGATCACGACGCTGGGCACCTTCGGCATCGTGCTGCTGCTCGCGCGCTCCGGCTTCGAGGCCGAGGAGATCGCCGATCTGAAGGGCCTCGCGCGCCGCAGCCCGTGGTACGCGTTCGTCATGCTGATCCTGATGTTCTCGCTGGCGGGCATTCCGCTGACGGTCGGCTTCTTCGCGAAGCTGGTGGTGCTGCAGGCGCTGCTGGGCGATTCCCTGCAGGGCCCGATGCTCTGGCTCGCGATCTTCGCGGTGCTGATCTCGCTGGTCGGCGCGTACTACTACCTGCGCGTCGTCAAGGTCATGTACTTCGATGCACCGGCCGAACCTGTCGCCCCCATCGCCGCGACCACCGACATGCGCGTGGTGCTGTCGATCAACGGCGTGCTGGTGCTGGTGCTGGGCCTGGTGCCGCACTACCTGCTGAAGCTCTGCGGCGACGCGATGGCGCGCGCGCTGGGCGGGTAGGGCGCGGCGCTCGACGGTGGCAGACGAAGACGATCCGCTGGCCGAGCGCACGCTCGATAGCCGCCTCGTCTACGACGGTGTGTTCCTGCGGCTGTACGTCGACCGCGTGCGCGCCGCGGACGGCCACGAAGGCACGCGCGAGTACCTGCGCCATCCCGGCGCGGTGATGATCGTGCCGCTGCTCGACGACGGGCAGGTCGTGCTCGAGCGCCAGTTCCGCTATCCGCTGGGGTGCAGCGTCATCGAGTTTCCCGCCGGCAAGATCGATCCGGGCGAGCCGCTGCTCGCCTGCGCGCAGCGCGAGCTGCTGGAGGAAACCGGCTACGTCGCGCGCGACTGGCAGTATCTAGGCGGCTTCCACAACGCCATCGCCTACAGCGACGAGAAGATCGAGGTGTACTTGGCACGCGGCCTCCAGCACGAGGGCGCGCAGGTGGATGCCGGCGAAGTGCTGGAGGTGTTCACCGCGCCGCTGGCGGATCTGCTGGCGTGGATCACCGACGGCACCGTTACCGACGTGAAGACCATCGTCGGCGCCTACTGGCTGCAGCAGCGCCTGCAGCGGGAGTAGCAGCGGCTCGAACGCACATGGTGTGGCAGCAGCATCCCGCAATGGCGGGTGCACTCTGACCTGCCCGTCGACGACATGTCGATCCGCGACACGGCCGTTCGTCGTAGATCAGGCGTCCGACAATCGCGGTCACGCCCCTGCAACCGGAGTCCGCCATGGGCAAGATCATCGTCGAACAGATCGTCAGCGCCGACGGTTACGCGGCCGAGGCCGATGGCGGGATCGGCTTCTTCGGATCGTCACGCAGCTTGGCCGAGGCCGAGAACGAGCAGCTGCGGATGATGGCATCGGTCGGCGCGATCGTGCTGGGCCGCAACACCTACGCCATGTTCGCCGCGTACTGGCCCGACGCGGATCCGCGGAACGAGCGCATCGCCGGGCCGATCAACGCGCTGCCGAAGTTCGTGGTGTCATCGACGTTGGCGTCGGCACCATGGGGCGACCGCGGCGACATCGACATATTGTGCGGCGACGGCGTCGCGTCGCTGCGCGCACTGCGCAAACGCATCGAGGACGACATCATCGTCTGGGGCAGCCTGACATTGACCGATGCGCTGCTGCGCGCCGGCGAGGTCGACATCCTGCGCCTGCGCGTGGTGCCGGTTCTGATCGGCGCGGGCCGCTCGTTTGCGCCGCACGACCTCGGTCAGCGAGGGCTGACGCTCGAACGCGCCGAGTCATTTCCTGGCGGACACCTGGTGGTTGCCTACTCGATTCCTTCCCGCGCGTTCTGACCCCGGCCGACTGGCTGCCCATTTCTGCCACATTCTTTCTTATTGATACTGCGTTTGCAGTATAGTGAGCGCCTTGCTCGGATGATTTCGCCGAGGTCGGAAGGTCCAGGCGGCGCGGAGGTGCGGTTGTACGGCAGTGGCAGACAGGGGACGGATGGCGTCCGTCCGTGGCGCAGCGTCCTGATGGCCGGGGCGGTGGTGCGCTTGGCCTATGCAGTGCTGGCGCTCGCCGTGCTGTGGCTGGGCGTCGGATGGGCGCTGCGCTGATGACCGATCCGTCCGGGCCGGCGCTGCTGCTGCAGGACCTGACGCTGGCCTATGGCCCGGTGGCCGCGGTCCATGGCCTCAGCGGCGAGTTCCGGCCGGGATCGCTGACGGCCGTCGTCGGACCCAATGGCGCGGGAAAGAGCACGCTGCTCGCGGCGCTGGCGGGTGAGTTGCGGCCCGCGGCCGGTCGCGTGACGTTCCGGCCGTCCGCGGCCCGCGGCATGGCGTGGCTGCCGCAACGGCCGGCCATCGATCGCAGCTTTCCAATGCGCGCGCTGGATCTGGTGGCGCTGGGGCTCTGGCGCAGTCTCGGCGGAGCGCGCCCGCCCGACGTTCGGCAGCGCCGGGCGGTGCTCGATGCGCTGGAGGAAGCGGGCGCATCGGCTTTCGCGCAGCGCCCGCTCGCCGAACTGTCCGTCGGGCAGTTCCAGCGGCTGCTGTTCGCACGCGTCATCGTGCAGGACGCCGGCCTGATCCTGCTGGACGAGCCGTTCGCGGCCATCGACGCGCACACGACCGCCGACCTGATGGCGCTCGTCGCACGCTGGCATGCCCAGGGGCGCACGGTCATCGCGGTGCTGCACGACCTGGATCTGGTGCGCGCGCATTTTCCGTCGACGCTGCTGCTGGCGGGTCGCTGCATCGCCTGGGGCCGTACCGCCGAAGCGCTGGCGCCCCGCAATCTTGCGCTGACGGGCCGTGAAGCCATCGCTTCGGGTGCGATGCACGCGTGGACAGCTACGGAGCGGGAGGCTGCGTGAACCCCGTTGCCGAACTGCTGCAGCCCTTTGCCGACTACGCATTCATGCGGCGCGCGCTGGTCGCGACCTTCGCGCTGGCGCTGGGCAGCGCGCCGCTGGGCGTATTGCTGGTGCTGCGCCGGATGAGTCTGCTCGGCGACGCGCTGGCGCATGCCATGCTGCCCGGCGTCGCCGCCGGTTTTCTGGTGGCAGGCTTCTCGGTATGGGCGATGAGCGCGGGAGGCTTCGTCGCCGCGCTCGTCGTGGCACTGACAGCTGGTCTGCTGACGCGCGCCACGGCGCTGCGCGAGGACGCGAACTTCGCCGCGCTGTACCTGATCGCGCTGGCGCTGGGCGTCATGATGATCACCGCGCGCGGCAGCAGCGTCGATCTGATGCATCTGCTGTTCGGCACGATCCTCGCAGTGGACGATGCGTCGCTGCTGCTGATCGCCGCCGTCGCCAGCGCGACACTGCTGGCGCTCGCGTGGTTCTACCGGCCGCTGGTCGCCGAATGCGTTGATCCGGGTTTCCTGCGCAACGTCGGTGGCCCCGGCGCGCGCATGCACCTGCTGTTCCTCGCGCTGGTCGCTGCCAACCTGGTGGCGGGCTTCCAGGCGCTGGGCACGCTGATGGCGGTGGGCATGATGCTGCTGCCGGCGGCGGCCGCGCGGTTCTGGGCGGCGGAAGTGTGGAGCATCGCCGTGCTGGCCGCCGCGCTGGCTGCGCTGTCCGGCCTGCTCGGATTGCTGCTGTCGTATCACGGCGACTACCCGTCGGGCCCGGCCATCGTGCTCGTGGCGGGCGTGTTCTACGCCATATCGCTGGTTGCCGGGCCGCGCGGCGGGCTGGTGGTGCGTCACTTCCGTCTGCGCGTGCCTGCCGGCGATGCGCCGGCTGCGGCCGGAGTCCGCTGATGACGCTGGTGCTGCGGCCGTCCGCATCGCTGGCTGCGCGGCTGCGGGTCCTCGCCTGCGGTCTGCTGCTTGCCGGTGCGCTGCCGGCAACTGCCGCGGACGTCGGAGCGGCGCTGCGCGTGGTGGTGAGTTTCTCGATCCTGGCCGACATCGTCCGCGAGGTCGGCGGCCCGTCCGTCGACGTGCAGTCACTCGTGGGCCCCGATGCCGATGCGCACGGCTTCGAACCGAGACCGGCCGATGCACGACGGCTGGCACACGCCGACATCGTGGTCGTCAATGGCCTGGGCTTCGAAGGATGGATGGAGCGACTGATCGCGGCCTCGGGCTACCGCGGACCGGTGGTCATGGCCACGCGCGGCATCGCGGCGCGCAGCATCGGACGTCCTCACATAGGAAGCCCGGCGCACGCCCACGCGCGAGGAATTGTCGAGGCGCCCGATCCGCACGCGTGGCAGGATCCACGCCTGGCGCTGACCTACGTCGCCAACGTGCGCGACGCGCTGATCGCCGCGCGGCCCGCGCAGGCCGAGCGGTTCCGCGAGCGGGCCGCGGCCTACGGCGCAAAGCTCCGGGCGCTGGACGCGGCGGTGCGAGCGTCGTTCGAGACGATCCCGCGCGAGCAGCGGCGCGCGCTGACGTCGCACGACGCGTTCGGCTATTTCGGCGCCGCCTACGGCATCGACCTGCTGGCCGTGCAAGGTATCAGCACCGCCAGCGAGCCGTCGGCGGCCGCGGTGGCGCGGCTCGTGGATCAGGTGCGCGAGCAACGCCTGCGGGCGATCTTCGTCGAGAACATCTCCGACCCGCGTCTCGTCGAACGGATCGCGCGCGAAAGCGGTGCCGCAGTAGGCGGGCGGCTGTATTCGGATGCGCTGACGGCGCCGGGCACCGAGGCCGACACCTATCTGAAGCTCATTGCGCATAATGCGCGGCTGATCGCTACCGCACTGTCGGGCGACGCACCGCGTCCATGACGACGAGTCCGATTTCTCATCACAGCGCGGAGGCACCATGACGACGATGACTGCGTTCCAACACTTGCGTGCATGGCGCGCGTTGCTTGCCGCCGGCACCGCGGCGCTGTTCGCCGCGAGCGCCATCGCGCAACAGCATGCGCACGTACACGGCCGCGCCGAACTGAACGTCGCGGTCGATGCGCAGACGGTGACGGTCCAGCTCGAATCGCCGCTGGACGGCCTGCTGGGCTTCGAGCGTGCGCCGCGTACCGACACAGAACGCAAGCGTGTGGCCGACGCGATCAAGCGCCTGCAGGCGGCCGACCAGCTGTTCCGCATTGATCCCGCCGCTCAGTGCACGCTGAAGTCGGTGGAACTGGAATCCGAGGCCCTGGGACTGGGCAAGGACGCCGCAACTGCGCCGCAACCTGCGGCGAAGGGCCCGCACGAGCATGACAAGAAGGGTGGGCACGACGACGAACACGCAGACATCGACGTGACCGCTGTGTTCGGCTGCGCGAACGCGGCGAAGGCGCGCTTCATCGACGTTGGATTGTTCGAGGCCTTCCCACGTTACAAGGCCATCGACGCACAGGTGGCTGCGCCCGGCGGCCAGTTCAAGCCCACACTGACCCGCGCCGCGCCGCGCCTCGCGTGGTGAAGCGGCGAAAGACGCCACGGTGAGCGCAGCTCTAGTAGAAGTTCGCGATCTGCGCTTTCGCTGGCAGCAGACGGCGGCCGAGTGCCTGGACATCGCCGAGCTGCGCATCGAACGCGGCGAGGCAGTGTTCCTGTACGGACCCAGCGGCTGCGGCAAGAGCACGCTGCTGTCGCTGCTGGCCGGCGTGCTGCTGGCGCAGGCCGGCCGCGTGGCGCTGCTGGGGCAGGACTGGCGCGCGATTCCGCCGTCGCGGCGCGACCGCCATCGCGCCGACCACGTCGGCTACATCTTCCAGCAGTTCAATCTGCTGCCGTACCTCGGCGTACGCGACAATGTGCTGGCGCCTTGCCGCTTCTCCGCGCGGCGCGCGCTAGCTGCGGCGCAACGCGACGGCAGTGCAGAGGCTGGCGCCGAACGCTGGCTGGCTGCGATGGGCCTGGCGCCGGAACTGTGGCGGCGGCCGGCCGGCGATCTGTCGGTGGGCCAGCAGCAGAGGGTCGCCGCCGCGCGCGCACTGATCGGCCATCCCGAGGTGGTCATCGCCGACGAACCGACGTCGGCCCTGGACGAGGAGCGCCGCGACAGCTTCGTCACGCTGCTGCTGGAAGCCTGCCGTGCCTCCGGCAGCGCGCTGGTGTTCGTCAGCCACGACCATCGGCCTGCCACGCGCTTCGACCGGCGCATTGCGCTGCCGGCGATCAATCGGGCGGCAGACGCGGCGGCGACGGCATGACGCGCTTCCTGTTCGACGTCGCGTGGCGCAGCGCGTGGAACCGCCGCTTCACGCTGGCACTGACAGTGTGTTCGATCGCGCTGTCCACCTTCATGCTGCTGGGCATGGAGCGCGTGCGCACCGACGTGCGGGCGAGCTTCACATCGGCGGTGTCGGGCACCGACCTGCTGGTGGGCGCGCGGTCCAGCCCGGTGCAGTTGCTGCTGTATGCGGTGTTCCACATCGGTGCGGCCACCAACAACATGCGCTGGTCCAGCATCGAGGCGCTGCGCGAGCGCCCCGAGGTCAAGTGGGTGCTGCCGCTGTCGCTGGGCGACTCGCACCGCGGATTCCCGGTGCTGGGCACGACGCGCGAGTACTTCGAACTGTTCCACTATGGCGAGCAGCAGCCGCTGCGCATCGCGCAGGGCCGCGCGTTCGATGGCCTGCTCGAAGCGGTGCTAGGCGCCGAAGTCGCCGAAAGCCTGGGCTACGGCGTGGGCCGGAAGATCGTGCTGGCGCACGGTACCGGCGAACTCGTCACCGCCGAGCACGGCGACAAGCCATTCACGGTGGTGGGCATCCTCGGGCGCACCGGCACGCCGGTGGACCGTACCGTGCACATCAGCCTGCAGGCGATGGAGGCGCTGCACGTCGACTGGATCGGCGGCGCGCCGCTGCCGGGCCTGCACGTGCCCGCCGAAGCCCTGACCGGGCGGCAGCTGCAGCCGAAGGCAGTGACGGCGGCGCTGGTCGGACTGCACAACCGCGCGGCGGTGTTCTCGGTGCAGCGCCAGGTCAACGAGTTCCGTGCCGAGCCGCTGATGGCCGTGCTGCCCGGTGTGGCGCTGGACGAGCTGTGGACGGTGATCGGCACCGGCGAACGCGCGTTGCTGCTGATGTCGGCGCTGGTTGCGGCCGTCAGCCTGGCGGGGCTGGTGTCGGTGGTGCTGGCGAGCCTGAACGAGCGGCGGCGCGAGCTGGCGGTGCTGCGCGCCACCGGCGCCGGACCGCGCCACATCGTGCTGCTGCTGGCACTGGAAGGCTTCGGCGTCACGGTCGCCGGCATGCTGCTGGGCATCGTGGCGCTGGCCGTCGCGGTGGCGGCCAGCGCAGCGTGGCTGCAATCGAGCTATGGTCTGGTTCTGCAGTTGGCGAGCCCGACCGACACGCAGTGGCTGCTGCTGGTGGCACTGCTGGCCGCCGGATGGCTGGCCAGCCTTATTCCCGGCTGGCGCGCCTATCGGCTGTCGCTGGCCGACGGCCTTTCTCCCAGAGTCTGAGGTCACCATGAGATTCGCAACTCGCTTCGCAACACCGGTCGCTGCCTTCTCGTCGCTGATGCGCGGACTGTCGATGGCTGTGCTGCTTGCCATGGCCGCCACGGCGCCCGTGGCGGCACCCGCCGCGCCGCCCGAGATCAGCTGGGACGATCTGATCCCATCGGACTGGAATCCTCGCAAGGAAATGGAGGAGATCATGAGCCAGGCATACGGCCCGGATTCGAGCCCTGAAACCCAAGCGGTGTACGCGCGTCTGCGCAAGCTGTGGGACGAGGCGCCGGTCAACGACAAGCTCGCGGGCCGCGCGGTGCGCATTCCCGGCTACATCGTGCCGCTGGAGCAGGGCAAGTCGGGCATCAAGGAGTTCCTGCTGGTGCCGTATTTCGGGGCCTGCATTCATACGCCGCCGCCGCCGGCCAACCAGATCATCCACGTGAAGGCTGCTAAGCCGGCGACGGGCGTGCAGTCGATGAGCGCCGTGTGGGTCGAAGGCACGCTGGGCGTGCAGCGTGCGAACTCGTCGATGGGCATCAGCGGCTATACGCTGGCCGCCTCCAAGGTCGAGAAGTTCGTGCCGCCGACGGACCGCGACGGCGCACGGCGCTAGGCATGGAACGGGCGACCCGCCAGCGCAATGCGATCCACTCGGCGCTCGCCGAAGCTGCGCGTCCGCTGACGCCTCAGGAGATCCATGCGCTCGCGCTGGTGCACGCGCCCGCGCTGGGCATCGCGACCGTCTACCGGACGATCAACGCGATGCTGCAGACCGGCGACCTGGTGTCGGTGCCGCTGCCGGGCGAGGCGCCGCGCTACGAACTGGCCGGCCATGAGCATCACCACCACTTCCATTGCACGACCTGCGACCGCGTGTTCGAAGTGGATGGCTGTCCGGGCGACATGCAACGGCTGGCGCCGCGCGGCTTCGAAGTGAAAAGCCACGAACTGACGCTGTACGGCCGCTGCCGCGACTGCCGGCGGGGGCACGCCGCATGATGCGGCGGCTGCGCGCGCTGCGGCATGGACTGCTGCCGCTGCTGGCAGTGGCACTGCTGGCGATGCAGGCTGCCGGCCTGTGGCATCGCGTCGAGCACGGTGGTGCGTCCGCATGGACAGCGCAGTCGCAGGCGATACTCGCGTCGGCACTGCGCGGGTTCGACGCCGCGCACGACGCGGCGCCGGAGCCCGGTCACCACTGTGCGGCGATCGACAGTCAAACACTGGCCGACGCGCCGCCCGCATGGATGGTGCCGTGGTGCCCGGACGCCGACGCCGTGCAGGAAGTCGCGGCGCACGTCGCACAGCCGTTCATCGGAGCCTCCGGGCGGCCGTTCCACGCGCGCGCTCCTCCTTCGCTTCCCTGCTGAATCTCCCCCAGGCCGCTGCCGGGACGCGTTGACCTCCCGGCAGTCTTGCGCATCGGTGCAGCCGTGCGCGTCGCAGCCGTTCGCGCACGTGTTGCCGGACAGCTCAGCAGAGGACATTCATGCAATCCCCATCCAGATCATCGGCGCTCGCGCTAGGCTTCATGCTGACCGCGACCGCCGCACATGATGTGCGGTCGCAGGACCTGAATACGACCGCGCCGCCGGTACAAAGCCTTTCGCCCGTTTTCGTCACCGCCTCCCCGCTCGGCTATCAGCTATCCGAGATGACCGAACCCGTCAACGTCCTGCAGGGCCGCGGCCTGCTGCTGCGCCAGCAGCCGACGCTGGGTGCGACCCTCGAACAGGAGGTGGGCATCAGCGCCACGCAGTTCGGCCCGAACGCAAGCCGCCCGGTGATCCGCGGCCTGGGTGGATTCGACATCCGCCTGCTGAACAACGGCCTCGGCGTCATCGACGCATCCGCTGCCAGTCCCGACCATGCAGTGGCGCTGTCGCCGTTCGCAGTGGAGCATATCGAGGTGGTGCGCGGACCGGCCACCGTCATGTACGGCGGCGGCGCCATCGGCGGCGTCGTCAACACCATCGACAGCCGCATCGCGCAGCGGCCGCTCGACCGGCCGTTCAGTGGTTCGGCGGGTTACCGCTATGGTTCTGCCAACGAGCTGAGTGCCGGCGGCGCGCGCCTGGACGGCGGCAGCGACCGCTTCGCGCTGCACGCGGACGCCTACGCGACGCGCAACCGCGATCTGGACATTCCGGATGACGCCTGGACGGCGGGCGTGCGGGCAGCGCGCGGCGAGCGCGGACCGACGGGCTCGCTGCCCAACAGCCAGGGCGATTCGCAGTCCTACGGGCTGGGCGGCACGCTGTTCGGCAGTCGCGGAAGCTACGCCGGCATCTCCTACAGCCGCTTCACCACCAACTACGGCACGGTCGCGGAGCCCGACGTCACCATCGACCTCGAGCAAGAAGCCTGGAACTTCGCCGGCGAGCTGCGCGACACGGTGCCGGGTTTCTCTGCGCTGCGGCTGAAGTTCGGGCACGACGACTACCAGCACACCGAGTACGAGGGCAGCGAGGCCGGCACGGTCTTCGAATCCAAGGGCTGGAACCTGCGGCTGGAAGGCATGCACGCGCAGATCGGCCCCTTCCAGGGCGCGATCGGCATCGAAGCGTCGGACGTGGACTTCTCGGCGCTGGGCGAAGAGGCTTTCGTACCGTCGACCCAGACGCGGAATATCGCGGCCTTCATCCACGAGGAATTGCATCAAGGCGCCTGGCGCTTCTCCGGCGGTGCGCGCATCGAACGCACGAAGGTCGATGCCGAACCGTTCGATGCCGCCGAGTTGCCCGCGGACTCGGTGAGCTTCACCCCGTGGAGCGCGATGGCCGGCGCGTACTACGCGCTGTCCGGCGAGTGGGGCATCGGCACCAACCTGCAGTACACGCAGCGCGCGCCGTCGTCGCAGGAGCTGTACGCCGACGGCCCGCACATCGCCACAGACCAGTTCGAGGTGGGTGACCGTACGATGGGCAAGGTGAGCGCGACGTCCATCGACCTGGCGCTGAAGCACCGGGGCGACGCCTTCACCAGCAGCATCGGCGCATTCTTCACGCAGTTCTCGGACTACATCGGGCTGTTCCCCACGGACATATGGCGCAACCCCGAAGACCGCAGCGTTGCGCCGGGTCCGGAGCCCATCGTCGATCCGGACACCGGCGAGGAGATCACTCCGCTGCAGCAGTTCGACTATCGCCAGGTGCGCGCGCGCTTCTACGGCTTCGAGGCCCAGGTCGGTTTCCCGCTGTGGCGGCAGGATGCGCAACGCCTTTCGATGGAGCTGAAGGCCGACTACGTCCGCGCGACCAATCGAAGCAACGGCGAGGCGCTGCCTTTCATGCCGCCGCTGCGCCTCGGCGGATCGCTGATCTATGAGCAGGGCGGACTGGCGGCGACGCTGGGTGCGCTGTACGCCGCGCGGCAGGATCACGTGCCCGAGTTCCAGACGACCACGTCGGGCTACACGGATCTGTTCGTCAACGTGACGTACCGGCTGCCGATCCAGTCGGTCGCGGAACTCGAGATCTTCCTGCAGGGCACGAACCTGCTGGACGACACCATCCGCTACAGCACGTCCACGCTGAAGGACATTGCGCCGGCAGGGGCGCGCGCGTGGATGGCGGGGATTCGCGGCGCGTTCTAGAACGCGCCCGGGCCGGCTACATGTCCACGTAGTTCGGCCCGCCGCCGCCCTCGGGCGTCACCCACACGATGTTCTGCGTCGGGTCCTTGATGTCGCAGGTCTTGCAGTGCACGCAGTTCTGGAAGTTGATCTGCAGGCGCTGGCCGCCGTCATCCGTGGCGACGAACTCGTAGACGCCGGCAGGGCAGTAGCGCTGTTCGGGCCCGGCATAGGTCGCGAGGTTGACGGCCACCGGCACGCTGGGATCCTTCAGCGTCAGGTGCGCCGGCTGGTTCTCCTCATGATTGGTGTTCGACAGGTACACCGACGACAGCTTGTCGAAGCTGATGACGCCGTCGGGCTTCGGATACGCGATAGCCTGGCATTCGGCTGCTGGCTTCAGCTTCTGATGGTCGGCGAGGCGGCGATGCAGCGTCCACGGCGCCTTGC
>Ga0307505_10001832_pt1 | contig 16056 bp, 11 predicted proteins | sample 23_S_MG_FD_202183 | JGI IMG/M metagenome (GOLD analysis project Ga0307505, IMG submission 202183) | Soil microbial communities from Populus trichocarpa stands in riparian zone in the Pacific Northwest, United States - 23_S | ecosystem: Environmental > Terrestrial > Soil > Riparian zone > Trees...
GCTGGTTCGGGACGGCTTTTATCTTGCCGTGGTGCTCGGTGATTATCCGGTGAACGATCGCCAGTCCGAGCCCGGTGCCGCGGCCTTTGGTGGAGAAGTACGGCTGGAACAATTTCGGATAGTCGGCCAGATCGATCCCGCGGCCGTTGTCGCCGATCTCGACCACGATCAGGTCACGTGCCGTCTCCAAACGCGAGGTGATCGTCACCTTCTTCGCCTCGTCACCCTGGGCCTCGATCGCATTGTCGATCAGATTCACGAACACACGCTTTAGCTGCTCGTCGTCGATCATCGCCGCCGGCAGATCGTCAGCCAACCGCACATCGATCTCAACGTCGTCGCGGTGTTCATACAATGCTGCGGCCTGGCGGATCACTTCGTTGACATCCCACAGTTCAAGTCGGGCGTTCGGCAGCCGGGCGAATCGAGAGAACTCATCAACCATCGCCTTCAGGCTTTGAACTTCACGGAGAATTGTCTCGGTACCGTCATTCACTATCCTGGCATTCCCATCATCAAACCCGCCGACAGCAACAGGCTGTGAAGAAAATCTCTTGGCGATCCGCTCCGCCGAAAGCTGTATCGGCGTCAGCGGGTTCTTGATCTCGTGCGCCATTCGCCGGGCAACTTCCTGCCACGCCGAAGCACGCTGAGCAGCGATCAACTCGGAGAGATCTTCCATCACGATCACCACCCCGCGATCTTCGGGAAGTGCGGTCACGGTGATCGCAACCGGAAGCGATTCGCCCGTCGAGGAAGTAAGCTTGACCTGATCAGACGCATGTCCGACCCGCTTTGCCCTGGCAATGAGCCGCTCGACGGTTTGTCTGTCTGCATCATCGATCAATGCCGCCAAGTCAGATCCGCCGAAATCGCCCGGTTCAAAGCGCAGAATGCCCTTCGCCGCGGGATTGATAGTCGTGATCTTCCCATCCGGATCGAGCGAGATGACCCCGGTCGGCAATGAAAGCAGCACCGTCTCGATATACCGGCGACGCTCGGTCAGCTCGGTCTGATTCGCTTCAAGCTTCGCCGACATCTGGTTGAAAGAATCCACGAGCAACCCAAGCTCATCTTCAGCGAGCGTTTCAACGCGGTGGCTGATGTTACCTTGGGCGATGTTCTCAGCTCCCTCTGCAAGCGCCTTGATCGGGACAGTCAGTCCGCGGGCGATATGGAACGCCGTCCACGACGATGCGAATATGAGCAGGAACGTTAGCACTCCAAGCGTAAGAAATCCGATCTGCCGAACCGTGAACTGCTCGCCCTTTAGGCGGTCAAGCTCGACTAACGCGTCATTGAAGAGTTTATTAACGCTTTCACGGTATCTGAAATCTACCGCAAGGGCGATTCGCCGTCCATCGTCCATCTGTGCGACAGCAACATCTAAACCCGACCCATCGCTCAATATCTCCGCCTCGTAGTTTCCCGAACGGATCGCCGCGAATTCGGCCGGTAATTCGAGCGCAAGATCTCGCCCTCCTCTTGCAATAAAATTCCCGGAAGCATCAGTTACCTCGGCAAACGCGAGGCCGCCGGTTTCGACGATCGAGTTGAGCTGATCTATAGTAACGGGTTCAGAATTCAGCGTCATCGCCAGGATCTTGGATGTGCTTTGCAGCCGCTCGAACTGATCGGCGTTCGATCGGTCTTGTATCTTCTCGGCCTCGCGCACGACGTTTTCCGGGATCTGCGTAAACCATCGGTCCAGCGCCCGGTTCATAAAGAGGTACGAAAACACCGCCATCGCGATGATCGGCAAGATGCTGACGAGCGTGAAATAGAAGAAAAGCCGAGACTTCAGCTTTGAACCCAATGCCAGTGCACGGCGTTCTCGGACAAGCTTTACGACGCTGCGAAGAAAGATGAAGCCGAAGATGATGAAAGCCGCTACGTTCAGCGACGAAAGTCCGTAGAGCAAAAGGGTATCGCTCGCCGTCTCGATACGAAAACTCTTCCAGAGATTCGACGATTGCAGCATGATAAGCAGCACCAGCAGCCCGAGCACAAGTGCTCCGAGCGCGGCGATGAATACCCTGTTCTGCTTTCGTACGGGCGATGCCATTTGAAAGCAAGTTTATCACGCAAGTGCGTGAGATTGCTGTGACTTGCCTATCTTCGGTAAACTCCACGTAAACGATGCAAAAGCCTAATATCCTTTTCGGCTCTGACGGAAAGCTTCGCTCAGGGTGGCGATTCGCGATCTTCGTAGCGCTGTTCGTCTTTCTCGGCCTGGTTTTCGGAACGGCCGCGATGGTAATCGGAACATTCATTTTCGGGCCACCGGTGCCGGGAAGCGCGGTATTCCTTACGATCAACGGTGTGGTGTCGTTGACCATCGCATTGATCGTCGGATGGTTGTGCGGCAAGTATCTTGAAGGCCTGCCTTTCGAAGCTCTCGGAGTCTCATTCAATAACCGGTGGCTCCAAAATCTGCTGATCGGCATTGTCGGTGGGGCAGCTACGTTCGCGATCGGAGCCGGAGTCGGAGTGCTATTCGGCGGATTGTCGTTTTCATTTAACTCAGAAGCACCGACGAACTCGATCATCTCAACACTTTTGATCTCGTTTCTCGTCTTCGCCGCCGCAGCGGCTTTCGAAGAGGCCCTCTTTCGCGGCTACATCCTTCAGACCTTCGTCCGCTCCGGACTCGCCTGGCCCGCGATCGTCATTACGTCAGTCGCATTCGGAGCTGTTCACATCGCCAATCCGAGTGCCAACTGGATCTCCTCGGTCAACACCGCCCTCGCCGGCATCTGGTTTGGCGTGGCTTATCTAAAGACACGTGATCTCTGGTTCCCGACCGGCTTGCACCTCGCCTGGAACTGGACTCAGGGATCGATATTTGGAGTCGAAGTTAGCGGATTGACGGATATCGTGAAGGCACCTTTGCTGCGCGAAACCGACATTGGCCCGGCCTGGCTCACCGGAGGAGACTATGGAATTGAAGGCGGGATCGCGACCACAGTCGCACTGATCCTCTCGACTGCCGCGATCTGGTTCGTTCCATTCGGAAAGGGCAACGACGAAAGTTCAGAGTTCAACCTTTAGGTTGCACCCGCTGCCTGGAGTCGTCTCGATGCAACCGAAAAACAAGCTAAAGCTTGAACTCTGAACTGCGGCGTCACATCGTCTGGATCTTGAATGAGATATCCACGGCTCTCGCCGAGTGAGTCAGTCGCCCGACTGAGATCAGATCGACACCAGCCTCGGCGTAAGATCGGACGCGGTCGAGGTCCATGTTGCCGGAGGCCTCGATGAGAACTGAAGGGTTCAAGTCGCGAGACATTTTGACGAGCTTGGCGGCTTCGTCTGGAGTTTGGTTGTCGAGCATCACTATATCGGCCCCAGCCTCGATCGCTTCGCGAAGTTGAGCCCAGTTCGATATCTCGACCTCGATCTTGTGGAGGTGGCCAACCGTAGCCTTCGCCGCGTTCACCGCTTCCGCGACCCCGCCGGCGAGGGCGATGTGATTGTCTTTTATCAGCACGCCGTCATCGAGGCCCATCCGATGATTCTTTCCGCCGCCGATGGTCACGGCGTATTTTTCCAGTAAGCGTAAACCCGGCGTCGTCTTTCTCGTGTCGACAATTGCGGCTCCGGTTCCTTCCACGGCTTTCACATAAGCCCGCGTCAACGTCGCCACGCCTGACATCCGTTGCAACAGATTCAACGCTACGCGCTCGCCGGTCAACAGCACATCCGCGTAGCCTTTCAGCACCCCGAACACAGTGCCGGACTCCACCTCGTCGCCGTCCGAATACTGCGTCTCGATCTCGCCGACCTCGGCATCGAGATGAACAAACACCGCCTCCGCCACCTCAAACCCGCAGATCACCAGATCTTCCTTCGCCAAAAATCGGCCCATCCCGCGAACGTCCGGCGGCACTGTCGAAGAAGTCGTAATATCCCCGCGCCCAATGTCCTCAGCCAAAAAATGACCGATCGCCGAAAGCACCTCACCATTGTCGAGCCAGTTCATAAGCTATTTGATAGGAACTTCGATCTTGATGTCTAAGTCGTATCGGAAATCCCAAATCGAATGAACTTCCTCCCAATCACTTCCAGTTTTCGTTCTCCGCCTTATTTCCGTACGCAGAAGGCGGCCGCTATTGTCGATCCAGTAATGGCTAAACGAATCAGAAATATCAGTCTTGCCGTCGGACCGTTCAAAAACTGAATGTCGCGAAACTTGATACTTGTCAGCTACAGTACCATTAATACGCTCATCCCGGTCGACCTTAGCCATGCTGGAAAAAGCTCGGATCTTACCGGGCGGACCGCCAATTCCGCTTCCACCAACAACTCCAACTTCCTCCGCCCACGGCTGCTCATTCGACTTTATGAATCTCCTACCGGCAATAACGATTCTTTCAGTCGTGGACTTGGATTCTCCGTCGATGGCATGCCTGATTGTATGAAAAGAGCCATCGGCCTTCTTTTTCGTAATCTCATTAATTGTTAATCCCCGCTCTGTGTTTCCGACCTTTGATGACTCCTCTTCGGAGTAGGAAACATGATGGGATACTGCGCGGAGTCGAGCATACGCCTCACTTGTTATCCTATTTACTTCACTCGCGGTTAGCTTGCCATTCTGTGCAGAGACAGAAACGCAGAGCGTAGCAACGCCGATCAACCCAACAAAAACTCTCATAAACCAATGGCCTCAATATTTATTCTAAGGGTCTCAGCTTGCCGCTCGATCTCGTCCTTCCTATCCCTCAACTCCTGAACCTTCTCCGTCGGAGCACGCTCGACAAAGTTGGCGTTCGAGAGTTGACCCTTGAGACGTTGGAGTTCGGTATCGAGCTTGTCGATCTGGTTTTGCAGACGTTCGCGTTCCTTGTCGAAATCGATCAGCCCTTCGAGCGGAACCGCGATCTCGGCACCGCCCGAGAGCACAGCCTTTGCCGACGCCTTTGGCACATCGAGTGAATCGCCGAGAACAATACTATCAGCACGAGCAAGCTTTTTGATCTGGGCTTCGTTCGCGGCGAAATTCGCACGCATCTCAGCGTTCGCCGCGACGTGGACCGCAACCTTATCGCTCGGCTTGATGTTCATTTCCGAACGGATATTCCGCACTTTCTTTATCAAGTCGATTACCGACTGCATTTCGCTCTCGGCGCTCTCGTCGAGGAACTCACCAATTTTGCCTGTCGGAAATCCCGTGAGCATTATGGAAGCGTCTGCCTTAGAGTAGGCAGGATGATGCATGTCATTGGAAGAACCCGGAAGCTTGAGCCAAAGTTCTTCCGTCAAATAAGGCATGAAGGGATGCAGCATCCTCAACGCCATATCGAGCACCCAAAGAATATGCGCGATTGCAAGGATATTTCCGGACGTAATCTCGTCCTTTTTTAGCTCAATGTACCAATCACAAAACTCATCCCAGAAGAAATGATAGATGATGGCTACGGCCTCGTGAAACTGGTAACTTTCCAGCGCCCTATTCAACGCCGCGGCCGTCTTAGTTAATCTTGAATCGATCCAGCGATCGGCTAGCGAAAGCGAACCGCGCTCCTCTATGTATCTCTGTCTTGCCTCTTCATCGGCGCTCGCCCAGTCAAAGTCAGACTCATCTAAGTACATCAAACAAAACCGTGTCGCGTTCCAGATCTTGTTGGCGAAGTTTCGATAGGTTTCGATCTGGAGGTCATTCCATTTTATGTCCGCTCCGGTCGCGATCGACGCGAGATAGATCCGCGTCGCGTCCACGCCGAACTTGTCGAACATCTCGATCGGATCGACGCCATTGTTGCGCGACTTCGACATCGGCTTGCCGTCTTTGCCAAGTACGGTACCGGTAACGATCACATCCTCAAACGCCTTCTTATCAACGAATTTCTTCGTCAGCATCATCATCCGGGAAACCCACAGAAAAATAATGTCGCGGCCGGTTACGAGAACGTCTGTCGGAAGAAATGTTTCGAGATCGGACGGAGCGCGGACACTCTTGTCCGCATCGCCGGTTCCTCCGGCGAGACCATCCTGGCCGATCAACGACTCCGCGTCATCAGAGCCCGTTCGCGTCGAAGTGACGCTCATGCGGACAGGAGTGTCCGCGCTCCCCGTCCATCCAAAAGTAGAAAATGCCCACAGGCCCGACGAAAACCATGTATCGAGAACGTCCTGATCCTGCGTCAGCTCTTTTCCTCCGGACTTCTCAAGAGCCTCCTGCTCGGTCGGGGCGACGTAGATATTTCCATCAGCGTCGTACCAAGCCGGGATCTGATGTCCCCACCAGAGCTGACGCGAGATGGTCCAGTCTTTCAAATTCTCAAGCCAAGCCGTATAGACCTTCTCGTGCGGGACCTGCGGCGAGAAATGGGGCACGCCCTCGGTTCGCATCAGGTCGAGCGCCATGTCGCGCATCTCGTCCATCTTCACGAACCACTGATCGGACAGGATCGGCTCAACAATGGTCTTGCACCGCTCGCAAACCGGCAACGTGATCTCGTAATCGTCGATCTTCTCCAGCAGGCCAAGCTCTTCGAACCGTTCGACGACCTTCTCGCGAGCCTTGAACCGGTCGACTCCGTCGAACTCGACCCCGGCCGCGGAGTTCATCGTACCGTCGTCGTTCATCACGAGAAGCTGCGGCAGATCGTGTCGCAGTCCGACCTGGTAATCGTTCGGATCGTGCGCCGGCGTGATCTTCACCGCCCCCGTACCGAATTCCGCATCAACGTACTCGTCCGCGACTATCGGTATCTCGCGATCGGTCAGTGGCAAAGCGATCGTTTTCCCGATCAAGTCCTTGTATCGGTCGTCCTTCGGATTGACCGCCACGGCCGTATCGCCGAGCATCGTCTCTGGGCGAGTCGTAGCAACCGTGATATATGGATCGCGGACACTCTTGTCCGCATCGCCGGTTCCCTCGGCGAAAATCCCATCATCACTATTCACGGCCGACGAAGCGTCGTCCGTTGCGGACAAGAGTGTCCGCGCTCCGACCGGATACCTTAAGTAATAGAGCTTCCCGTCCTTCTTCGTCTCTTCCTTGACCTCAAGGTCGGAGAGCACGGTCTTATCCTTCGGACACCAGTTAACGATCCGCAGCCCCTTGTAGATCCAGCCTTCGTTATACAAGGTCACGAACACGCTGCGGACCGCTTTCGAGAGATCTTCGTCCATCGTAAACCGTTGCCGCGACCAATCGACCGACGCTCCTTCGCGACGCATCTGCTCGGTGATAGTGTTGCCGTACTGCTCTTTCCAAGCCCACGCCCGTCGAACGAACTCTTCGCGCCCGATATCGGTCGGCTTCTTATGTTCGTCCTTCTTCAACTGCTCGACGACCTTGCGCTGGACCGAGATCCCTGCGTGATCCGTCCCCGGCAGCCACAGGGTCCGGTAACCCTGCATCCGCTTCCAACGCGTCAGCACATCCATTATCGTGTGCTGAAGCGCGTGGCCCATGTGCAGGCTCCCGGTGACGTTCGGCGGCGGGATGACTATCGAATACTTCGGCGCGTTCGGATCTTCATTGATCTCCGGACGGAAAAATCCGCTCGATTCCCAGCGTTCGTAGTGACTTTGTTCGGCTTGTTTGGGGTCGTAAGCCTTGGCGATCTCCATATGGGTAAAACCTAGATGATAAAACAAAAACGGCCCGCTTTCATCCTCTCGACAAAAACGGGCCGTCTCGGAAATAAGGTTCGTCTAATATTTCTCTGACAGCTTCTCGACGACTCGCTGAGCGATCATCTCGATGAGTTCGGGCGACAGAGTCACGATCTGTTTGCTGCTGCCCTGTTCAGCGGCATTTACCGGTGACGTGATCTCGACCGGAGTTTCAGAATTGTTTGACAGATCCAGCAGATTCACGTCATCAAATTGAAATGCGGAGCCGGTAGTATCGAACCGACCTTCCATCCTGATCGTATCTTCTCCGACCGTCGGAGCCGTATGTTCGATCTCCTGCGTATAAGATTCATCCAACCGGGTGGTTTCAAACGACTGAGGCAGCACCTCGCTGGAGGCTCCGTTCGAAGGCTCTTCACCTTCACGCATGTCGGCGGGCTGCCAGTTATCGAACGAGATCGTTTTTTCAAACTTGCTCGGATCGTCCGGAAATCGTTGTTCGTATCCCGATGTGAACGAAACCTGCTCGGCCGACTCAACCGATTCCTGAACAGGTTCATAAGCGGCTTCTGCGACAGGCGCTTCGGCCTCGTACGAACCCGAATCGGCCTGAACCTCCGATGCGAACGTCGCCACGTCAGAATTAGGAGATTCCGCCGAATAGCTTGTCTCGATCATCTCGTCGTCGATCCCGACATCCGAAAACTCGTTGTCGCCCGAAAGACTCTGACTGTAGAGATTGTCGATGTCATCCGCAGGCGGCTGCGTCGGCGCGGCGGCCTCGGCCGGCTGGACATTGGTTTCGTAACCAAGATCGTCAAAGTATCGCGGAGCGGCCTCGGCCAATTCATCGGCCGGTTCGGCAACAACCTCTTCAGCCGGTTCCGGTTCCGGTTCCGGTTCAGGCGCTGGAGCAACCGCTTGCTCATAGACGGATTCCTGCGGGACCGGTTCTTCAACTTCCTGAGGCTCCACATAAGGCTCTTCCGCGGCCGGTGCTTCAACCGCCGGCTTCGAAGCTTCTATCAACTCGTTGACCTGTGCGATCAACTGCTTTATCGATTGAAATGGTTTCGTGAGATAGGCATTCGCCCCGACCCGCGAAGCCTCGGCTTCGTCGAAAGGCTCGAATGACCCGACCAGCAAAATAACGGGCAGGTTCTGCGTCGCCTCGCTGGCCCGCAATTGCTCGCAGATCTCATAGCCGGTTGGCCCCGGCATATTTACGTCCGCCAGCAGGATGTCGGGCGTGCTCGATGACAGCTCGGCAAGGGCGGCGTCGCCGTCTCCCACCGTGACAACATCGACTCCCTCGTCCGCAAACGTCAGGTTGACCACCTTCTGGATCGTTATCGAATCGTCGGCTAGTAATAGCTTGCGTCTGGACACTTGCAGATCGGCTCCTTGTTCGGTCAGTTTTTCTCGATGCTTGAAAACTATCACTTGACGCCCGCGAGGTCAAGAAATCGTGGTTTATCCAGTGGATCTTCGGTTTGCGGCCATTGTTCTCAGCGCAGATCTCAACTGATCGTTAGTGAACGGTTTCGGAATGAACGCGACCGCTCCGGACGCGATCGCTTTCGCTGGAGCCCGCGGATCGCGGTCACCCGTCATTACCAGCACGGGGATCTTCGCGAATCTTTCATCCTTGCGCATGAATTTTACAAGGTCGTTCCCGTCGATATACGGCATATTGATGTCGATTATCGCGGCTGCAAAATCGGCACCTGATTTCAACGCCTGATAAGCGTCTTTGCCGTCTTTGGCGAGTACGGCGAAAAAGCCCTCGCCTTCGACGACCGCTTTAACGAGATTTGCGAGTGCGGGGTCGTCTTCGGCGATCAAGATGAACTGCTCCATATTTAGCTTCTTTGATTATCTCCGAGACCGACGGGCCATGACCAATTCTGCCGCCAACCTGATCGCCGCCTTCATACTCGATTCATCCGCGATTCCTTTCCCTGCGATGTCAAACGCCGTTCCATGATCGACCGATGTCCGGATAAGCGGCAGTCCAAGTGTCACATTCACCGACGCCCCGAACGAAAGCGACTTGACCGCGATCGTCGCCTGGTCGTGATAACAAGCCACAACCAGATCAAACTCACCTCGAAAACCGCGGAGAAAGATCGTGTCCGGTGAATACGGCCCGCTAACATCAATCCCGTTTTCACGGCTTTGTTCGATCGCCGGCTCGATCCGTTCAGCTTCCTCGTTCCCGAACATCCCGCCTTCGGACGCATGCGGATTAACGCCAGCAACCGCGATCCGGGGTCGCTTTCCGATAAACTCCGGCAGGGTTCGATCGGCGAATTCGATCAACTTCACCAACGAATCCGTCGTCACCAGATCGATCGCATGCCTCAGCGAAACATGAGTCGAGAGCAGAACGACCCTAAGCTTCTCGGCAAAGAAGCTCATCGCGAACTCTTTTGTATCGGTTAGAGCCGCGAGGAATTCGGTGTGTCCCGGATGCGAGACCCCCGCGAGTTTCAGCGCATTCTTGCTGATCGGAGCCGTCGCGATCGCGTCGATCGATCCGATCTTCCACAGATTTACCGCCGCTTCGATGTTCATCGCCGCCGAACGTCCGGTTTCCGCTGACTCAACGCCGAATTCGATCGGGCCTTCGAGGTTCTTTTGGTCGATCACCTCGATACCGTCTGACGTCTTAATAATATCGGACAATGTAGCGTTCAGTCCGAGACGCTCGTTCGTCCACTCGAGATTCCGACGATCGCCGATCAACACCGGCCGACAGATCTCGCGGATCGCCGGATCGAGCACGCCCTTGATCACGACCTCCGGCCCGATCCCGGCAGGATCGCCGACTGTAATGCCGATTGTAGGGATTTCTCCGTTCACGTTTGAATGTTACGACAAACACCAAAAGTGAAAAAGTTGCCGTGAAAACGAGCAACTTTTTCACTTTTTCACTTTTCCACTTTTAGTCTTTAATCCGCTTGCCGTCTAATAAACGTAGGTACGTTCAGATCTTCCGGAGCACTGTCCTGCGGAATGTAGATCGGCGATCCATTCACCACCGCCTGAGCTTCGTATGCCAGCGGCCGCGGCTGCATCGCTTGAACTGCGCTGTCGAATCCCGTCGCGATGACAGTCACCTTGATCTCATCGTGCATGTCTTCGCGGATGACGCTGCCCCAGATGATGTCGGCGTTCTCGTCAGCCTCGGCTTCGATCATACCGATCGCGTCCTCGATCTCGCCGAGCGGCATATGCGGACCGCCGGTCACGTTGATCAGCGCAGCCTTCGCACCGGCGATCGAGTTCTCTTCGAGCAGTTTGTAATCCAAAGCCGACCGCATCGCCATCGACGCGCCGTTCTCGCCCTTACCTGCTCCGACCCCCATCAACGCGACCCCGCGGCCGGTCATGACCGTGCGAACATCCGCGAAGTCGAGGTTGATTATCCCCGGAGTTGTGATGAGATCGGTAATGCCCTGAACCGCCTGAAGCAGAATATCGTCAGCCCGGCGAAACGCGTCCACGAGCGTTATCCTCTCCTCGACTTCACGCAGCTTCGAATTAGGTATCGTGATGATCGTATCTACGCACCCGCGAAGTTCAGCCAAGCCTTTCTCAGCCTGCTGCATCCGCTTCTTGCCCTCAACCATGAACGGCTTTGTCACAACCGCAACCGTCAGTGCCCCGAGTTCGATGGCGAGCGAGGCAACGACCGGAGCCGCGCCCGTTCCGGTTCCGCCGCCTAGCCCGGCGGTAACAAAAACCATGTCAGAACCTTCAAGTATATCAAGCAGCTTCTCGTGATCTTCGAGAGCGGCATCGCGGCCGACGTCAGGATTCGAACCCGCACCGAGCCCGCGAGTCGACCGCCCGCCAAGCTGGATCTTTATCGGCGCCTTCGATGCGTTCAGCGCCTGAAGGTCGGTGTTCGCCACGATGAACTCGACGCCCTTTATCCCCGCGTCGATCATTCGGTTCACGGCGTTGCCTCCGCCGCCGCCGACACCAATCACTTTGATCCGAGCACCCGTTATGGGCGGCTCGTCGATAAACATTTTGATCGCACCGTTGTTCATTTAATACCTTCCGTCAAATGGCCAGGCTTTTTCCGCGTGCGGAAAAGCTAACAAATGATTCAATGTCCGGCTTGTATCGTTGAAGATTCGGGTTCAACTATATCTTGTGCTGACGGACAACCAGCATACAACGATTAGTGGTAAAAATCCAGCCGTGAGGCGGCTCTTACTTGAACTTTTCGCGAAAATTTTCAAACCACGCAGCGACTCCCTTCGAGCGACGTCCGTGCGCATTCATCTCGCGCACTTGCGATCGAACCGATGAAAGTGCAAGCCCGCTCGCGACCGCCCATGCGGGAGTCTGTATCTCGTTCGCGAGCCCACCGAAATACTTCTCTTCTAAAAATCCGAGCCGCGTCGGAGCGTCAAACACTTGTTCGGCGATCTCAACCATTCCGCGAGCAAGTGCCCCGCCGCCGGTCAGAACGACACCGCTCGGGATCGACGACTGAGTCTTCGCGATCTCATGCGCAATGTGTTGAAGCAGCTCTATCGCACGCGGCTGCATAATGTCGCATAGGATCTCTTTCGACAGCCGGCGAGATTCGCTTCGCCCGACAGGTACGATCTCGATCACTTGCTGACGTTCGTCGTCGTCCATTAGAAACGCCGCGACGCATCCGAAATGATGCTTGATCTTGTTAGCTTCCTGGATCGAAACTCGCAGCCCGTGCGCGATGTCCTTCGTAAAGTGCAGGCTTCCGAACGGAAAGACAGCCGTATGCTGCACCGCTCCGCGCCCGAAGATCATGATGCTCGTGATCTCAGACCCGACATTGACCAAAGCACATCCGTATTCCTTGTCATCGTCGGTCAACGTGCTTTCGGCCGCGGCAAGCGGTTCGAGCATCATCCGCTCGACTGACAGTCCGGCCCGTTTGATCGCCTTATCCAAATTCTGCCTGCCTGCACTCGGTCCAATGACAATGTGGACCAGCGATTCGAGCCTCGCCCCGCTCATCCCGACCGGCTCAGTAATTCCGTCCTGCCCATCAATGATGAACTCCTGTGGAAGTCGGCTGAAGATCTCCCAACCTGCGGGCAACTGCATCGCACTCGCCGACTCGACCGCTCGCGAAACATCTTCCTCGGTGATCTCTCGACCTGCACCGGCGACTGCAACAACGCCCGCCTTATTCTCGCCGCGGAAATGTTCGCCGGATAGATTCACCATCGCGGATTCGCCTTGAAGACCGCTGACCTTCTCAGCCTCCTTCACAGCCGTACGGATCGATTCGCTAACGGCTTCGGCGCTTGTTACGATCCCGCGACGCAATCCGCGCGACTCCGCTTCGCCGTATCCGACAACATTCATCCGCACGTTGTCGGCCGCCTCGCCGATCACGCATCGAACGTGGCTGCTGCCAATATCCAGACCTATCGAGTGAATTTCGCGACTCATATTCTTACTACTTAGCCTGCTTTCTCGGCACCAACACCATGTTCTGCCCGACCAGATTCACACCTTCAAAGTTCAGCCCCTTTCCGACGATCGCCTTGATGCCGTCAGCAAGCTGCTTACCAAAATTCTCCCGGCCTAGCATGATCGTCACCGGCATTCCGGAATCTTCTAGGGTCGCCTTCGGCTCGCGCAGATCGATGATATCCACCTGCTTCACGCGTTTCGCAAGGTCGTAATCTCGCCATTCCGCAAGCATTTTCTGATACATCTTCAACCGCTCGTTGTTGTCTTTCGCAGCCTGGGCACTCTTCTCTTCGCTCCAACCAAGCATAGCGAACGGTATCTGTTTCTCTTCCGCCCTCGCCGGGGCAAGGATCACGCCCTCACCATCAGCAAGATAGTCGCCCGCGTTCAACCGCACGATCGCAACCGGAACGCGCTCCGTGATCGTCACATTGATCCCGCTCGGAAGCCGCCGCGACACCGCCGCGTTCTTTACGAAAGTGACATTCTCGATCTTCTCCTTGATCGCCAGCAGATCCGCATTCCACACGCCGGGCTTCTCAGCATTCGCTGTCACGATCTTTTCGATATCGTTCGCCGACGCACGATCGGTACCGGTTACCTTCACAGCCTTTAACCTGAAAAAGCTCGAGGCCGCGATCGATTCGTACGTAAGGAAATAAACGACGCCGAGACACGCCAGGATGGCAACCGACAGCACCAGCGGAACTATGCCGCCGCCGAGCCGATCGAAAATGCTTACGCCCGGCGACGCTTTCTCCGATTCCTTTCGCGATGTGTGCCTAACCCGAGTCCCTTTTTTTCTAATCTTCTTCGCCATTCTCGATGTCGGTCTTTTCAAATTTCAAATCTCAAATTCCGGCTCATCTTTTTCATTCCTGTTCATCTCGACCTGTGGTCAGTAAAGCCACAACCACAGAAATGAGTGTCAAGAAGAGCTACGGTCTCAACCGCTCCAATATCTCATCCGAAATTCGCGTTATCGTTCCTGCTCCGAGCGTGATCACCAGATCGCCGTCCTGCAGCCACGGGATCACCTTTTCCGCGGCGGCTTCGATGTCACCGATATACGTCACATTCTTGTGACCGTACTTTCGAATGTTCTCGGTCAGAACTTCAGCCGTGATTCCTTCGATCGGCTGCTCGCTCGCCGCATATATATCAAGTACAAACAGCACGTCGGCGTTATTGAAAGCGAGCGCAAATTCATCGAACAACTCCTGAGTACGCGTGTACCGGTGTGGCTGGAAAACGACGACTGTCCGCTTCCCGCCTGAACCATTCTTTGCGGCTGCGAGTGTCGCAAGGATCTCTGTCGGATGATGGCCGTAGTCGTCGACGACTGAAATCCCCTTCGCTTCACCTTTGAACTGGAACCGTCGATTAGCGTTTTTGAACGTCGCGAACGCTTCGGCGATCGTCGCGAACGGAATTTCGAGCTCGAGAGCGACCGCCGTTGCGGCGAGAGCGTTGTAAACGTTGTGCTTACCCGGGACCGGCAGATCGATCTTCCCGAGAACCTCGGTTCCCTTCCATACCGAGAATGTCGATCCGAACGAACTGCTGTATGAAATATCGTGAGCCGAGATATCAGCCTGAGCAGTCATTCCGTAAGTAACTCGGCGCCGCTTGATGTTTGGAATGATCAACTGCACATTCGGATCGTCGAGACAGATGATCCCGGCCCCGAAGAAGGGTACCTTATTCACGAAATCGGTAAAGCATTGAACAACATCTTCCATGCCCTTGTACGATTCCATGTGTTCCTTGTCGATGTTCGTAACCACAGCGATCGTGGGATACAACATCAGGAACGAACGGTCGCTCTCGTCGGCCTCGGTCACAAACCATTCGGACTTCCCGACCTTAGCGTTTGATCCAAGCGACTCGACAACGCCACCCACAACCGTCGTCGGATCAACCCCCGCATGACCCAACACCGTCGCTACCATCGACGTTGTCGACGTCTTCCCGTGCGTGCCCGAAACAGCAACAGCGTAGGGCTTGAGAACCATCAACTCGGCGAGCATTTCTGCCCGAGGTATGACCGGGATCTTCTGTTCGCGGGCGATCACCATCTCCGGATTGTCCTGGTGGACCGCCGACGAATAGACCACGACCTGGGCGTCGCCGACATTCTCTGCCGCATGCCCCTCGAATATCTGCACGCCCTGAACCTCAAGCCGGTCTGTATTCTTCGATTTCTTGATATCCGACCCGGAAACTTCAAACCCCAGGTTCGCAAGCACCTCTGCGATACCGCTCATCCCGATGCCGCCAATGCCGATGAAGTGGATTTTCTTTACGTGTCTAAACACTCGCTTTTAATTCCTCGATGATGTCAGCCGTTTTCTCAGCCGCGTCCTCTCTACCTAATTCCTTCGCAGCCGTTTCCATCGTCGTGATCATTTCAGGTGCGCCGATCAACTTCGCCATTTCTGACGCAAGCAGTTCTCCGGTAAGTTCCGACTGCAATATCATTTTCGCCGCACCAGCTCGTTCCAGCGCCTCGGCGTTCTTTCGCTGGTGGTCGTCGGCAGCAGTCGGCAGCGGGACCATTATCGCCGCCTTCCCGGAAGCGGCAAGTTCCGCACACGTCGTAGCACCGGCCCGGCATATCACCAGATCTGCCTTGCCAAACTCCGTGAACATGTCCGAGATGAACGGTCGGACATCGGAATTCGCAAACTCCGACTCACCATACGCCGCTTTGATCTTGTCGAGATCCGCCTCGCCCGTCTGATGCGTGATCGTCAGCTTGCCTTCAAACTCAGACAAATGCCCCAACGCATCGGCCATGGCGTTGTTGATCGCCCTTGCCCCCTGCGAACCGCCGAATATCAAAATGTGAAAAAGATCCGACCGAAGCTTTCGCGGCACCTCAAAGAACTCGTGTCGGACAGGATTTCCGGTCACGATTCCTTTCTTTCCAAAAACCTTGAGCGATTCGTCAAACGTCAGCGCCGCCCGATCGACAAACCT
>Ga0307505_10001833_pt1 | contig 16055 bp, 13 predicted proteins | sample 23_S_MG_FD_202183 | JGI IMG/M metagenome (GOLD analysis project Ga0307505, IMG submission 202183) | Soil microbial communities from Populus trichocarpa stands in riparian zone in the Pacific Northwest, United States - 23_S | ecosystem: Environmental > Terrestrial > Soil > Riparian zone > Trees...
CATCCATGACATCGCCCTCGGCCTGATTGGGCGGAAAGGGCGCGACTTCTTTAGACGTCGCGGCTTTGACGTGCGGTATGAACGCGTCGGTGTGTTTCAGAAGCTGTCCTTCGATCACGCAGTCGACATCGCCAACATGGCCATCGAAGAGTTCGTGTCTGGCCGCGCCTCGAGCGTGTCACTCGTGTACAACGAGTTCAAGTCGGTGATGTCGCAACGGATCGTCGTCGAACGTCTCTTGCCGATCCCACGACTCGAAGAAGAGACGCAGGTCGGCCCGGCGGTCGAGTACCTCTACGAACCCGCACCCGGCGAAATCTTCGTCGACCTGTTGCCTCGTCACGTGCAGGCTCAGGTCTATCGGGCGTTGCTCGAGTCGAACGCGGCGTTTTTTGCCGCACAGATGACGGCGATGGATGCAGCCACGCGGAACTCCGCGGAGATGATCGAGAATCTCACGCTGTACATGAACAAAGTACGGCAGGCGGCAATCACAAGAGAAATCATCGAGGTTGTGTCCGGCGCATCGGCGACATAGACCATGCGGGTCGCAAGACACTAGCGAGAGCGCTTTCAGGCACCGCGAACGAGAAGAGCACAATGTCACAGAACGCAGCGACGATGGGACAGACAGGCGCCGGACAGACGGGAACGCCAAAGGAGCGGCGAGGGAAGGTCGTACAGGTCATCGGCCCTGTGATCGACATCGAGTTTCCGGACGATCTTCCCGAGATCTACAACGCCGTCCGGATTGTCTCCGACGGGAGCGACGGCAGCGAGAAGATCGACGTGGTCGCCGAGGTCGAGCAGCACCTCGGTGAGAATCGCGTCCGTGCCGTGGCCATGAAGCCCACCGACGGTATGACTCGCGGGATGACGGTGATTGATACCGGCTCTGCGATAACAGTGCCGGTGGGACCTGAGACGCTCGGACGTGTGTTGAACGTGCTCGGCGAACCCGTGGATTTCCCCGATCGCCCGATTTTGACCAAGGAGCGATGGCCGATTCACCGCCACGCGCCGACGCTCGAGCAGCAGTCAACAGAGCTGAAGATGTTCGAGACCGGGATCAAGGTCATCGACCTCCTGGAGCCCTATCTTCAGGGCGGCAAGATCGGGTTGTTCGGCGGCGCCGGCGTCGGCAAGACCGTCATCATCATGGAGCTCATCCACAACATCGCGTTGAAGCACGGTGGGGTCTCCGTGTTCGGCGGCGTCGGTGAACGCACCCGTGAAGGGAACGACCTCTGGCTCGAGTTCCAGGAGTCAGGCGTCATCAACATGGAGGATCCGTCGAAGTCGCGCGCGGCGCTGGTCTATGGCCAGATGACGGAGCCGCCAGGTGCTCGTCTCCGCGTCGGCTTGTCGGCGCTCACCGTGGCGGAATACTTTCGCGACGCCGAAGGCAAGGACGTGTTGCTCTTCATCGACAACATTTTCCGGTTCACGCAAGCCGGCTCAGAAGTCTCGGCGTTGCTCGGACGCATGCCGTCGGCCGTCGGATATCAGCCGACGCTGCTGACCGAGATGGGCGAGTTGCAGGAACGCATCACCTCCACCAAGAACGGATCCATCACGTCGGTGCAGGCGATCTATGTGCCCGCCGACGACTATACCGATCCGGCGCCGGCCACGACGTTCGCCCACCTCGACGCGACAACGAACTTGTCGCGGCAGATCGCCGAACTCGGTATCTATCCGGCCGTGGATCCATTGGCCTCGACCTCGCGCATTCTCGACCCGCGCATCCTCGGGGAAGAGCACTACGGCGTGGCGCGATCCGTGAAGCAGATTCTGCAGCGGTACAAGGACCTGCAGGACATCATCGCGATTCTCGGCATCGATGAGCTGTCGGAGGACGACAGGCTGACGGTGACGCGAGCTCGCAAACTGCAGCGTTTCCTCTCGCAGCCGTTCTTTGTTGCCGAACAGTTCACCGGCATCAAGGGCAAGTACGTGTCGATTGCGGACACGATCCGAGGGTTCAAGGAGATCGTCGAAGGCAAACACGACGATCTGCCGGAGCAGGCGTTCTACCTGGTCGGTACGATCGAAGAAGCGATCGAGAAAGCCGCCGCCATGAAGGCGGCCTAGCCGGCGTCGTAGCATCGCCAGAAACGATATGGCTCTACCAACGAAGCTTCTGCTGGAAATCGTCACCCCGGACCGCTCCCTCGTGCGCGAGGAGGTTGACGAGGTGCAGATTCCTGGCGCAGAAGGGTATTTCGGCGTGCTACCGGGTCACACTCCGCTCCTGGCTACGCTGAAGGTCGGCGAGCTTTGGTACCGCGTGGGACCGGAGAAACACTATCTGGCAATCGCTGGCGGTTTCGTCGAAGTGCTGCCGGATCGGGTGACCATTCTCGCGCAGATCGCGGAACGCGCTCAGGACGTCGATCCCGCTCGAGCCGAAGCTGCAAAGAAGCGCGCTGAAGAGCGGCTGGCGCAGCCGCCGCAAGACATCAACTTCGAGCGTGCGCGCCTGGCATTGACGAAGTCTCTCGTGCGGCTTCAGGTCGCAGCACGCGCGCGGACGAGGGCGTAGCAGAAGTCGCCTGGGGTCCAACCCCAAAGGCCAGAGGTGCTGCTCAGCCTCCGACACGTCGTCCGATACCGCGGCCTCGTAGCCAGCCTCGTGGCGCGGGAGCTGAAGGCGCGGTATCGAGGATCCGTGCTCGGCTTCTTCTGGTCGTTCGTCAATCCACTACTGCTCCTCCTCGTTTATACGTTCGTCTTCACGGTCGTCCTGCCCGGTGCGCACCCGTCGGAGCTTGAACCGTTCGCGTTGTTCATGTTCTGCGGCATCCTGCCCTGGACCTGGTTCTCCTCCTCGCTGCTCGAATCCTCTACGGTGCTCATCACGAGCGGCAACCTGATCAGAAAGGTCCTCTTTCCCGCCGAGGTCCTGCCGATCGTCACTGTCCTGGCCGGCTCGGTGCACTTCTGCCTCGGGCTTCCAATTCTCGCGGCGTTTCTGCTCTATTACCGCGTGCCGGTGACGCCCACGGATCTGCTGTGGTTTCCGGTTGTCGTGCTGGTTCAGCTCACGCTGACGCTTGGCCTCGCGCTCCTGTTGTCGGCGTTGACGGTGCACTTCCGCGACGTTCGAGATCTGCTCTCGAACCTGTTGACGCTCTGGTTCTTCGGGACGCCGATTATCTACGCGCTGTCGCAGGTTCCCCCTCAGGTTCGGCAGATCCTGAATCTGAACCCGATGACCCATCTCGTCGTTTCCTACCAGGAGGTACTGTTCACGCCTGGTCCGTTCACGCGATGGTTGCCACTGTTGGCCGTTGGCGCCGGATCGTTGTTCGTGTTCATCGTTGGATACTTCGTCTTCGACCGCCTGCGAGATACCCTTGCCGAAGAGGTCTAGGTGAACGCTATCGACGTGCAGGACGTTCGTAAAACCTATCGCCGGTACGGGCGGCGCCGGCAGTTTGCCACTTTGAAAAGTGCGTTGCTGTCGGGAGGAGCATTGCGCGACCTCCGTCCGGACGAGACGTTTGATGCGCTCAAGGGCGTGTCGTTTGGCATTGCCGCTGGCAGCACATTCGGGATCGTCGGGCGCAATGGATCGGGTAAGAGTTCCCTGCTCAAGCTGGTGGCAGGCATCGGGCGACCGACGTCTGGCACGGTGGTGGTTCGAGGCCGTGTCTCCGCACTGATCGAGCTCGGCGCTGGGTTTCATCCTGAAATATCCGGCCGCGACAACGTGTACATCAACGGGATGATGCTCGGTCTTACCCGGCGCGAAATGGCCGCCCGGTTCGACGCCATCGTCTCATTCGCCGAGTTGGAAGACTTCATCGACGCCCCGGTGAAAACCTACTCGTCCGGGATGTACATGCGTCTCGGTTTCGCCGTGGCCATCCATGTCGATCCGGACGTGCTGCTCGTGGACGAGGTGCTCGCGGTGGGCGACGAGGCGTTTACTCACAAGTGCCTCGACAAGTTTGCCGAGTTTCGGCGAAGAGGCCGCACCGTGCTCCTGGTGACGCATTCGCTCGACCTGGTGACGCGGTTTTGTGACCAGGCGCTATGGCTCGACGGTGGCCTGGTCAGGATGCAGGGCGACCCGCGGCGAATCATCGATGCGTATCTGCTCGACGTGGCCGGAGCCGAGGGTCGCGCGCTCGCGGCCACGGCAAGCGACGCGGCTTCACGCGAGGGCGTCGGGCGTGCTGCGTCTGCGGCGGCAACGGACGAACCTTCGGACATGTCGAAGGCCGTCGAAGGCCGTTGGGGCTCCAAAGAGGTTGAGATTGTCGCTGTTGACCTTCTCGCCCGAGACCGCCAGCCCGCGCACCTTTTTCGGTCGGGCGATCCGGTGGAGATTCGCCTCAGGCTTCGCGCCCACCGTCACGTGACCGATCTGGTCGTCGGCGTCGGCATCTTCAATGCGGACGGCGTGTGCTGCTACGGGACGAACACCCATATCGAAGGTGCCACCTCGGCAGAGATGAGCGGCGATGGTGAGGTCAGTTTCGCCATCGATCGTCTCGATCTCGTCGACGGAACCTACAAAGTGGACGTAGCGGTACACCGCACGAACGGTGTGCCGTACGACTACCATCGGCTGCTCTACACGCTTCGGGTCGTGTCGTCGTCCAAGGAAACCGGCATCTTCAGACCGCCACACAGGTGGGACTTTTCCGGCGGCATTACGATTGTCGGGGTGGGGTCATCGCGAAACGGCGCGACCCAGGATCCCACCAGATCCTAGTTCGCCCTACTCGCCACCTTCCTTCAGGGCCATGTTGATGGTCTTCCTGAACTTCACCGGCACTCCGTCGAGCGTTGCTGGCTTGAACTTCCAGTTCCTCGCCGCCGCCACCGCGAGCGGGTCGTATCGAGGGTTGGCGGAGACTCGCATGACGACCTCTGCCACGACGCCGCTCTCGTCAATCACGATGTCGAGCGCACCATCTTTCATCAGGCCGAAGCTGCGAGGGTAGTAGGGGAGGTCCTGCCGGATCGCCACGGGCGGAGACACCATTGCGTCGGCCATGGTGAAGACGCGCTGTGCATTGGCCAAAGCGGCGGCGGCTGCCTCCTGTTCCCTGGCGGCCTTCTCACGCGCAGCTTCGGCAGCCGCAGCCGCCTCGGCCGCGGCGACCCTGGCGGCCGCCTCGGCGGCGGCATTCGCTACTGCTCGAGCGCTGAGCTCCTTGAATCCAGAGGCGAGGGTCCCCATGTCCAGTAGCGGGGGCCGGCTGGCAGCCGGTCCAAGATCCGGATCGGCAAGCGCATTGATGACCTCGGTGAAGCCTGCCTCCGCTGAGACATAGTCCTTGATGTCGTACGAGGCTTTTGCCTGCGCGTACTTCTGCTGCACGATGGCCGGCAGCATTCGCTGCCTCACGAGGGAAAAGGCCGACCGGAGGCGAGGCGACGCTTCAGCATCCGAAGGCTGATACAACGGCCTGTCTGAAACCAACGTCTCAATCGCGCGCTCCGCGTCGTGCGCGCGCCCGAGAGCGAGATAGCAGAAGGCCCGGTACTGATTGATGGCAAAGCGATCGGAGGGCGAGCCGGTAGTCGTCGAAAGCCGATCGAGCACTGCCAGCGCATCCTCATATGCGGCAGACGAGTAAAGGTCTCGGGCCGCGTCCAGCGTTTCCTGCGCAGCGCTGGTACGCGCGCTCAACACCACCAAAGCGGCGGTGAGTCCCAACCGAACGAAGAAGGATCTGTGCATGGCTGTTTACTTCTTTGACAAGTCGATGCTCGTCCGCACGGGTGCTTTGAGCGTGACATTGATCGTCCGACGCTGCTCGCCGAACTCCGGGTTGGTAAACACCACTTCATGCGGGCCGATGGTCACCGAGAGATTTCCGATGGGTGTGTCGCCAACGACCTCTCCGTCGATCGACACCGTCGCCCAAGGAACAGCGTTCAGCGACACGACGCCTTTCGGCAAGACCACTGCGATCGGGGCCACTTTGCCTGGCGATACCTGGATCGTCCGCGTCGTGCGGAAGCCGAGGGGCTCGCTCACGATCTCGATCTCGTGGGTTCCCGCCGCCAGCATGATGCGATCGATGCTGCTGCTACCGAGCAGGCGGCCCTGCTCGTAGATTTGCAGTTCGATGGGCGCAGACACCGACATCCAGCCGGACACGATTGCACCCTGAGGCGCGCCCAACGGCACGACGAGAGTGGCGGGAATCCCCGGCTGGACGACGACCGTATGTTTCGCCGAGCCGAACTCGTTTTCGAGCGTGACCGAATGTTCACCGGATGCCAGGTCGGTCAGCGTCAATGGCGTCGTGCCCTTCGGTTGACCGTCCACAGTCACGCGCGCGCCGCTCGGTTCGCTCCTGATCTGCAGCGTGCCAGTCGTGACCAAGGTCTTGGGCAGATCGACGTAATGGGACGAGGTGGCTCCTGCCACGATCGTGACCGGGATCGTGCGTGGTTCGCCTTCACCCCGCACGACGATGCTGTGTGCCCCGGGCTGCAACGACAGGTTGAGCGGCGACTGGCCACGCGGCACGTTGTCAACGATGACCTGGGCGCCCGGCGGGTTGGTATCGACCACCAGAGTCCCAGTCGAGGCCGCCGTGGCAGAGGACGTGAGGAATCGAGGCCCGGCGAGCAGCGCAGCGGCCACCGCAACGACCGCCACTGCGGCAGCAATCCACGAGCGGTTGATCGACGGTCTCTTGGATTGAGTCACGAGCTCCTGTTCCTCCGTTGCGGTGATCGTGCGTCGCCCGAATGACAGTTCGCGGAGGACAGCCACTTCTCGCGTCGCGGTCTCCGATTCAGCTTTCGAATCCACGATCTCCGGCGCGGTCACCGGGGGCTGGATCTCTACCGCTGGTTTGGGCTCTTGGAACAGGCTGGGCAACAGGTCAACCGACGGTGGCTCAGACGGAATCTCGTGCACGACAATCGGTGCAGACGCCTCCGGCGTTGGTTGAATCGGGCGGGCGATCGGCTCTTGTGCTGTGCTGGTCTCGGAGGAACCGTGGTACCGCTCGAGGAAGGAGGCCAGATCATTGGTGTCCGCTGAGTACGTGTTGCTCTGCGCGAGCAAGTCTTCAAGTTCGGTGTGCGCTTGGGCAGCCGACTTGAACGAATGTCGAATATCGAGCTGCAATGCTCGTCTCAGCCATGAAAGTAGCTCCGGCGACAGTGGCTCCTGGTCGCCGTTCTCGGACCGGGTGTGCGCAGACGAGAGGAGATCATCGAGTGCGCTCGGATACTCGTCGCTCGTGAGGGGTCGCCCCAGGATCAGCGACAGGCTGACCAAACCGAGTTGCGTCACGTCGGCTGACTCGTCGAAACGTGGCAGGCCGGTCGAAGGGGGCAGGGCCACGCGAAGGTCCTGCCAGTACCGCTCGCGCGAGTAGTGGAGCTGTTCGAGCGCCCCACCCACGACCCATTCCGCAATGACCAGCCGCCCTTGTGGCGTCAGAATCAACCGTTCCGGTCCCAGCGCGCCGTTTGCGACCTGGGCGTTCTGGTGCAGCAGGCCCACTGCGGGCGCCAACTGCCGGACGATGCAGAGGGCGGTGTTGATGCCGAGCACGATGCCGCGCCGGGCGGTTTCTGTGAGCAACTCGGCCAGTCGAACACCCGATGTGCATTCAGAGAAGAGCGCCAGCGTGCCGCCGTGCAAACGGTCGATTCGCCGAACGCGCGCGTACGACACGTGCTGAAACGTCGATACGTGACTGACGCGTTCGCGGAGGGCAGATTCGAATGACGGGATCTCGGTGAGTTCGGGGCGGAAACAGAGCAGTTCTGGATGCACGTCCCGGTCTCCGCCGGGCCTCACCCGATAGCGCCTCCCGAGACCGTCCTCGAACCCTAGGACTGGAACGTCCGCCGTGGGAGTTGCAGACTGACCCATAACTGGGGTTCACGCGCTGCGCAAAGCGTACCCACCGTTGTCGATGAAGCCACCTGGTATCTAACTATCACCACACAAGAGAGTTAGCCTGGCAGGGGTCAGGTCAAGAATCTCCGGCGAGCGGCGCTCGCGCTTACGTACCTGCCTTCACGATCCAAGAAGTGTCGTCATTCGCGAAGCCGTTTCCTCGAATGGCGGAGACGAGCCTTGGTTCGGAGCCAGCGTGCACGTTAGTATTCCCGCGTGCTTCGTCCGCTTGGGTTGTTGTTCGTGTTCGCGGCCATGCTCGCGACTCCGACTGAGGGCCCAGCGCAGACTCCTGATCTATCTGGCAACTGGATTCGCGGCGGTCGCCTCGAGTTCGGCGAATGGAGTCTCACCGCCGAAGGGCGGCGTGAGCTCGAGGGATACGATTTCAAGACCGAGGATCCTGGCTACCGGTGTCTGGCCGCCAGCTGGGCCCGGGCGTGGATGAACCCGAACGTGGTCGTTCGGATCACGCAAACGCCCGAGGAGGTTCGGTTCCAGCACGAGTTCATGGATATCGATCGAAGGCTGCCGATCGCCGAGGCCGCGCAAGCGAATCCGCCTCGCGTCAGCATTCCGGGCCAGCCGGCACTTGGCAGTTCCATCGCGTGGTACGACGCGGACTCGCTCGTCATCGAAACGACCGATGTCGGACCTGGCTACGTGTCCACCATGCAGGAGTGGGCCGGTTTGCCTCAGAGCCGACGCATGCGAACAGTAGAGCGATTGCGCCGCTCCGGCGATACCCTGACCATCGAGCTGACACACGACGATCCCGCTTACTACCGCAAGCCGCTCGTAGTGACGCTCGAGTACAAGAAGACCGATTTCGAGCTGATGAGGTATGACTGCTCGCCTGAAGAGGCCTCGATCGTGGCGCCGAGGTGATCGGCTCACGACCGCTGAGACGGAGATACGTATGAGAGTCGCTCTGATCGCGCTTGTCCTTACGGCGCCTACCCTTGCCGACGGACTGAGGGCACATCACTCGACCGTGGTCAACTTCGACTCGACGCGTGAGGTCACCATCGCCGGCGTGCTGACGGAGGTGACGTGGCGGAATCCCCATTCACGCTTCAGAGTGAACGTCACTGGGGAGGGCGGCGCGATGGTGGAGTGGCTGGTCGAGATGGGTGCCAGTAATACCCTGAAGCGCGCCGGCTTTCCGATGGAGACGTTCGCCGTGGGCGACCGCCTCACCGTAACCGGCTGGCCTGGCTACCGGGATCGCAGCGTGCTGCTGCGTGAGACCGTGCTGCAGGATGGCAGGCGCCTGAGACCCTGAACGGCCGGCCCGGCTGGCGCGACGATGCGATGGGGGCGCACTATCCCGCGACGAAGCTACACACATCCCTGGTAAGTTCGTCCCCGAACACGAGAAAAGGCCCATTCTGGCGATCGCCCACAACTGGTACCGCATGTGCAACGTGGTCCATGGGGAACTCCTATGGAAGCCAAATCGCCGCTGGCGGACCTCTGGTTCGACCTTCTCGATGGCCGGGTGGTTACAAACGGCCAGAAAACATCGAAACTTCTCGTCCAAGGCATTCACGTCGACGGTGACACCGTGTGGGTCCAGGTTGCACGAGCCGAGCAACCCTGGTCGAGGCTACTGCTGCACATTCGGCCCCGGGCCACTATCCGCGACGTTCTGGCCGCGTTGCGGGAAGCGTCCGGATCGGACCGGATCGAAGTACCGCACGCCGCGTGATGCCCGCGGCTGGCATCGCCGGCAGCGTGGGTTCTCGCGCGGATAGCCGTGACATCGAGCGCGTCGAGGCCAGGCCGCTCTTCGATTTGGCGTCGAGCGCAGGCTTGAGCCTCCGCGGACAGAGCGCACGCCTAAGCGTGCGCTCTACGGCGAAATGCAAATCGCTCTAGTCGGATAAACTCGAGCCAGGGCCAATCAGGATGTTCTTCTTGTGAGCCAGCGCCCGTCGACGGCATGGCTATCCAATGCAGATGCAGCCGCTGCGTTCGCCGAGAGCGTCCGCTCGCGCGGCGGTAAAGTGGTGTTCACGAACGGCGTGTTCGACCTGCTTCATCCTGGTCACACTCGTTATCTGCGCGACGCAAGGGCGCTCGGTGACGTCCTTGTCGTTGCGGTGAATTCCGACAGGTCCGTTCGGTCCAACAAAGGCGACGACCGGCCGATCAACCCGGAAGCCGAGCGGGTCGAGGTGCTGCTGGCGCTCGAGTGCGTCGACGCCGCGGTTATTTTCGACGAGACGACGCCGCACGACATCATCAGTGCGATCCAGCCGGATGTGCTGGTGAAGGGCTCTGACTGGGGACCGGACGATATCGTTGGGCGAGAGGTGGTCGAAGGACGCGGGGGCCGTGTCGTACGCATGGATCTTGCTCCCGGATTCTCGTCGAGCACCCTGATCGAGAAAGCGCGTCGATTCAAGTAAGCGCCGGACCGCCTCCCGCGCGATTCAGCGTGTGTGACAATAGGAGTTTGCCCGCCTACCCGGCGCCTCCGCCAGGGTGGGCTGTCGGCATGTACCGCTGATGTCCACGGGAACCTCCCTCACGCTCCGCGCCCTTCTCAGCCAGGCGGCGTCTCGGGCTGCGCTTGAAAAGCTCGGCCCGGTGACGGCTGGGCTCACGCCGGCCGCCAAGGCGTTGGCCGCCGTATCTGCCGCCCGCGGCGAATCGGGGCTGACAGTCCTGGTCGTGCCAACGGACAAGGACGTGGAGCAATTGGTGACCGACGCGAGGTTCTTCTATCGTGCGCTCGAAGGCGCCTCGGATGCGGAGGTCGAGCGCGCCGTGATACCCCTTCCTTCGATACAGGTCGATCCCTACCGCGGCATGAGCCCGCACTTTCGTGTTGCGGCGGGGCGGGCGCGGGCCATTCATTCGGCGCTGACCGGCACGGCGAGACTCGTGGTCGCGTCTGCACCCGCGTTGTTGCCGAGGGTGAGCCGCCCGGAGCGGCTCGCGCTTGCCTCAATGACCATTGCTTCCGGTACAGAGATCGAACCGCTGCGTCTGGCCGACTTGCTCATCGACGCCGGTTTCACTCGCGAGGATCCCGTGGACGAGCACGGCTCCTTCACGGTTCGCGGCGGCATCCTCGACGTGTTCCCGGCCGGGGATCCTGAACCGGTGCGGATCGAGTTCGTCGGCGACATGGTCGAATCGCTCAGGCGCTTCGACCCGGCCACGCAACGATCAACGGGACCCACGGATCAGCTCTTGATCGTCCCCGTCCGCGAGCGATTCGATGACGACGATGATTTGTGCGGGGCGATCGATGCCCTGGGCACCGCGCACGGGTTGCGTCTGATCGTTTCAGAGTACGGACTCGTCGAGGAACAGGCTCGAAAGACACGTTCGCAGCTGGACAAGAGCTATCGGGATGCGAGCGAGCGGGGACCCTTCGACGGAAGGATTCCGACGGATGCCTTCGTCGCTTGGGAGGATATCGAGTCGCGGCTGAGTAACGCGCCCAGGCTCGAGGAATTGGCGATCCAGGACTCCGGTGCCATGAGGGTGCACGAGGTGTCGTGCCAGCCCACCATGGAGTACCGCGGCCGCGTGGGTGATTGGATCGCCGATGTTCGCACCGCCCGCGCCCGTGGCGACGCGGTGCTGTTCGTTGCCGATAGCCACGGCCGCGCCGAGCGCACGGTCGAGATCCTGCGGGAGTACGAAGTCGTCGCAGTTCCTGTCGAACGGGCCGAGGATGCGCATGCCGCTGCGGTGCTCGTGGCAGTGGGGTCGCTCTCCCGCGGCTTTCGCCTGTCGGAGGCGGCGCTCCAGATCTACGTCGAGACCGACGTCTTCGAGGAAGAACGTCAGACGGCCGGCACGCGTCAAAGCCTTGCGAAGACCTTTCTCTCGGACCTGCGAGAGCTGAAAGTCGGTGACCTTGTCGTGCACGTCGATCACGGCATCGGCGAGTTCGTCGGTCTCAAACAGCTTGGTGTTCGGGGTGCCGGGGACGCGTCAAAGGAGTTTCTGGAACTTCGCTACGCGGGCGAGGACAAGCTCTTCGTGCCGGTCGAACGGCTGGATCTGGTCCAGAAGTATACGGGTGGCGCCCGTCCCGCCCTGGACCGCCTGGGCGGCACGTCATGGGAGAAGGCGAAGACTCGTGTCAAGAAGGCGATGCGCGACATGGCGGAAGAGCTTCTCAAGCTCTACGCGCAGCGCAAGGCCGTTCCGGGCCACGCGTTCGGTCCCGACACTCACTGGCAGGAAGAGTTCGAGCAGGCATTCCCCTACGAACTGACGCCCGACCAGGCGACGGCGACGGCAGACATCAAGAAAGACATGGAGGCGGCCACGCCGATGGACCGCCTGTTGTGCGGCGACGTGGGCTACGGCAAGACCGAAGTGGCCGTACGCGCCGCGTTCAAGGCCGTCATGGACGGCAAGCAAGTCGCGTTTCTCGCCCCGACCACGGTGCTCGCGTTCCAGCACGCCAAGACGCTCCGCGATCGGTTCGCCGGCTTCCCGGTCACGATTGAGATGGTCAGCCGGTTTCGCAGCAAGCAAGAGACTACTGTCGCGATCGAGGGCCTGGCGTCCGGCAAGGTCGACATCATCGTCGGCACCCACCGTCTGCTCTCGAAGGACGTCGTGTTTCGAGACCTCGGGCTGTTGGTGGTGGACGAGGAACAACGTTTCGGCGTGGCGCACAAAGAACGGATCAAGCAGATGCGAAAGCGAGTCGACGTCTTGACGATGACGGCGACGCCGATTCCGCGGACGCTGAACATGTCGCTCGTGGGCATCCGCGACATGTCGATCATCGAGACACCGCCCAAGGATCGTCTATCGATCCAGACCAACGTGGTGACCTTCGACGCCGCGGTGATCGAGCGCGCCGTTCGTAACGAAGTGGCGCGCGGCGGGCAGGTGTACTTCGTCCACAACCGTGTGGAATCCATCTTTTCCATCGGCAGCCTCTTGCAACGGCTCGTACCGGAAGCACGGATCGTCATCGGTCACGGGCAGATGGGTGAGGAGGAGCTGGAGCGCGCGATGCTCGGCTTCGTCGAGCGGCGATTCGATGTGCTGCTCGCCACCACGATCGTCGAGAACGGGCTGGACATTCCGAACGCGAACACGATTGTCATCAATCGCGCCGATCGCTACGGCTTGTCGCAGCTCTATCAGCTCCGGGGCCGCGTCGGCCGGTCGGATCGCGCCGCGTACGCGTACCTGCTCGTTCCGCCGCAGGAATCACTCTCGCCCGTGGCGCGAAAGAGGCTCGCGGTCATCAAGGAGTTCAGCGACCTGGGCAGCGGCTTCCGTGTCGCCGCGCTCGATCTCGAGATCCGCGGCGCAGGCAACCTGCTCGGCGGAGAACAGAGCGGTCACATCGACACCGTCGGCTTCGAGATGTACATGAAGCTCCTCGAGGAGGCCGTTCGCGAGCTCAAGGGCGAAGACATCGAGGATGACCTTCGCGCCACCGTGAACCTGCGTGTCGACCTGACGATCGACGAGGCGTACGTCCCCGAGATGAACCAGCGCCTCATGGTCTACCGGAAGGTCGCGGAAGCCCGAAGCGAGCGTGAGCTGGAGGCGAGCCTTGCCGGGATTCGAGATCGCTACGGCGCTCCTCCCGAATCGGTCTTGAACCTGGCCGAGTACGGCCGAATCCGGGTGCTCGCAGACCACCTGGGCGTGGAGACCATCGACCGGGAGGGTCGTCTGGTCGTCATAAAGTTCAGACCGCGCGCCAAGGTCGACCCCACACGTCTCATCAAGGTGGTGCACGAACATCCCGAGGCGACGCTCGTACCGCCCGGGTCGCTCAAGCTCGATCTCGAGGCCAACGTGTCCGGTCCCCGGAAGGGGGTTTTGACCGGAAAAGGCGGAAAAGGCAGTTCGGCGGGAAGCAGCTGGTGGACCGCCCGCGCTACGTCGGGCGCGGTCACGACGGGTTTCACAAAGGAGGATGTCCTTCGGAAGCCCGAGGCCAACCCCCGAGCGCCAGGCGGCATGTTTTCACGACTGGAAGAGCTGCTGCGGGCCTTGGGTTAACATATTGATTTTTCAGGGATTGCCCATGATTAAACGACGCGTCGCGCTCGCCGTGCCCCTGTTGGCGATCCTGATCGCCGCTCCGGCGCGGGCGCAGATCATCGAGCAGGTGCTCGTCAACGTGAATGGCGACATCCTTACCAAGACGGAGTTCGAGCAGCGCCAGATCGCGGTGTTGCGCAACCGTCCCGAGCTGGCGAACGTCACGCCCGAGAGCCTCGAATTAAGGAAGGCGATTGGCGAGGTGACCCCGCAACTCATCCTGGATGCCGTGGACGAGTTGCTTCTCATCCAGCGCGGTCGCGAGCTGGGTCTTGTGCTCGGTGACGAACAGTTCGCCAGCATTCTGGAGAACATCAAGAAATCCAACAACCTCGAGGATAGCGACCAGTTCGAGGCGGCGCTCAAGCAGGAAGGATTGACGATGGCCGATCTCCGACGGTCGCTCGAGCGCCAAATGTTGGCCTCCGAAGCGCAACGTCGGGACGTCGTTGAGAAAATCAGCGTGACCGAAGCCGAAGCACGGGCGTTCTACGAGACCAACAAGAAGGATTTCACGACCCCGTCGGAGGTCACGCTGCGCGAGATCTTCATCGAGGTGCCGGTAACCGATCGGGGAGTCAACGTGGCGGAAGACGACGCAGCGCAGGCCGAGGCCGAGGCCCTCCGCAAACGGTTGCTCGCGGGGGAACCGTTCCCGCGTCTGGCAGCCGAGGCCTCTGACGCGCCATCCAAGGCGAACGGTGGCTTGATCGGACCGATCAACCGGGAAGAACTCGCGCCAGCACTGCAGACGCAATTGGACGCGATGAAAGTTGGCGACCTCACGGGAGTGATTCGCACGCCTCGCGGGTATCAGATTCTCAAGCTCGAGTCGCGGACCGAGACGAAGATTCGCACCTTTGATGAGGCTCGGAGCGACATCAGCAACAAAGTGGGCGAGTCCAAGATGACAAGCGAACGGCTGAAGTACCTCGAACGGCTGCGCGGCCTGGCGACGATCACCTGGCGCAACGACGAGTTGAAGAAGGCGTACGAGCAGGCGCTGGCGGCACGGCAACAGACACTCGCGGGATGACCGACGCGTGGTTCGCGCTGTGGACGCGATCGAGGCACGAGCAGGTCGTTCGCGAACAGCTCGAACAAAGACGGATCACGGCCTTTCTGCCTACGGTCACGCGATGGAGCCGCTGGAAGGATCGGAAGAAGAGAATCGACTGGCCGCTCTTTCCCGGATACTGTTTCGCCCGCTTCGACCCACGGGATCGCTTGCCCATCCTGAAATGTGCCGGTGTCGTGAACATCGTCTCGTTCGAAGGCGAGCCGGCGGCAATTCCCGAACAAGAGATCGACGGCATCCGGCAGCTCGTTGAGAGCGACCTGGCCTACGACCCGTGCCCGATGATTCGAGAGGGCATGATGGTGGAGGTGACGCACGGGCCGCTCAAGGGCGTGATCGGTCGCCTTGTGCGTAAAGGTCCCCACGCGCGACTGGTGCTCACGGTCGACCTGATCGGCCAGGCCGTGAGCGTCGAGGTGGACGCGGCGGACGTCAGGGCATATTGATGAAAATAGGGCGAGTTACCCTCGCGTCTCCGTTTGTCGTCGCCCCCATGGCGGGGATGACCGACACGGCGTTTCGCCGGCTGGTCAAGCGCCAGGGAGGATGCGGCCTCGTCGTCACCGAGATGGTGTCGTCGGAGGGACTGGTTCGCGGTATCGATCGAACCCTCGAGTACGCGGAGTACACCGAAGAGGAGCGACCCGTTTCGATTCAGATTTTCGGCGGCGACCCGGCGAAGATGGCGGCCGCCGCACAAATCGTGGAAGGGATGGGCGCCGACATCGTGGACGTCAACATGGGCTGCCCGGTGGCCAAGATTGCCAAACACAGCGCCGGGTGCAGCCTGATGCGTCAGCCTGAGCACGCCGCGAGTGTCATCGAGGCGATGACGCGGGCCGTGAAGATTCCCGTCACCGTGAAGATGCGCGCGGGATGGAACGACGGATCACGGAACGCGCCGACCTTGGCAAAAATGGTTCAGAACGCCGGTGCCGCTGCGGTAACGATCCATGGCCGGACTGCCGAGCAATCCTACAGCGGTCTCGCAGATTGGGATCTCGTCGCACAAGTTGCCAGCGACCTGACGATTCCCGT
>Ga0307505_10001834_pt1 | contig 16026 bp, 11 predicted proteins | sample 23_S_MG_FD_202183 | JGI IMG/M metagenome (GOLD analysis project Ga0307505, IMG submission 202183) | Soil microbial communities from Populus trichocarpa stands in riparian zone in the Pacific Northwest, United States - 23_S | ecosystem: Environmental > Terrestrial > Soil > Riparian zone > Trees...
TACCTGCCACGAGGGAGACCCCTCATCCGCCTTCGGCACCTTCTCCCCTCTGCGGAGGGGAGAAGGCTCTCGGTGTGTGCTCATCGCGAGCTGGGTTCATCATGAGTTGAACTGGTTCATCGCGAGAGAGTTCAATCGAGAGCCTTCTCCCCCCGGCTTCTTGGGGGGAGAAGGTGGCCAACGGCCGGATGAGGGGGGTGAGGCAGCCTCCGATGAGTTCGCGTTTGACCCCTGCAAACATAAGTTTCCCGGAGGCGTCCCCGCCGTCAGGGAAAATACCCGCGCGGGATGCGCAAGTTGTGTCCCCCCGACGACGTGACCTTGAGTGATCGCCATTGATCGGCGACCTCGGCCTCGGAGCGGAACACGATCTGATACTGCTGGCGCAACTCCTGCGCGATCCGGGTGTAGACGGGCGCCAGCTCCCGCTCGTTCTGGATGATGAAGTACGTCGCCCCCGTGTCCTCGGCGATGCGATCGAGCTTGCGAGCCTGCAGACGTCCCACTCCCAGCTTCATCCAGCGCGACAGCGACTTGTTCTTCACCACCGGATACACCGGCACGCCGGCGTAGCGCGCGTAGTGAACCAGGTGATCCAGGTTGAACTTGCTGCCCTGATCGACGCCGTCCGTCAGCACCACCAACGCATGCCGGCCCTGCACCTTCTGGATCTGGTACAGCATCTCGATCACGCTGTCGTAGAGATGCGTCTCGCCGATCGGCTTCACGCGATCGACCGCCTGCGCCGCCGTGGTCCAGTCGTTCGTGTATCCCGTGAGCCAGAACGTGGTCTGGTTGAAACCTGCCACGGCCAGACGATCCTGAGGCCGCAGAAGCGCGCGCGCGAACTGCCTGGCGGCCTCCTTCACCACCGGCAGCTCTTCGAGCATGCTCTCCGAGTAATCGATGAGCAGGATCACGTTCAGCGGCTGATCGCCCGCCGCGATCAGGTTCTCGATCGGCCGCACTTCACCGTTGTCCAGGAGAGTGACCTGCTCCGCGCGCAACGGAGTCTTGCCAACCGCGACCGACACCGGAATCTGCTGCACCGTGACGTCGGTCTCAGCATGAGCACGCTCGCCGAAGAAGAAGACATCGTTCGCCTCCTCCCCGCGCGACGATCGCGCCACCACCCGCGCATAGATCGAGCCCGGGAACTGCGCGGCGTCCACGGTCGCGGCGTACGGCGGGACAGCACTCGTGGCCACTCTCTGCTCGCCAACATAGAAGTCGACTCCGGAGATGGAGATCTCCACGGGACGAAGGACGTTCGCATGGAGCAGCACCGGTCCGCTCTCCGGCCACTCCGACGGCCCTTCCAGGCGCACACGGAACGGCGGACGCGGATCGTTGACGACCATCTCATCTTCGCCCACAACCTTGCCCTGCTCGTCGTAGCCGACGGCGCGCATCCGCAAGCGGCGGAGATAGAACCCGACGTTGACCTGCGCGGTCATGGTTTGCCCGGCCGCTTCCGTGTACTTCACGCCGTTGATGAGAAGCTCCAGCCGGACCGCCGGCAGCTCCGCCACCACAGGCACGTGCAACACACCCGACACGAGACCCGACGGCTTGTCCGTGATGCGCACGGTCTGCCCCTCGACCGAGACACTCAGCGCGAGCAACACGAGAAACGCGGAAGTGGGAACGAGATGTCGCATCACGTCAGCGGACAACGTCCGCCCGGCGTCCGCCCTTCCGCGTTCATCGATCTGTGCGGGGTGGCGAACCCTCCCGCGCGACGGCGGCGAAAGCGGAGCGCCGGCGTCCCGCCGGCTGGCCGGGGGGCGTCCTCGCCCCGGGCGGGGGAAGCGCGCCTTGCGCGAAGGACGTTCGTCTCGCGACGCTGGGTTTTCGGCTTCGAATGCCCCCGCCCGCGGCGGGACGCCGCATGGCCAGCCGGCGGGGACGCCGGCGCTCCTCAGCTCGATATAGGCGGCTGAGGAATGTCCAATCTCAAGGGCCGCCTTCGCGTTCGAAATCGCCGGCGCTCCTCGGCTCCCTCACTGGCCGGAGCCTCACCCCGCGCCGAGCAGCTTGAACAGGTCGACGCGCTTGGTCTTCGCGACGACGGGCTTCCAGAGATCGCCGACCTCTTCGAGCCGGGCCAGGGCGTTGTCCATGCGGAAGTCTTCCATCTTCACGCCGGCCTCCACTTCGTCCCAGGTCACGGGCATCGACACTCCCGTGAACGGAGTGGGGCGCACCGAATAGATCGAGGCCAGCGTGTGGCCCCACACGTTCTGGTTGTAGTCGACCAGGACGCGGCCGTGCGGGCGTTTGGCCTTGCGATACTCGGCCGTGATGAGGGCGGGATGGCGCTTCTCAAGCTCCAGGGCGATGGTCTTCGCGAACGCCCACACTTCCTTCTGCACCGGCCCGCGGACGATGGGAACGTAGACGTGGATGCCCCTCGAGCCGGTGGTCTTCGCGTAGGTGGGCATCGTCAGCTCCGCGAGGATGTCGCGGACGCGGAGGGCCACCGCGCGCACCTTCGCGAAGTCGGAGCCGGGGCCGGGATCGAGATCGAAGTGCAGGAAGTCGGGCCGGTCGATGTCGTCGCGGCGTGCGTACCACGGGTTGAGATCGATGCAGCCGAGGTTGATCAGCCAGAGCAGCGACGGCAGATCTTGCACGATCGGATACGGCACCAGGCCTTCGTTGTGCGGAATCTCGCAGATCTCGATCCAATCCGGCCGCGGCGAAGGCGCACGCTTCATGTAGAAATAGTCCGCCTCCGCACCGTCCGGATAGCGCTTCATCACCATGGCCCGGTCCTGCACATGAGGCAAAAGCCACGGAGAAACGTCGGCGTAGTACTGGAGCAGATCGCGCTTGGTGATGCCGAGCTTCTTCCAGAACGGCTTGCTCAGATTCGTCAAGCGCACTTCCCGCGCGCCAAACTTCAGCACGACGTCCTTCGGCTCGGTAGGGATCAGGATTTTGCGTTTAGACATTCGTTCGGTTGTCGGTTAGCGCTTGTCGGTTAACGGTATCCATTGTCAGTTGCCGGCAACACTTCCACAGTGCGTCATGGCAGCTCCCGCCAATCGCCAACCGACAACCGGTCATAAGGGCATCCTCCCGGTGGCGCCGGGTGGGCGCTTGCGATTGGCGTCCAGGGTCACGTATTCGAGCTCCGTCCCTTCGCGCGCGGCGCGCAGCATCAGGCCTCCGCGCGCCATGTCGCCGAGTCCTGCGAAGGCGGACGGGAAGCGCAGTTTGTCTCCCAGGATCGGACGCAGCACATCGACGTACTTGCCGGTGGCCACGCTACCGAGCAGGATCACCTGCGCCTCTGCCTCGGATTGCAGCGCCGCCGCCAGTTCCTGCGCATGCGCCTTCAGCGGACGGACGTAGTTTCGCGTGGCGATGTCGATGTCGATCTTGCTCATCTTCGTCATCCGCTCCGCGGTGATGCGCCAGTCGGGCGGCACCAGTCCGTAGCCCGGGGTGATGACGTAGATCCCCGTTCCACCCACCTCGGGCGGCGGAGCCGCGAAACGCCGCGCGTACGCGATCTTGCCCCGGAAATACAGCGCACTCATGAACGCAAACGCGTCGCCGATCGCCACTCCCTCGGGAGTCTGGTATTGGCGCGCCAGCTCGAACTGCGCCCGCGGCGAGGTCAACTGCTTCGCCCGCACTCCCCCGAGTGAGGCCGGGGACAGGAGGAAAAGAATCGGCGGCATCAGGAGCTCGACTTCCGAGCCGCCTCCTCGACGGCACGACGGCGGCGCTCCTTCATCGGCGCCAACTGCGCGAGCACGGCCCGGCGCACGTCGTCTGCCGACGGATCCTCCGGGCGATACTCGATCGCCAACCGGATCTCCTCCGCCACGCGACGGCCATGCGTCTCTTCCGCGATGCGCAGCGCGATGTCGATCCCCGCGCTCACGCCACCGCCCGTGATGCGGTTCGCACTCACCACCACGCGTTCCGCCTTCGGCCACGCTCCAAAGGATTGCAGAAACTCCATCGACGCCCAGTGCGTCGCGGCCTCATAACCGGCGAGCAGTCCGGCCGCGCCGAGGAGCAACGCACCCGTACACGCCGAAGTCACCCAGCGCGCGTGATCTCCCTGCCGCTTCAGAAACGCAATCAGCTCCTCGTCGAGCATCGCCTCGTTGACGCCGGTGCCGCCGGGAACGAAGAGCACATCCGAGAAACCCAGCTCCGAGAAAGTGGCCGTGGGCACGATGGCCAACCCACCCTCGCTCTCCACCGGATCCGGTGTCGCGGCCACGAGCTGCACGACCGCATCCGGCAACCGATGAAACACCTCATACGGCCCGGTCAGATCGAGCTGCGTGAGATTCGGAAACAAGACACACGCGAACTGCATGGCAGTCATCTTATCCCGCCCGCATCACGCGCCGCCGCCTTCCCTCTCCCTCCGCGCCTCCGCGCCTCCGCGTGAGACCGCGTCTACTTCCCCCTCACCGCCCGCGCAGAACTGACGACGCGCTTGGGTGCCGCATACACGCGAGGCCTCAACACCTTCGCCAGATACTCCGCCGTCGGGCTGCCCTTCGACTTCGCGATCTGCTCCGGAGTGCCGATGGCGATCACGCGACCGCCGCCATCCCCACCCTCGGGGCCGAGGTCGATGACATGGTCCGCCGTCTTGATCACGTCGAGGTTGTGCTCGATCACCACCACCGTGTTGCCACGATCGACGAGGCCGTGCATCAGGTGCAGCAGCTTGGCCACGTCATCGAAATGCAAGCCGGTGGTCGGCTCGTCGAGGATATAGAGCGTCTTGCCGGTGGCGCGCTTGGCGAGCTCCTTGGCCAGCTTCACGCGTTGCGCTTCCCCGCCGGAGAGAGTCGTGCTGGACTGTCCCAATGTGATGTAGCCGAGGCCGACTTCTTCCAGCGTGCGGAGGATGTTCGCGATCCGCGGGATGTTGCGGAACGCCTCATGCGCCTGCTCGACCGTCATCGCGAGGATCTCCGAGATGGAAGAGCCCTTGTACTTCACCTCGAGCGTCTCACGGTTGTAGCGCTTGCCGCCGCACACGTCGCACTTCACGTAGATGTCCGGCATGAAGTGCATCTCGATCTTGATCTGACCGTCGCCCTTGCACGCCTCGCAACGCCCACCGCGCACGTTGAACGAGAAGCGTCCCGGCCCGTAGCCGCGCATGCGCGCCTCGGGCGTGCCGGCCATGAGGTTGCGGATCTCCCCGAACAGTTGCGTGTACGTGGCCGGGTTCGAGCGCGGAGTCCGGCCGATCGGGGACTGGTCGATGTCGATGACCTTGTCGATCAGCTCGAGGTTGTCGATGCGATCGTGCTCGCCCGGCGTGTCGATGGCGTCGTAGAAGTGCCGCGACAGCTCCTTGTAGAGAATGTCGTTCACCAGCGTCGACTTGCCCGAGCCGCTGACGCCCGTGACGGCGATGAACACGCCCAGCGGGATCTCCACGTCCAGGTTCTTGAGATTGTTCTGCCGCGCGCCGCGGATCACCAGCTTGTTCCCATTGACCGGACGCCGCACCGCCGGAACTGCGATGGACGCTTCGCCGCGCAGGTACTTCGCGGTGAGCGAGCTCGGGAAGGTCTTGATCTGCTCGAGCGTCCCCTCGGCCACGATGTGTCCGCCATGAACACCGGCGCGCGGCCCGAGGTCGATGATGTGGTCCGCGTGCTCGATGGTCTCCTCGTCGTGCTCGACGACGATGACCGTGTTGCCGATGTCGCGCAGCTCCAGCAGTGACTCGATCAGCTTGCGATTGTCGCGCTGGTGCAGGCCGATGGAGGGCTCGTCCAGGACGTACAGCACGCCCATCAACTTCGAGCCGATCTGAGTCGCCAGACGGATGCGCTGCGCCTCGCCGCCGGAGAGTGAGGCCGCGTTGCGGTCGAGCGTCAGGTAGCCGACGCCCACCGAGTTGAGAAACCCGAGTCGGTCCCGGACCTCCTTGAGGATCTTGCCGGCGATCGTTTCCTCGCGCGCGCTGAGCTGGACGTCGCGGAAGAACTCTCCCGCGTCGCGGAGCTGGAACGCGACGATCTTGTCGATCGGCCGGCCGGCCACGGTGACGCTCAGCGCGTCGGGCTTGAGGCGGCGGCCTCCGCAGTCGGGACATTTCTTCGGCGTCATCCAGCGCTCGATCTCCTCGCGGATGTCGTCGCTGTCCGACTCGTGATAGCGGCGCTTGAGCATCGGGATGATGCCCTCGTAATTGCCGCTGTACTCGTACGAGCTGTCCTCGCTCCCGAACTCGAAGCGCAGCTTCTCCTCCGAGCCGTACAGCACCGCGTTCCGCGCCTTCTCGGGCAGCTTGCCCCAGGGCGTGGACAGCTTGAACTTGTAGTGCCGCGCGACAGTGTGGATCTGCTTGAGGCGCCAGTGCTCGGAGCCTTCCTTCCAGAGCGCGATCGCGCCGTCATCGATCGACTTCGAGTCGTCCGGGATCACCTTGCGCTCGTCGATCTCCAGCAGCACGCCCAGGCCCGAGCACTTCGGGCAGGCGCCGTAGGGGGAGTTGAACGAGAAGAGGCGGGGAGTAATCTCGCCGATGGAGATGCCGCAGTCGGGACAGGAGTAGTTCTGCGACATCAACTCGACGTTGCCTTCACCCGCGGACGCCTTCGCGTCCGCGGAACGTTTGTCCGCCTGATAGAGGATCTTGACCAGACCCTTGGTCACCCGCGTGGCGGTCTCGAGCGAGTCGGCCAGCCGCTGAGCGATCCCTTCCTTGACCACGATGCGGTCGATGCGGATGTCGATGGTGTGCTTCTTCTGCTTGTCGAGCGTGGGCGGGTCGGAGAGCTCGATCTCCTCGCCGTTGACGATGGCGTGCGTGAAGCCTTCCTTCACCATCTGCAACATCTGCTTGCGGTATTCGCCCTTCTTGCCGCGGACGTACGGCGCGAGGATCGTGAACTTCGTTCCCTGCGGCAGACTCAGCAGGCGATCGACCATCTGCTGGATGGTCTGCGGACGGATCTCGTTGCCGCACTGCGTGCAGTGCGGGACGCCGACCGAGGCGTAGAGGAGGCGCAGGTAGTCGTAGATCTCGGTGACCGTGCCCACCGTCGAGCGCGGGTTGCGCGAGGTCGTGCGCTGCTCGATGGAGATCGCCGGCGACAGTCCCTCGATCGAGTCGACGTCCGGTTTCTCCATCTGCTCGAGGAACTGCCGCGCGTAGGCGGACAGGGACTCGACGTAACGCCGCTGCCCTTCCGCGAAGATCGTGTCGAACGCGAGCGAGGACTTCCCCGAGCCGGACACACCCGTGATCACCACGAACTTGTTCCGGGGGACCACGACGTCGATGTTTTTGAGATTGTGCTCGCGTGCACCGCGAATGACGATGGAGTCCATGAAGGACCAATCTAACTCCGCCAGGCCCGGAGGTGTTCCCGCGCTACGTCCGGTAGAGCTTTTACCGAGAGAACGGGAGTTTTCTGTCCAGACCGCTACACCCGTTAGAACTGGGCGCGGCGTGGACAATTGGGTTGCGAGTGCGAGTAGCGACTGGCCGACGATGAGTGAGTTGTCATCCCGAGCGTCGGGCGAGGGACCTGGGTGGGCGGGGCGCCAATCACATGCCTCGTGCGCCACCCGCCCAGGTCCTCGCTCGACGCGACCAAGAAACACCCAATGTTTGCAGGGTCAGAATGCACACTGATCGGAGGCTGCATCGCCCCCCTCATCCGGCCGTTGGCCACCTTCTCCCCCCAAGAAGCCGGGGGGAGAAGACTCTCGATTGAACACTCTCGCGATGAACCAGTTCAACTAATGATGAACCCAGCTCGCGATGCACACACACCGAGAGCCTTCTCCCCTCCGCAGAGGGGAGAAGGTGCCGAAGGCGGATGAGGGGTCGCTCTCGTGACAGGTACGCAACCTTCTGTTTCTTGCTCTCAGGCGCGCCGCGCGAAGAATTTCGGGGTTAGTAGTCCACCGTTCACAGTCCACCGTCCACAGACGCAGTCGAATAGACTCTCGCCGCTTGGCGCTCGCTCTCTACCTCGTCGTGGCCGGAGCCCTGTCCGTGCTCTGGGGTCGCTATCTCCAACGCGTGAGCGTCGGGGCGGCGCTGGTGCTCGTCGCGTTGCCGCTGGTGTTCACGGGCAGGGCCATGTTCACCGGGCGCGTGTATGCGCCGATCGACCTGTCCTTCACCGCGGGACCGCTCCGCGACCATGCGCGTGACTTCGGCGTGGAGCAGCCTCACAACATCGCCCTGTCCGACCTGCACTGCCAGATCATTCCGTGGCAGCAGGCAGTGCGGTACGCGTTGTCGCAGGGTGAGTGGCCGCTGTGGAACCCGTTCATCCTGAACGGCGACATCCTGGCCGCGGCGGCGCAGCCTGCGGTCTACGACCCGGTCCTATGGCTCGGGTTGCTTTTGTCCCTCCCCGATGCGCTGACCTTCGGCGCGACGATGACGTTCTTCCTGGCGGCCTTCTTCACCTTCGCTTTCGCCCGCGCCAGCGGTCTCCGCGAAGTGGCGGCGCTCGTGGCCGCGGCCGGCTTCACCTTCTGCGGGATGATGGCCTTCTTCGTCGGGTGGCCGCTGGCCCGGGCGTGGGCGTACCTGCCGCTCGTACTCTTCGCCGTGCATCGGCTCGTTCGTTCGGAACAACGGGAAGCAAGGCTTCACGCGGGGATCCTGCTCACCGTCGCATTCCTGCTGGTCATCTTCGCGGGACATCCCGAGTCGGTGCTGCACATCGTGGCCGTGGGTGCGGTGTACGGCCTCTCGCTCCGGCCCGGTCTGCGCGCCATCGGCGTCGCGGGGATCGCGGGAGTGGCGGCGCTGCTGCTGGCCGCGATCTATCTGCTTCCGTTCGCCGAGGCTGCTCCGGAGACACTCGAATACAAGATTCGCCGCGAGCTCTATGCGCCGACCAGCTATGACGTGATCGCTTCGCCGGCAACGCGACGCGAGCGCATCGCCAACACCTTCATCCCCTTCCACCACGGCTCCAGTTCCCGGCCCGGCTGGGACCCGCTCTCGGCTCGCGTGGGGGTCGTCGTGCTCGCACTCGCTGTCGTGGCCGTGTTGCTGGCCGCTGGTTCTTGGTTGCTTGGAGCGAAGCGCGGGAAGGTCGCGAGCGCACCCCCGCAAGCAACCAGCCACGAGCAACCAGCGACCACATTCTGGTTGCTGCTGGCGGTGACGTGCCTGCTGGCGACGTTCGGCATGAAGCCGGTGGCTCACGCGCTGCACGCGTTGCCGCTCTTCGACATCGCCATCAACGAGCGCCTGGCGTTCGCGGCGGCGTTCGCGATGTCGATCCTCGCGGCGATGGCGGTCGATCGCATCCCGAATCGCGGCTTCGCCATCGCCGTCCTCGCGCTGGTGCTCCTGGAGCGGACGAACGAGGATGGGCGGTTGTATCCCGCGCTGCCCAAGAGCACGTTCTACCCCGAGGTGGCGCTGATCGCGGCCATCCCCCGCGACGCGCGCATGGCCGGGGTGGGTGCGGCGCTCATTCCCAACAACGCCGCGCTGTACGGGCGTGAAGACGCACGCGGCTACAACGCCATGACCTACCGCCGGCTGTACGAGACGTATCCGCTGTGGTCGGAGTATCAGCGCGCCTGGTTCAATCGCATCGACGATCTGTCGCGTCCGTTCCTGTCCTTTCTCAATGTTCGTTATGCGCTCGCGCCGGAAGGCGTCAATGTTCCTGCCGGATGGCGCCTGCTCGCGACGGGTCGACAGACGCGACTCTTCGAGAATCCCGGAGCGCTTCCACGGGCGTTCGTGCCGCGGAACATCCGGTACGTCCGAGAGAACCCCGTCGAAGAGATGAAAGCCGCCACGGACTTCGCGGACATCGCCTGGATCGAGGCGCCTCATTACGAGCCGCACCAGACCCCGAACGGACGCGGAACGGTGGCGCTCCGGCGCGACGGCCTCGCGTACGACCTCGACGTGACCATGGAGAGCAACGGCTGGGTGGTGCTCTCCGAGACCGCGTGGCCCGGGTGGCGCGCGTACATCGACGGAGCCCGCGTCGAGACGCGCTTCGCCAACCACGCCTTCCTCGGCGTTCACGTTCCCGCCGGGCACCATCGCGTGCGCCTGGTCTATCTGCCGGATTCGTTCGCGCGCGGGCGCAACATCAGCGGCCTGGCTCTGCTGCTCGTCGTGGCGGGACTGTGCTATAGGACGTGGGCTTGCTCGCGATCCTCCTCTACGTCGCGGTCACCGTCGGCCTGATCGCGCTCTGGCGCCGGTATGTGCAGCCGCTCAGTCGCGGCGCCGCGATCGCATTGCTCCTTCTGCCCCTCTGCTTCACCGGACGCGCCCTCCTCACGGGCAAGGTCTACGCGCCGGTCGATCTCGCAATGCTCGCGGAGCCGCTCAACAACTACGCCGCGGACTACGGCATGGAGAAGGCCCATCACGCGGGACTGTCCGACCTCTACATGCAGATCATTCCGTGGCAGAGCGCCGTGCGCCAGGCGCTGGCGGCCGGCGAGTGGCCTGTGTGGAATCCGTATCTCCTGTGCGGCAGCATCCTCGCGGCGAACATGCAGGCCGCGCCGTACGACGCGATCCAGCTCCTCGGTCTCGTGCTCCCGCACTCCCAGGCTCTGACCTTCGGCGCGGCGATGACGTTCTTCCTGGCGGCCCTGTTCACGTTCGGGTTCGTCCGCGCGCTGGGATGCAGCGAGCCGGCCGCCCTCGTCGCCGCCGCGGGCTACACCTTCTCCGCCATCCTCGCGCTCTTCGTCGGCTGGCCGCTGGGGCGTGTCTGGACGTACCTGCCACTGGTCCTGCTGGCCGTGCGCTTCCTGGTCCGTGACGCCTCGGAGCGCAAACCCCTGCGCGGCGCGATCCTGCTCACGACCGCGCTCGTGCTGACCATCTTCGCCGGCCATCCCGAGTCGGTGCTGCACATCGTGTTCGCGGGCTCGATCTACGGCGTGTACGAGCTGGTGATGAGATGGCGCGAGCACGGCCGGGCGCCATGGCGCACGATCGGAATCGCGACGCTCTGCGGCGTGATCGCACTCGGCCTCACAGCCATCTCACTCTTGCCGTTCCTCTCGGTCACGCCGCATACCATCGAGTACGAAGTGCGTCGCGATCAGTACGCGACGGCCAGCTTCGACATCCCCGCGCATGTGGTGCTCGCCCGCGCGGCCTCGTCTCTGTTCCCCTTCGCGGGCGGACGTCCCGAAGGAGGCCGGCCCGCGCACCAATGGGACGCGTCTCCGATGCGCGTGGGCAGCGTGATTCTCGCCCTGGCGCTGACCGCGTTATTGCTGGCGCGCAAGCGTCGCGACACGTGGTTCTTCTTCGGACTCTTCGTGGTGATGGCCTGCGCCGGCCTGAACGCCTTCCCGATCGGCGATCTGCTGCACGCGCTCCCGCTCTTCGACATCGCCCTCAACGAACGACTCGGCTTCGTGGCCGTGTTCGCGTTGTGCGTCCTGGCCGCGTTCGCGCTCGACGCGTGGCCGCAACGCGACGATGTACACCATCGCGCCTGGAGTGCGGCGGGCATCACGCTGACCGTCGGCGTGCTGCTCGCCATCGGCGCGACTCTCCTCCGCGAAGGCGAGATTCTGGCGGGCACCGATCCCGCGTTGATCATCGTCTCCACCCTCGCCGAGCTTCTGCCTCTGGCCATCCTGGCCGCACTCCTCGTGCTGCGCATCCGGCCTGCGCATGCGCTCCCAGCCGTTCTGGCCCTCGTGCTCGTGCAACGCGTGATCGAGGACGGCGGCATGTATCCAGCGCTCCCGGAGAAGATGTTCTATCCGCGCATCCCCATCCTCCGCCACATGCAGGAAGATCCCGGCGGACCGTTTCGCATCGTGGGCCTGCACTACGCGCTGATTCCCGATACGGCCGCGCTCTACGGACTCGAGGACGTCCGCGGTTACGAGGCCATGACCTTCCGCCGGCTCCACGAGACCTATCCCTTCTGGTCGCGACCGCAGCCCGTGTCGTTCAACGTCGTCGAGGACAAGGACCGCTCGTTCCTCTCCTTCCTCAACGTCAAGTACGCGATCGGCTCACTGGACCAGCAACCGAACGAGACCTGGAAGCTCGTCCTCGAGGACCGTCAGAGCCGCCTGTTCGAGAACACCCGCGTCGTGCCGCGGGCGTTCCTCCCGCGGCGGATTCGCTACGCGCCGAACGACGATGCCGTCCTGCGCGGCATGGCCATGACCACCGACCTCGCGGAAACGGCGTGGATCACCGTGCCGCACTACACTCCGCACGAGATCGCGAACGGCCCGGGCACGCTGCACGTCCGGCGAAACGGACTCGCGTACGAGATCGACGCCACGCTGGAAGCGCCCTCATGGATCGTGCTCTCCGATTCGAAATGGCCCGGCTGGCGCGCCTACATCGACGGCCAGCGCGTCGAGACCCACTACGCCAACCACGCCTTCCTCGGCGTCTTCGTCCCCACCAAAGGCAAGCACCAACTGCGCATCGTCTTTCAGCCGGAAGCCTTCACCCGCGGAAGGAACATCACGCTGTTCACGATCGCACTGCTGGGGCTGGGACTTCTGGGACGAATGGGACTTATGAGACGAATGGGACACGATTAGCTCCCATTCGTCCCATTCGTCCCATTCGTCCCAGAAGTCCCAGAAGTCCCATCCACCGCCCCGAGCAGCCACTCCCCGTAAGCCTCCGACACTTCGACCGGCATCACCACGAACTCCGGCACGGCATAGGGGTGCCTTGCGAACAGCTCCTCGCGCAGCGCGGCGACGCGCTCCTCGCTGGTCTTGATGATCAGCAGTTGTTCCGCGTCGTCTTCGATGCGGCCTTCCCAGCGATACACCGAGCGCACTCGATCGACGATGTTCACGCAGGCGGCCACGCGAGCCTCGACCAGCGCGTGTGCCAACGCTCGTGCGTCCCCATCCGCACCGATCGTGGTGAGGACGAGGACCGCGCTCACTCGCCGCGCACCACGTCCGTCACGCGGGCGGCCATCTCCCGGGCGCAGGCGCGGGCCACGCTGCGCACTTGGACGCGCTCCAGAAACGGCAGCGCGATGACGGCGAAGAGTCCGTGATCCCCGAGGCCGATGGACGTCGGGACCACGGCCGTGCTGCGCTTGGAGAGCGACTCCGTGGCGATCAGCTCCAGCGTGACGCCGTCGTACATGCGCACATCCGCGGCCACGCGCGAGACCAGCACACCGAGAGTCACGTCCGCATGACGGCCGCCGATGTCCACGCCGCCGTAGTCGTCCGTCTCCGCGTCGCCCACGATCTCGACGAAAAAGTCGGCCGAGCGATCGTCCGAACGCCCGATCTGCTCGATCGTCGACTCGGCCGTGTATGCGTCGAAGCCGCGCGAGCGCAGCTCGTCGCGCAGCGCATTGCGCACCGCGTTCTGAACGTGTGCGTCGCGATCATGCCGGGAGGTTCCCTCGGCACGCACGACTCCGATGCGCGGCTTGAACGGCGTGGTGTCGAACGCCAGCAGCGGCAGCGCCCCTGCGATACAAACGGCCAGAACGATGCGTTTCATGCGGAAATCCTAACGCAATCGGGCCATTCCGAGCTGTTATCCTTGCGTCCTTGCTCAAGCGCATCGCCCTTTTCCTGCTCCTCGGCGTCGTGGCCTGGCTCGCCTACGAGTGGATCACCTTCCCGAACGTGGCCAAGCTCGCCGAGGAGCGGCCCGACACGACCGCCTTCATGGAACGCCGCAAGAGCGACCTGCGCAAGCAGGGGAAGAAGGACACCCTCGAGTGGCGCTGGGTCCCCTACGGCAGGATCTCCCCGAACCTGCGGCGCGCGGTCCTCGTCGCCGAGGATGACGCGTTCTACGAGCACGAAGGCGTGGACGTGAAGGCCATGCGCGACGCCTTCGAGCGCAACTGGAAGCGCGGCAAAGTCACGCACGGCGGCTCCACCATCACCCAGCAACTGGCCAAAAACCTCTACCTCTCGCCCTCGCGCAATCCCATCCGCAAGGTGCGCGAGTACTTCATCGCCCGCTCGCTGGAGAAACACCTCAGCAAGAAACGCATCCTGGAGATCTACCTGAACGTCGTGGAGCTCGGCGAGCGCGTCTACGGAGCGGAAGCCGGCGCGCGTCACCACTTCCGCAAGTCCGCCGCGTCGCTGACCCCGAGCGAGGCCGCGCTGCTCGCGGGCTCCCTGCCCAATCCACGCGTCATGAATCCCAGCCGCCCGAACAAACGGCTGCGCGACCGGCAGCGAATGATCCTCTCCCGCATGCGCCGCTGGGGTCACCTCATCGAGACGCAGGTTTTGACGGAGAAGAAGCCGGAGGCGGAGACCACCGCGACCTCCACCACCGACACGACCGTCACCGAAACCGCACCCACCACGGACACGACCGCGACGACGGAGTCCGCTGCTCCCACCTCGGACACGACCGGCACGACGGACACCGCAGAAGAGCCACCCACCGACACCGCGCCCACCGAGACAACGACCTCCGGTCGTTGACGAGCGACGGAGACGCATACGCCCTCACGCCGCGCACCGCTAACGCGGTGCGCTCAGAAGGCGACGATCAGTCCCGGAAATCCAAGGGCTTTCCCAGCCTGTCATCCTGAGCGGGTGGCGGGTGGGTGCGAAGGATCTCCTGCGGCAAGCGCCCCCGCGCAGGTTAGAGAAGCCCGCGGTTCTCGTACCCGCACGCTCATCGTTCCTCGCACGAGATCCTTCGCCGTCTACGCGGCTCAGGATGACAGGATTGGAAGGCCGCTCGAGAATGTCCAACCCCAGGGCGCCGTAGGCGGCGAAGCACAACCCCGCACCTCGCAACCAGCAACTTTCTCAAAGACTTGCCCCGGCTGGTCCGCGTTTTGCCCTCCGCTTCCTCCGTGAAGCAAAGAAGTGGCAGTCACGAGGTTCCCCAATGGCGCGGCGGCGAAGACTGGCGTGTCATCTGTTCCTGTCAAGCTCACTCCCGTGGGCGGCGCCTTTGGAGCGATGCGTGGCGCATCGCTGCTCGCGGTGCGGCCGTCCTGGTGAGCATCCCGCTTGCCCTGGCCGTCGTCGACGTCTCCTCCGCGACATCGAGTGTCAGCGGCCCTCTCGCGCAGAAGACCTCCGCTGAGCGCCCGTCGTCTCTACGCATCTTCACTTCGGAGGCGATGAAAGAGCAGTTCCTCACGTTCCCTCAGCCATTGGCGCTGGAGGTGTTCAAGGAGAGCTACTTCCGGATGCACGTCCCGTTCGGCGACATCATTTATCGAGAGGCGCGCCGGAACGATCTGTCGCCCGAGCTGGTCGCAGCCATCGTGCACACCGAGTCGGATTTCCGCCCGCGTCTGATCTCCAACAAAAGCGCGCAGGGATTGATGCAGATCATCCCCAGCACGGCGCGCATCCTCGGCGTCGACGACCCGTTCGATCCCGAGAAGAACATCGCCGCGGGGACGAGGTACTACCGCTACCTGCTCGACCGCTTCGACGACGAGACCGTGGCCCTGGCCGCCTACAACGCCGGCGAAGGAAACGTGTCCCGCTTCGGAGGCGTCCCTCCCTTCGACGAGACCCGCTCCTACATCTCCAAAGTCAAACGCCGCACGCTGCGCTACCGCGAGAACTTCCGCACTTCGTACATTGCCTCCACCCGCACGCGCCCGGCCCTGCATTAGCCGGCCGGTTGTCGCTCGACGCCGCCCCCCCCCAATCCTGTCATCCTGATGAGAGTGTGTGCAGAAATCCGCGGCTCTTCCAGCCTGTCATCCTGAGCGGGCGGCGGGTGGGTGCGAAGGATCTCGTGCGGGGAACGACGAACGTGGGAGCACGAGACTGCAGTCTTCCTCTGTCTGTGCGGGCATCGTTTACCGCAGGGGATCCTTCGCACCCACCCGCCACCGCTTCCAAGAAACTTCCAGTGTTTGCAGGGTCAGAATGCAAACTCATCGGAGGCTGCATCGCCCCCTCATCCGGCCGATGGCCACCTCTCGATGACACACCCTCGCGATGAACTACTCCAGCTCGCGATGCGCACACACCGAGAGCCTTCTCCCCTCCGCAGAGGGGAGAAGGTGCCGAAGGCGGATGAGGGGTCGCTCTCGTGGCAGGTAC
>Ga0307505_10001835_pt1 | contig 16022 bp, 17 predicted proteins | sample 23_S_MG_FD_202183 | JGI IMG/M metagenome (GOLD analysis project Ga0307505, IMG submission 202183) | Soil microbial communities from Populus trichocarpa stands in riparian zone in the Pacific Northwest, United States - 23_S | ecosystem: Environmental > Terrestrial > Soil > Riparian zone > Trees...
GCTGCGCGTCTACGTGACGGCGCAGAAGAGCCCGGTGAAGAGCCTCGAATTCGTCACGCTGCGCGTGTAGGACGCGGTCTGCGACCGCTTCCGCGACGACGTGGGGCGCCGCCCGAACGTCGAGCGCGCCGATCCGGACGTGCGCGTGCACGTGTTCCTCGATGAAAAGCGCGGCGCGCTGTACCTCGACACTTCGGGCGAGGCCCTCTTCAAGCGCGGCTGGCGCATGCAGACGGTGGAAGCGCCGCTGCGCGAGAACCTCGCGGCGGGGCTGGTGATGCTCTCCGGGTGGAAGTTCGAGGAACCTTTGCTCGACCCCATGTGCGGCGGAGCGACGATCCTGGTGGAGGCGGCGGCGATGGCGCGCGGCCGAGCGCCGGGGATGAAGCGCGCGTTCGGCTTCGAGAAGCTCGACACCTTCAATGCTTCGCTGTGGAAGCAGTTGCGCGAGGAGGCTTCCAGTCCGGCGCAGAAGGCGCCGAGGCTGCAGCTCTTCGGCAGCGATTCCGACGCCACGGCGCTGACGGCGGCGCGGCGCAACCTCGGCGCCGCGGGCGTCGAGCGCTGGGTGACGCTGGAAGCAAGCGACGTGCTCTCGCGCAAGGCACCGGCTTCCTCCGGGGTGATGATCGCCAACCCGCCCTACGGCGAGCGCATCGGGGAGAGCGAGAAGCTGGCGCGCTTCTACCCGAAGCTCGGCGATGCGCTGAAGAGGAACTTCGCCGGGTGGAACTGCTACTTCTTCACCGCCGACCGCAGGATGGAAAAGCTCATCCGGCTTTCGACGTCGCGGCGCACGGTGCTCTACAACGGGCCGATCGAGTGCCGGCTGTACGAGTTCAAGGTGGTGGCGGGGAGCAACCGGCCCTAGCTAGGCCGCATCCGCATCTGCCGGGCGAAGACCCCGAGCGGAATGAGCACGATCAGCCAGAACAGGACCGCGGCCGATGCTTCGCTCATCTACGTGAGGGCGGGCATGCGACAACCGAACCTAACGCCGCCTTGGATCCTTCAGCCTGGGATCCAGTTTCTCGATGTCGGCCTTCACCTGGGCCTGGCTGCGCTCGTAGACGATCTCCCGCCCCATCGCGCTGCCGGCGTAGGCAAAGCCGTTCCGCGTCGGGGTGAGGGAGCAGCGCATGTTGTGCACGCCTTCGCCGAGGACCACGGTGATCACCTCGGGGCGCTTGCTGAACACCACCACCTCGAGGGTCTGGCCGGTGGAGGTGACGCGCACGGTGATTCTCTCGTCGTTCATGTCCGCCCACTCTACAGCTTCGCGCGGAACTGGAGGTAATCGAGCGCGCTGCGCTCGGGCTGCTCGAGCATCGGCAGGTGCCCGACGCCCTGCATCATCACTACTTCGGAGCGGGTGAGGAGCATCTGCAGGATTCCCGCGGTGCCCGGATGCAGGACGCGGTCCTGCGCGCCCCACACCACCAGCGCCGGGGTATCCAGCCCGCGGATGCGCTTCTCCACCGAATCCTCGGCGAGCTGCTTGAAGATGCGCTGCTCGAGGTCGTGGTTCTTGATCCGTTCCTGCGCCACCACGTCGAGGAAGCGCCGCGGGACGGGCAGCGGCACGGCGGTGACCACCGCCAGGAGTTGCGCGAATTCCTCCTCGTTCTTCACGATCATCGGGTTGTGGCCGGTGCCGGCGATGCGCTTGCGCACCTCGCTCGGCGGGGCGCTCCACACGCCGGCGGCATTCAGTACCCACAGGCTTTGCACTTCCTTCGGGTAGAGCGCGGCGTAGGTGAGCGCGATCTGCCCGCCCATCGAGTTGCCGCCCAGGTGGAGCCTGGTGACGCCGAGCTTGCGCGCGAGCGCTCGCAGCCGCTCGGCCTGCGCCTGTGGCGAGTAGTCGGCCTTGGGCGGGTGCGAGGACTCGCCGAAGCCGATGTGATCGGGAATCAGGACGCGGTAATGCGGCGTGAGGTACTTCGCGACGCGGGCGAAGTTGTCCTTGTTGGCGCCGAAGCCGTGCAGCAGCAGCAGCGGCTCGCCCTTGCCGCCTTCCAGGTACGCGTACTTCAGCCCGCCGGGAATCTCGGCTTCCCGCCGCTCCAGCCCGGCGAGGCGCCGCTCGACTTCGAGCGCGGCGCGCACCGCGCGCTCGGGCGCCTGGAAGTAGAAGTAGCCGCCGGCGGCGAGCGCCACGAGCCCGAGTCCGGCCACTACGCCGAGGGCGGCGAGCCAGAGCTTGAAGGGGCGCATCAGCCGAAGTATCCGACCCCTCGGGCCATCAGCGCGGCGCACAGCAGGATCAGCACCACGCCGGCGAGCTCCCCGTGCATCACCGCGCGCAGCTTGCGGCGCTGCGCGTCGCCGAGCACCGGCAACTGCCCCTGCCTGAGGAGCTTGCCCCAGGAGGCGAATACCACCGTGGGATAGATCGACAGCAGGCCCACCGCGAGGAACAGGATCAGCTTGGCGATGAACGGCGCGCTGTGGAGGTAGTAGGCCGCGCCCTTCTCGAAATAGAACACCCGCAGCAGCCCCACCACCAGCACCACGCCGGAGGAAATGCCGAACAGCATGTCGGTGACGCGCAGGCGCCGCGCGGTACGCGCATCCAGTTCGCCCTTGACGAGGACGAACTCCAGCACCAGCGTGGCGACGAGCGCGAAGGCGGCGAGGTGGTGCAGGAACGCGAACAGCGAACTCATGCCCTACTTTACCGCGCCCCGGCCCTCTCCAGCAGGTCCGCCATCGCCGCGTGGCCGCGCCGGCGCGCGAGCGCGAGCGGCGTGCGGCCCTCGCGGTCCGGCAGGTTGACGCTGGCCCCCGCCTCGACGAGGGCGCGCAACGTATCGGTATGTCGGGCGCCCCCGTCACCCAGCACGATGGACTCGATGAGCGCGGTCCAGCCCAGGTTGTTGACGTGGTCGAGCGGCGCCCCGGCCTGGATCAGGACGCGCACCGCTTCCGCGTGGCCGAGGTGCGCCGCGGCGATGAGCGCGGTGCCGTCGTAGCGGCTGGTGACGTTCCTCGCGCTGGCGCCGAGCTTGAGCGCCTCGCGCAGCGTCGGCAGGTCGTTGGCCACCGCCGCGATGGTGACGATGTCGTAGCGGTCCTTTTCCAGCGCATTGGGGTCGGCGCCCGCGGCCACCAGCGCGCGCATCGCCCGGTGCCGCCCGCCGTAGGCCGCGACGTGCAGCGGCGTGCGGCCGTGGGCGTCGCGCGCGTCGGGCTTTTCGCGCTTCGCGCCGGCGGCCACCAGCCCGGCGTCGCCGCGCACGGCGGCGGCGTGCAGGCCGCCGTAGCCGGCGAGCTCGGCGGGGGTGGGCGGGACCTGGGCGAACGCGGCGCCGCAGGCCCAGCCGGCGAAGGCGAGTAGGACGCGGATCGGCTAGACGATGTCCAGGTGCTCGATGCCCTTGGACAGGTCCTTGTCCTTGGACTCCTTGCCGTGCAGCTTGATGTTGAGGCGCACTTCGTTGGTCGAGTCGGCGAAGCGCAGCGCGTCCTCGTAGCTGATGCGGCCCTGCTCGTGGAGGTCGAACAGCGCCTGGTCGAAGGTCTGCATGCCGAGTTCGCGCGACTTCTTCATGATCTCCTTGATGCCGTGCACCTCGCCCTTGAAGATCAGGTCCGAGATCAGCGGCGAGTTGAGCAGCACCTCGATGGCGGCGGCGCGGCCGCGGCCTTCGCGCACCGGGATCAGGCGCTGCGAGATCACCGCCTTGAGGTTGAGCGACAGGTCCATCAGCAGCTGCTGGCGGCGCTCTTCCGGGAAGAAGTTGATGATGCGGTCCATCGCCTGGTTGGAGTTGTTGGCGTGCAGCGTGCCCAGGCACAGGTGGCCGGTCTCGGCGAAGGCGATGGCGTGCTCCATCACCTCGCGCTCGCGGATCTCGCCGATCAGGATCACGTCCGGCGCCTGGCGCAGGGTGTTCTTCAGCGCCGCCTCCCAGGAATCGGTGTCCACCCCCACCTCGCGCTGCGTGATGATGCAGTTCTTGTGCGGGTGCACGTACTCCACCGGGTCCTCGATGGTGATGATGTGGCCGTGCGAGTTCTCGTTGCGGTAGCCGATCATCGCCGCCAGCGACGTGGACTTGCCCGAGCCGGTGCCGCCGACGAACAGCACCAGGCCGCGCTTGGTCATCGACACGTCCTTCAGCACCATCGGCAGCTTCAGGTCCTCGAAATTCGGAATCTGCGTGGTGATCACGCGCAGCACCATGCCGACGTTGCCCTGCTGCACGAAGCAGTTGACGCGGAAGCGCCCGATGCCCGCCGGATTGATGGCGAAGTTGACCTCCTTCTTCGACTCGAATTCGGCCGCCTGCTTGTCGTTCATGATCGAGCGCGTCAGCATCGCGGTGTGCTGCGGCGCCAGGCCCTGCTGCGACACCGGGGTCATCTTGCTGTCGATCTTCATCGCCGGCGGGTAGCCGGCGGTGATGAACAGGTCCGAGCCCTTCTTCGCCACCAGGGCGCGCAGCAGGTCGTACATGAACTTGGTTGCTTGTTCGCGTTCCATGATTCCTCCTGGGGCGGCGCGGGGCGCCTTAGCCCGCGAAGTTGTCCTTGTTGGCGGCCTTGCCGCGCGCCTCGCCCATCGACACCACGTTGCGCCGCACGAGGTCCTGCAGGGTCTGGTCCAGCGTCTGCATGCCGATCTGCGCCCCGGTCTGGATCGCGGAATACATCTGGGCGATCTTGTTTTCCCGGATCAGGTTGCGGATCGCGGGGGTACCGATCATGATCTCGTGCGCGGCGACGCGCCCGGCGCCGTCCTTGGTCTTCAGCAGCGTCTGCGAGATCACGGCGCGCAGGGATTCCGACAGCATCGCCCGCACCATCTCCTTTTCCGCCGCCGGGAACACGTCGACGATGCGGTCCACGGTCTTCGCCGCGGAGGAGGTGTGCAGCGTGCCGAACACCAGGTGGCCCGTTTCCGCGCCCGACAGCGCGAGGCGGATGGTCTCCAGGTCGCGCATCTCGCCCACCAGGATCGAATCCGGGTCCTCGCGCAGCGCGCTGCGCAGCGCGTTGGAGAACGACAGCGTGTGCGGTCCGACTTCGCGCTGGTTGATCAGGCACTTCTTCGACTCGTGCACGAACTCGATCGGGTCCTCGATGGTGAGGATGTGGCCTTCGTCGTTCTCGTTGATGTGGTTGACCATCGCCGCGAGGGTGGTGGACTTGCCCGAGCCCGTCGGCCCGGTCACCAGCACGATGCCGCGCGGGTACTCCGAGATCTCGGTGAAGATCTTCGGGCACTTGAGTTCCTCCAGCGACAGCACCTTGGTCGGGATCGTGCGCAGCACCGCCGCGGCGCCGCGGTTCTGCACGAAGGCGTTGACGCGGAAGCGCGCGAGGTTCGGCACCGCGAAGGAAAAGTCGCACTCCAGGTTCTCTTCGTAGAACTTGCGCTGCCCGTCGTTCATGATGTCGTAGATCATGCCGTGCACGTCCTTGTGCTCCAGGGCCGGCACGTTGATGCGCTTGACGTCGCCGTGCACGCGCACCATCGGCGGCAGGCCCGAGGACAGGTGCAGGTCGGAGGCCTTGTTCTTGACGACAAACGCAAGCAATTCAGTGAGATCCATTACAATCCCCCGCAATTCGGATGGGCAAAGTATGGGGTCAATCCCTGACAACTTGCAAGCTGTGAAAGCGCGCATCGCCGAGGCCGCGCGCGCCGCCGGCCGCGCGCCCGGCGCGGTGGCCCTGCTTGCGGTGTCGAAGACCCATCCGGCGGCGCTCGTCGAGGAGGCTTGCCGCGCCGGGCAGCGCGCTTTCGGGGAGAACTACGTGCAGGAGGCGGTGGAGAAGATGGAAGCCCTCGCCGCCCTGCCGCTGGAATGGCACCTGGTGGGCCCGCTCCAGAGCAACAAGACGCGCCTGGTGGCGGAGCGCTTTCACTGGGTGCACACCGTGGAGCGCGGGAAAATCGCCCGGCGGCTGTCGGAGCAGCGCCCGGCGGGCCTGGCGCCGCTCAACGTGCTCCTCCAGGTGAACGCCTCGGGCGAGGCCTCCAAGAGCGGCATCGCGCCGGCGGCGGCGGCGGCGCTGGCGGCGGCGGTCGCGGCGCTGCCGAACCTGCGCCTGCGCGGCCTGATGGCGATCCCGGAGCCGGGCGCGCCCCGGGCGCGCTTCCAGGAGATCGGCGCGCTGTTCGGCCGGCTGCGGGGCGAGTTCGGGCTGGACACGCTCTCGCTCGGCATGAGCGACGACATGGAGGCGGCGATCGCCGCGGGCTCGACCATGGTGCGCGTGGGCACGGCGATCTTCGGCGCGCGGCCGAAGGTGAGGGACGCGGCGTGAAGCTCGCCTTCCTCGGCGGCGGCAACATGGCGAGCGCGCTGATCGGCGGGCTGATCGCGCGCGGCACCAAGCCCGCCGCCATCGCGGTGGTGGAGGCCCTGCCCGCCGCGCGGCGGCGCCTGGCTGCGAAATTCAAGGTACGCGCGAGCGCCGCGCCGGACGCGCGCACTTTCGCCGCCGACACGCTGGTCCTCGCGGTGAAGCCCCAGGACATGCGCGCGGCCGTGGCGCCCCTCGCCGGCAGGCTCGCCGGCAAGCTGGTGATCAGCGTCGCCGCGGGCATCCGCCTGAAGGACCTCTCGCGCTGGCTGGGCGGGCACGCCAGGCTCGTCCGCTGCATGCCCAATACCCCGGCGCTGATCGGCGCCGGCATCGCGGGCCTGTACGCGCCGGCCGGGGCGAGCGCGGCGGACAAGCGCCGCGCCGAGCGCATCCTCGGCGCGGTCGGCAAGGTGGTGTGGGTCAAGGACGAGGCGCTGCTCGACCCGGTGACCGCGGTGTCGGCGAGCGGCCCGGCCTACGTGTTCTGGTTCATCGAGCAGCTCGCCGCGTCGGGCGTGGCCCTGGGCCTCGAACCCGGTACGGCGGGCAGGCTTGCCCTGGAAACGGTGCTCGGTTCGGCGAAGCTCGCCGCGGCCGCCAAGGAGCCGCCCGCGGTGCTGCGCGAGCGCGTCACCTCGCGGGGCGGCACCACGGCGGCCGCGCTCAAGGTGTTCGAGGAGGAGAGGCTGGCGGAGCGCTTCCGGCGCGCCGTCGAGGCGGCGAGCCGCCGCGGCGCCGAAATGGGCAAGCTCCTGGGCAAGGACTGATGCTGGTCCAGATCGGCACCTTCCTGATCGACAACGTCGTGGCGTTCTTCGTCCTGCTGCTGCTCGCGCGCTTTCACTTCCAGTGGTTGCGCGTGGGCTTTCGCAATCCGCTCGGCGAGTTCATCCTGGCCACCACCAGCTGGATCGCGCTGCCGGCGCGGCGCGTGATTCCCGGCCTCGCGGGGCTCGACCTGGCCACGCTGCTTGCCGCCTGGCTGCTGCGCGGCCTCGGCCTGTGGGCCCTCACCGCGCTCGTCGGCGCGGAACCGAGCGGCCTCGCGCTCGCCGCCGTGGCGCTGGTCGACCTCGCGCGCTACAGCGTCTACCTCCTGATCTTCGCGGTGTTCGTGCTGGCGATCCTGTCCTGGGTCAACCCGCAGGCGCCGGTGGCGCCGGTGTTCAACGCGATCACCCGGCCCTTCCTGCGGCCGATCCAGCGGGTCCTGCCGCCGGTGGGAAGAGTAGATCTTTCGCCGCTCGTCCTGCTGATGGTCCTGTGGGTGCTGCTGTTCCTCGTCGACAGCCTGGCGCGGGAAGCCGGCCGGCTGTGATCCTCGACCTGCACGTGCAGCCCGGCGCCTCGCGCACCGAGTTCGCGGGCAGGCACGGCGAGCGCATCAAGGTGCGCCTCGCGGCGCGCGCAGTGGACGGCAAGGCCAACGCGGCGCTGATCGAGTTCCTGGCGGAGCACTACGGGGTGCCCAGGCGCAACGTGCGCATCGAGGCGGGGCTCAAGTCGCGCCGGAAGCGCGTCGCGATCGAGGGGGCGAAGCCCTGACGAAGCGGATTTCCTCGGGGTAGGGGTAGACGTCCTCGTGCACGCCGGCGCGCACCCGCGTCTGCTTGCCGGTCCAGAAGTCCGGGTCCATCAGGTCCGCGTGCCGCTCCAGGAATACCTCGCGCGCGGCGGGGTCGGTGACGAGGAAGCGGGCGAACTGCTCGGGGAACACGTCGTTCGGCCCGACCGACCAGTAGGGCTCGGCGGCCATTTCATCCTCCGGCGTGCGCGGCGGCGGGATGCGCCGGAAATTGCACTCCGCCAGGTAGGCGATCTCGTCGTAGTCGTAGAACACCACGCGGTTGTGCCGCGTGACGCCGAAGTTCTTCAGCAGCATGTCGCCGGGGAAGATGCCGGCCCCGGCGATCTCCTTGATGGCGGTGCCGTACTCGTGCAGCGCCTGGCGGATGCGCGTCGCGTCGCGGTCGCCCCTGGCTTCCTCCAGGTACAGGTTCAACGGCTGCATGCGCCGCTCGATGTACATGTGCTTGATCACCACCCTGTCGCCCTCGAACTCGATGTTCGAGGCGGCTTCGGCGCGCAGTTCCGCCAGCACCTCGGGCGAGAAGCGCTCCAGCGGCAGCGCCACCAGCGAGTACTCCAGCGTGTCGGCCATGCGCCCGGCGCGGTCGTGCCGCTTCACCAGCCGGTACTTGTCCTTCACCGTCTGCCGGTCCATCTCCTTGGGTGGCGCGAAGCGGTCGCGGATCACCTTGAACACGTAGGGAAACGACGGCAGGGTAAAGACGAGCATCACCATGCCCTTGATGCCGGGGGCGACGGTGAAATTGTCGGTGGAATGCTTCAGGTGGTAGAAGAGATCCCGGTAGAACAGCGTCTTGCCCTGCTTGGCGAGGCCCACCGAGTTGTACAACTCGGCGCGCGGCTTCTGCGGCATCAGCGTGCGCAGGAACGACACGGTGGCCGCCGGCACCTCCATGTCGACGAAAAAGTAGGCGCGCGCAAACGAAAAAAGCACGATCAGCTGCGCCGGATCGAGCAGCAGCGCGTCCAGGTACAGCTGGCGGCGCTCGTTCTGCAGGACCGGCACGGCGAAGGCCAGCTCCTGGTGACCGTTGACGATCTTGCCGACCACGTAGGCGGCCTTGTTGCGGAAGAAGAGCGAATTGACGACCTGGATCTGCAGGTTCGGCCGCGCGCGCGCCGGGCGCGGGAAATGGGCGCGCAGCGCGCGCAGCAGGCTCTTCAGGTCGCGCGGCAGGTCCTCGAACGGGTTGGCCAGCCCGTAGTCGCGCAGGATGCGGGCGAAGGTGGCGCGCAATCCGGCTCCCGGGCGCGGGTAGTAGCTGCGGTAGGCCGGCTCCTCGCCCTCCAGGTGCTCGGTGGCCACCGCCGGCCGCCAGAAGATGAACTCGTTGCGGTAGTAGCGCCGGTGCAGCACCGCGCAGGCCACCGAGTTGTAGAAGGTCTCGGCGCACTCGGGCTGCCGGTGCTCGTGCAGCAGCGGGATGTAGGCCAGCTTGATCGCCGGCCACAGCGCTTCGTCGGTCTCCGCCTCCGGAAAGCGCGCCAGCACCGCTTCGACGGTGGCCTGCACGCGCCGGTCGTACAGCTCGATGCGCTCGCGCGCGAGCGCCTGCAGGTCGTCCCAGCGCGCGGCCTCGAAGTGGCGCCTGGCTTCGCGCGCCGCCTCGCGGAACAGGCGGTAGTGCCGGTCGAAGCCGGCGAGGATCTCCCGCGCGACCTCGCCGGCGCGCCCTACAGGGCGGCGACCCGGGCTGTTTTCTGCGCGTCGAAGAATTGCTCGTCCTCGGTGGAGCCGTGCAGCGCGGTGGTGGAGGCCTTGCCGGCGGTGACCACCTGCGTGACCTGGTCGAAGTAGCCGGTGCCGACCTCGCGCTGGTGCTTCACTGCGGTGAAGCCTTTTTCGGCGGCGGCAAACTCCTTTTCCTGCAATTCCACGAAGGCGCTCATGTTGCTGCGCGCGTAACCGTAGGCGAGCTCGAACATGGAATAGTTGAGCGCGTGGAAGCCGGCCAGCGTGATGAACTGGAACTTGTAGCCCATGGCGCCGAGCTCGCGCTGGAACTTCGCGATCGAGGCGTCGTCGAGGTTCCGCTTCCAGTTGAACGACGGCGAGCAGTTGTAGGCGAGCATCTTGCCGGGATACTGCTTGCGGATGCCTTCGGCGAATTTCCTCGCGAACGCGAGGTCCGGGGTGCCGGTCTCGCACCACACCATGTCGGCGTATTCGGCGTAGGCGAGGCCGCGCGACAGCGCCTGGTCGAAGCCCTTCTTCGTGCGGTAGAAGCCTTCCGAGGTCCGCTCGCCGGTGAGGAAGGGCTTGTCGTTCTCGTCCACGTCGGTGGTGACGAGGTCCGCGGCCTCCGCGTCGGTGCGCGCGAGCAGCACGGTGGGTACGCCCATCACGTCGGCGGCGAGGCGCGCGGCGATGAGCTTTTGCACCGCTTCCTGGGTGGGCACCAGCACCTTGCCGCCCATGTGGCCGCATTTCTTCACCGAGGCGAGCTGGTCCTCGAAGTGCACGCCGGCGGCGCCGGCGTCGATCATCGCCTTCATCAGCTCGAAGGCGTTCAGCACGCCGCCGAAGCCGGATTCGGCGTCGGCCACGATGGGCGCGAACCAGTCAGTATCGCCCTTGCCTTCCATCGTTTGAATCTGGTCCTGCCGCGCGAGCGCGTTGTTGATGCGCTTGACCACCGTCGGCACCGACGTGGTCGCGTACAACGACTGGTCCGGGTACATGGAAAGCGAATCGTTGGCATCGGCCGCCACCTGCCAGCCCGAGAGGTAGATCGCGGGCACGCCGGCCTTCACCTGCTGCATCGCCTGGTTGCCGGTGAGCGCGCCGAGCGAATTCACGAACGGCAGCTCGCTGCACTTCTTCCACAGTTTCTCGGCGCCGAGCTTGGCCAGTGTGTGCTCGATCTTGACGCTGCCCCGCAGCCGCACCACGTCGGCGGCGCTGTAGCCGCGCTTCACGCCCTGCCAGCGCGGGTTGCGCGCCCAATCCTGCTCGAGTGCGGCGATCTCCTGGTCTTGCTTGTGCATGGTTTTCCTGTCGGTGAGAGTGGAAGGTTCCGTTCCCGACGATAGCCATGCGGTTGGCGCGCAGCAACAACGCCATTGCAGGATGTGAAATGATACTTAAACAATGATTTACAACGACTTATCGCATATTGATTTCACCATGCGGAGGACGATCCCAGAATTGTGCTGCGAAGCAGCAACTAGGTCTGCACGAGCTTCCGGTGGCGGTGGATGGCCATCAGGATGCCGATGCCGACGAACAGCGTCATCAGCGCGGTGCCGCCGTAGGAGATGAAAGGCAGCGGCACGCCCACCACCGGCAGGATGCCCGCCACCATGCCCATGTTGACGAAGGCGTAGGTGAAGAAAATCATCGTCACCGCGCCGGCGAGCAGGCGCGAGAACAGCGTCGGCGCGCTCGCGGCGATGGTGAGGCCGCGCGCGATGAGCAGCGCGTAGAGCGCGAGCAGCACCACGTTGCCGATCAGCCCGAACTCCTCGGAGTACACGGCGAAGATGAAGTCGGTGTGGCGCTCGGGGATGAACTCCAGGTGCGTCTGCGAGCCGTTCAGCCAGCCCTTGCCGGCGATGCCGCCCGAGCCCACCGCGATGGTGGACTGGATGATGTGGTAGCCCGCGCCGAGCGGGTCGGTGGACGGATCGAGCAGCGTGCGGATGCGCCGCCGCTGGTAGTCGTGCAGCATGCTCCACAGCGGGAACAGGCAGGCGAGGCCCAGCACCGCCAGGCCGGCAAGCAGCTTCCAGCTGATGCCGGCGAAGAAGATGACGTAGAAACCCGCGGCGGCGACGAGCAGCGCGGTGCCCAGGTCGGGCTGGCGCGCCACCAGCGCCACCGGCACCGCGAGCAGCAGCCCGGCGAGCGCGAAATCGCGCAGGCGGATCGAGCCCTCGCGGCGGTGGAAGTACCAGGCGAGCATCATCGGCGCGGCGATCTTCATCATCTCCGAGGGCTGGAAGCGCACCACGTCGAGGTTCAGCCAGCGGCGCGCGCCATTGACCACCTCGCCGAACAGGGCCACCGCGACGAGCAGCACGATGCCGGCGGCGTAGGCGGGCGGCGCGAGGCGCGCCAGCGTCTGCGGCGGGATCTGCGCCACCGCCCACATCGCCGCCAGCGCCAGCGCCAGGTTGGCGAGCTGGGCCGCCACGCGCGAGGCGTTCCCGTAGCTCGCCGAGTACAGCGCCGCCAGCCCGATGGCGGCAAGCGCCAGCGCCAGCGCGAACAGGGGCGCATCGATGCCTTCAGTGACGCGCGCGCGCAGGCGGCGCAGGGGATAGCCGGCGATCTCCATCAGTCGCTCGCGGCGCCGGTCTCGACGGCGACTTCGGGGGCGGCCTGCTTCGGCGCCTTCGGCAGCTTGCCGAGGAGGAAGTAGTCGAGCACGGTGCGCGCGATGGGCGCCGCCGCGCGCGCGCCGAAGCCGCCGTTCTCCACCAGCACGGCGAGGGCGATCTTCGGGCTCTCCAGCGGCGCGAACGCGATGTACAGCGAATGGTCGCGCAGGTGCTCGGCGACCTTTTCCTCCTCGTATTTCTCGTTCTGCTTCATCGCCACCACCTGCGCGGTGCCGGTCTTGCCGCCGCTGGAGTACTGCGCGCCGGCGAAGGAGCGCGCGCTGGTGCCCTCCCTGGCGACGCCGGCCATGGCGTTCTTCACGAACGCCACGTGCTCGGGGCGCAGGTGCAGCTGGTGCACCAGCTGCGGCTCGACGAAGCGGCGCTCGCCGGTGCGCGCGTTGTCCACGTACGACACCAGGTGCGGCCGGAACATGTCGCCGTTGTTGGCCAGCGTCGCCGTGGCCAGCGCCAGCTGCGCCGGCGTGTAGGCGTTGTAGCCCTGGCCGATGCCGATGGAGATGGTCTCGCCGGCGTACCATTTCTGCTGCTCCGGCCTGCTGTAGCGCGCCTGCTTCCACTCGGGCGAGGGCAGCACGCCGGCCGCCTCGCCCTCCAGGTCGATGCCGGTGCGCGTGCCGAAGCCGAAGCGCTTCATGAACCCGGCGATGGCATCGATGCCCATGTCGTTGGCGAGCATGTAGTAGTACGTGTCGGAGGACAGGACGATCGACTTGTACAGGTCGACCGTGCCGTGGCCGCCGGGCTTGGAGTCGCGGAAGCGCCGGTCGCCGAACACGAAGTAGCCCGGGTCGTGGATGGTGGTGCGCGGCGTGCGCTTGCCCAGCTCGAGCGCGCCGAGCGCCATGAACGGCTTGAAGGTGGACCCCGGCGGATACAGGCCGGCGATGGCGCGGTTGTTGAGCGGCCGCTCGGGCGAGGTGTTGAGCGCCTCCCAGCTCTGCGGGTCGATGCCGTCGACGAAGAGATTCGGGTCGTAGCCCGGCTTGGAGACCAGGGCGAGCACGCCGCCGGTGGCGGGCTCGATCGCCACCAGCGCGCCGCGCCGCTCGCCGAAGGCGCGTTCGGCCACTTCCTGCAGCCGGATGTCCAGCGTCAGGCGGATGTTGTTGCCCGCCAGCGCGGCGGTGCGCGACAGGCTGCGGATGCCGCGCCCGGCGGCGTCGATCTCGACGCGCTCCAGGCCGGTGACGCCATGCAGCTCCTGCTGGTAGCTCGCCTCGATGCCGGTGCGGCCGATGTAGTCCGTGCCGCGGTAGTTGGCCTGGACTTCGATTTCCTCCAGCCGCTCCAGGTCCTGCGTGGTGATGCGCCCGATGTAGCCGATGGCGTGCGAGGCGACCTCGCCGTGCGGATACTGGCGGAACAGGCGCGCCCGGATGTCCACCCCGGTGAAGCGCCAGGCGTTGGCGGCGATGCGCGCCACCTCCTCGTCGGAGAGCCGCGTGCGGATCGGCAGGCTCTCGGCGTTGCGCGTCTCCTGCAGGAGCTTCCTGAAGCGCGCGCGGTCGCGCGGCTGGATGTCGACGTACTCCGCGAGCTCGGCGATGGTGCGCTCCAGGTCGCGCACCTGCGCGGGGAAGATCTCCAGCGTGTAGGCGAGGTAATTGCGCGCCAGCACCTCGCCGTTGCGATCGAGGATCAGGCCGCGGCTGGGGGTCAGCGGCACGACGGCGATGCGGTTCTCCTCGGCCTTGGCGCGGTAGGCGTCGTGCTCCAGCACCTGCAGCCAGACGAAGCGCGCCAGCAGCGCGCTGAAGGCGGCGAGCACCAGGAAGCCGGCGACCCCCAGGCGCAGCTGGAAGGCGCGCAGCTCGATCTGGTGGTTCTTGAGCTCGGCGAAGCTCATAGCGGGCGGTTGGCGTCAGCCGCCACCGTGCGGCGCTGCGGGATCAGGAACAGCCAGCTCACCACCGGCCACAGCAGCGTCGCCGCCAGCGGCCCGAGGAACAGCGACCAGCCCGGAAACTCCGCGCCCGTCGCCAGGCGCACGCCGAGAGCCACCAGCTGGGCGCCCTCGAGCATCAGCAGCACGTGCAGCATCTGGCCCCAGGCGTCGAACCACAGGATGCGGCGCGACAGCGCGATGGCGAAGAAGGCGAGCGCCGAGTAGGCGAGCGCGTGCTGCCCGAGCAGCACGCCGTTGCCGGCGTCCACCAGCAGGCCGAGCCCCCAGGCGCTGGCGAGGCCCACCAGGCGCGGCTGGCGCACGCACCAGAAGGCGAGCGTCAGCGCGACGAAATCCGGCGCCAGCGCGAGATCCGGCCAGGGCAGGAAGTTGAGCAGCAGCGCGCCGGCGAACGAGGCGACGATGGTGCCCGTGCGCACCGGCAGGAGGATGTGCTGCGGGCGCTCAGGACCCATCGGCGTCCTTGCGCCCGGCGCGGCGCGGCTTGGCGCCTTTGCCGGCGGCGGGCTCGGGATACGGCGGCAGGCGCGCTTCGCCCGAGAGTACCAGCGCGTAGCGGCCGCGCTCGATGCCCGCGGTGGGCTGCGCCAGCACGCGCGCGAACGTGTAGGTCGCGTCGCGCTCCACGCGGATCACGATCGCCACCGGCAGCCCCGGCGGGTAGGTGCCGTCCAGGCCGGAGGTGACCAGCTGATCGCCGCTCTCGATGTCGGCATTGGCCGCCATGTAGCGCAACTCCAGCAGCCCGGAGGCGCCGCCGCCGAAGGCGATGGCGCGCAGGCCGTTCCTCAGCACCTGCACCGGGATCGCCTGGTCCTTGTCGGAGAGCAGCGTTACTTCGGAGACGAAGGCGTGCGCGCGCGTCAGCTGGCCGATCACCCCGGTCTCGTCCACCACCGGGCTCCCCGGGCGCGCGCCGTGCTGCGTGCCGCGGTCCAGGATCACCTTGCGCGAATAGGGATCGCGCCCCGCGTACAGGATCTCGGCGGGCATCGCCTTCCTCTCGGCGCGCTCGGCGGCGCCGATCAGGCGGCGCAGGTGCGCGGCCTCGGCGGCGGCCGACTCGAAGCGCAGCGCGCCCTGCGCCGAGGCGAGCAGGCGCGCGCGCAGCGCCGCGTTCTCTTCGCGCAGCTGCGCCTGGCTGACGAAGTAGCCGGCGACGCCCTCGACCAGCGCCACCGGCAGGCGCGCCGCCTGCTGGATCGGGTACACGGCGAGCGCCAGCACGCCGCGGATGCTCTCGGCGTAGCGAAAGCGCGCATCCAGCACCAGCAGGGTCAGCGACAGCGAGGCGAAGAACGCGAGCCGGACGAGGGGAGCGGGACCGCGGAGGAAGAACGGCGGGGGAGTGTGCTCCATCTCGGTCAGGGGGAAAGCGCGCCGGCGGCGCCCCCCTCAATCAGTCATTGGTGAAGATCGGCCCGAAGTGCTCCATCTGCTCGAGCGCCTTCCCGGAGCCGCGCACCACGCAGGTGAGCGGGTCGTCGGCGACGATCACCGGCAGGCCGGTCTCTTCCATGAACAGGCGGTCCAGGTCCCTGAGCAGCGCGCCGCCGCCGGTGAGCACCATGCCCTTCTCGGCGATGTCGGCGCCCAGCTCGGGCGGCGTCTGCTCGAGCGCGGACTTCACCGCGCCGACGATCTGGTTGAGCGGCTCGGTGAGCGCCTCGAGGATTTCGTTCGAGCTGATGGTGAAGCTGCGCGGGATGCCCTCGGCGAGGTTGCGGCCCTTGACTTCCATTTCGCGCACTTCGCTGCCCGGGAAGGCCGAGCCGATGTTCTTCTTGATGGTCTCGGCGGTGGTCTCGCCGATCAGCATGCCGTAGTTGCGGCGGATGTAGTTGATGATCGCCTCGTC
>Ga0307505_10001836_pt1 | contig 16020 bp, 14 predicted proteins | sample 23_S_MG_FD_202183 | JGI IMG/M metagenome (GOLD analysis project Ga0307505, IMG submission 202183) | Soil microbial communities from Populus trichocarpa stands in riparian zone in the Pacific Northwest, United States - 23_S | ecosystem: Environmental > Terrestrial > Soil > Riparian zone > Trees...
CTCGTAGCCCGCGGATTCGAGCTGGGCGGTGGTGTCGGGTCCGATTCCTCCCTCGACCTGGAGCGCCTCGCCCTCCAGATGAACGCGCGGCGCCTCGATCGCCTCCCGGACGGTGAGGCCGTGGTCGAGTACGTTGACGACGAACTGCAGGATGGCGGCGCGCAGGCGGATCGACCCGGCGCTCCCGACCACCAGGCGCGGCCGTCCCTCCTCGAGCACGATCGAGGGCGCCATCATGCTCGTGAGCCGGTTGCCTGGCGACCCTTCCCGGCCGCTCGGGTTCAGGTCCTCCTCCCCCAGCATGTTGTTCATGTGGATCCCGGTTCCCGGCACGATCACGCCGGATCCGCAACCGGTCGAAGCCGAAAGGGACGCCGCATTCCCGTGCGCGTCGACCACGCTGATGTGCGTCGTCGACGGGAGCCCGGCCGGCTCGGGCGCGAACTGCCGCACCCGCTTCCGCGCGCGCTGGGCGGCGGCGGCAAGGTTCTCCGCAGTAAGCAGGCGCCTCGGCAGGCCGCCGCGGCTGAGACCGCTGAGGAAGCCTGATCCCCGCGCGAGCTGGGCCTCCCGCATGACCTCAGCGAGCGCCGCGATCGCCTGTGGGCTTCCCCGCTCGCCCGCTTCGCCGAGCCGGTCGAGAACGCTCAGCGCGTAGGCAATCAGGAGGCCTCCTGCCGAGGGCGGCGGATTGGAGACGAATTCCCACCGGCGGTACGGCACCCGCACGGGCCGCCGGCGGATCACGCGATAGCTCTCGAGGTCGGTCCGCGTCAGAGAGCCGCCGCGTTCCTGCACCGCCGCGCTGATCGCCCTGCCGACGTCGCCGCGGTAGAAGCCGTCCGGTCCCTCGGCGGCCAGGCGGTCGAGCGTGTCCGCGAGAGCCGGCATGCGCAGCCGCTCGCCGGGCTGGAGTGGCCTCTTGCCTCCGTAGATCCGCTTGCCCTCCGGCTCCGCGCGAAGGATCGGGTCGAGGATCCGCTGGAGAAATCCCTGCTGCGTGTTGACGTCGAGGCCCTCGCGGGCCAGCCGCGCCGCCGGCGCGATCAGCTCAGCCCAGGGCATGCGTGCGTAGGCCGCATGCGCCGCGCCGAGCCCCGCCACCGCGCCGGGCACGGCACACGAGGCCGCGCCGATGAGAAAGACCTGCTGCATGCCAGGCTCGAACTCGACGTCGACCGCCTCCATCCGTGCCCGTCCGCCCCGTGGAAGCTCACGACCTGGGATGGCGACGAAGAAGTCGAGGAGCCGGTCGGTGTGGTCCGACGCGCGGTGGACGAGCATGAAGCCGCCCGCCCCCGGCCCGGTCAGCGGGCTCTCGGCAACCCACGAGACAAACGCGGCCGCGATGCAGGCATCGACCGCATTGCCCCCCTCGGCGAGGATCTCCGCGCCCGTCTGCGCGGTGAGCGAATGCCCGGCCGCGACTGCGCCTTTCATGCGCGAAGGGTACCCCTAACCTTGGGCCGGCTTACAGGTCGCGCAGGAAGCTCGGCGGCTCGAGCATGTCCTCGGGCTCGGTGAGCTGCGCCGGCCCGCGCGGGGTCGGCGAGCTGAGGCCCGGGCGTCCTCCCAGCCCAGTGGCGATCACCGTGACCCAGATCTGGCCGGAGAGACGCTCGTCGATGGTGGCGCCGAAGATGATGTTCGTCTCCTCCGTCGCAGCCTCGCGCACGACCTCCGCGGCCTCGTTGACCTCGAGCAGCGTGAGGTCGTCCCCGCCGGCGATCGAAAGGAGGATGCCTCTCGCACCGACGATCTCGGTGTCGATGAGGGGCGAGCGCAGCGCCCGCTCGGCCGCTTCGCGCGCGCGGGTTTCCCCCGTCGCGAAGCCGATGCCCATGATCGCGGAGCCTGCGTCGCTCATAATCGTGCGCACATCCGCGAAGTCGAGGTTGATGAGACCGGGCATCGTGATGAGGTCGCAGATGCCCTGCACGCCCTGGCGCAGGACGTCGTCGGCGATCCGGAACGCGTCGAGCATCGACGTCGAGCGCTCGAGCACCTCGAGCAGCCGGTCGTTCGGGATGACGATGACGGTGTCGCAGACCTCGCGGAGCTCATGCACGCCCTTCTCGGCCTGCGAGCGGCGTCGACTGCCTTCGAAGCGGAACGGAAGGGTGACGATCCCGACCGAGAGCGCACCGACCTCGCGCGCGATCCGTGCGACGACCGGAGCGGCTCCGGTGCCGGTCCCACCGCCCTCGCCCGCGGTCACGAAGACCATGTCCGAGCCGCGGAGGACGTGCTTGATCTGGTCGTAGGCCTCCTCGGCGGCCTCGCGGCCGAGGTTCGGGTCTGAGCCGGAGCCCAGGCCCTGGGTCAGCTCACGGCCGATATGGAGCTTGATGGGCGCCTCGCACGTCCGGAGCTGCTGGATGTCGGTGTTGACCGCGACGAACTCGACCTGCGAGATGCCGGCCTCGATCATGCGGTTGACCGCGTTCAGGCCGCCGCCGCCGACGCCGACTACACGGATGACCGCGAGGTACGCGGCCGACTCCGGGCGCGGCGCGCGGTGGATGCGGGGTGCCGGCTCGGCCATGCGGGCGGCCGGGGCGGGCTCGTAGCCTCGCTCGACGGGTGCGGGCGAGGTCCGCTGCGGAGCGGGCTCGGGACGTGTGGGCTCGGATGGAGGAGCGACCGGCTCTGCGACCGTTGCCTCGGAAGAGCTCGTCACCGCCTCGCGCTCGGGCTCCCGCTGGACCTTGGCGGGAGGCACAGGGGGTGCCGACTGCTCCGGTGCTGCGTGCTCGACGGTCGGCGCTTCGGCCGACTCCTGGCCGGCACGCTCTCGCTCGGCCTGGCGCTGCGCGGCCTCGGTCGCCTTGAAGAGCTCGGCGAGTGGGCCCTCACGCATGCTCGCGCGGCGTCGCGCCATTGAGCACCTCCTTCGCGAGGTCGCGGTAGGCCTTGGCGGCCGGGCCGGACGGGTCGTACTTGAGCACCGAGCTGCCCTCGACGGGCGCTTCGGCATAGCGGACGGTCTTCTTGATGCGCGTCTCGAAAACGAGGTCTCCGAAGTTCTCCTTCAGCATCTCCACCGCCTCGCGGCCGTGCACGGTACGGGAGTCGTACATCGTCGGGAGGATGCCCTTGATCTCGACGACGGGATTCAGGTTCTCCCGAATCATGCTGAGCGTGTTCTCGAGCTGGACGAGCCCGCGGAGCGAGAGGTATTCGCACTGGACGGGAACGATCACGCCATCCGAGGCCGTGAGCGCGTTGATCGTCAGGAGGCCGAGGGACGGCGGCGTGTCGATCAGGATGTAGTCGTAGCGGCTGCGCACCGGGAGCAGTGCTTTCTGCAGCGCGCGCTCGCGCCCGATCATGCTCGAAAGCGCCATCTCCGCGCCGGCAAGGTCGATGGACGAGACGGCGACATCTACCTCCGCCCGATGGATGACTTCTTCGATCGGCATCGAGTGGACGAGGACGTCGTACATCGACCGCTCGACCTGATCCGGGTCCATGCCCTGAGACATGGTCAGGTTGCCCTGTGGATCGAGATCGACGGCGAGCACCTCGAAGCCGTTTTCCTTGAACGCGACCGCGAGGTTCAGCGTGGTGGTCGTCTTCGCCACGCCGCCCTTTTGATTAGCGAAGGCGATGACCTGGCCCAGCGTTGCTCCTTTAGAAGTGGACGTCCGCTTGCGCGGACGCGAAAGAATCCCGGAAAGCCCCATGAGGGGTCGTGTTTCGTGTCACGGTAGCACAATCCTTCTCGGCCAATTAACCCGCAAATCCGCTGGAAATATGGCTTTGCCGCGCTGAGTCCGGGCGGAAAAGCTCAGCGGCGAAGCGCCAGAAGCGACAGCATCTCGAAGCAGGCGTTCGCAGCGACGAAGGCCGTCACTCCGGACGGGTCGTACGGCGGCGAGACCTCGACGCAGTCGAAGCCGCGGAAGTCCAGTCCTGTGAGCGCACGGACGAAGGCGAGGGCCTCACGGCTCGAAGGACCGCCGGGTTCAGGGGTGCCGGTTCCCGGCGCGAACGCCGGGTCGACGAAGTCGACGTCGAAGGACAGGAAGCACGGGGCGTCGCCGACCCGTGCTCGGACACGATCGGCAAAGGCCGCCGGCCCGAGCTCGGCCAGCTCCTCGTACGGGAGCGCATCGAAGCCGAGCTCCGCCGGGAGCGCCGCGTCCGCCTTGGCCGTCAGCGATCCACGCATGCCGGCCTGCACCGAGCGTGCCGGGTCGAGGAGGCCCTCCTCCGCCGCCCGCCGGACCACGCTGCCGTGGAAGAGCTTCTGGCCGAAGTACTCGTCCCAGACATCGTGGTGGGCGTCCAGCTGCACGAGGGCAAGCGGACCGTGGACGGCAGCGAGCGCGCGCAGCTCGGCGAGGAGCACCGTGTGGTCGCCGCCCAGGCCGAGGGTGACGATGCCGGCAGCTGCGACGTCGCCGAGGGCCGCGGACGACCGCTCGAGGGAATCGGCGGTCGAGCCGGGGACCGTGGGCACGTCCCCGTAGTCGACGAGCGACAGGCGCCCGCAGACGTCGACGTCCAAGATGGGGTTGTAGTTGCGCAGCATGACCGAGGCGCTGCGAATCGCCTCCGGCCCGAAACGCGAACCGCTGCGAAAGACCTGGGCGCCGTCGCTGGGGATTCCGACCACGGCGACGTCGACCTCGTGGAGGTCCTTGACGTGCGGAAGGCGCATGAACGTCCGCGGGCCCGAGAACCGCGGCGTCTCGAAGGCGTCCGGCGGTCCGTAGCGGGGCATCTGCGCGGCGATTATAGGGAGGTTCCGGTGACCACCCCCTCGCTCTCGGCGACAAGACCGGCGCGGCAGTCAGCGAGCGCGGTGCGTGCCCGCTCCACGCTCTCCGGTCGTTCCGCGGCGATCCAGCGCTCGCCCTCCGCGAGCAGGCTTCGCACCTCCGCGAGAAGGTCGGCTGCGGGAGCGCCCTCCCGTCGAAGGGCGTCGATCCGCTCGAGTCGCTCGAGTACCCGTCTGGCCTCGTCCATGCCTCCAAGCTAGAAGACAAGAACGCGCGTGTGTGTCACGAAGTGCGCCGAGGCTTTCGACAATCGCGCCAGTACGCGATCAAGAGGATCGCCATGCCGACGAGCGCGATCGAGAGAAGCGTCCAGTCGTCGCGGTTGATGACCGCGAGCAGGATCCCGAAGATGAACGCGAGGCGAAATCCGATGCAGCGCCGACGGTGGAGCCGGTCGCTGCCGAGCGTCATCCTGCTGCGACGACCCGGGCAGCCGTCGTGACCTGCGGCCGAGGTCTCAGCCCGAGAAGCGACTCGTCGAGCGCGACGACGAGCTCCAACCGGTCGGGGTGGAGGAGTGTCTCGACGAGCGCGCGCCGCACCGCATCCTCCGCGCGAGCTCCGGGCCCGTCGCCGTCGAGGAGCGCACGGAAGGCGGTGAGCAGCTCGGAGCGCTCGCGGGCCGTCTCGCCCAGGAGCACCGCCGTTCTCATTGCAGCCGCCCAGGCTCCCTCGTCGCACCCGAAGAGCGCCTCGAGGGCCTCGCGAAGCTCGTCCGAACGGAGCGGCCCCTCGTGGAACAACGCGAGCTCCCAGCGCTCGAGCGCTTCGAGCAGCTCAGGGTCTTCGGGACCTGCGGCGAGACGGCTCTGAAGCTGAACGGCGAGCTGGGCGCGGAAGGGATCGAGACGCGTCGGCTCCCCCGGCGGCACCTGCGCGGCAAGGGGAGGCACCGGGCGGACGCCGTACGGCCTCCAGTCCAATCGCTCGAACAGCACCGGGCCCGCCGCGACGGCACCCGGGGTCGCGAGTCGCAGGACGCTGACGGCGAGGCCGACCTCGGCCGGGGCGTCGGGCACCTCGCACGCACTCCCGTCGAGGTCGCGCTCGAGCTCGAGGACGAGCGTGCGATCGACTTCGCGCCCGAAGTCTGCGGGAAGGAGGCGCCCCGCCTCGGGCCACGAAGCCGTCAGCTCGCCGGCCGCAACGGGGCGGACGCGCATGCCCCGGCCGAGCTCGATCTCACCCCCGGCCGTCAGCCCGACCAGGGGCGCAATGGCCGCGTAGGCGCGCCGCTCGCCGAAGAGGGAGTGCTCGAGCTCCGAGTACGCGGATTCGAAGGCGACATCGTCCCAGTCGAAGGCGCCGCACGCCTCCGCTGTCCGCATGAGGAGCGGGATGAGGATGGTGCGGCGGAGGGCTTCGTCTTCGCCGACGCGTTCTCCCGCGTGCGCCTGGGCGAAGATCCCGGCGGCCGGCTCGTCCTTGAGGGCGATGAGCGCCTCGGTTGCGTCGTCGCGCCGCCCGAGCCGCTCGGCCCGGGTCTCGACGAAGGAGCCGATCAGCGGTCTGTACTCGTAGAGCGTCGGGCGGTTCGGGCCACCGTGCTCCTCGAGGGAAACGGGGATGTCCGCACCCGACTCGAGCTCGCGGCCGAGCTCAAAGAACGCACCGAGGCAGAACGCCCGGAGCGCGCGAAAGAGATGGGGAGACCGAGGGCCGGGAGGCACGCCACCCTCGTTACGCCCCGCGCGGCTCCGTTCCTTCCTGACACGCGGGACACCAGTACGCCATGCGGGCGTGATCACCCTGCGGCCGGGAGCGAATCAGGGTCCCGCAGCGGCCGCACGGACGCCCTGCGCGCCGGTAGACGTAATGGCCGCGGCGCCGCCGCGGCGACTGCATCAGATTGGCCGCCGCAGCCAGGACCGAGCGGAGCCGCTCGTCGTCCACCTCCCGCAGCGGGACCCAGGGCTTCACGCCCGCGACGAAGAGGGCCTCCGCCTTCCACATGTTCCCGATGCCCGCGACGAGCGTCTGGTCGAGGAGCGCCTCGCCGAGTGCGTGGCTCTGCCCAGCGGCCCGAAAGCGAATGAGCATCGCGTCGAGGTCGGGTGGGGCGGCCATGATGTCCGGCCCAAGCCGATCGGTCCGGCCGCGGCCGAGCTCCAGGACGGGGCCCCGGCGCTGGACCGCCTGCCATTCGGCACCGCGGAGGACGAGCCAGGGCTTGCCCAGGATGGGCCGCCCGGCGGGCTCCACGCGCCAGCGCCCGTGCATGCGGAGATGGCTCCGCACGACGGTGCCGTCCTCGAACGTGAGCAGGAGGTTCTTGCCGACCGCCTCGACGCGCTCGAGGCGGTGGCCGTCGATTCGCTCGGCGATCCGGAGAAGCGCCGCGCGAGGATGAGGCGAGTCGGCCCGCACCACGTCTCCCTCCAGCACGCGGAGGCGCTCCGCGGTGCGATGGATTGCGTCTCCCTCGGGCACGGCGGCTAGCCGCGGAGGACGGCTCGGCGAGGGCCCGGGAGGAATCCCGCCTCGACGAGCAGCGGCATGATCTCGCTCTCACTCACAGGCTCGCCGTCGAAACGCTCGACCGCGAGGCGCTTCTGGCGGCTGGAGTGCACGTGTGCGACAAGCGCGTCCAGGGCGGGGCGAAGCCATTCCGGGTCCGGATCCCGCAGCGGCACGAGCGAGCGGCCGCCCCGCTCGACATAGAGCGCGGGCGAGCCGCCGAGCAGGACGACATAGGCACCGGCGACTCGAGCCGCGCGCGCTCCGGCGCGCTTCGGCCACGGAAGCGCTGCTCCGTAGGGCTGCGCGGGGTCGGCAGCGGCGAGCACCAGCGGCAAGGGCTCGGCGGGATGCTCGCGCAGGCGCTCGACGGCTCCGGGGAGAGCGAACTGCGCTCCACCCAGTCCCTCGACGAAGTAGCCCCGGCGACAAAGGCCCAGCGTTTCGAGGTTCCGCAGCTCGCGGTACACGGGCGCGTAGCCGCCCGGCACGCCCTCGCCGCGGACGCCGTCGCGCGTGACGATGCCCTGGCGCTCGAGAAGCAGCTCGGCAAGCGCTCGCGGGTCAGGGTCGCCCGCGAAGATCGGGGCGGTCCCGGCCCAGCGGCCCTGCGTCGCTGTGATCGCATCGGACCGGCGACGCGAGAAGCGACGTGGCCGGCGCTCTGGCCGCGGAGCCTGGAAGCGGCGTGCGGCACGAAGCGGCTGCCAGGCGTCGTTCGTCACCTCGCCGGACCAGACGAGCTCCCAGAGTGCGGGCAGCGCGGTCTCCGCGTCGAGCCCGGTCTCGCGCAACAGGTCGAACCAGAAAAGCGCGCTGCCCTCGAGCGCGGCGCGGATGCGATCGTAGGCCTCCCCTTCCGGAGGCGGCAGCGTCGCCGGGCGTCCAAGTGCAGGCGCGTCCTCACGGAAGTAGACGGCCACCCGCTCTAGCCCGGCACCGACCCACACGACCTCGCCGGAAGCGGTGAGCTGATCGAGCTCGGCCGGCTGGAAGCCGGGCACGCGGCGCGGGAGGATGCCGGTCTCCCAGAGCGACACGGGAAGCGACACCCCCTGCAGCGGCACGAGCGCCTCCCTCAGCGTTGCCCGCCGATCGATCCCGTGCCACGCGGGCAGGAACCGGCCGAGGGCCTCCTCGTCCACCGGCTCGACCTCCTTGCGCAGCGCGGCGAGGCTCGCGCGGCGAAGGCGGCGGAGAACGTCCGGCTCGCACCATTCCCGTTCGGTTCCACCGGGCCGAAGCTCGCCGCGGACCAGGCGTCCATCGCGCTCGAGACGGCCGAGCTCGGCTTCGGCTCGCTCGAATGCGATCGCGAAGCGGGCGGCTGCCTCTGCAGTCGTGAATGGCCCGCGGCCACGCGCGTAGCGGATGAGGAGCCCGCCGAGCGGGTCGTCTCCGGTTTCGAGGAACGCGCCGGGCAGACCAGACGGCGGCATCGCGCCGACGGCGTCCCGGTAGCGGCCGGCGTCCTCGGCCGCGATGAGCCGGGTCTCTCCTCCGACGCGGATCTGCACCGCCCGGCGCTCGGCCTCGAGCGGCTCGGCGAGCGCGGCTTCGTATTCGCCGGAACGGAGATCGCCTCTGCGGAGCAAGAGGTCGTGCAACTGGTCCGGGCTCTTCGGCGAGCCGCGGAGCTCCTCCTCCACCTGCTCGAGCGCCGCCGGATCGATCAGATCGCGAAGCTCCTCCTGGCCGAGAAGCTCCTTGAGCAGGTCGCGGTCGAGCGAGAGGGCCTGAGCACGACGCTCGGCGAGCGGCGTGTCGTCCTCGTACATGTACGTGGCGACGTAGTCGAAGAGAAGGGACGAGGCGTACGGCGAGGCTGTCGGAGTCTCGACCTCGACGAGGTCGATCCGGCGCTGGCGCAGGGCGGCGAGGAGCTCACGGAGGGCCGGCAGGTCGAAGACGTCCTGGAGGCACTCGCGATAGGTCTCGAGGATGACCGGGAAGTCGGAGTAACGGCGCGCGACCTGCAGGAGCCCTTGCGCCTTGAGCCGCTGCTGCCAGAGCGGTGTCCTCTGCCCCGGCCTTCGCCGCGGGATGAGGAGGGCGCGGGCGGCGTTCTCGCGGAAGCGCGCACCGAAGAGCGCCGTCCCGGCGAGCTCGGTGACGACCAGCTCCTCCAGCTCGGCGGGGTCGATGAGCACGTCGTCGATGGGCGGAGGTGCATCCGCGTCCGGGAGATGGAGAGCGATGCCGTCATCCGACCAGATCGCGTTCACCTCGAGCCCAAGCGACTCGCGCAGGCGGGCCGCCAGCGCGAGCGACCACGGCGCGTGCACCCGCCCGCCGAAAGGCGTGAGGATGCAGAGGCGCCAGTCGCCGATCTCGTCGCGGAAGCGCTCGACGACGACGGTTCGGTCCGACGGGATCGCACGCGTCGCCTCCTCTTGCTCGCGCAGGTAGGTGAGCAGGTTCTGCGCGGCGCGCTCGTCCAGAGAGTGTTGGTCGGTCAGCCTCTCGATTGCCCGCTTGTCGTCGAGGCCGACGAGCTCCCTTGCAGTGCGCCCGATTGCCTGGCCGAGCTCGAACGGGCGGCCGACCCCCTCGCCCTTCCAGAAGGGAACAAGGCCGGGGATGCCCGGGGCCGGAGAGACGAGGACGCGGTCACGGGTGATCTCTTCGATCCGCCACGTCGAGGCGCCGAGCAGGAATGTCTGGCCGGCGCGGGCCTCGTAGACCATCTCCTCGTCGAGCTCCCCGACGCGCCCGCCGCCTTCGACGAGGTAGACGCCGAAGAGCCCGCGGTCCGGGATGGTGCCGGCGTTCGTGACTGCGAGCCTTCGCGCGCCCTCGCGGCCGCGGACGAAGCCGCGCACGCGATCCCAGATGATGCGGGGGCGGAGCTCGGCGAACTCCTCTGACGGGTAGCGGCCCGCCAGCATGTCGAGGACGTTCTCGAGCTGCTTGCGCGAGAGGTCGCGGAACGGGTAGGCGCGGCGCACCAGGTCGTGCAGCTCGTCCACCGAGATCTCCTCGTCGGCGGCGACGGCGACGATCTGCTGGGCCAAGACGTCGAGCGGGTTCCGCGGCACGCGCGTCTCCTCGATGGCGCCTTCGCGCATGCGCTGGGCAACGACAGCCGATTCGAGCAGGTCGGCCCGGAACTTGGGGAAGATGCGCCCCTTCGAAGGTTCGTCGAGGCGATGGCCGGCGCGGCCGACCCGCTGCAGGCCGCGCGCGACCGACTTGGGCGACTCGACCTGGATGACGAGGTCGACGGCGCCCATGTCGATCCCGAGCTCGAGGGACGACGTTGCGACGAGGGCGGGGATCTCGCCACGTTTGAGGAGCTCTTCGACTTCGACGCGCTGCTCACGCGCCAGCGAGCCGTGGTGCGCTCGGGCGATTTCGCGCTCCGCGAGCTCGTTCAGCCGCAGGGCAAGCCGCTCGGCCAACCGGCGGTTGTTGACGAAGACGATCGTCGAGCGGTGGCTCTCGACGAGCTGCAGGAGCTCGGGGTAGATCGACGGCCAGATCGAGTTGCCCTCCCCCGGCTCGCGCATGTCCTCGACTGGGACGACGACCCGCAGGTCGAGCTCCTTCGCCCGCCCGGCGTCGACGAGCTCGATGTCGCGCCCCCCGGAGACGAAGCGGCCGATCTCGTCGAGCGGCCGCTGGGTCGCCGAGAGGCCGATGCGCTGAACCGGCTCGGCGGTGAGGCGCTCCAGCCGCTCGAGGCTGAGCGCGAGGTGGGCGCCGCGCTTGCTGCCAGCGACCGCGTGGACCTCGTCCACGATCACGAAGCGGATGGTCCGGAGCGTCTCGCGCGCCCGGGAGGTGAGGAGGAGAAAGAGCGACTCGGGCGTGGTGATGAGGATGTCCGGCGGGTTGCGGAGCATGGCTGCGCGCTCCTTCGCCGTGGTGTCGCCGGTGCGGACGCCGACGGCGAGGCTCGAGCCGATTCCCGCCAGAGGGCCACGGAGGTTGCGCTCGACGTCGTAGTTCAGCGCCTTGAGCGGGCTGACGTAGAGCACCTGGATGCCCTCGCCGGGCCGCGCGCGGTCGAGTGCCCAGAGGAAGGCCGCGAGCGTCTTCCCCGAGCCCGTCGGCGCCTGGATGAGCGTGTGCTTGCCGGACGCGATCGCGGGCCAGCCGCGCTCCTGGGCAGGAGTCGGCGCGTCGAAGGTCTGCTCGAACCAGCGGCGAACGGTGGGGCTGAACGGCGCGAGCGAGCTCACCGTTCCAGCGTATCGCGCGGGCGGACGCCTACCGGGGCGGGCTTGGGCCATGCGTTGGGTGCTCGTCCCTCCTCCCACCCCGACCCTAAGAGCGAAATCGTCGCGCCGCTGGGAGGCAATGCATCAGAAAGAAGAAGGTTTGCGGAGAAAGCGTCAGGCGCTAGGATCGGCACATGGCGACAAATGCACCGGCCCGGCTCCACTTCACCGGCAACGACGAGGCCGACGCGCTCCTCGCCGAGGAGCCGCTCGCGCTCCTCATCGGCTTCGTCCTCGACCAGCAGGTCCCGGTGCAGAAGGCCTTCTCGGGGCCGCTCGAGCTGAAGCGGCGGATCGGCAATCTCGACCCAAGCGCGATCGCGGGCATGGACCCCGGCGAGCTCGACCGCGCATTCCGGGAGCGGCCGGCGCTCCACCGCTTCCCCGGCACGATGGCGATGCGGACACAGGAGCTCTGTGCCGCCATCGCAACGGACTACGACGGCGACGCCGCCCGTGTCTGGACCGAGGCGAGCGACGGCAAGGACCTTCAGCAGCGCCTTCTCGACCTGCCCGGCATCGGCCCGATGAAGGCACGGTCGCTGATCGCGATCCTGGGCAAGCGGTTCGGGATCAAGCCGCCCGGCTGGGAGGACGTCGCTCCGAGCCATCCCACCCTCGGCGACGTCGACTCCGTCGAAGCTCTCCTGGACTACCAGGCGAAGAAGCGCGCGCACAAGGCGGCCATGCGCGCCGCCGGCGCGACTCAGGCCTAGTAGCTACAGACTCATCTCGAGAGCCGAGCGGGCCTCGAAGGGCTCAGCCGACCTCGGTGAGCGCGGACGAGCGGTTCTCCCGCACCATCTCGCGCGCGATCACGAGTCGCTGGATCTCGTTCGTGCCCTCGTAGATCTGCGTGATCTTGGCGTCGCGCATCATGCGCTCGACCGGGTACTCCTTGATGTAGCCGTAGCCGCCGAGGATCTGTACGGCGTCGACCGTGACCTCCATCGCGACGTCCGAGCAGAGGAGCTTCGCCATCGCCGAGTACTTGGTCAGGTCAGGCGCATCCTCGTCGATCATGACTCCGACCTTGTAGAGGAGGTCGCGCGCCGCCTCGCACTTCGTCTCCATGTCCGCGAGCTTCGCCGCGATCATCTGGTGCTCGACGATCGGCTTGCCCATGGTCTCCCTGGACTGGGCGTAGTCGAGCGCATAGTCGGTCGCGCCCTGGGCGATCCCGAGCGCCTGGGCGGCAATCCCAGGCCGCGAGCGGTCGAGGATCCGCATCGCGATCTTGAAGCCCTCGCCCTCGCTCCCGATGAGATTCGCCGCCGGCACGCGGCAGTCGTTGAAGAAGACCTCGCCGGTGGTCGAGCCTTTGATCCCGAGCTTCGGCTCGATCCGGCCGACCTCGAAACCGGGTGCGTCGGACTCGACCATGAAGCACGAGATGCCGTCGTGACCCGCCGAAGGGTCGGTCTTCGCGAACGCCGTGTAGAGGTGTGCGACCCCTGCGTTCGTGATGAAGCGCTTCGAGCCGTTGAGGACGTACTCGTCGCCGTCGCGCTTCGCCTCCGTGCGCATCGCGGCGGCATCCGAGCCGGAGCCGGGCTCGGTCAGCGCGTAAGCGGCGATCCACTCTCCGCTCGCGATCTTGGGCAGGAAACGGTCCCGTTGCTCCTCTGTGCCCGCAAGCCGCAGCGCGAGGGAGCTCAGCTCCTGCACGGCGAGGATCAGGCCCACCGTCGCATCGGCCTTGGAGATCTCCTCCACGGCGACGAGCAGCATCAGCGCACCCGCGTTCGCCCCTCCGTGGCGCTCGTCGAAGGCGAGCCCGAAGATCTCGTGTTCGCGCAGGAGCTCGACCATGTCCCAGGGGAAGTCGCCGGACTCGTCGATCTCGGCCGCGCGAGGAGCGATTCGCTCACGCGTCAGGGTGCGGACGAGCTCGCGGATCTCACGCTGTTCCTCGGAAAGCGGGTCCCACGGCACAGGTCAATTCTAGGTGCGGTCGGGGTCTTCGAACCGCGCGTGCAGGTGGTTGTCGTGATTCCACAAGACCTGCACGATCCCCGGCGGGCCGGTGAGGCTCGTGTTCGGGCCGACGAAGACGACCGAGGCGCCCACGGCGACGAAGCGGTCGACGAGATCCTGTGCGAGCCGGTGCTCGATCTGGCTCGCAACGAGCGGCGGCCGCTCGCGCCGGTCCCGCCGCGGGTAGTAGACATCGACGTCGAGCCCGTTCTGGTGGGACGCGTGGCGTGGCCCGAAGGGGCCTCCCCGCCGGCGGCTGAGGTCGCCGACCCCGAGTCGCGGCGCAGACGGGTGCGCCTCTGCGTAACCCGCGACGACGCCGATGACCTTGCGGACGAGGAAGTCCGTCCCCCACCTCCTCCCAGGCCGGTCGGGGCGGCGATGGAGCAGCGGATCCCACGTGAAGAAGCGAGCGCCGGCCGCGGGGAGCTGCACGCCGCGCACGAGCCTTCCTGCCGCCGGTGTCCCGACCGCGTGGGAATGGCGCCACTGCATTGCCCGAACCGTTTGTGGAGGGGCCGGCGCGCCCTCGTCCGCCGACGGCGTGAGGAAACCGCAGAGAGCGAACGTCAGGAAGATCAGGCAGATTGTCCGCACGCAGGGGGTACGTGAACCTCGCGGTCGGCGGTCCGCGTACAAGAGACCATGGGAATCGAGATCTTGCTCTCCGCAGTCGCGCTCGCCTCCTCGGGGCCGAGCACGGGCACCGAGGTCGTCGGCCACTCGACGCGGGACCGCCCCATCAAGGTGCACCGCCTCGGCGATCCGGCGAGCCCGCACAAGGTGCTCGTCGTCGGCTGCATCCACGGGAACGAGTGCGCGGGGAGCGCGGTCACGCACAACCTCGTCCGCCGCAAGCCGCCGGGCAGCTTCGACCTCTGGGTGATCCACTGCGTGAACCCGGACGGGCGCAAGCTCGGCGTGCGCCAGAACGGCCGCGGGGTCGACCTGAACCGGAACTTCGGCTCGGAATGGATCCCGATCGGAAGCCGCTGGGACCCCGAGTACTCGGGCCCACGTCCGTGGTCGGAGCCCGAGACGCGCACCGTGCGGAGGCTCGTCAAGGACCTCCGGCCGGAACTGACGATCTGGTACCACCAGCCGCAGACCCTCGTGCGCGCCTGGGGCCAGAGCGTGCCGGCTGCAAAGAAGTTCGCGCGCTTTTCCAACATGAGCTTCGCCAAGATCCGCTGGCCGCATGGCACCGCGCCGAACTGGCAGAACCACCGCTTCGCGGGCACGAGCTCCTTCGTGGTCGAGCTGGCGCCGGGCGCGCTCTCCAAGCACAAGGCGAATCGCCAGGCCTACGCCGTCATACGCCTCGCGCGGACGTTCGCGAACTAGACGCGCTCGGCGAGGATCTCGTCCGAGGTCGACAGGTGGGCGCCCGACCGCTCCATCTCTTCGAGCGCGCGCTCGGAATCCCCAGGCTCGACGTCGACGCCGCGCACCGCATCCTCCACGACGGTGACGTCAAACCCCTCACGCCGCGCGTCGAGCACGGTGCTCTTGACGCAGTAGTCGGTCGCGAGCCCCGCCACGAACAGGCGGTCGACCTCCCTCTTGCGGAGAAGTTGGCCGAGCTGCGTGTCCTGGAACCCGGAGTACCCCTGGCTGTTCGGGTCCTGGCCCTTGTCGATCACGACGTCGATCTTCTCCCGCTCGAGGTCCGGATGGAGCTCGGCTCCGGGGGTTCCCTCGACGCAATGCACGGGCCAGATCGAAGGTGGATCGGCGCCGCGCCATTTCTCCGCGTCGACTTCCACGCCCGCGAACGAGCCGTGGTCGGCGCAATGCCAGTCGCGCGTGGCGATGACGAGGTCGAAGCTGTCCAGGAGCGCGTTGATCGGCTCCGCGATCTCGGCGCCCTTCACCACGGGCAGCGCACCGCCCGGCGTGAAATCGTTCTGGAAGTCGACGATCAGGAAGGCGTCCACGAGGGGAATGGTATGGACCTCCCGGACGCCTACGCGCGTAGGTCTCCGGATGGACTTTTTGCGGGCAGAGCCTCGTATAGTCGGCACGCCATGGCAGGAGCGGGCCGCGAGGAACGTGCCTGGGTGCGCGGCGCCCAGGCCGGATCGGCCTCGGACCTCGAGGCTCTCTTCCGCCACCACTGGCCCGGCGCATACCGCGCCGCCTACCTCGTCGTCCACGATGGAGCCGCCGCCGAGGACATCGCCCAGGAGGCGTTCCTCTCAGCCGTGCGCGCCCTCGACAGCTTCGACCGCCGCCGCCCTTTCGGCCCCTGGCTTCATCGCATCGTCGTGAACCGCGCAATCGACTGGACTAGAGCAAGGGCTCTGCGGCGCGAGGTCGGAGACGAGCAGCTCGCCGTCGCACCTTCGCGGCCGGAGACACCGCCCGACGATCTCAGCAACGAGATCATGGCCGCGCTGGGTTCCCTCTCGCCCGACCACCGGGCAGTGGTCGTGCTGCGCTACGTCCTGGACTACTCGCCCGGCGAGATCGCCGAGCTGCTCGAGCTGCCGCGCGGCACCGTCAACTCGCGCCTCCGGCGCGGCCTGGACACCATGCAGGAGCGCGTAATGAGGGAGCAGTCGTGAGCGAGCGCG
>Ga0307505_10001837_pt1 | contig 16014 bp, 12 predicted proteins | sample 23_S_MG_FD_202183 | JGI IMG/M metagenome (GOLD analysis project Ga0307505, IMG submission 202183) | Soil microbial communities from Populus trichocarpa stands in riparian zone in the Pacific Northwest, United States - 23_S | ecosystem: Environmental > Terrestrial > Soil > Riparian zone > Trees...
ACCGTCGCGGCCATCGTCGGCGACGCGGTCGGCTACTGGATAGGCCGCATGAGCGGCCCGCGGCTGTTCAAGAAGGAAGAATCATTCTTCTTCAAACCCAGGTACCTCCGCCAGGCGGCCGGTTTCTACGAGCGCCATGGCGGCAAGGCGATCATCATTGCGCGATTCATGCCCATCGCGCGCACGTTCGTGCCCACCGTGGCGGGCGCGGCCGGAATGAACTACGGGCGCTTCACGATGTTCAACGTCGTGGGCGGCGTGCTCTGGATCTGGAGCATGCTGTTCACCGGATACTTCCTCGGCCGCTACATTCCCGGGATCGACGGGCACATCGAGAAGGTGATCATCGTGATCGTCCTCCTCTCGATTTCTCCGGGCCTCTGGCACTGGTTCAAGTCGCGCCGGAGCAAGCCCGCGCCGCCCGTCTCGAACCCCTAACATCGAGGGTCCGGCATGTCCTTCACGCTGCCTCCGCTGCCCTACGCGGCCAACGCGCTCGAGCCGCACATCGACGCGCGCACCATGGAAATCCACCATGGGAAACACCACCAGGCGTACGTCACCAACCTGAACGCCGCCATCGACAAGGCGCCGGCGCTCAAGGACAAGTCCATCGAGGAGCTCCTGTCGGGGCTCGACGGTGTGCCCGAGGCCGTGCGGACCGCGGTGCGCAACAATGGTGGCGGCCACTGGAACCACTCGCTGTTCTGGGAGCTCATGGGCCCCAACGCGGGTGGCGCGCCGAAGGGTAAGCTCGGCGATGCGATCGCGAGCGCGTTCGGCGACTTCGAGAAGTTCAAGGAGCAGTTCGGAGCCGCGGCCGCGGGCCGCTTCGGCTCGGGCTGGGTGTGGCTCCTGAACGATGGCGGCAAGCTCTCGATCACGAGCTCACCCAACCAGGACAACCCCCTGATGGATGGGAAGTCCGCGAAGTCGGTCCTGCTTGGCCTGGACGTGTGGGAGCACGCGTACTACCTGAACTACCAGAATCGCCGGCCGGACTACGTGAAGGCGTGGTGGAACGTGGTGAACTGGGCCGCGGTCGAGAAACGCATGTAATACCGATCGCTGTGGCGTAGGAAGACTCGAGGCCCGGACGTCAGGCCCAGTTGTCAGAAACCCTCTCTGACGTCTGGGCCTGATGACCGGGCCTCGAGTGATTTTCGGTACGGCAATCCGTATTACTTACGGAACGATGCTCGGTCTTGGAACGAGCCGCAGGATGTACAGCCCGGAATTCATGTCGTTCACGTAGGCGAGTCCGTCCTTCGGATTCACCACCACGCCCCAGGTCATCGCCGCGTTCGGCACCCGCCCCCTGGGGTCCGTCGGCATGAAGTCGCCGATGAGGCGTCCCTGCGCGAGCAGGTCGCCGCGCAGCTCGCCCGATACGTCGAAGGCCTTGAACCCGGCGTTGTAGGCGCCGACGTACAGCGTGTCCCCTGCCACCCAGATGTTGTGCACCCCGCCGTACTCCGGCTCGTACCACGCCACCGGCTTCGGACGATCGAGGTCGCTGACGTCGATGACGTGGAGGCGGCCGTAGGCGCGCGAGGGGGCGCCACCCTGGAGCGCCATCAGCTCGGTGTTGGCGAACACCTCGTCGGCGATGAAGACGTAGTTCCGGTGCCGCCATGCGGTGTGCGTGCCGCGCACATAGCCCATGGGGCCGGCGCGCTGGGCCACGCGGGTATACAGCGAGTCCAGGTTGTACTTCAGCTGCGAGACCAGGACCGGCTTCGCCGGCGTGCCTCCCCGCACCCCGTTGCCGACGTCGAGGATCACGAGGCCGTCGTTCCACCACGAGCCGTACAGCAGTCCGTCCTGGACGTCGATGTCGTGCAGCATCATCCCGGCGCCGGCGGTGCGCGGACGCCACTGCGCCACCTCCGTGGGCTTCGCCGGATCGCTGATGTCCACGATGTGCAGCGCGCCGGTGCCGTCGTTGGTGAGGTACACGTGCGTGCCGTGCTTCTCCTGCCGGTGCACGAACGCCGAGTGCACGCCGGCGGTGACGCCCTCGGTGAACTCGGCGAGCGCCTTCGGGCGCAGCGGATCGCGGGTGTCGGCGATCAGGATGCCATTGCGGCGGTTGTCGGCCCCCTCGCGGGTGACGACGAGGTAGTTCCCGTCCGGCGTCGTCATGATGTCGTTGATGCTGCGCGCATTCACCATGAGCGAGTCCACGATGGCCGGCGCGGCCGGATTCGACACGTCGAGCGCGTACACGCGGTCGCCGCCCATGGTGGTGGCGAGGTAGGCCACGTTGCCGCCGGGGTGGATCCACACTTCCGACGTCGGGAACTGCGAGCGAACCACCTTCCCCACGACCTGGATGTCGCGGGTGACGTCGCGCGCGGTGAGCGTCACGGTCGCGTCGGCGGTGCGGCTGCCGAAGTTCGCGGTCACCTGGAAGGTCCCCGCGCGGTTGCCAACGAAGGCGCCGGTCTCGTCGATGATGCCGAGCCCCGGCGACACCATCCACGTCGGCGTCAGGCCGGGCAGCTCGCGGCCGGCGCCATCCTTCACCACGGCGCGGAACCGCACGACGTCGCCGGTGCGCGCGGTGGTGGCACCGGGCACGACTTCCACCGAGGCCACGGACGTCGCCACGACTTCGACGGGGAGCGACTGCGCCACGTCGCCGACGCGAGCGGTGATGGTGGCGCGCCCCGGACGCGACGCGGTGATCACGCCCGCGCCGCTCACCTGCACCACCGCCGGCGCGGAGCTGCTCCACGCGATCCGGTCGTCACGACGGTCGCCGGCCGCCGAGTACACCAGCGGCTCGAGTCGCAACCGCTGCCCGGCGAGCATCCGCGCGGAGGCCCGGGTGAAGGCGATGCGCGCCGCCGGACCGGGAACGATCCGCACCTCGACGCGCTGGGTGACCGGACGACTGCCCGGGACGAGCGCCACCGCGGTCGCGGCGTACGTGCCGACCGCGCCGGCGCGCACCATCCCCGCGGTGTCGATGGACCCCTCGAAGCTGTAGCCGGCTGGGGCAAACATGATGCGCGCCTCCACCGGCTCTCCACGCGCGTCCAGCAGCTGGGCGCGCAGGCGCATGCTGTCGCCGGCGACGACCGTCGGCATTGCCGGAGTGATGACGAGCCGCGGTGCGGGCTGCGGCTGCTGCTGCAGTGCGAGCACGAGAAAAGGCAGGATCACGGAAGCGCTCCCTGGTCAGGCGATGAGGTCAGGCGGTGATGATCAGAAAGCACCGGGTCCCGGTCCGCCACGCTCGCCACCCGCGCGGCGGTCGGTGGGGCCCTTCCGGCGCTCCGGGCCGACGTGCTTGCGATCCTGCGAAGCGCCCGAGACGAGGTCGTCGATGCCGCCGTCGCCGGGCTGGTCCTGCGGTTTCACCGACGGCGACAGCGGCCGCGCCCGGCGCGAGATGCGGGCGAGCGCCGGGGGCGTGACGAACGTCGTCGCCAGCACCATGAGCATGATGGCGCCGAACTCGCCGGCGTTGATGGCAGCCGCGGCGAGACCCATCTGCGCGAAGATCAGCCCCACCTCGCCGCGCGGCACCATGGCCACCCCGACGAGCAGCTTGTTCCCCTTGAAGCCGATCGGCGCGTAGCCGGCGAGCACCTTGCCCACGATGCCCGTGACGATCAGCGCGCCACCGACGGCGAGGGAGCGCGGATCCATCAGCGCGCGCAGGTCCACGGCGGCGCCGACGGCCGCGAAGAAGATCGGGACGAAGAAATGCCCGATGGTGGTGGTGGCCTTCTCGATCTCGTGCCGCTGGGGCAGCCGATACAGCACGAGGCCGGCCGCGAAGGCGCCAACGATCATCGCCGAGCCGCTCAGGTCCGCCAGCCACGCCAGCACGAAGGCGAACGCGAGCCCGAAGACGCCGAGCGCTCCGGCGGCGCGGATGCGCTCCACGCCGCGGAAGATCGGCGCCGCCACGTAGGAGCCGGCAATCACGGCGACGGCGACGAAGCCCAGCGCGATGCCCGCGATCCGGCTCACCGAGCCGACCGTCGGCGGATCGCCCGACACGAGCGACGCGATCACCGCCAGGATGACGAGCCCGATGATGTCGTCGATGACGGCCGCGCCGAGCACCACCTTCCCTTCCGTGGTATCCAGCCAGCCGAGCTCGGACAGGACGCGCGCCGAGATGCCGATGGACGTGGCGCAGAGCGCGGCGCCGCACACCAGTGCGGGCACCATCTCGAGCCCGAGCGCGATCGCGGTGCCATACCCCATCCCGAACGGGAGGACCACGCCCGCGATGGCCACGACGACGGCGGTGGAGCCCACCCGCGTCAGCGAGGCGAGCTCCGTCTCCAGGCCAATGGCGAAGAGGAGCACGATCACGCCGATCTCCGCCATGGTGGCGATCACGGGGTTCGTGGGATCCACGATGCCCAGCACGGAACCGCCGAGGATGACGCCGGCGATCAGCTCGCCCAGCACGGCGGGCTGCCCGACCCGCTGGGCCATCTCGCCGAGCAGCCGGGTGCCCACGAAGATGGCGACCAGCGCCGCGAGGATCCCGGCGATGCCATGACCGCCGCCGTCGGCCGCGGCGGCGAGGAGTGCATTGAAGTTCATTGTGCGGCTTCGCCTTCGAGGTACGTGTAGCCTTCCAGCCCTGCTACGTAATCCGCAATGAAGGTGTTGGCTTCCTGCCGCGACAGGTGCCTGGCGGTGGCGACCTTGCGTCGGAACACCTGGAGCAGGTCGGCCGCGCGGAACTGCACGTAGTTCAGCACCTCGGTCACCGTGTCGCCATGCACGAGGTCGGTGACGGAGTAGCCGCTCTCCGTGAGGCGGACGTGCACGGCGTTGGTGTCACCGAACAGGTTGTGCAGGTCGCCGAGGATCTCCTGGTAGGCGCCGGTGAGGAACACGCCAAGCATGTAGGGCTCCCCATCCCGCGGCTCGTGCACCTCCAGGCTCGGGCTGCCGTCCTTGCCGCCGACGAAACGATCGATCTTGCCGTCGCTGTCGCAGGTGACGTCCTGGATGGTGGCGCGCTTCGTGGGCTCCTCGTTCAGCCGGTGGATGGGGATGATCGGGAACAGCTGGTCGATGGCCCAGCTGTCCGGGAGGGACTGGAACACCGAGAAGTTGCAGAAGTAGCGGTCCACGAGCGACGCATCGAGGTCCGCGACGATGTCCTCGAACTGGTCGCGGCGCTGCACGACGTGCCGCGCGATGACGTTCAGCGTGGCGAAGTAGATCCGCTCCGCGAGCGCGCGCCCGCGGAGCGAGAGCACGCCGGTGTTGAACAGCTCCTGCGCGCGCTCCTTGTCGAAGGTGAGGTCGTGGTAGATCTCGCGGATGCGCCGGCGCGAGACGTTCTTGCGCACCGCGTCGCGGTGGTCGGCCACCATCTCGTGCAGCAGCGCGTGGTCGTCGTCGGTGAGCGCGGGAGGCTCGCGCACCTCGTGCGATTCGACGTCGATCACCTTGAGCAGGAGCAGGGCGTGGTGCGCGGTGAGGGCGCGCCCCGACTCGCTGATGAGGTGCGGCATCGGGAGCTCGTGCTCGCGGCACGCCTCCGCCACCGTGTACACGATGTCGTTGGCGTACTCCTGCAGCGAGTAGTTGACGCTGGAGTCGCTCTCGGAGTTCGTGCCATCGTAGTCCACCCCCAGGCCGCCGCCGACGTCCAGGTGCGTGACGTTGAGGCCGAGCTTCCGGAGCTCGACGTAGAAGCGCGTGATCTCCTGGAGGCCGTTCTTGATGAAGCGGATGTCGGTGATCTGCGAGCCCAGGTGGAAGTGGATCAGGCGGATCCAGTCCAGCTTCCCCGCGGCGCGGAACTTCTCGATGGCCGTCATGAGGTCCGCCGAGTTGAGCCCGAACTTGGACTTCTCCCCGCCGCTCTCCTTCCAGCGGCCGAAGCCGCGCGACGCGAGCTTGATGCGGATCCCGGCCGTGGGCGTGACGTCGAGCTCCTGCGCCACCTGGAGCAGCACGTCGATCTCGCTGAGCTGCTCGAGCACCACGAACACCTGGTGGCCGAGCTTCTGGCCCATGAGGGCGAGGCGCATGAACTCCTCGTCCTTGTAGCCGTTGCAGATGATGAGGTGGTTGGTGTGCTCGGCGAGGCCGAGCACCGCCTGCAGCTCCGGCTTGCTGCCGCACTCGAGCCCCACGCCGTGGCGGCCGCCGAACTCGACGATCTCCTCCACGACGTGGCGCTGCTGGTTGACCTTGATCGGATACACCGTGGTGTACGGGCCGCTGTAGCCGAACTCCTCGCGCGCCGTCGCGAACCGCTCCGAGAGGCCGTCGAGCCGCGAGCGCAGGATGTCCGAGAAGCGCAGCAGCACGGGCAGCTGGACCCCCTGCTCCTCGAGGTCGTTCGCGAGCTCGTACAGATCCACCTCGCGATCGCGATGCTGCTGGTCCGGCCGCACGACGACGTGGCCCTTGTGGTTCACGTCGAAGTAACCGGCCCCCCAACCCTCGATGTTGTACAGCGCCTTCGCGGACTCGATCGTCCAGCCCTCGGGCGTGTCGGTCGGAACCGGCTCGGTATGCGTCGCCATGGGGTGCAAAATACGCGATATCCGGCCCCAGCAAACGGGCATTTTTTCGGGCCGGTCGGCATTCGTTAGGTGCCGGGGAACGACACCGACGCATCCGAATTGGGAGCATGAATCCGAATAGCTCCGATGCGCGAGACCATCTCCTCTATCGCGACCTCTGCTACCGCATCATCAACGCGTTTTTCGAGGTCTACAACTGGCTTGGGTTCGGCTTTCTCGAGTCCGTCTACGCCAAGGCCCTGGAAATCGCGCTCCGATCACGCGGACTGCGAGTCGAGCGAGAGGTGCCGATTCAGGTGTTCTTTCACGAGCACCTTGTGGGCACCCATCGGATCGACATGCTGGTTGAGGGCCGGATCATCGTCGAGATCAAGTCCTCGGAACAGCTCTCGAAGTTTGCGCTGAGACAGACGCGCAACTACCTCGCGGCCGCGAACCTCGAACTCGGGCTGGTCCTGCACTTCGGGAAGACCGCCACGTTCTGCCGTGTCCTGGCACGCAAGCGCCCAACCTTGCAACAACACAATTCGGCGAATGGCCCGAATTCGGATCTGTAGTCCTGGCAACGATCCTACGGGTACAGCGTCTCCACCCGCCACGCCGATCCCTGCCGCGAATACAGGTGCCTGACGTGGAGCCGGCTGGGCTTGCCGTGCCAGAACTCGATCGTCGCCGGGACGAGCCGGAAGCCGGACCAGTGCGGGGGGCGCGGCACGTCCTTTCCCTCGAACCTTCGCTCGATCTCCTCCACCCGCGACTCGAGGTCGCCCGGGCGCTCGATGGGGCGGCTCTGGCTCGACGCCCAGGCGCCGATCTGGCTGCCGCGAGGGCGCGTCGCGAAGTAGGCGTCGGCTTCCTGCGGGGTCACGGGCTCGACCTGCCCCTCCACCCGCACCTGGATCTCGAGCGCGGACCAGTGGAAGCACATCGCCGCCCGCTGCGTGGCCTCCAGGTCGCCGGCCTTGCGGCTGCCGAGGTTCGTGTAGAACACGAAGCCGTCCCTGTCGGCGTGCTTGAGCAGGAGCATGCGCACGCTCGGCTGGCCCTGGGCCGAGACAGTGGCGAGCGCGAAGGCCGTGGGTTCCGGAACGCGCTCGCGCGGCTGCGATTGGGCGTCCGCCAGCAGCTGCTGGAACCGCGCGACGGGGTCCGCCGGCCGCGGGTCAGCGGCCATCGAGGATGCCGCCGAGGTGGCCGAGCAGGCTGCCCTCCTCGCGGCGGTTCCCGCCGGCGCGCGGCGACGCGGCGATGATCCGGTCCGCGAGGCGCGAGAACGGCAGCGTCTGGAGCACGACGCGGCCCGGCCCGGTGAGCTGCACGAAGAACAGCCCCTCCCCCCCGAAGAGCGCCGTTTTCACACCCGGCACCATCTTGATGTCGTAGTCCACTCCCTCCTCCATCGCGACGAGGCACCCGGTGTCCACCCGGAGCGTCTCCCCGGCCGCGAGCTTGAGCTCCGCCAGGGTGCCCGACGCGTGCAGGAACGCCAGGCCATCCCCGGCGATCTTCTGGAGAATGAAGCCTTCGCCGCCGAAGAAGCCGGCGCCGATGCGACGGTTGAAGGCGATGGTCACCTCCACGCCGAACGCCGCGCACAGGAAGGAATCCTTCTGCGCGATGATCCGCCCGCCCCACTGGCGAAGGTCCACCGCCATGATCTTCCCCGGGTAGGGCGCCGCGAACGCGACGTCGCGGCGCTTCGCGCCGAGGTTCGTGAAGGTCGTGACGAAGAACGAGTCGCCCGACAGCACACGCTTCGCGCCGGTGAGGACCTTCCCCAGGATTCCCCCGGAGCGGCCCGTGGGATCGAGCGCCGTGTTCATCTCGATGTCGTCCTGCATGTACATCATGGCGCCGGCCTCCGCCACGACGGTCTCGCGCGGGTCCAGCGTCACGATCACGGCCTGCATGTCGTCGCCGATCAGGCGATAGTCGATTTCGTGTGCCATGGCGATATGTTAGTCGCTCATGCTTCTCGAACGCTACTACGACGATTCGCTCGCGCAGGCGAGCTACCTGATCGGCTGTGAGGCCACCGGCGAGGCGATCGTGATCGACGCGAACCGCGACGTCGAGCGGTACACGCGCGCCGCGGCGGCGCACCGCCTCCGCATCCGGTACGTCACCGAGACGCACATCCATGCCGACTTCCTGTCGGGGAGCCGGGACCTCGCGCGCACCGCGCGCGCCTCGCTCCTCCTGTCGGACCACGGCGGCGAGGACTGGAGCTACCGCTTCGCGGCGGCCGAGGACGCCCGGCTGATCCGCGACGGCGAGAGCATCACCGTGGGCAAGGTGACGCTCGACGTCTGGCACACGCCCGGGCACACGCCGGAGCACGTCGTCTTCCTCGTCACCGACACGGCCGTGGGGTCGCAGCCGATGGGCATGATCAGCGGCGACTTCCTCTTCGTCGGCGACGTGGGGCGCCCGGACCTGCTCGAAAGGGCGGCGAAGGTCTCGCATACCATGGAAACGTCCGCGAAGGCGCTCTACGCGTCGCTCCGCCGCCTCAAGTCGCTCCCCGACTACCTCCAGGTATGGCCCGGCCACGGGTCGGGCAGCGCCTGCGGCAAGGCCCTTGGCTCCGTGCCGCAGACCACGCTCGGCTACGAGCGGCTGTTCAATCCCGCGTTGCAGCACAGGAACGAGTCGGACTTCGTGCGCTGGGTGCTCGCCGACCAGCCCGAGCCCCCGCCCTATTTCGCGGAGATGAAGCGCCTCAATCGCGACGGAGCTCCTCCCCGCGCGCGGCGCGACGACGCCATGCCGCCGCACCTCGACGCGCGTGGCGTCGAAGCCGCGCTCCGCCGCGGAGACCTCGTGGTGGATATCCGCGGGTCCGCCGATTTCGCCGCGAGCCACATTCCCGGCACGGTGAACATCCCGGCGTCGAAGAGCCTTCCGACGTATGCGGGCACCGTCCTGTCGTACGACCGTCCGATTCACCTGATCGCGAAGTCGCAGGATGCCGCCCGAGCCGCCCTGCACCAGCTGTCGCTCATCGGCCTCGAGAACATCGGCGGATGGGCCGCGCTGGACGTGCTCCAGCAGTGGAAGAGCGAGGGACGCCCGGTGGCCACGACGCAGACGATGGACGGCCCGTCGCTGCTCGCGAAGCTCGAGCGCGGCGGACCGCGCGTGATCGACGTGCGCGGGACGTCCGAGTGGCGGAGCGGCCATCTCGCGGCGGCCGACCACATCTACCTCGGCGACCTGCCGGCGCGGGCCGCCTCGCTGCGGAAGGATGAGCCGATCGTGGTGCACTGCCAGGGCGGAACGCGGTCTTCGATCGCGGCGAGCCTGCTGGCGCGGGAGGGATTCTCGAACGTGGCCACGCTCACCGGCGGCGTGGATGCGTGGCGCAAGGCTGCTCTTCCCCTCGTGGACGAGCGCGAGTGACCGCGGACGACGATACCCTTCGCGAACGGCCTGCCGTGCTCAGTCGCGTCGTCGGACCAGGGTGAGGATGGTGTACGTCGCCGCGAGCTCGCCATCCTGCTTCGACACCTCGACGTCCCAGGCGACGACCCCCTGCGGAATGCCGACGCCAAGGCCCTGCGTCGGCGTGTCCTTGGCGGTCTTCTGCTTCACCGTGAGCTTGGCCTGAATCGTGTCTCCGGGAAAGACCGGATTCACGAACCGCAGGTTCTCGAGCCCGTAGTTCGCCAGCACCGGTCCCGGCGCGGGGTCCACGAACAGCCCGGCCGCGGCGGACAGCACGAAGTATCCATGCGCCACCTTCTTCTCGAAGATGGACTGGTCCGCGAGGCCGTCCTTGTGCGCGTAGAAGTGGTCGCCGCTGAGGTCCGCGAACTGCGCGACGTCCTCATGCGTCACCGTGCGGGGCTCCGTGACGAGCGTCTCGCCGATCGCGAGGTCGTCGAAGTGCTTCCGGAAGGGATGCACGTCCGCGGTGGTGCGCTCGCCTCCCGTCATGTACTGGTCGAACACGCGGGCCAGGGTCGTGGGCGAGCCCTGCACCGCGGTCCGCTGCATGAAGTGCATCACGCCGCGCACACCACCCATCTCCTCGCCCCCGCCGGCGCGCCCGGGCCCGCCGTGCACCAGGTGCGGCATCGGCGATCCGTGCCCGGTGGACTCCTTCGCGCAGTGCCGGTTCACGAGCATGATGCGTCCGTGGTACGCGGCGGTGCCGAGCACCATCTGGCGGGCAGTCTCGTCGTTGCCGGTGAACACCGAGCCCACGAGGGATCCGCGGCCGCGCTTCGCCAGTTCCACCGCTTCGTCCATCGAGCGGTACGGCATGACGGTATTCACCGGACCGAACGCCTCGACGTCATGCGGCGCCGCCTTGTGGGCGTCCTTCGCGTAGAACAGCAGCGCCGGGAAGAACGCGCCGCGCTTCGCGTCGGCCCCCACGACGTCCACATGACCAGGATCGCCGAACACGAGCTCGGCGTCGGACGCGATCTGCTTCACGTTGCGATGGACTTCCTTCACCTGCCCCTGGCCGGCGAGGGGCCCCATGCGCACGCCCTCGACGCTCGGGTCGCCGATCTTCGTCCCCGCCAGCCGCTTCCCCAGCGCCTTCATGACGTCGTCGAGCATCCCCTCGGGGACGAGGGTGCGGCGGATGGCCGTGCACTTCTGCCCGGCCTTCACCGTCATCTCCCTGGCGACTTCCTTCACGAACAGGTCGAACTCCTCGGTGCCGGGCGCGGCGTCGGGACCGAGCATCGAGAAGTTCAGCGAATCCGCTTCCTGGTTGAAGCGCACGCTGTTCTCGATGATGGTCCTGTTGGACTTGAGCATGCGCCCCGTGTCCGCCGATCCGGTGAAGGCCACGGCACACTGGCAGTCGAGCTGGTCGATGAGATCGCCGGCGCTGCCGCAGATGAGCTGGATGGCGCCCTTCGGGAAGATCCCCGACTCGATCATCGCGCGGAACACCGCCTCCGTGAGATACGACGTCACCGTGGCTGGCTTCACGATCGCGGGCACGCCGGCCAGCAACGTGGGCGCGAGCTTCTCCATCATCCCCCACACAGGGAAGTTGAAGGCGTTGATGTGCACCGCGACGCCCTCGATGGGCACGCACAGGTGTCGCCCGATGAAGGTGCCGTTCTTCGACAGCGGCTCCGGCGGGCCGTCCACGAAGAAGGTCTCGTCGGGAAACTCGCGCCGGCCCTTGGAGGCATACACGAAGAACGTGCCGATCCCGCCGTCGATGTCGATCCAGTGATCGCCCTTCGTGGCGCCGGTGGCGGATGACACGGCGTAGAACTGCTCCTTCCGCTCGTTCAGGTACATCGCCATCGCCTTCAGCATCCGCGCGCGCTCGTGGAAGGTCATCTTCCGGAGCGCCGGGCCGCCGACCGACCGGGCGTGGTGCACCATGGCCCTGAAGTCGAGCCCCTCGCTCGATGCCTCGCCGATCTTCTCGCCGGTCACGGCGTGAATGAGGTCGGCGCCCTTCCCGCCGCCGGCGACCCACTCACCGAGCGCAAAGTTCATGAGGCGGCGCACGGGGGCACCGGCAAGACCTACTGGAGTGAATTCAGAGTTCATCGCAAAAGCTCTAAGCACGTATTGAGTCAGACAACGTCATGAGTCGCGAGTCGTCAGTTACCGATTACCGAATACTCAGTACGTCCCTCCGCTCAGAACGTACCTGAGGCAGTTCATCAGGCTCTCTCGATCACGGTAGCCATTCCCTGCCCCACCCCGATGCACATGGTGCACAGCGCGTAGCGCTGCCCGGTGCGCCGGAGCTCGTGCGCCGCGGTGAGCAGCAGCCGCGCGCCGGACATGCCAAGGGGGTGGCCGATGGCGATGGCGCCACCATTCGGGTTCACCCGCGCATCGTCGTCCTCCACCCCGAGCTCGCGCAGGCACCCGAGCACCTGCGCGGCGAATGCCTCGTTGAGCTCGAGCACCCCGATGTCATCCAGCTTCAGTCCGGCGCGCTTCAGCGCCAGGCGCGAGGCCGGCACCGGCCCCATCCCCATGAGGCGCGGCTCCACGCCGGCCACCGCGATGCTCATGATCTTCGCCATCGGCTTCAGCTGGTGGGTCTTCAGCCCCTGGTCCGATGCCACCAGCAGCGCCGCGGCGCCGTCGTTCAACCCCGACGCATTGCCCGCGGTGACGCTCCCCTTGCCGTCGGTGCGGAACGCCGGCTTCAGCTTCGCGAGCACCTCGAGCGTCGTGTCGGGACGGAGGAACTCGTCGGCGTCGAAGCGCGCCGGGTCTCCCTTCTTCCGCGGGATCTCCACGGGCGCAATCTCGTCCACGAAGCGGCTGGCGGTGCGCGCCGCGGCCGCCTTCTGCTGCGAGCGCAGCGCGAACGCGTCCTGGTCGTCGCGGCTGATGCCGTACTTCTCGGCGACGTTCTCCGCGGTCTGCCCCATCGAGTCCGTGCCGTGGCGCTCCTTCATGCGCGGATTGACGAAGCGCCAGCCGAGGCTCGTGTCGAACAGCTCCATGTCGCGCGCCCATGGCTTCGCGGCCTTGGAGAGCACGAAGGGCGCGCGGGTCATGCTCTCGACGCCGCCGGCGACGAACAGGTCGCCATGACCGGCGTCCGCCGCGCGCGCCGCATGCGCCACCGCGCTCATCCCCGACGCGCACAACCGGTTCACCGTCTCCCCCGGCACCGTGACCGGCAGGCCGGCCAGCAGCAGCGCCATCCGCGCGACGTTCCGGTTGTCTTCACCAGCCTGGTTGGCGCATCCCAGCACGACGTCCGCTATGGCCGCGGGATCCGCGGTGGGGTGGCGGCGCATCAGCTCCGCAATCGTGTGCGCGGCGAGGTCGTCCGCGCGGACCTCGCTCAGCCCCCCGCCGAGGCTCCCCACCGGCGTTCGCACTCCCCCAACGATGTAGGCGTTCATCGGTTCTCGGCTCTCGGCTTTCGGCTCTCGGCAACTGCGTGAGGCCTCTGGGTCTTGTACACGGTTCCGCGAAAGGTGCACACCACAACGTCGCGCTGATTGCGCACCATGACACGGTAGAACATCAGGCGGTTCGTGCTGCTGTCTTCCTCGGCGGTCGCGGTGAGCACGTCGCCCACCTCGACCTTCGCAGGGTAGCCGATGCCGTTCTCGACGGCGACGGTGACGTTCCCATGGGTGTTGCACGCGAAGGCCAGCTCGCTGTCAGCGAGCGAGTAGGCGATGCCGCCGTGCGCGACGCCGAAGCCGTTCACCATCTCGGGGCGCACCGTCATCCGGATCACCGAGCGGCGCGGCGCGATCTCGAGCGCCTCGATCCCAAGCCACCGGCTGAACTCGTCCTTCGCGAGCATGCCGCGCACCACCTGCTCCGCCAGCCGCTGCTCGTCGGTCACGCGTGGAACCTCCGTCCTTCGCGTGCCATGCTGCGGAGCAGCGCACTGGGGCGGTAGCGGTCCTCCGCGTACTCCTCCTGGAGCGCCTGCATCCGCGCAAACACCTCGGACACCCCGATCTCGTCGGCCCAGGCGAGGAGGCCCTTCGGGTAGTTGACCCCCTTCGTCATCGCGAGGTCCACGTCGCTCGCGGATGCGACGCCGAACTGGACGGCGTCCGCCGCCTCGTTGATGAGCATGGCGACCACGCGGTTCACGATCCGCTCGCCGAGCGCCCGGTCGGTGACTGGCGCGGGCTTCGCGGCGCCGTCGCGATAGTCGTAGTACCCCATCTGCGTCTTCCGCCCCAGCCGGTTCGATTCCACCATGCGACGCTGCGTGACGGAGGGCCGGTACCGCGGGTCGTGCCCCAGCGCCTCGAACACGCTCTTCGTGACCGCATAGTTCACGTCGTTCCCGATGAGGTCCATGAGCTCGAAGGGTCCCATGCGGAAGCCGCCGATCTCCTTCATGGCCCAGTCGATCGTGGCGACGCTGGCGATCTGCTCCTCGAGAATGCGGAGCGACTCTCCATAGAAGGGGCGGGCCACGCGGTTCACGATGAACCCGGGCGTGTCGGACGCCAGCACCGTCGTCTTCCCCCAGCTGTCCACCAGCGCCCGCGCGGCACTCACGGCCGCGGTGTCGGTCGTGATGGCCCCGACGATCTCCACCAGCGGCAGCACCGTGGCTGGATTGAAGAAGTGCACGCCCACGACGCGCCCGGGGTACGCACATGCGGACGCGATCCCCGCCACCGAGAGCGAGGACGTGTTCGTCGCGAGAATGCACTCGGCGGCCACCTCGTGCTCGATGCGGCGAAAGGCGCTCTGCTTGGCGTCGAGGTCCTCGACGATGGCCTCGATCACCATCGCGCATCCGGCGAAGGCGGAGAGGTCATCCGCCCCACCCAGGAACGCGAGACGCTTCTCGACGGCGGCGGCGTCTGCCGCGGTGCGCTTCCCCTTCTCGACGTCCTTCGCAAGCGACTTCGCGAGCCCCTGCCGCGCCTTCTCGATGGAGGGCGCGTGCGCATCCACGACGACCACGTCGTGGCCGGCGGCCGCCGCCACCTGCGCGATGCCGCTTCCCATCGCTCCCGCGCCGAGCACGCCGATCTTCGCCCGCGTCATTCCGTTCGCCGTCATCAGCGGCCTGTGTACACGGGCTTCCGCTTCTCGAGAAATGCCTTGACGCCCTCCGCGTAGTCCGCGGTGCGGCCGGCCTGGCCCTGCAGCTCCTGCTCGAGGCGCAGCTGCTTTTCGAGGTCGTTCGACAGCGAGGCATTGATCGCCTGCTTCGTCAGCGCCAGCCCGCGCGTCGGCATCTGGGCGAGCTGCTTCGCCAGCGACGCGGCCGACTCCATGAGCACGGTGGGCGGCACCACCTGGTAGATCATCCCCCACTGAAGCGCCTGAGTGGCGGTCACCTTCTCGGCCAGGAACATGAGGGCGGTGGCGCGCGCCGGCCCCACGAGCCGGGGCAGGAAGAAGGTGCCGCTCGTATCGGGGACGAGGCCGATCTTGCTGAAGCTCTGCACGAACGACGCGTCCTCGGATGCGATGACCATGTCGCACGCGAGGGCGAGGTTGGCACCCGCGCCCGCCGCGACGCCGTTCACGGCGCACACCACCGGCTTCTCGAGCTGCCGGATGGCCAGCACGATGGGGTTGTAGCTCGTGCGAACGATCTCGCCGAGGTCGAGGCCGGCGTGCATCGCCTCGCCGAGATCCTGGCCGGCGCAGAAGGCCCGCCCGGCGCCGGTGAGCAGCACGGCGCGCACCGCGCTGTCCGAGGCAGCGGCGGCGAGAGCCTCCTGGACCTCCGCGGCCATGCGCCGGTTGAAGCTGTTGAGCACGTCGGGGCGGTTGAGCGTGACGGTGCTCACCCCGTGGTCGGTGGCCTGCGTGATGAACTCGAAGGACATGGATCCAAAGTTAGGTCGGTTGCGTGCCATCCGCGCTTCCCCGATACTTCGCAGCGCCATGGCCTCACCCCCCGCCTCGTCCACGCGCGCCCAGCCGCGCCGCGCCCGCGCCGCTGACCCCGGCATCGACTGGCGCCGCGTGGCGTACCATACCCTCGTCTCGCGCGCGCTCGACGACCTCGAGGAGGAGACGAACCGGAACCGGGCGAAGG
>Ga0307505_10001838_pt1 | contig 15988 bp, 13 predicted proteins | sample 23_S_MG_FD_202183 | JGI IMG/M metagenome (GOLD analysis project Ga0307505, IMG submission 202183) | Soil microbial communities from Populus trichocarpa stands in riparian zone in the Pacific Northwest, United States - 23_S | ecosystem: Environmental > Terrestrial > Soil > Riparian zone > Trees...
GTCCACCTTCAGTAGCACCTGTGCTCGTCTCAGCTTCTGCGCGTTCGTACGACCCTTCGTCACCATCGCCTTCAGCCGCTCCCGCTCCTCACCCGTTAGACGCACGATGTACTTCTTCACCATCACACCCTCCCACCCCTATGGTCTCTCTGATTCCCTGTCCGCACAACCGGCGGATTCAAGCCGGACGTGACACTAGTGCCCCTTCAAGGGGGCACCAGCCTTGGGGATCGCGCGACCGCTTCGAGGCTGGGTTTCTCCTGGGCAGGCTTGGCGAACACTCCCCTGCCCAGCGCTTGGCGTGCGGATGAGCACGCCAGACGCCGTCGTGAGCGCTCTCAACCTATTGACAGAACGTGACATAGACGATCATGCGAATCTCATCTCCTTGGCGATCGACATTGTTATCTGATGTTTGTAAGGTGTACGCCAACCTGACAGACACTCTGAGGCTGCAAGGTTCGTCTGGCGTTCATGGCAACAACCAAAGGAGATTCCTTCATGCGAAACGCGTTGTACTTCATTCTTGCCATCGCTTCCTTCCTTCCCGGGCAGGCGATCGCCAATGACGTGGCCGTCACGTCTTTGACAGTCGACAAGACCAACGTGCAAACGAGCGAAGAGCTCACGTTGAGTCTTCGGGTTCGGAATCACGGCGCCCAGACCATCGACGGTGTCGGTGTGGCGCTGCGGACGAACTATCCCGCCACCACTCCGATGCACATCCTGTCGATCGCAGCGCCCGCGGGGTGGCAGTGCCAGACGAGAGGCGTCGGATGCAGCACTGCCTCTCTGGCGGGAGGGGCGGAGGTCCAGCTCACTTATCGTCTCGTGGCTCCGGCAACGCTTCGTCCCGAGGCGTTCGTCGTCTTCGGCACAGCGTTCCTGGGCGGGACGGACAGCGCCCCGGAGAATAACGAACTTCAGCAGACGATCCAGTTGGAGGCCTCGAACCGCAGCGCGGACCTCTCCATCTCCGTGAGCGCCCCCCCCGATCCGCTTCCGCTGAGCTCTCCTGTGACAGTGGCGTACGACGTGCGCAACAACGGGCCACAAGACTTGAGCGACGTGCGCGTGGCGTTCTCGATCCCCGCGAACGCACCGGTATTCGAGGGAGCGGGCTGGACGTGCGCGCCGGTCGACGAATCCAACACGACGTGTCAGCGCGCGTTCCTGGCGGCCAACGCCAACGCTCCCTTGACGGTGCGATTCACGACACCCGGCATAGGTGGGACGTTCGGCACGCAGGCCTGGGTCTTCGCGCTTCAACCTCATCTCGACGCGGATGGCTCCAATGGTCGGGCGATTCGCCTGCTGTCCATCGGCTCGGCATCGGAGTGGACGGGCCTCCTCGTTCCCTTCGCCGCGGCGGAGACACGCGGCACCAACGGCTCACTGTGGATCACGGAGCTCAGCGCCGTCATCGAGGCCGACCACCACCCGCGGTTCGGACCAACGAGCTGCGGCCCGGTGGAAGATCCCTGTTCGTACCCGCCGCTCAACAGGCTCTTCGACCCCTCGGAAGATTTCCTCGAGGGGGACGGCCCGCAGTTCATCTACGTCGGATCGGTGGATGCGGCGAGGTTCAGGCTCGCCACGCGCGTCTATGATGCGACGAAGAGCGAGACGACGGCCGGCGCGTTCGTGCCCACCGCGCGCGACGAAGACTTTTCGCCCGAGGGATTCTCGCTGATTGCGATTCCCGTGGCGCCGGAGTTCCGTTCCACTCTGAGAGTCTTCGATGCGGACGGCATTGACGGCCGCGAGGTCGAGCTCGCGCTGTATGGCGATGCCGAGCAAGAGCCATTTCTGCGCAGCACGGTGAGACTGACGACGGTCGACGAGCAGCAGAAAGTGACGAATGCGCTCCTTCCCCGTTACCCGGCAACCGCGCAGATCGATCTGTCGGCACTCGTTCCGGCCCAGTACACCCGCGTTCGCGTTGCGGTCCTTCCAACGGTCGCGGGCAATCCTCCTTCCCGCACCGGGATGAAGCTGTGGGGCTTCGCCAGCATCACCAACAATGAGACCAGCCACGTCTCCGTGGTGACACCGTGAGGTAGCTCGCGCAAGTTTTCCGAATCGACGAAGCTCATCGGGCGCGGTGCCGCGGACTCTCCGACGGCACCGCGCTCACCGCGCGTGGCAACGCGTATAGTCGTGACCATGAAACGCACGTCACGCCTTCTCCTCGCGCTCCTCTGCCTCGGCACCGTAATCGTGACCGCCGAGGAACCTGCATACGATGCCGAGCTCGCGAAGAAACTCGGCGCCGACGAGCGGGGCATGAAGACCTACATTCTGTGCATTCTCAAGACGGGTCCGCGGGATGCCGAGGTCAAGGGAGAGGAACGCAAAGAGATCTTCGCGGGTCACTTCGCGAATATCGGACGGCTCGCCGATGAAGGAAAGCTCGCGGTCGCTGGCCCCTTCGGAAAGAACGACAAGGCCTATCGCGGCCTCTACATCTTCAATGTCGCCACAGTGGAAGAGGCGGAGAAGCTGGTCCTGCTCGATCCCGCGGTCAAAGCAGGCGTGTTCATTCACGAGCTGACACCCTGGTACGGCTCCGCCGCAATGATGGTGGTCCACGACGCACACAAGAGAATCACGAAGCCGAATCCCTGAAAGAGCGTTTCACCACAGAGGCACAGAGACACTGAGGGCCGCGCCCGACAACCCAGCGTTGAATTGGCCTGTCATCCTGAGCGGGCGGTGGGATGGGGGGCGAAGGATGACAGGAGGGTTGTGCGCGCCGCGGCGTTTCGAGGTCAGTCGTACAGAGGCACTGAGGGCCGCGGAGCGTGTGTCGTAGGGAACGCTTGTTGTGGAGCGGTGGGCTTTAGCCCTCCGGGCTCTCGCGAGGCACTTCCCTCTGCCGCCTCGGTTTCGACGCTGCACGCGGCTTTCGGCACGACAGTCCCAAAGAGCGTCACCCGGCTTCGGCACACGCATCGCGAGAGCCCGGAGGGCTAAAGCCCACCGCTCCACGATGGCGTTCCTGCGTTCGGTTGAAGCCCGCGCCCTACTCGTTGCCCAACATCCGCTGCCAGTTCACGACGACGCTCAGTGGCGGCTTGCCTCCTTCGATGAGGCGGAGGGCGACGATGGTGCCGTTGGTGGCGACGGTGAAGCCGGCGATGCGGTCGCCCATCGGTTCGAGGATGCGGGGCGCATCGACCGCGAACGCGTTGCCGGCCCGAACCGGCGCCGTGAGGATCCGATCCTGGTGCAGGAACAGAATGGTCCTGCCATCGGCGCTCCAGTACGGCGAGCGCCCTCCTTCGGTCGAGACCTGCCAGCGGGCCGTGGCCTCCGGAAAGTTCGTCACGTAGATCTCGGCGCGTCCACCGTCGTCGGATTCATACGCGAGCCATTTGCCGTCGGGTGAGAGGCGGCCGTTGATCTCGTTGGCGCTGGTGTGCACCACCGGCACGAGCGCGCCGCCGCGGTTTGCGTCGACGACCTCGATGTCAAAGCCGGATTCGCTGCGTTGGGTGCTCAGCAGCAGCTTCGCGCCGTCCAGCGACCAGTCCGTGACGACGATGTAGTCCGCTCCCGCGCTGAGGGTCTGATGCGCCGCGCCTCCGACGGGCTGCGTCCAGAGCTCGCGCATCCGCGTGCGCACGTTCCGGCTCGAGGCGATGGCGATGCGCTTGCCATCCGGCGCAAAGACCGCCGAGTCATCCCCCGCCGCCTCGGCGGTGAACGTGATCCGGCTCCAGGTTCCGCTATCGAAATCGAACAGCCACGGATCGGACTTGCGCGTCGATGCATCGAAGCGGTTGACGATGATGCTCCGCCCGTCCGGCGACACGTGCGGCGCGTTGTAGGAGCCGGCCTCGCGAATCTCGCTGGGACGTTCGCTGCCTGGATCGAGTGTCAGGAAGTGCATCACCGGCGCGGGAGGACGGCGGAAGACGAGGGTCGAGCCACCCGCCGCAAACAGTCCCTGGAACCGAGCCCAGTACCAGTCGACATTGCGTCCGATCGGCACCGGCTTTCCCACCAGCTCCAGACGATCGGAGTCGAATCGTTGCGCGATCAGGTTGGGCACGCGCGCCGTAATGAGCCAGTCGCCGATCAGTGCGACGTTGGATCCGTAGTCGAGAACTTTGCGGTCGACGTCGCCCTCGAGCGACCCGACCTTGAGAATGGCCCGGCCGAGCGTGGCCTGGTCTCCGGTCGTGTAGAAGAAGCGCTTGCCGTCGGGAAAAAAGTGAGGATTGCGGTAGAGCGGACGCGTGACGTTCGCTGGAACTTTGACGGCCGGTACCGGGGTCCCTCCCGTATCCGGCACCCGCAGCAGCGGTGAATAGATGTTGGGCGTGAACACGATGACGCCGAGCGGGCTCCAGGTTCCGCCGCGGCCGTTGGGGGCGTCGCAGAGCTCTTCGATCGTGCCGTCGCTGATGGTCACGGCCTTCAGCTTTCCGCCGGCAAAGAATCCGACCTTGCTGCCGTCCGGTGCCCAGAACGGATAGCTCGCTCCCTCCGTGCCGGGGAGGGTCCGCAACTGATCGCCGGCCAGGTCGCGAATGGCCAGGATGCTCGCGCCCTCGTTCGCGCTCGGCAGCGGATTGGCGGACTTCGCCTCGGTCAGCACGGCAGCGAGTCGAAGGCCGTCATGCGAGACGGCCACGGGCGCGTTGACGACGTTGTCCAGCGGCAGCACGAACTCAGTCTTGAGCAAACGCTGCGGAGTGGCGCCATTCTGTGCGTTCCACCAGAGACCGGCACCGGCGAGTGCCGCGATCCAACCCGCCGCCGCGAGCGCGGTCGTCCAACGATGGCGCCGGCGACGCGCCGCGAGAACAGGAAGGGCCACACCGGCGTGCGAGCCGGTTCCGGCGAGCCACTGCAGTTCCTGAGCGATGTCCCTGGCGCTCTGCCACCGCTCGTCCGGATCCTTCTCCAGACACTTCATCACCACGTGCTCGAACGCGGGTGGAGTCAGCGGCTGCAGCTCCGAGATCGGCGTGGGAGTGCGATCGACGATCGCGGCGATGAGACTGCTCCTGGACTTTCCCTGGAACGCTGCCTTTCCGGTGATGAGCTCGTATAGAAGCGCGCCGAGGGCGAAGATGTCCGTGCGCTCGTCCGCCTGGAGGCCGTCGAACTGCTCGGGTGCCATGTATTGCAGAGTGCCGAGGATCGTCCCGCGCTCGGTCACCGCCCGTTCGTAGCGAAGCTCGGTGGGATCGCCGTGCGATGCCGGCATCGCGGAGGTCGGGGCGAACGCCGGCGAGGAACCGGAAAACGGCAGCGTGCCGGCGCTCGATCGAGGGCCTCGCGCCGACGGAGACTGCCTGGCCAGACCGAAGTCCAGAAGCTTCGCGTCCCCGCGGACGATCATCACGTTGCCGGGCTTCAGGTCGCGGTGGATGATCCCGGCGCGATGAGCGCGGTCGAGGGCTCCGGCGATCTGCGCGCCGTACTTGAGAACCTCCGCGAGAGGCATGGGACCGCGCGCAATCCGTTCATCGAGCGCCTCGCCCTCCAGGAGCTCCATCACCAGATAGTCATCGCCGACGTCGTAGAGGCGGCAGATGTGCGGGTGCTCGAGCTGCGAGATCGTGCGCGCCTCACTTCCGAAGCGAAGCTTGAACTGGGGATCCTGCGCGAGCTCGGGTGGGAGGAACTTGATGGCCACGGAACGGTCGAGACGTGTGTCGCGGGCTTTCCACACCTCGCCCATACCGCCGGCCCCAATCGGGGCGACGAGCTCATAAGGGCCGACACGAGTTCCGGCGGAGGGCATGAATGATCGAAGTCTTCATCTTACACGGGCCGGCACGGCCGGCTGCGCCTGTGGTCAACGGGAGCGCCCCCCCCAACCCCGCCGCAACGCCGGCGCTCCTCATGGCGTTTGCCGATTGGTTTCTACCGCGCCGACTCCGAACACGCGGTAAGCTCGCTGGCCGAAACCCGAGGACCTCATGCGCATAGCCAGTGCTTTCACCTTGATGCTTCTGTTGGCGCTCGCCGTCTTCGCCGCACCTGCTGCCCCGATGACCAACCGCCAGACGCTGAAGATCGGCGTGGCCGAAGGAAAAGGAAAGCAGACGGCGACCGATTCGTTTGCGCCGTTCCTCAAGCAGATGAACACGTCCCCGAAGTACGCGTTCGAGATGGTCGTGTTCGAAGACGGCGAGAAGCAATACGAGGCGCTTCGCGCGGGCAAAGTCGATCTCGCGTTTCTGGGGCCCGCGCCGTATGTGAAAGCTCACCATGAGTTCAAGGCGGAGCCGGTCGCCGCCGAAGCGGGTGATCTGCGCAGTATGTTGGTGGTGGCAAAGACCTCGCCGATCCGCTCGGTCGATGCGCTCCGCGGCAAGACTCTCGCCCTCGGCTACGAAGGTTCCACCACGACCCATCTCCTGCCGATGCTGCTGCTGTCGAAGCATCAACTCAAGGCGGAGGATCTAGGCCGGGTGATGTTCGTCGGCGACCAGACCAAGAAGATCGCCGATGCGGTCCTCGACGGCACCGCGACCGCGGGCGGCATTTCCGAAACGCTTTACGCCGCACACAAAGACAAGCTGCGCGTACTGGAAACGTCCGAGCCGCTCCCCGGCGCGCTCATGGTCGCGCATCCGAAGATCGGCGCAAGTGTCATCAAGGACCTTCGCGTGCTGTTCGTCAAATACGTGCCCGCGGCCAGCTCACCCCGCTTTCCGAAGGGCGCCGTCGCCGTCACGGACGACACCTACAATCGGGTCCGCTTCCTCTGCAAGGTCGTCCTCGGCCACATGTACCGGTAGTGCCGAGTGCTGAGCGTACCTGCGGGGCGAGCGAAAGGCCGCGTAGCGGTCCTGGAGTTTTGGACATTCTGGGCGCATGTCGAGCCGAGGAGCGCCGGCGTCCCCGCCGGCTGGCCATGCGGCGTCCCGCCGCGGGCGGGGGCATTCGAGCCGAACCCAGCTTCGCAAGAGGAGCGTCCTTCGCGCGAGGCGCGCTCCCCCTCCCGGGGCGAGGACGCCCCCCGGCCAGCCGGCGGGACGCCGGCGCTCCGCTTTCGCCGCCATAGGCGGCGCAAAGCTCGAACACCGGAGGCGCAAGCTTGTTCCGCTAACGCGCGCTGTGGCTACGACCGGATGGTGGCGAGGACCTGAGCGCGCACGCGCGCCGGCAGGTCAAAGCGCCGGCATTTGATTGCGTGGAGCTCACTGCCCGGGAGGTGGCTGCCAGAGCTCGATCTTGTTCCCCTCGGGATCCATGACCCAACCGAACTTTCCGTACTCGGAGTCGTCGGTCTTCTCCAGGACGTCGCACCCTTCGTCCCGAAGCAACTGCAGTACGGCGGCCAAGTCGTCGACGCGATAGTTGACCATGAAGGTCGACTTGCTCGGGGCGAAGTAGTCACCTTTGGCGGCGCCGATGGACCACACGGTCGTTCCCTTCGTCGCATTGCCCGCCGCATCGGTCCAGGTGAACGCGGTGCCTCCCCATTCCTGGACGTCGATGCCCAAGTGTTGCTTGTACCAGGCGCGCAGTGCGACTGGGTCGTTCGCGGTGAAGAAGATTCCCCCGATACCTGTGACTCTCCTCATTTGAGCCTCCGAAGTTGCGTACTGGATGTTTGCGACGTTGATTGGTTCCTGCTCAGCGATTGTGGATGCGTTGAGGAGACCTATGGATTGGACGTCGATAGCAGCACTGCTGCGCGCTGCAAGATGCCACCCAGAACTGCCGCGGGCAATGCGCAAATCAACCGCGCATCGCGTGCGCGCCAATCAACGCTCTTGATCTGATCCGAGAGAACGGCGCCGCTGACCGGGAGACCAGATGGAAGGACGACTTCAAAGGGGTAGCCTTTGATTTGCCGTGTTACAGGAACGACGACAATCAAGCTCGAACGCTCGTTGTAGGCCTGAGGTGACAACACCACTGCCGGTCGAATGCCGGCCTGCACGTGCCCCGCCTGTGGATCAAACGTCAGCCAGACCACGTCGCCACGTTTCGGCGTGTACGCTGCTTTACCAGACCTCGTTCCCAACGTGCTTCCCCGTTTCCACCTCGCTGTGCCGATTCTCGTCCGTGATCTGTTCAACGAGCGACTCGAGGGTGATTGCAGGTTCTGCAGGTACGATCACGAGCCTGCCCGATCTGATCGTCAGATCGACCATGGTGTTCTCTTCCAAGTGGATCTCTTCCGCGAAGGGTCGAGGAATCCTGACTGCCAAGCTATTACCCCACTTCCGGATCGTCGTTTTCATACTCGGCCTCGTAGATACAACGAGTATACCAGTCGAAGATCAAGCGCCCGTCGCGGCGATCATCGACCGACCCAACGGATCGCCAGAGTAAGCGTCGTCGCTGTTGAAGGGACTTGCGTCGGATTCTTTACCGTGTATACTGTGCATATTCGATATGCACGGTGGATTACTGATCTCCCACGCCGACCCGCGGCCCATGTACCTCCAGATCATGGAGCAGATCCGTCACCGGATCGCCATCGGGGATTGGGTCGCGGGGCACGAGTTGCCGTCGATCCGCGTGCTCGCGGCGGAGTTGCAGGTCAGCGTGATCACGATCAAGCGCTCCTACCTCGAGCTGGAGCGCGACGGCGTGATCGTGACGCGTCAGGGCAAGGGATCGTTCGTGGCCGAGGGCGCGGGACTCAGCAACCGGCTGCAGCACGAGGAGCTCGATGCGCACCTGTCGGCGGCCGCGGAGATCGGACACGTGCTCGGGTTGACCGGCGCCGAGCTCGAGAAGCGGCTCCATCGGGCCGTGCAGAAAGGAGACAGGAAGTCATGACCACGCCGGCAATCGAGCTTGCGCATGTGGAGAAGGTGTACCGCTACTTCAGGCTGTCCGATGCGAGCCTGCGTCTCGAAGCGGGTCAGATCATGGGGCTGGTCGGACCGAACGGCGCGGGGAAGTCGACGACGATCCGCATTCTCATGGGAATGATCCGCCAGGATCGCGGCGAGGTCCGCGTCCTGGGCCGGTCGATGCCTCGCGAACAGGCCGCAGCGAAACGGGACATCGGGTTCGTCTCCGAAGACATGCGCCTTTACGGTGCGGCCACGCTGGCGTGGCACATGCGATTCGTCGCGTCGATCTATCCCGACTGGGACGCGAAGTACGCGGACCTGCTCGTCCGCCGTTTCAATCTGCACCCCGATCAGTCCATCAAGGCGCTCTCGCACGGCGAGCGCGTCAAGGCCACGCTGCTGCTGGCTCTCGCGCACCGCCCGCGCCTGTTGCTGCTCGACGAGCCCACGACCGGACTCGATCCCGTTGCACGTCACGAGGTGCTGGCCGAGCTGATGGACGCGTTGCGCGACGAACACCGCGCGATCCTGTTCTCGTCGCACAACACGCACGACGTCGAGCAGATCTCGGACGTGATCACGTTCCTCGATCGGGGCCGCGTCATCGACTCGAGTGACAAAGAGACGTTCCTCGACCGGTGGCGCCGAGTGCACCTCGACCTCCCGCCGGACGTCGCGATGCCCGTACTGCCGGGCACCGTCGACACGAGCGTCAGCGGACGCGTAGTGGTGGTCACCACCAGTGCCTACTCCGCGGAGGTCCACGCGGCCTGCCAGCAGGCAGGAGTGACGATCCGCGAGGTGCAGCGCATGACGCTCGAAGAGATCTTCGTCGCGAACGTCATGAGCAAGCGCGGGGAGATGCCGTCATGAACAGCATCGTTCGACACTTGATCCTCAAAGATCTGTACCTGATGCGCTGGCTGATCGGCGGCTCGATCGTAGCCGGACTGCTCTCGCTGGCCATGATGCCGCTGGGGAAGATCTTCGCCTACGTCGGCGGCGTGTCGCTCATCTGCGTCCTGATCGTCCTGAACATTTTCCTGGTCATGACCAACGTGGTGCAGGAGAAGAAGGACAAGGTCCTGCTGTTCATCCTCAGCCTCCCGGTCTCGACGCGGGAGTACACGGTGGCCAAGGTACTGGCCAACACGATCGCGTTCACGGTGCCCTGGCTGGTCCTGACCGCGGCGAACATCGTCATGATCGACGTCTCGCAGATTCCCAACGGGATCCTGCCGTTCTGGTTGGCGGTCCTCGCGTACCTGCTCTTCTACTACTGCTCGCTGCTGGCCGTCTCGTTGGTCACGGAGTCCACCGGCTGGCACACGACCGCGATCATCATCGGCAATGTGTCGGTGAATTTCCTCATCCCGATCCTGCTCTCCCGGCCCTCGGTGACGGCGCACGGCGATGGACCGGTCGCGGTCTGGACGGGAGACATCCTCGCCATCATCGCCGTCGAACTGCTGGCCGGCGTCGCGGCGCTCGGGCTCGCCGTCTACCTCCATTCGCGCCGCCCCGACTTCGTCTGACAAGGAGCACTTGTGTCCACCACCGATCGTCTGCACTCTCTCGATGCCGTCCGTGCGTTCGCCCTCCTCCTCGGAGTGGTGTTCCATGCAGGATTCTCATTCCTTCCCGGGCTGATTCCCGGTCTGTGGGCCATCGTGGACAGCTCGCCCAGCACCACTCTCAGCGTGTTGTTGTTCACGTCGCACATCTTTCGAATGAGCCTCTTCTTCTTCGTGGCGGGCTTCTTCGCGAGGATGATGTTCCACCGCAAGGGCGCGCGCGGATTCTGGGCCGACCGGTTGAAGCGCATCCTCGTGCCGCTCGTCGTGGGCTGGCTGATCCTCGCACCGTCGATCTTTGCGGTGTGGATCTGGGGTCTGAAGAAGACGTTCGGGGAGAGTCTTCCCTCGACACCGGCAGGCATGCCGGCACCACCGCCCGGCGCTTTTCCGCTCACGCATCTGTGGTTTCTCTACTACCTGCTGATCCTTTACGCCGGCGTGTTGCTCGTTCGGGCCCTCGTGACCGCGCTGGACCGTCGCGGTGTCTTGCGCCGCGCCGCGGATTCGTTCGTGCGTGGCATCGTGCGCACGGGGACAGCGGCGGTGCTTCTACCGATTCCGCTCATCGCATCGCTGTACGTCCGTCCGGATTGGGTGATGTGGTTCGGCATCCCGACGCCTGACCAATCCGTCATTCCCCAGCTCGCGTCGCTGGTGGGCTATGGCACGGCCGTCACGTTCGGCTGGCTGGTCCACCGGCAGACGGACCTGCTCGCGATCTGGGCGCGGCAGTGGTGGCTTCATCTCGCCGGCGCCGTGACGCTCACCGCGGTCTGCCTCTCGCTCGGGAGTCTCACACCCGTCTTCGTGCCGCAGGGCCCGGGCCTCGACAAACTCGCATTCGCCGCGTCCTACGGTCTCGCGATCTGGTGCTGGTCCTTCGCCGTGATCGGCGCAGCCACGCGCTTCCTGTCGCGCGTCAACACGAAGGTCCGCTACGTGGCCGATGCGTCGTACTGGATCTATCTCGCGCACCTGCCCGTCGTGGCGTTCTTCCAGGTGATCGTGGGACATCTGCCGCTGCACTGGAGCATGAAGTTCCCCATCGTCCTCGGCGCGAGTCTGGTCGTCCTGTTCGCGAGCTACCGCTTCCTCGTGCGAGCGACACTCATCGGCCAGTTGCTCAATGGACGCCGTTATCCGCGCACCGCGGTCTCTTCTGTGGCCGGTGCCGAGCGAATACAAACCGCTCCACCCGAAGCCAGCCAGCCGGTCATGGCCGCGCTCGAAGGTGTGCACAAGCGCTATGGAAAGACGGTGGCGCTCGACGGGCTCGACCTCGACGTCCGGCATGGCGAGCTGCTGGCGGTGCTCGGGCCGAACGGCGCGGGAAAGTCCACCGCGATCTCTCTGTGGCTCGGGTTGCTCGAGCCGGACGCGGGCTCGGTCCGGCTGCTCGAAGGATCGCCGCTGGACGTGGAGATGCGCAGACACGTGGGCTTCATGCTGCAGGATGTGGGCTTGCCGCAGGAACTGCGCGTCCGGGACCTGATCTCTCTCACCGCGAGCTATTACTCCGCACCACTGACGACCGAGGAAACGCTCGCGCTGACGCGCACGGAAGCACTGGCCGGCCGGCCGTATGGAAAGCTGTCCGCCGGCCAGAAGCGGCGGGTGCAGTTCGCGCTCGCGGTCTGCGGCCGGCCGCCGCTGTTGTTCCTCGACGAGCCCACGGCCGGTCTGGACCTCGAGGCGCGCGAAACGATGTGGCGCACGATTCGCGGAATGGTCGCGCAAGGCTGTTCCATCGTGTTGACGACTCACTATCTGGAAGAGGCGGAGGCGCTCGCGGATCGCGTGGCGGTGCTGGCTGCCGGACGGCTGATCGCCACGGGAACGGTCGCGGAGATCCGCTCGCTGGTCTCGCGAAAGGAGATCAGTTGCGCGACCTCGCTGCCCGCGGAGGAGGTGCGCTCGTGGCCTGACGTGGCCGCCGTGACGGGCGACGCAGGGCGCCTGCGGATCACGGTCGTGGATGCCGAGGATGTCCTGCGGCGGCTGCTTGCCGCGGACGCCGGAGTGCGAGACCTCGAAGTGCGCCAGGCCGGTTTGGCCGAGGCGTTTGCAGAATTGACGAAGGAGGCTGCGTAATGCAAGCAATGTCCACCCACCACGCACGACTGGCCGAGCCGATGCCGCTTGGTCGCGTGATTCGCGCCTATGCGAGCGAGATCCGGTACGAGTCGCTGAGGATGCTGCGCACGCCGGGCTTCTCGATCCCGTTCCTTGTGCTGCCGGTCCCGATCTATCTGTTCTTCGGCGTGGTCCTGGCTGGATCCGCGATCGCGGAGAAGCCGGCCGTCGCGAACTATCTGTTCTGCAGTTGGCTGGTCTTCGCCGCGATGATGCCCGCGCTGTTCGGCGTGGGCTGCGCGCTGGCCCTCGAGCGCGACGCCGGTCTCTTGAAGCTGAAACGCGCCTCGCCCGCTCCGGGCGGCGCGTATCTCGCCGCCAAGATGGTGACGGCCATGATGTTGTCCGCGGTCGCGATCGCGACCATCGTCGTGGCGGCTCTCCTGGCCGGGAAGGTCAGTCTGTCCGCAACGCAGTTGCTGATCGTGACCGCGGTCGTGATCGCAGGCACGATTCCGCTGAGCGCCATCGGCCTGTTCATCGGCGCATACGCCTCCGGCTCGGCTGCGCCGGCCATCACGAACGTGCTTTTTCTGCCGATGCTCTGGCTCTCAGGGCTGTTCATCCCTCTGCCGAAGTTTCTCGAGTCCTGGGTCGTGATCTGGCCGGCCTTTCATCTGAACCAACTCGCCCTCGGCGCCGCCGGAGTCACGGAGTTCAGTTTCGTAGCGCCTCAGATCGCAGCAGCGGTGCTCGCCGGAGTCACGGTGCTCTTTGGCGGCGCCGCAATCCGCCGCCTGGCCAGAAAAGGCTAGCCGGCACGGCCGGCAGCGCTGGTCCGGCCGGTACGCTCCACCACCCGCGCAAGCCAAGCCGACGCCGCGCGCGGCGCACTTGAGAGCAGAAACAGAATCTGCGTTCCTGCCACGAGGGCGACCCCTCATCCGCCTTCGGCACCTTCTCCCCTCTGCGGAGGGGAGAAGGCTCTCGGTGGGTGCTCATCGCGAGCGGAATGTTCATCGCGAGAACGAGAATCGAGAGCCTTCTCCCCCCCCCACGAACTGAAGAGCGTTGACACCGGCGGTCAGACGGAAACGGTTGCGAGTTGCAGGGTTGCAGAGGCGTCAGAACCTGGCGACCGGCAACTCGCAACCCGCAGCCCAGCCACGTCAACCCTCCGGAGGTGGCAGCGGCTCGGGCACATGATTCTTGATCGGCTTGATCGTACGCAGGTATGCGAACACGCTTCTCAGATCCTCGTCCGTAAGGTTGCTGTACACCGACCAGGGCATCGGCGGGAGGATGGGGCGGGAGGTGCCCCAGTGCCGGCCGCTGCGGATGGTCTTGATGAACAGGTCGTCTGTCCAGATCCCGAGCCCGGTCAGTTCGTCCGGCGTGAGGTTCGCGGTGTAGCTCACACCCCACGGACCGGCAAAAGCGGTGTTCGTTCCGGCGCCCGTCCACACCCAGGAGCCGTCGTTCAGCTTTGGAGGAGGGGGCATCTTCAATGACTCCGGATGTCCGGACAAGGCCAGGGTCATGTCGGGCTCGGGGCCCTTCGGTCCCATCTTCCAGGGAGTGTGGCAGTCGTGGCAGCCGGAGGTGTTGACGATGTAGGCACCGCGAGCGACGCGTCGCTGCTGCAGTTCCACCTGCGACTCCGCCTCGGCGGGCTTGGTCTTCCTGGCGGCGATCGGGGCCACGCCCAATGCGAGCACGACGCCGAGAAAGAAGGTCAGGACGAAAGCGCTGTAGGTCTTGTGTTTGGCACTCATGGCATTCTCCTCGTTCAATCGCTCCGCAATGTAGGGCGGGCGCGAAGGAGAGATTGCTAAGAGGTTCCTAGGCGAACCTGAAGAATTCGCTAATGCCGCGAGCCTCCAACGCTGCGCTTCTTCATGAGCTCCTAACTAAAGATGGCTAAAGAGGGCCGTGCGCGAAGGACACTCGTCTCGCGAATGCTGGGTTTTCAGCTTCGAATGCCCCCGCCCGCGGCGGGACGCCGCATGGCCAGCCGGCGAGGACGCCAGCGCTCCTCGGCTCCTTTGTGCCGATTGAGAGGAGTCGTGGATCCTTCTTCCAGGACAACGCTTGCAGGCTATGAGCACAATCTTCGCGGTCGTTATGGCCGGCCAGGAACGATGCGCCGTCGATCAGGTTGCCCTTCGCGTCGAGCGCTTCACGGTGACGTACACCACGCCGGGCGGCGTAAGAACGGAAGCAGAACGCATGACCACCGCGGTTCGTCGCGCCGATTGCTACCATGGGCCGAGCCGACGGGAATCGACGGAAGTGGTCCTCGTGGAGACCCGGGAGCTCAGATCCTTGTGGAGGTAGCGCTGTGAGCCTGCTCGGCGACTTTCGCGGCGACCCCGTCGCGTTTGCAAAGAAGTATCCGTTCACCGTTCCCGGGCCGGGAAAGATCAATCACTTCAAAGAGAAGAAGTTCGAGCACGACGATGGCGAGCTCACCGGGTATCAGGTCGCCGGCAACGAGCGTATCTACTGGTTCGACATCGGTCGCGTGAAGGGCGACCAGAGCATGGTGGAGATTCAACTCGACGACGAGGCGCTGGAGGAGCTCGAGCCCGCGTACTGGTTGCCCTGGGCGGAAGATCAGATCATCCGCACGGCCCTGCGCCCCAGCAAGAAAGCCACGGGAAAACTGGACGACGTCGATCCGGACTACTTCTTCACGGCTCCTCTCACCGGCTGCAGCGTGTTCGTCGAGGGCCCGCGCCACCATCCCACGGTGTACCACGCGAACGCAAAGAGTCACGCCGGAACGTTCGCCAGCGACCTGACCAAGTCGCAATTCGTGAAGCTCCAGAAGGCCAAGGCGGAGGAGATGCGGAAGCGATTCGCGGCCTTCAGTACGCAGCAGGAGAAGGGCGGCCGGGGGCTCCTGCCCCAGGGCCCGGGAAAAAGCGGCCGCGAGTCCTCGATGCTGAACTACATGTCCCGGGCCCACTCCCCGGACTTCGCGAACGAGCTCGAGGAAGTGGTCCTCAAGGCGACCAATGGCCAGCACTCGAAGATCGAAGTGGCCGGGCAGAAGATCGTCGTGACCCATGCCGAAGGGACGGTGTTCGGCGTCCGCCGCGACGCGGAATGGACGTTCTACTTTCAGAAGCGTGTGCGCATCCAGCACCTCGTGAACGACTACCAGGTCGGAGTCAGCGACCAGGGCAGCATTCGCTACGGTGCGAGCTGGCTCAACCCCGTCGACTACTGGACCTGGGCCAAGCAGAGCTGGAAGGTCCAGGCGGAGATGTGGCTACCCCTGACGTGCAAAGAGTTCTGGCCAGGAGGCGACGGCCAGGTGGTCATGCGCGCCTAGGGCGGCACGGCCGCCAGCGCTGGTTGGCATAGCCTTGGGCACGTGCGGCAGCTCCGAGGCAAGAGAGCTTTCTACTGCACAGGCTCCTGGCTAGTGTCGTGTCAAGCTTCAAACCGTGGGTAAAGCTGTTTCAGATGAATGCGTGCGTCGTCAGCCGTGAACTGCCAGTTGACGTGGGCTCCTGAGGAGTTACGTTCCGCTTCCCACGCCTGAAC
>Ga0307505_10001839_pt1 | contig 15981 bp, 13 predicted proteins | sample 23_S_MG_FD_202183 | JGI IMG/M metagenome (GOLD analysis project Ga0307505, IMG submission 202183) | Soil microbial communities from Populus trichocarpa stands in riparian zone in the Pacific Northwest, United States - 23_S | ecosystem: Environmental > Terrestrial > Soil > Riparian zone > Trees...
GCCGACCACGGCGCTCACCACCCACACGCGGCGGCTGGCAGTCGAGACGCGCAGCGGCGTGTGGCCGGCCCCGCCGTGCAGCCACTGGTACCACCCGTAGATCGAGAGCGCGAGATACACGACCTGCAGCCCCATGTCGGAGTACAGGCCGCTGCGGAAGAAGATGAACGTGTACAGCGACACGTTGACGATCGCCGTGGGCCAGCTCCAGATGTTCTGGCGCGTGCTGAGAAAGACGCTGACGGCGCCGGCGAGGGCGGCGATTATCTCGAAATACACGATTGAGGCTTGAGGATTGACGCCGGGACGTGGGACGTGGGACGTGGGACGTGGGACGTGGGACGTGGGACGTGGGACGTGGGACGCGGGACGCGGGACGTGGGACGTGGGACGTGGGACGTGGGACGTGGGGCTAGAAGCATACAGCCCAGGCCCCAGTCCCCAGTCCCCAGCCCCCAGTCCCCAGTCCCCAGTCCCCCGGTCTCTACCTTCCTCCCATGCCCACGGTCCGCGTCAGTGCCGAAGCGCCGGATGCCGCCATCCTCGAGACGGCCGCCGGGCTGCTGCGCGCGGGGCGGCTCGTGGCGTTCCCCACCGAGACCGTGTACGGGCTTGGCGCGAACGCGCTGGACGCCGCCGCCGTGGATCGCATCTACGAGGCGAAGGGACGCCCGCCGATCAACCCGCTCATCGTGCACGTCGCCAGCCTGGCCATGGCGCGCGAGCTCGCCGTGGAGTGGCCCGACCTCGCGGAGCGCCTCGCGCGACGCTTCTGGCCCGGACCGCTCACGCTGGTGGTGCGCAAGGCGGACCGGGTTCCCGGCGTGGTGACGGGCGGCGGCGGGACCGTCGGGCTCCGGATGCCGGCGCACCCCGTGGCGCTGGCCCTGATCGAGCGCGCGGGCATCCCGATCGCGGCGCCGAGCGCGAACCGGTCGAACGAGATCTCCCCCACCACCGCGCAGCACGTCGAGCGCAGCCTTGGCAGCTGCGTGGATCTCGTCCTCGACGGCGGCGCGACGACGGTGGGGATCGAGAGCACCGTGGTGGACGTGACCGGCGCGGCGCCGCGCGTGCTGCGTCCGGGGATGATCACCGCGATCGAGATTGCGCGCGTGGCGAACGTGGCCGGCGTGGCGGACGTCGCGAGCGCCGGGCGCGTCGCCGCTCCCGCGCGAGAAGCGGCGGAGGCGCCGCGTTCTCCGGGGATGCTGGGGAAGCACTACGCGCCGCGCGGCCGGGTGATGCTCGTGCCGGCGCGCGAGCTCGATGCGGCGGCAGACACAGCCCGGCGCGACGTCGCGGCGGGGCGCCGGGTGGGCGCGCTGGTCTTCACCTCATTGGGAGTCACCGGCGTGCAGGAGCACACCATGGCGACGGATCCCGGCGCCTACGCGCGGCACCTCTACGCGACGCTCCATGCGCTCGACATCGCGGGGTGCGAGCTCATCATCGTGGAGGAGCCGCCGCGCAGCGAGGAGTGGCGCGGGGTGGTGGACCGGCTGCAACGCGCAACGCTCGCCTAGGCTCGCGGTTACGCACGCCAGGGCGTGCTAGATCTTGTGCCGGAACGTGATGCGTCCGCGCGACAGATCGTACGGCGATACCTCGCACGTGACGCGGTCGCCCGCGAGAACGCGGATGCGGAAGCGCCGCATGTTGCCGCCAAGTGTGGCGAGCACGGTATGTCCGTTGGGCAGCGTCACGCGGAACGTCGCGTTCGGGAGCACCTCGGTGACCGTGCCTTCCAGCTGGATTGCTTCTTCCTTTGCCATTCAGTCAGTCGGTGGAACGGGGGCGATGCATCGCCCGATACAGGAAAAACGCAATCGGCTCCCGGCGAACAGCCGGAAGCCGATTGTCGAACTGGAAGCGGCGCTCAGACCTTGGTGACGTTCTCGGCCGCCGGGCCCTTCTGGCCCTGCACGACGTCAAACTCCACCCGATCACCCTCGGCGAGCGACTTGAAGCCGTTGCCCTGGATGGCGGAGTAGTGGACGAAGCAGTCCTTGCTGCCGCCGTCCGGGGTAATGAAGCCAAAGCCCTTCGAATCGTTGAACCACTTAACAACACCCTGGGTACGCATCACTGCACTCGCTTGAAAAAAATGTGACCGGTGGAACTGAGGACCGCCGCGCCATGCGGCGGCCCGGACGCCGGACTACCGACGATCGATAGCCCAACAAAAAGGGGACCCAGCGCGAGCCAGGTCCCTTTCGTAGATCGCTGGAACGACACACCCATCGCGTCGAATCGCAGCCACAATAGTAGCCGACTGGAGGGCTGGGGTCAAATACCCAAGGCTCAGGGGTCAGGGATGAAGGTTCAGGGTTCAGGGTTCAGGGTTCAGGGTTCATGGTTCATGCGTTGCCCCTGACTCCTGCCCTGTTCCCTGCGCCCTCAACCCTGATCCCCGATCCCTGTCCCCTATTAGCTTTGCCCATTGACCGGGGTGCGCGACCAGATCGGCGCGCTGAGATCACACCCGTGGAACCTGATCCGGTTCATACCGGCGTAGGGAGTCGACAATGCGAAGCGTCATCCTGCTCGTGCTCGCTCCGGCCGCGCTCGTCGCGCAGGCCGACACCAGTCGCGTCCGGCGCGACACCACCACCATCGAGACGGTCACCGTCTCCGCCATCCGCGCGCGTGGGGAGGCCCCCATCGCCGCCCGCACCCTGGAGAGGGCCGAGATCGAGCGCCGCTCGTTCGGTCAGGACATTCCGCTGCTGCTCCAGGGCACGCCATCGCTCACCTCGTATTCCGAGACGGGCAATCACTGGGGGTACAGCTACCTGCGCATCCGGGGGGTGGACCAGTCGCGCATCAACCTCACCCTCGACGGCATCCCGCTGAACGACCCGGAAGACCAGGTGCTGTACTTCGCCGACTTCCCGGACCTCGCCAACAGCATCTCGTCCATTCAGGTCCAGCGTGGCGTGGGCACCAGCGCGCCGGGCACCGCGTCGTACGGCGGCTCCATCAACTTCGAGACGGTGCCCGTGGCGGCGACGCCCCGCGGTGGCGACATCCAGCTGCAGGGCGGCTCCTTCGGCAGCGGGCGCGCCAGCGCCGAGTACGCCAGCGGCCCCCTGGGAGGCGGGGTGTCACTGTATGCGCGCGCGTCGGCGCTGCAGAGCAGAGGCTACCGGCACCACTCCGGGATGGAGGGACGCTCGGCGTTCCTCGGCGCAGCGTGGGTGGGCGCGCGGGAGATGCTGAAGTTCACCTACCTCGCCGGGCTGTTCTCGGACACGATGGCCTATGTGGGCGCGAGCGAGGCGGAGCTCGCCGCGGACCGCCGGGTGAATCCGTTGCGTCCCGACGAGGTGGACCGCTTCGGCGAGCAGGTGGCCGCGCTGGCCTACACGCGGCAGCTCTCGGCGCGGGCGTCGGTGGCGTCCACCGTCTACCGGACCTCGGCGAGCGGCAACTACGACGTCTGCATCGACGCCTGCGACCAGCCGGTGGCCGACCTCTGGAACTTCAACCTCGACTTCGCCTGGTACGGCATCACGAACACGCTGACACACGAGGGCGAGCGCCACCGCCTGAGCGCGGGCGCGCACGCGAGCACGTACGCGCGCGACCACCACGCGTACGCCCGGCCGGACGTCACGACGCCGCTGTACTTCAACACGGGCCACAAGCGCGATGCCAGCGCCTTCGTCAAGGCGAGCTACGACGTCGGCCGGGTCACGCTCTTCGGCGACCTTCAGGGGCGGCGCGCCGACTTCCGGTACACACCCGACGCGAATGCCGGGATCGCCGGGCGCTCCATTGCCTGGACCTTCCTCAACCCGAAGGCGGGCGCCACGCTGCGCCTGTCGCGCGCGGCGGAGCTGTACGGATCCTACGGGATCAACTCCCGCGAGCCCGCCCGCGCGGACATGTTCGCCGGCTTCGACAACATCGACACCTCGAACGCGGACTTCGTCGGGCCGCTGACGCGGGTGCGCCCGGAGCGCGTGGGCGATCTGGAAGTGGGGCTGCGCCTGCGTCGCCCGTGGGGCACGGCGCAGCTGAACGCATTCGCCATGAGCTTCCGCAACGAGATCCTGCCGATCGGCGAGCTGAGCTACATCGGCACGCCGCTGCGCGCGAACGTCGAGGGAAGCTGGCGGCGCGGAGTGGAGCTGGACGCGAGCGCGCGCCCGCTCGATCGCGTGGAAGTGGCGGGGAACGCCACGGTCATGCGCGGCCGCATCACCCGCTTCACCGACGCGACGTCCGGCATCACCCACGAGGGAACCGAGCCGATCCTCACGCCGAGGCTCACCGCGGCGCAGCGCGTCACGGTGGACGTGACCTCCGCGCTGTCGCTCACCGCGAGCGCGCGCCAGGTGGGGCGCTCGTTCCTCACGAACACCAGCGACGCGACGCTCGTCCTGCCCGCGCACGCGGTGGCCGACCTCCAGGCGCGGCTGCTCCTCGGCCGCGCGGAAGCGACGCTGCACCTGAACAACGCCGGCGACTCACGCAGGTATGCCGGCGGGCACGTGTGGGGTGCGACACCGCTGTACTACGTGCTCCCGCCGCGGAACCTGTTTCTCCAGTTGCGCTTGCTGTTCTAGGGATCGCCTCGCACGATCACGACCACCGCCCTCGTGCATCGCGACCACCGCCCTCTTGCATCGCGACCACCGCCCTCGCGCGGATAACCGCTGAAGCGGCGGAAAGGGCCGCGAATACTGCAAGCACTGGGTTTGCTCCATGTGGCGAAACAGACTCGCTCGCCACGTCAGAACACACCCCCAGCAGCATCGGCGGTGATAAATGCCGGGGATTGTTTCACTTGGCGAGTGAGTTCGTAGCGCCAGCTGCAGAACCCACCAGCATTTGTGGTATCCGCTGACTTTCCGCCAATTCAGCGAGAATCCGCGCGAGGCGCAGGTCGGGATGCGCGCAGGGCGCGAGGCTTGTGCTGCGAGCGACCCAACCCGCTCAACTCGTGACGCCGCGAGCCGATACTCAGGGCGTGATCGATTCCCGGTTGCTCCAGGCCCGCCTGCTCATCGTTGACGATGAGCAGGCCAACGTCGCCCTGCTGAAGGTCGTGCTGCGGCGCGCGGGATTCCTGCACATCCGCGCGACGACCGACCCGACACAGGCCCTGCCGCTGTTCGACGAGTGGCGTCCCGACCTGGTGCTGCTCGACCTGCGGATGCCGGTGCTGAACGGGTTTGGCGTCCTGGCGCTGCTGCGCCAGAAAATCGCGCCCACGGACTACGTGCCGGTGCTGGCCATCACCGGGGATACCGATGTCGAGACGCGGGAGCGCGTCCTCGCCGCGGGCGCGCGCGACTTCCTCGAGAAGCCGTTCCGCGAATCCGAGGTGCTCGTCCGTGTCGCGAACCTGCTCACCACGCGCCTGCTGCACACGTCGCTCCAGGAGCAGAATGAGCGCCTGGAGCAGAAGGTCTGTGAGCGGACCGTGGAGCTCGAGGTCGCGCTCTCCGACGCGCAGGCGGCCAGCCTCGCGAAGAGCCGGTTCCTGGCAACCATGAGCCATGAGCTGCGCACGCCGCTCAACGCGGTCATCGGATTCTCGCGGCACCTGCGCCAGAACCGCGTGGGGAACCTCACCCCGCAGGATCTGCTCTACCTGGACCGCATCTCGGAGAACGGCACGCACTTGCTCACCACCATCAACGACATCCTCGATCTCTCCAGGATCGAGGCGGGCAAGATGCCGGTGGAGCGCGGCCCCGTGGCGCTCGATGCGTTCCTCGGCGACATCGTGGGGAAGGCGGGGGAGGAGGGCGCGGTGACCGGCAGGGACCTCGCCCTCCGCGCGCTGGTGCCGCCGTCACTCCCGGTGATCCACACCGATGAGCTGAAGCTCCGTCACGTCGTCACGAACCTCGTGGCGAACGCGTTGAAGTTCACGGAGCGGGGCGCCGTGCTCGTTGGGGTGCGCGGAGCCGCGCACGAACGGTCGCTCCGCGTCGACGTCGTGGACACGGGGGTCGGCATCGCGCCCCAGCGGCTGGGCGCCATCTTCGACGCGTTCGAGCAGGAGGACAACAGCACGCAGCGCCGCTTCGGCGGGAGCGGGTTGGGGCTCGCCATCGCGCGCAGCATCTGCCGCCTGCTCGGCTACCGGCTCTACGCGGTCAGCGAACCCGGGGTGGGGTCCGGCTTCTCCATCCTGCTGGGGGATGGCGCCGAGGTGCCGGAATCGTATGCGGCCCTCGTGGCACAGTATCCCGAAACGGCTCTCGCCCCGAACCCCTCGCACTAAGCTTGCTCTTGTTCAGCTTCGCGCGATGCAACCGCGGAGCCGAACGATGACTCAGCAGCAAACCCCGCCAACCCGGCGGCGTCCGAAGAAGTGGCCACGATGGGTACGCGATGGGGCCCTGGCGCTTACGCTCGTGGCCGCTATTGCCTACGCCACGACCCTGGTAAACCCCATTTACGCGGGTCGCGCCCCGGTCGTGGGCGACCTCATTCGCGGCGTGGCCAACCAGCCTGAGCAGTTACCGGCCCCCGTCGCGCCCCTGCCGACGGGCCCGCTTGCCGACAGTGTGCGCCTCATCGAGGCGTCGCCGGAGTTCGCGGAGCAGAAGCGCCGCTTCGCGGCGGACCTCGTGGCCACCGGACGGATGAGCCAGGCGCGCGCCGATTCGATCGCGCACTTCGCGGTGCGAGAGGCGTTCCTGCGCGGCGTTCCCCCCGCGGTGATCTTCGGCGTCATGCTGACCGAGAACGCCCAATTCATCTCCCACGCCAAGTCCAATGTGGGCGCGGTGGGGCTGATGCAGGTGTACCCGAAGTACTGGCTCAAGTCGTTGAGCGAGAAGTTCAACGACCCCAACATCGCGGCGGATTCGACGAACCTGCGGTACGGCGTGTTCATCCTCGAGCACTACCTGAAGCCGCGCGGCAAGAGCGCGACCGGAGAACACGTCATCGCGACGGCGCCGGGCTCGCTCATGAAGGGACTGCTGCGCTACAACGGCTGCGTGCGCGGCACCAACACGCCGCGCTGTCACACGTATCCGAACAAGGTGCAGAAGTTCGTGGAGCGTGACGCGCAGGCCCTGTGCGGCGACCAGACGTTCTACCAGTGCATCGCACAGCCGTTCATGGCGGGACTGCTCGGCCAGCGAGCGGGAGACTAGGGGGCCAGGGAGTCAGGGGTCAGGGGTCAGGGGCGTGCGAGATCACCACTTTCCCGAAGGTCTGGTTTGCCTCGAGCAACGCGTGCGCTTCCGCGATCCGCTCCAGGGGAAAGACTGAATCAACGACAGGGCGCACCGCATCGCGCTCCAGGAGCGGCAGCACGTCCCGCGCGAACGCGGCGGTGGCGGCGGCCTTCTCTGCCGCGGTGCGGGTGCGCAGCACGGTGCCCCGGATGATGAGGCGGCGGCTCAGCACCGTGCCCAGGTTCACGGTGGCGGTGCGTCCGGAGAGCAGGCCGATCAGCACGATGCGGCCCCGCGGCGCCATCGCCTCCACGGTCGCCGGCAGGTAGGCGCCTCCGACGAGGTCCAGCGCGACCGTCGCCCCCTCCCCCTCCGACCATGCCCGCACGAGATCGGGGATCGTGACCGGATCATCAACGGCCGCGCCGGCGTCGAGGCCAAGGGCGCGCGCGCGCGCGATCTTGTTCCCGGATCGCGCGGTGCCGAAGCTCGTGCCGCCGAGGGCGCGGATGAGCTGCACCGCCGCGAGGCCGACCCCGCTGCCCACGGCATGGACGATCACGCGCTCGGCGCGCTGCATCCCTGCCTGCGTCACGAGCGCATCGTGCGCGGTGATGAACGCCTCCGGAATCGCCGCCGCCTGCTCCCACGACAGCGCGGCCGGCACCCGCGCAAGCTCCTGCTCGTGCACCACCGCGAACTCGGCGTTCCCACCGCCACTCACGATGCCGAAGACGCGGTCACCTGGGCGCCAGGCGGTCACCGCTCCCCCGATGTCTGCCACCTCGCCGGCGATCTCGAGCCCGGGGATATCGGCAGGCGCGCCGGGCGGGGCGGGATAGCGTCCCGCGCGCTGGAGGAGGTCGGCCCGGTTCAGCGCCGAGGCGCGCACCTGCACGAGCACCTCATGCTCGCGCGGCAGCGGACGCGGGACGTCGCGGATCTCGAGGACTTCGGGACCGCCGGGGCGGGTGATGATGGCGGCGCGCACAGTCCTCTAAACTCTATCCTCCAGCCCCCCTGCACTAGCCTCTGGGCAGCGTCAGCGTGAAGGTCGAGCCGCGATCCTTCTCGCTCGTGGCGATCACGTCGCCGCCCATCCCCCGCGCGAGCTCGCGGCTGATCGCGAGGCCGAGACCGGAGCCCTCCACGCGACGCCGGAACCCCGGCTGGAGCTGGACGAACGGCTCGAAGGCGGCCTCGATGTCGCGCGCCGCGATGCCCATTCCGGTGTCGGTCACGTGGATGCGCACCTCGTCGGCAGTCGCCTCGCACCACAGCCGCACCTTCCCGCCGGGCGGCGTGAACTTCCACGCGTTGGAGAGCAGGTTCCCGATGATCTGCTGCACCTTCGCGCGGTCGCCGCGGCAGGTGAGCCGCGCGTCGCCGCCATCGCACTCGAAGACGATCTGCTTTGCGGCGAGCTGCGTCTCGATCATCGCGCGCGTGGCGTCGAGGGTCTCGCGCACGGGCACGTTCGCGATCTCGAAGTGCAGATGCCCCGCCTCGAGCTTCGCGAAATCGAGCACGTCGTCAATGAGCCGCAGCAGGTGACGCTGGTTCACCTGGATCCGCTGGAGTGCGTCGGCCTGCTTTCCCAGGAGATCGCCGTGCACGCCGGCCTCCAGCAGGTCGGTGTAGCCGGCGATGGCGTTGAGGGGGGTGCGCAGCTCGTGGCTCATGGTCGCGAGGAAGTTGCGCTTCGCATGGTTCGCCTCGCGCAGCTCCTTCTCGCGCCGCTGGCGCGCGATCGCGAACGACACGTGGCGCGCGATGGTGGCGGCGAGCTGCAGCTCGGCCTCGGTCCAGTCGTGCGTCCGGTCGAAGTAGACCATGAACTTGCCGAGAATCGCCCCGCTGTCGGTGAGCGGGACGAACGCGAGCGCGCGGATACCCTCCTCGAGGATCACGGAGCGGAACGGGGCGAGCGCCGGATCGGTGGACGCGTCCCGCACGGTGATGGCCCGCGGGTCCTCCTCGTCGGGCGCCCAGGGGGAGTGACCCTCCACGGCGGCGCGGTAGCGGTCGGACAGCCCGCGCGATGCGTTGAAGCGCATCACGCCCTGGTCGTCGAACAGCAGCACCGCGACGCGGTCGGCATGCAGGAGCGCGATCAGGGCATCGATGGCCTCCTCGTACATCTCCTCCGGTGCGCGCGCGCGGCTCAGCCCCTCGGCCATCCGGTAGATCACCTGGAGCTCGGAGAACCGCCGACCCAGCTCCTCGGCGGCGCGGCGCTGCTCGGTGACGTCGCGTTTGATGCCGACGTAGCACACCGGCTGCCCGCTGCGATCGCGCACCGCGAAGGCGGAAAGGTCGAGCACCCGCTCGCGCCCATCCTTCGTGCGGCTCACGATCTCGCCGCGGCTCACTCCCACGCTCGTCAGGTCCTGCACGACCCGCGCGAAGGTTTCCGCGCCCATGTGGATGGCCGGGCTCACTCCGGCAAGCTCACCGCTCGAGTATCCCAGCAGCATCTCGTGCGCGAGGTTCTGCTCGAGGTAGTAGCCGTTGGTGTCCACGATGGCGATGGCTTCCGTGGAATTGAGGAACACCGAGCGATAGAGCGACAGGATCTCGCCAAGGCGCCCGTGTCCCGCGTCCACGTCGGCGGGGCGGAGCGCGGCCGGGAGCGACGCGAGCATCTCCGCCGTGGAGGCGGCGAAGATCTCCCTGGGAAAGCCCGGGACGTCCGTTTGCGGCGACTCCATGCCAGGGAGTTCTGCAGAAACCGGGCCCATGCGGAGCCCCCGGAAAGGCCCTCAGGCCGGGACGAACTGCGCCTTTTCCCCCCGCAGGGCTGATTGGACCATGACGTACTCACCGACGTTGTCCATCGTGAGCACGCCGAGGAGCCGGCCGTCCCTGAGCACCGGCATGGAGTGGCAGCCGCAGGCCTTGAGCCGCGTCAGCGCGTCGTCCGCTGCCTCACCCACCGTCGCCTGCACGAACTCGCGCTCCATCACCTCGCTGACGGGGGTGGCCTCGCCACGCTCCGAGAGCGCGCGCAACAGCCGCGCGCGCGTCAGCATCCCGATCACGACGCCATCCTCGACGACGGGGAAGTCCTGCTGGAATCCGTCGAGGATGAGCCGCACCGCGCGGCTGAGGGGATCACCCGGCGCGAGGGTCTCGACGTCGGTGATCATGAGCTCGTGGATCGGCACGCCGTCGAGCACCGCCGAGGTCTGCACCGCCGACGCCTCGGCGGCGGCGCCGAGCCAAACGAAGAGCGCGATGAGCACGAGCATCGGGTTGCCGACGACGAACATCCCGAGGAGGCCGAACAGAAGCGCGAAGAATCGTCCGACGCGCGCGGCGGTCTCCGTCGCCCGCGGATAGTCCTTGTGCCGCATGGCGAGCAGCGCGCGCAGCACGCGCCCGCCGTCCATGGGAAACGCCGGAATCAGGTTGAACAGCACCAGCCAGACGTTCACCGCCAGCAGGCGCGCGGCGAACCCGCGCTCGAGGAATCCCGCGGACAGGCTGGCGTCGTCCAGGAAGGTCGGGATGCCGCCGGTGAGGCGCAGTCCCGCCCAGAGGAGCGCGGCGATGACGACGTTGACGGCCGGGCCGGCGAGCGCGACGACGAGCTCCTGGCGCGGCTCCCGCGGCATGCGCTCGAGGCGCGCGACGCCGCCGATCGGAAGGAGGGTGATGTCGCGGGTGCGGATGCCGTAGCGGCGCGCCGCCAGCGCGTGTCCCAGCTCGTGAAGCACGACGGTGGCGAACACCGCGAGCACGAACACGACGCCGCTGGCCGCCGCCAGCGCGCTCTGCGACGCCTTGTACGAGCCCAGTCCCACCCAGACGAGCAGCAGCAGGAATGTGGCGTGGACGTTCAACGCGATTCCCGCGATCGATCCCATGCGCCACGACCACTTCATGACATGCCTCTGCGAGTGCAATCGGAGTTAGAATCTAGGCTCTCGGCTTTCGGGCTCTTGGCCTTCCACGACCACTCCCCCATGGATCATCTCATCTTCGTCGCAATCGGACTCGGCGCCGGGGTGCTCGCCGGCCTGTTCGGGATCGGTGGAGGCATCGTGATCGTGCCGGCGCTGATCCTCCTGGCCCGCTTCGCTCCCCAGGTGGCCACCGGGACGTCGCTCGCGATCTTCCTGCTGCCCGTGGGGCTGCTCGGTGCGCTCACCTACTATAAGGAAGGGCACGTCCGCGTCCTGCCGGCGGCCCTGCTCGCGCTCGGACTGTTCCTCGGGTCGCCGGTCGGGGCCAAGATCGCGCTGGGGATGACGGCGCTGGCGCTGAAGCGGACGTTCGCGGTGTTCCTCGTCGTGATCGCGGCGCGGATGTGGTTCAGCAAGTAGGGGAACGGCAACTGCACAAACACTGTTACTGCACGCTGCAACTGCACACGGGAACTGCCACTGAAGTACAACCCCTTCTGTCGTGCCCTTCAGTGTGCAGTTCAGTGGCTGTTACAGTGTGACCCGTGTTGATGGTTTGCAGGTCCCCTACCTGGGGTCAGCGGTGGCGCTTTGCGCGTCATGAGCCGAGCCGCAACGGCCAAACACTGTCACTGCACGCTCCAACTGCACACGGGAACTGCCACTGAAGTACAACCCCATGTTTTGTGCCCTTCAGTGTGCACCTCAGTGGCTCCTACAGTGTGACCCGTGTTGATGGTTTGCAGGTCCCTGCCCTAACGATTTGCCCGCCCCGTTCGTATCTCTAGGCCTCCCCCACTGCACCATTTCAGGAGCAATGATGTCCTCTCGTTCTGGACGCGCGATCTGCCTGACTGCGCTTGCCGCGATTGCCGCCGCCCCGCTCGCTGCCCAGCAGCCCATTGATTCCGCCTACACCGCGCTGATTCGGGAGCACCTCCAGGACCCCCGCATCACCACCGAGCTCGTGGATCACCTGCCCGCGAGCACCACCGTCCCGACGCCGCTCAGGTTCCACGGGCGCATCGCCGGCACGCCCGGTGAGCTGACGTACGCGAAGGACATCCATCGCTACTTCGACGCGCTGGACAAGGCGAGCGATCGCGCGGTGCTGCTCAACATGGGCAGGACCGAGGAAGGGCGGGACATGGTGGTGCTGATCATCGCCGACGAGGCCACGATCCGCGACATCGAGACGCACAAGCGCAACATCGCCGCGCTCACCGATCCGCGCCGCACGAGCGACGCCGAGGCGCGCCGGCTGATCGCGCAGACGAAGCCGATGTACTGGGTCACCACCGGGATGCACTCCACGGAGAACGGCGGCCCGGAGACGGTGCAGGAGCTGGCGTACCGGCTCATCGTGCAGGAGACGCCCTTCATCCAGAACATCCGCAACAACGTCATCGTCGCCATCACCCCGGTGATCGAGGTGGACGGGCGCGAGAAGCAGGTGGACACGTACTACTTCAACAAGAAGCGCGACAGCAGCGACGCGCGGCTGCCGCTGATGTACTGGGGGAAGTACGTGGCGCACGACAACAACCGCGACCATATCGGGCAGTTCCTCGCCCTCTCGAAGAACGTCACGCGGTTCTTCCTCGAGTGGCACCCGATCATCATGCACGACCTGCACGAGTCGGTGGCGTACCTCTACGCCTCCACCGGCACTGGCCCGTACAACGAGGCCATCGACGCCATCACGGTGGACGAGTGGTGGATGCTCGCGAAGAACGACGTCAGCGAGATGACGAAGCGCGGCGTGCCCGGCGTGTGGACGTACGGCTTCTACGACGGCTGGACCCCGAACTACATGTTCTTCGCGGCGCACGCGCACAACGCCGTGGGCCGCTTCTATGAGGTGCAGACGTACGGGCCGGATAACAACCCGAGCCTCCGCCTGCCGGCCACCACCACGAGCCGCGAGTGGTTCCGCCCGAACCCGCCCCTGCCGCAGATCAAGTGGGGGCCGCGCAACCACGTCAACATGTCGCAGTCCGGCGTGCTCTTCTCGCTCAACCACGTGGCGAAGAACCGGGAGAGCTACGTCGAGAACTACTGGCTCAAGAACAAGCGCGCCACCCAGCGCGGCGAGACCGGAGGCACCTACGCGTGGGTCATTCCCGCGGCGCAGCGCCGCAAGGCGGAGGTGGCCGACGTCGTCAACTCGCTGCGCTTCCAGGGGCTCGAGTTCCACCGCGCCAGTGCCGACTTCAAGGCCGGCAACGTTGAGGTGAAGGCCGGCGACTACATCGTGCGCGGCGACCAGCCGTACCGCACCATCGCCGACATGTACTTCTCCTTCCAGAGCTTCTCGCCGGCGAACCCGCGTCCGTACGACGACACCGGGTGGACGTACCAGCTCATGCGCCAGATCACGCTCACGCCTGTGACCGACAAGGCCATCCTCGCGCAGGGGATGACACCGGTGACCGCCGACGTGCGCGCGCCCGGCGGCGTGGAGGGCACGGGAAGCACGATCGTCGTCGAGCACACGAGCGACAACAACCTCGTCACCTTCCGCTTCCGGTTCCCGCGCGTGCGCATGCTGGCGGCGGAAGAGCCATTCCAGCTGTCCGGGCGCACGTTCGCCGCGGGCTCGATCATCATCCCGAACGCGAACCGCGCGCAGGTGGACTCCGCGACGCGCGCGCTGGGACTCACGGCCGTGGCCGTCGCCGCGGCGCCCGCCGTGAAGACGCACGACCTGGACGTGCCGCGCATCGGCTACGTGCACGCCTGGCAGCGCACGCAGGATGAAGGCTGGGTGCGCGCCGCGCTCGACACCTACGGAGTGCCCTACACCTACTTCGCCGACCAGAAGCTGAAGGAGGGCAACCTGCGCGCGAAGTACGACGTCATCATCTACCCGCACGTCGGCGGGAATGCGCAGGCGCAGGTGAACGGCATCCCGATGACCGGCAAGACGCCCCTGCCGTACAGGCGCTCCGCCGCGACGCCCAACCTCGGCGCGCTGGACCAGAGCGACGACATTCGCGGCGGCATGGGCGTGGAGGGATTGTTCGAGCTGTACAAGTTCGTGCAGCAGGGCGGCACGCTCATCACCGAGGGCGCGACGTCGCTGATCTTCCCCGCGTACAACCTCACCACCGGGATCACGGTGGAGGAGCCCGAGGGGCTGTTCGCGCGCGGCTCGATCATGCGCGGCCGCATCGCCGACAAGGGAAGCCCGATCGTGTATGGCTACGAGGGCGACCAGATGCCGGTGTACTTCAACCAGGCGCCCGTGTTCACGGTGGCCACCGGTGGTGGCGGCGGCTTCGGTGGATTCGGCGGCGCGCAGCAGGGTGGGCCCAGCCAGAACACCACGCCGATGGCGCAGCCGAACCGGCCGTCTCTCTCCACGTGGGAGGGACCGGTGGCGAGCGGTGCGGAGGCGCGTCCGCGCCGCGCTGCGACAGACTCCGCCGCGGCTCCTGTCGTCGGCGGAGGTGGTGGCGGGGGTGGTGGCGCCGCCACGCCGCAGGTGGATCCGGCCAGCCGGCCGCGCGTGGTGCTCCAGTTCCCCGCGAGCCAGAACGACATCTTGCTCTCGGGCACGCTCGCGAATGGCCAGGGGCTGGTGAACAAGGCGCAGGTGATCGACGCGCCGATCGGGCAGGGGCACGTAGTGATGTTCGCGATCCGTCCCTTCTGGCGGTGGCAGACGCAGGGCACGTTCATGCTCAGCTTCAACGCGATCATGAACTGGAACGACCTCAAGGCCGGACGGGTGACGACGCCGGCTCCGGCTGTGAGTGCGGGGTCGTCGGACCAGTAGCGCCGGTCAGGTAGCGGCCGGGTTCTCCTTTTTCGGCCGGGACTGCTGCATGGCCGAGGGGATGATGGAGATCCTTCCCTCGGTCTCGAGAATCGCCCAGCGCACGTCTTCCAGACGCTCCACTCCCGAGAGGTGCATCTCCGTCACCACCTCCTCGGGAGTGACGCGCTGGCGCCGCATGTTGCTCGCGAGAAACTTCCCGTCGCGAACGAGCACCGTGGGCTCCCCTTCCACCAGGGACTCCACCTTCCTCGACCGGAACGCCAGCAGCCCGGTGAAGAAGACCAGCAGGAAGAGGGTGGTGACGCCGACGGTGGCAAGCGAGAGCGACTCGTCGCTGCGGTTGAGGGCGGAGGAGAAGATCTCGGGGATGAGCAGGAGCGTCACGAGCTCGAAGGGAGACATCTGGCCCACCTCGCGCTTGCCGGTGAGCCGGAAGGCGAGCATGAGGAAGGCATAGACGAACGTCACCCGCCAGATGGCCTCGTGGGCACTGCCACTGTCCATGAGGACCCCGGTCGCGGCGAGGATGAGCAACGCGGCCAGCAGCAGCATCCCTATGACCTGCGTCAGATCGAGCTCGATCCAGCGGGGAAACTGTCTCGGCTCAGGAGGTTTTCGCGGAACCTGCGCCTTCGCGCTCATGCGGACCCGGAGCGCAAAATCCCGGCCTGTGGCCTCACGAGCCGACCGCCCATTGGGCAGCAGAAGGACGTTGACAACGCATAAGGCCTTGCTTATGTATTTGTGGTGCAGACCTCCCCCGCCGTTGCCCAGAACCGCGTATTCCAGGCGCTGGCCGATCCCAGCCGCCGAGCGATCTTCGAGTCGTTGACCCGGGGTGAGTCGGCGGTGAAGGATCTCACCGCGCGGTTCGACATCTCGCAGCCAGCCGTGTCCCAGCACCTCGCCGCGCTGAAGCAGGCTGGTCTCGTCGGGAACCGGCGCGCCGGCCGCCAGGTCTACTACCGCGTGGAGCCGAAAGGGATGAAGCCGCTGATCGACTGGATCGCGCACTACCGCGCATTCTGGACGGACCACCTCGGCCGTCTCGAGGAGCTCCTCGAGACCATGGACCGATGAGCGTCACCGACACCACCGCGCCATCGCAGAGCGACGCGCTCGCGTTCGACTTCGAGCT
>Ga0307505_10001840_pt1 | contig 15967 bp, 15 predicted proteins | sample 23_S_MG_FD_202183 | JGI IMG/M metagenome (GOLD analysis project Ga0307505, IMG submission 202183) | Soil microbial communities from Populus trichocarpa stands in riparian zone in the Pacific Northwest, United States - 23_S | ecosystem: Environmental > Terrestrial > Soil > Riparian zone > Trees...
CCAACCAGCCGCCGCGGCGATGTTGTCCGCCGCTTCCTGCAATGCCTCGTCAGGAGCCGGGAAGTAACCCACCTCGCCGATCAGGTCGTTGACGTTGTTCAGGTAGTAGGCCATGAACTCGGCCACCTGCGGCTTGTCCGTGATGACCGAGGGGGCCGTGTACATGAACAGTGGGCGAGAGATCGGGTAGCTGTTGTCGTCGACCGACTCAGCGCTTGGGACGACACCGTCGACCGCGACCACCCCCAGGACATCTGCGTTCTCCTGGTAGTAGGCGTAGCCGAAGTACCCGATGGCGCAGGTGCTGCTCTCGTCACCCTCGGTGCATCCGTCACCAGAGACACCCTGCACTGTGAGGTTGTCGTCCTCACCGACGATCTCGGCGATAGAGGAGAGGATCGGGGGATCCTCCTCGGCCTCGTACAGATCGGGCCAGACCACCTCGAAGAAGTAGTCGAAGGTCCCCGAGTCGGCGCCGGGGCTGAACATCTGGATCGGATGAGCCGGGAACTCCGGATTCACATCCGCCCAGGTGGCACCGGCGTCGGTCAACGAGAACGCAGTTGCGATCTCTTCGAGAGTCAGCTCCTGGGCAAAGTAGTTGCCCGGGCTGATCACCAGGGAAAGAGCGTCGCTCCCAACTCGCACTTCGATTGGGGCATCTCCCCAAGTCTCGGTGCAAGCCGCGATCTCCTCTTCGTCGATCGGTCGTGACGCGTTGGCGATGTCCGAAGCGCCTTCAACACAGAAGCGCTCCAGCCCGCCACCTGAACCGATCGAGTCGATCGGGTATTCAGGCCCGCCTTCGTCGATCCACTGCGTCATTACCGCTGTCGACAGCGGGAAGACGGTGGACGACCCGGCGATACCGATGGTCACACCGGGATCGACGTCCAGCGGGTCGACGACGGGAAGACCCCACTGGGACAAGTCGCCCGATGGTTCCTCACCCTCGGTGGTGTCCGTCATCCCCTCAGTCGTCGTCGGATCTTCAGTGGCGACTGTCGTCGTCGGGTCGTCACCGCCCGCCTCGGTCGTGTCGGCCGAATCGCCGTCTCCCCCACAAGCGGCCAACACCAATGCCAAGGCGGCAAATAGCGCGACCAGATTTCGCATTTTCATTCCCGTTCATCTCCTTCTCGTTTGATGAACCTCCCAGGAACCAAGCGAAAAGCTAGAAAGCTCCGTTAACCCCCCGGCAATGTCGAGGTGAACGAGAGATGAACTTGTTCTTTTTTGTCGCGGACGCAGGAGTGTGCAGATTCACCCCACTAGGGGGAGTTCCCGCACAGCCAACGTTCAGACGCGGGAGGGGATCTCCAGCTCGGCCATCAGGTTGCGGACCCGCTGCTCGATGTCATCGCGGATTGGGCGTACCTGGTCGACGGGCTTGCCGGAGGGGTCGTCGATCTCCCAGTCGACGTAGCGCTTGCCGGGGAACACCGGGCAGGCGTCGCCACATCCCATGGTGACCACGACGTCGGCCGCGCGGACGATCTCGTCGGCCCAGGGCTGGGGGATCTCCCCGCTGATGTCGACTCCGATCTCCGCCATGGCTGCAACAGCCGCCTGGTTCACCGACTCGGCCGGTTCGGACCCTCCAGAGAAGACGTCGACGTCGTCGCCGGCGAGATGGCGCATCCACCCGGCAGCCATTTGGGAGCGGCCGGCGTTGTGGACACAGAGGAAGAGAACGCTCGGGTTGAGGCTCCCCGCTTCGGACTCGAGACGGATGAGGGCGCGGAGACGGTCACGGGCGAAACGCTCGGCGAGAAGCGGAACCCAGGTGCTGTTCGTCGCCCTCGCGACGAGTGTGTCCAGCGAGTCGGTCATGAACCGCTCGATCGTCTCGGCGTTGAGCTCTCCGGCGAAGCGACGCTGCAGACGCTCGGCTGCTTCGCGCACTTGCAGCTTCTCGGCGGTGGTCAGGGAAACGGCCATGGGGAACTCCTTCAATTGGTCGTGTTGGTGGATACGGGTTGGGGAAGCAGAGCGGGGACGATGAGAGCAGCGAGGAGGCCGGCCAGCAGTTGCGCAACGATGAAAGGGAGCACTGAGGCGGGGGCGATACCGGTGTAGGAGTCGGTGAAGACCCGGGAGATGGTGACCGCAGGATTGGCGAAGCCAGTGCTCGAGGTGGCGAAGACGATGGCGGCGACCCAGGCGCCGATGACGGCGGGTACGAGACCTGCCCGGGCGGTCCGCACCAGCAGGAGGATGGAGAGCACGAGAACGAAGGTCCCGATTGCCTCGGCCACCACCAGGCCGACCCCGGACCTCACGGTCTCCGACACCGACACCGCGGCACCTCCGAAGGTGAAGTTGGCGGCGATGACACCGAGGATGGCGCCTACGAGTTGGGTGGAGACATACCTGAGGGACTCCCCCGACCCGATTTCCCCACTCCGCCAGAAGGCGAGAGTCACCGCAGGGTTGAAGTGGGAGCCGGAGATGGTCTGGAACATCGCGATCAGGGCGCCCAACCCGAGCCCGACCACCACTGCGTGGGCGAACAACCGGGTGCCGGGATCCTGAGCTAGGTCCTGGGCCGCGATGCCACTGCCGACCACGACGAATAGAAAGAGCCCTGTTCCCAACCCCTCGGCGAGCAGCCGGCTCCTCAACCTGCCGACCCCCGAGCCAGGTTCTCGATACGTCCGGCGATCTCGGCGAACGAGTCGCGGAAGGCGGTCACGGTGCCGACGGGCACGGGATCTCGAACCGACCAATGGAGATGGGTGCTCCCGTCGGGCACCCCGGTCTCCCTGGCACGATCACACACGCTCACGACCAGGCCCAGCCCGTCGGGGAGACTGTCGTAGCTGCCTGGCGTGGCAGCAGAGAGATCGATTCCGTACTCACCGGCCACCAACACCGCCTTGGGATGCACCTCCGCACTCGGGTGGCTGCCCGCGCTCGAGGTCGGCCTCCCGGTGCGCTGATTCCACAACGCGGCCGCAAACTGCGACCGGGCCGAATTGTGCGTGCACACGAAGACGACATGGCCCTCATCCGGAAACGGACCGGGGGAACCGGTGGGGAGACGATCCCAACGAAGGGAGACGTAGCGACGACGGTGGTCCCCTTCGGATACACGGCGCTCGATGAGCCCGGCATGCTCGAGGACGTCGAGATGATGGGCGAGGAGGTTCCCCTTCATCCCGGTGACCGCAGCCAGTTCGGCCACGGTCATGTCACCAAGACTCAGCCGATCGACGACGTGAAGCCGACGACCGTCACCGAGTGCGGCATGTGCTGCGGCTCGCGCGTCGAGATTCATCCCTCAAACTATATTGACTCAATCTTCCTTGAGCAAGTCTGACAAGAGTTGACCTCAGCGGACCCCATGCACCAGGACCCCTAGACGAGGTGGGCGTTGGCGCGCAGGAGGGCGAGTTCCTGAAGGGCTTCGTGGGTGTCGACCTTGCCCTCCCCCTCGACACGGGCCCAGGTGCGGTTGGGTTGCAGCTTCCAGGCCAGGGTGTCGTCAGCGAAGACGACGTCGAAGATCTCGTCCATTCGAAACTGGAGGTCCGGGTCGTGGACCGGGGCGAGCGCCTCGATACGGCGGTCCAGGTTCCTCGGCATCATGTCTGCCGACCCATAGAGATAGGTTCGCTCGCGGCCCCGTGCGCCGAACCTGTAGATCCGGGAGTGCTCCAGGTAGCGGCCAACGACGGAACGCACCGAGATGTTCTCGGAGAGGCCGGGCACACCGGGGGTGAGACAGCAAATCCCCCGGACACACAGGTCGACGCGGGCACCCGCCCGTGAGGCCTTGTAGAGGGCCTCGATAATCCCTGCATCTACGAGGGAGTTCATCTTCATCGTGATATGGCCATCCGGGCGCCCCGCCTCTTCGGCGATGAGGCCAGTGATCCGGTCCCGGATCCCCTCGGGGGAGACCGCCAGAGATCGATAGCGGGTCTTCCGGCTGTAGCCGGTGAGGTAGTTGAAGAGGTCCGATAGGTCGGACCCGAGGGCGGCGTCGGCGGTGAACACCCCGACGTCCTCGTAGATGCGGGCGGTCTGCTCGTTGTAGTTGCCGGTGCCGATGTGCGCGTACCGAACCACCTTGTCGCCCTCCCGCCGCATGACGAGGGCGATCTTCGTGTGGGTCTTCAACCCGACGACGCCATACATCACGTGGACCCCGACGTCTTCCAGCCGCTGCGCCCACTCGATGTTGCGCTCCTCGTCGAAGCGCGCCTTCAACTCGACCAGAGCCACCACCTGCTTGCCTCGCTCGGCCGCCTCGATGAGGGACTGCATGATCTGGCTGTTGCGGTTGGTCCTGTAGAGGGTCGCCTTGATGGCGAGCACATCGGGATCTTTGGCAGCTCTGGAGACGAAGGCCTCCACGGTGGTCAAGAACGAGTCGTAGGGATGGTGCGCCATCAGGTCGCCCTGGCGGATCACCTCGAAGAAGTCGATCGGCTCTCCCGTGGTGGCAGAGAGGCGGGATGGCGTCACGCCCGCGAACACCGGGAACTTCAGCTGAGGGCGCTCCAACTCGTTCACACCCCAGAGACCGGCGAGATCGAGAGGGCCGTCGACCCGGTAGACATCGTCCTCCGTTGCCCCCATCTCCCGCAGGAGTAGGTCGAGGACCTCGTCGGGCATGTCGGGGTGGACCTCGAGCCGGACGACCCTGCCGAACCGTCTCTGGGTCAGCTCCGACTCGATCGACATCAAGAGGTCCCCGCCCTCGTCTTCTTCGACCTCGAAATCGGCGTTGCGTGTGACCCGGAAGACATGGTGCCCGAGGACTTCCATGCCCGGGAAGAGCGAGTCGAGATGGTGGGCGATCACCTGCTCAAGCGGGATGAAACGCTCGCCGTCCGGCAGGACCACGAACCGAGGGAGGATCGGTGGGATCTTGACCCGGGCGAATCTGGTGAGCTTGGTCTCGGGATTCCGAACAGAAATCGCGAGGTTGAGGGAGAGGTTGGAGATGTACGGGAAGGGGTGGGCCGGGTCGACGGCCAAGGGTGTGACCACAGGGAATACGAGATTGCGGAACTGCTCGTCGAGAAACCCTCGATCCTCATCGTCGAGGGTCGAGTAGTCGCTGAACACGATCCCCTCTTTTGCCAATGCAGGGGCGATCTCTGAGAGGAAGCGCTTGGACACCTCCTGGTATTGGGCGTCGACGTCGCTGCGGATCGCGGCGAGTTGCTGACCGGGTGTCAGCCCGTCGGGGGTGGCTGACCCGAGACCATGGGCCACCTGCTCCTTGAGCCCGGCCACCCGCACCTGGAAGAACTCATCGAGATTCGCCGACCAGATCGCCAGGAACTTCACCTTCTCCAGGAGAGGGAAGTCCTCACGCCCGGTGAGGGCGAACACCCGCTTGTTGAAGTCCAACCACGAGAGCTCGCGGTTGATGAAGGTGTCCGGGGTGATCAGTTCCATCGTCTCAGACATATTCGTCGGCCTCGTTTACCAGCCGGTTAACGGTTCGCTGCGGCACAGGTCATCTCAAGCTCCAAGACCGCCGAGTAGAAAGGACTCGACCCCGTCTGTCACCTCGTCGAGACGGGACCCGTCGGCGATGAGGGCGCGCGCCGCCGACATGATGGTGTCCTGGATGAAACGCCCGGCCAGATAGCCCGGCATGGGTCTGAACACGCCTTCTTGGACACCCTTCATGTAGATCGAGGCGAGCTCGGTGGCGAGTTGGGCATGAGAGTCGCGAATCCGCTCCTGGGCATCCACTCCCATCCGCCCGGCCTCCTGGTGGAGGATCACACCGAAAACACGGTCGGTGGCCACGAACTCGACTGTGGTCGATGCCAGCTTCGACAGACGCGACCTCGTGTCGAGACCTATATCGACCGACTCGATGAGGCCCGCAATGACATCGGGAAGCTTCTCTTCCACCAAGGATGCGATCACGTCGTCGCGGTCGTCGAAGTAGTCGTAGAAAGTCGTGCGCCCCACGCCTGCGCTCAGGGCGATCTCGCCAAGGGCCACTTCGGCACTGCCCGCCTCGGCGATGACCCGATAGGCGGCATCGAGCAGAGAGCGTCTCGTCAGCTCCTTGTGCTCGTCTATGGAGGCGGCGCGGATCTTGGGCACACATAGAGGCTATTCGCTCCGCGGGCGAACCATCTGCCCAAGGCGTGCGGCTCCGTGACGAGGCGGGCAGCTAAGTTGGCGTCCAGGAGGTCGAGTGATGCACAAGAAGGCCCTCTCCGGGACCATCGTCGGGATTCTCATCGGCATCACCGTCGCCGAGCTCCTGAGCCGTCATGGTGTCTGGCCGATCGACCAGATGACGGGCTTCCTGCTCCCGGCGATCACAGGTCTGGCCGGTTTGCTGCTGCTCACCATCGGCAGGGAGGGGTCGTACACCACCACGATCATCTCCCTCATCATCCTTCTCCCGATGTTGGTGTGGGGAGCGCTAGGTGTCGGCGACGTCAATCAGAACGGAGAGCTCAACGGGGGCTGCACCATCACCGCCACCTCAGATCTGGACACCACGACGGTGACCGATACCACGCGTGGTGATCCCTTCCAGATCTCCGAGTCGGGCAGCCTGGCTTGGACTGCCACCTCTCCGGAGGTGTTCGAGGACTACGAGTGGAACATAGATGTCGTGCTGGGAGGCTTCGCCCTGAACCTGGCGTCCGGGACGGAGCCGAACGGCGCCGGAGATCTCGAGAATGGGAATGACGTCGCCGACATCGGAGTGTTCGCTGCTGAGCGTGGCATCGACCTCGGCTTCTACTCAGGTGTCTACGAGGTCCGTGGGTCGGCCGGCACCTGTGACGGCTTCGGATTCGTTCGCATCGTCGGCGACGGGCTCGATGTCGTGGCGGTGATCGCGTGGGCAGTTCTGGCTCTGCTGTTGGTGATCCTGGGCATCCTCTTCTTCCGCGAGCGGCGAGGGGATCGAGCGGCCTCTGACGATGTCATCGACCGGAGTGAGAACATCGACGTGGCCGACAAGCTGAAGGGCTACGAGGCCGGATCAGACGAACTCTTCCGGCGCGGCGACGAGACCTGACCTCGTTTTGCCTGCCCCGGGCGGCACCGCGAACATGTAGGCGTGACCTACGGGCCAGCGAACCTCGCGACCGAGTTGGTTGCGGACTGGAGGGCCCGCGCCGCCTGCTCCGGTTACCCCAATACCCTCTTCTTCCCCGCCTCCGACGACGCCGACGACGCTCATGCGGAGAGGGCCATGGCCGTCTGTGCGGTCTGCCCCGTGATTGACGACTGCCTCGAGTACGCCCTCGAAACCAATCAGCGCGCCGGGATCTGGGGGGGCACGTCCGAGCGGGAGCGCAAGTCACTCCGACGCAAACGGCTGGCCGAGCGCCGCCGATCCGCCTGACCCCCCATTTGCGAACCCGAGGTTCCTGGGGTCATATATGACCGCAAGGACTCCTGGTTCGGCAACGATTCGGTGACGACATGAGCAAACAGTCCGATTACGTGATGAGGACGGTCGAGGAGCGGGGCATCCGCTTCATCCGACTCTGGTTCACCGACGTCCTCGGATTCCTGAAGTCGGTGGCGATAAGCCCGGCCGAGTTGGAGGTTGCCTTCGAGGAAGGGATGACCTTCGACGGCTCCTCGATCGACGGATATGCCCGTATCCAGGAGGCCGACATGCTGGCGCGGCCCGACCCCACCACGTTCGCGGTGCTCCCCTGGCGGACCGAGCAGCAAGTCGCCCGGATGATCTGCGATATCACGATGCCTGATGGCGAGCCCTTCGAAGGCGACCCGAGGACGGTCCTCAAGCGCAACCTCGAACGCGCATCGGAGATGGGCTACACCTTTTTCGCGGCGCCGGAGTTGGAGTTCTTCTACTTCGCGGACAGTGGGCCCGAGCCCCAGGTCCTCGACCATGGCGGCTATTTCGACCTGACCCCACTCGATGTCGCCCAGGAATATCGACGGAAGACCATCAACGCCCTCGAGCAACTCGGCATCCCCATCGAGCACTCCCATCACGAAGTGGCGCCCAGCCAGCACGAGATCATCGCCCGATATACCGACGCCCTCACGATGGCGGACAACATCATGACCTCCCGACTCACTGTGAAGGAGGTCGCCCTCCAGTCGGGGATATACGCCACGTTCATGCCCAAACCGCTCCAAGACCACGACGGATCGGGGATGCATCTCCACCTCTCGCTGTTCGAGGGTGAGACCAACGCGTTCCACGAGCCGGGAACACAGGGTGGGCTGTCCAAGGTCGGAGAGGCGTTCATCGCCGGCCTCCTCCGCCACGCCGCCGAGATGACTGCGGTCACCAACCAATGGGTCAACTCGTACAAACGGCTGGTTGGCGGTTTCGACGCCCCGGTCTACATGTCCTGGGCGCGGAACAACCAGTCGGCGCTGGTCCGGGTCCCGTCGGTCAAGAAGGGCAAGCCGTCGTCGGTTCGGGTGGAATACCGCGCCGCCGACTCCGCATGCAATCCCTACCTGGCCCTGTCGGTCATGCTGGCTGCGGGCCTCGCCGGGATCAGGGAGGGCTACGAGCTCCCCCCGGAGATCTCCGCAGACGTACATCAGATGACGTCGGCCGAGCGCGCCGCGGTGGGTGCCAGGCGTCTTCCCGACACCCTGGCGTCGGCCTTGGACATCATGGAGGCTTCCGACCTGGTCGCCGAAGCACTCGGTGAGCATGTCTTCAACTGGTTCCTGCGCAACAAGCGGGCGGAATGGAACCGCTACCAGAGCCATGTCTCCCGCTTCGAGCTCGAGACCTACCTGCCGATCCTGTGATCGCCGCCGTCTACCCCGAGAGCATCTCCGAGAGCCTTTCGGACGGGCTCGCCCTGTCCGGGGTCTCGGTCAAGTCCGTCGACGACATCGCCGTCGAGAACGCCACCATCCGTGACGCCGATGTCCTCGTCGTCGAGTTGGGCCTGGGGCCGCTTCGTCAGCTCCGCGAGATCGCCCGGATTGAGGAGATCCTGGCCATGCCGGTCCTGGTGGTGCTCGCCACCGAGCATCTCGCTCTGTTGGAGAGCAGCGGTGTCACGGCCGACTTCGTGGTGACACCCTTCGACCCCGTCGAGTTTCGCATCCGTCTCAACAAGCTGGCTCGTGAGGAGCCCGGCGAGGACTTGCTTCGATTCCGCGACCTCGAGCTCAACCCGCTCAACTATCAGGCCACCCTGGACGGCGACCCCATGGACCTCACCTACATGGAATACGAGTTGCTCCGCTTTCTCGTAGAGAACCCGGTTCGGGTCTGGTCCCGGGAGCAGCTCCTCTCCAAAGTGTGGGGTTACGAGTACTACGGAGGTGCCCGCACCGTCGACGTCCACGTACGTCGGCTTCGCTCCAAACTCGGTGAGGAGCGCGCCTCGTGGATCACCACCGTCCGCTCCGTCGGCTACCGCTGGGGCTGATCCGACCGGTCCCATCCGAATGCTGTGCAACCCATCCCGCAGGACGGGAGAAACGGCACAACCCCACACCACAGGGTGGCGCGGTGTGTCATGGGTCCCCTGGGTCGGGAGAAATCGCACAGGACACGAGGGGGTTGATTCCCACTCCGCCACGACGCATGTTTGGTGTCATGCATCCCGACCGGCGACTCGACGACTACGCCGCCCGTCAATACGGGGTCTTCTCCCTGACTCAGGCGCGCTCGGTGGGGATGACGCCGAAGATGATCGAGACCAGACGGGTGAACGGTGCCTGGGTCCCCATGGCGCCTTCGGTATATGCGTTGCGATCAGCCCCGCCGAAATGGGAGCGGCAAGTGGCCGCCGCACTGTTGACGAGAGAAGGTGCGATCGTCGCCGGTCGTGCCGCTGCCTATCTCCATGACTTGCCGGGATTCCGTCCCGGCCGGCCGATCATCATGGTGGGGGCGACCGGCAACGCTCGATCACCCCTGGCAACCGTCATCCGGTCGAGATACTTCGACCTAATCGGGCGAGACCGGGTACGCGGCTTCGAGACATCGGCGGAGGCCGACACGATCGTCACGTTGGCAAGGGACCACAGTGGCCACGACCTGGAGCGCGTGGTGGACGAAGTGTTGGCACGTGGCTCCTGTTCGGCGCAGACACTTGCCGATGTCGCCGCGAAGAGATCGCACTCTCCGGGACTACGCAAGCTCCTGCCCATCATCGAAGACCGACTGCCAGAGGCCTACCAGCCACCGACCTCCGAACTGGAGCGCCATCTCTTTCGCCTGGTCGACGATCCCGCCATTCCCCCAACCACACGGCAGTTGCCGTTCCGCTTCCAGAAGGTCGATGCCACGGTGGACCTCTACATACCGGTGTGGAAGCTCATCGTGGAAGGCGATGGCCGTCGGTGGCACAACCGCAAGGCCGATCACGAACGGGACCGACTTCGAGACAACGAGGCCACGGCACATGGCTTCGCCGTCCTCAGGTTCACATGGGAGATGCTCACCCGATCTCCACACGAGTGTCTGGACACACTGGTGAGGACGGGCCGGGTTCGCTCGGCGAGCTGATCGTGTGCCCAACCACCCCCTCAGCGGGTCGATCTGCACAGTCACGCTCGGACCCAACCGAGCGCGTGCCTCATCACCCTCTGAGAGGGAGAGGTTGCACGGTGAGTGGTGAGTCGCCAGTCGTGGCACAATCGCGGCATGGGTTTTCGCACCAAGCAAATACATGAAGGGGTGACCCCGGACCCGACCACCGGGGCGATCCTCACACCGATCTATCAGTCGACCACCTTCGTGCAGGACTCGGTCGACGAGTACATGGGCAAGGGCTTCTCCTATTCCCGCGCCGGCAACCCGACGGTTCGGGCGTTCGAGGAGAAGCTGACCGCCCTCGAAGGCGGGGTCGACACGACGGCTTATGGATCAGGTATGGCAGCCACTGTGGCTGTCTTCCTCGCGCTCCTCGAGGCAGGTGACCACGTGGTGATCGCCGACGTCGTTTACGGAGGCACCTACCGCTACGCCGACCAGTTCCTCACCAAGTTCGGGGTGGATGTCACCTTCATCGACGCCTCCGACACCGAAGCGGTGACCCGTTCGATCAAAGAGAACACGAAGCTGGTCTTCACCGAAAGCCCGGCGAACCCCACTTTGAAAGTGACCGATCTCGCCGCAGTCTCGGCGATCTGCCAGGAACGGGACATCGTCCACGTCAACGACAACACGTTCCTAACGCCCTATTACCAACGCCCGTTCGAGCTCGGAGCCGACGTCATCATCCACTCGACGACCAAGTTCCTCGACGGCCACAACGCGACCCTTGGCGGCGCGGTCGTCGTCAACGACGCCGAGCTTCACGAGAAGATCGCCTTCGCCCGAATATCAGCCGGCCTGGTGATGTCGCCGATGGTGGCCTGGTTGACATTGCAAGGGGTGAAGACCCTCAGCGAGCGGATGGACCGCCAATCGGCCAACGCCTTGGCCGTCGCCGAGTTCCTACAGACCCACGACGGGGTCGACTACGTGAACTACCCCGGTCTCCCATCCCACCCCCAGCACGAGCTCTCAGCCAAGCAGGCTTCGGGATTCGGTTCCATGGTGTGTTTCGAAGTCAAAGGCGGTGTCGACGCCGGCAAGAAGCTGATGGACTCGATCGAGTTGTGGTCCCTCGCCGAGAACCTGGGGTCGGTCGAGTCTCTGATCACCCATCCGGTCACGATGACCCACGCCGCCGTGCCCCGCGACGAGAGGATCGCCGCTGGCATCACCGACGGACTGGTGCGTCTCTCGGTGGGGCTGGAGGACGCCGAGGATCTCATCGACGCTCTCGACGAGGCCCTCCAGAAAGTGTGAAGCCCTCGCTCTGGTGGGGCCGCGCCGACGCCAACCACTGCGTCGAGGTCAGAGGCGCCGCGCCCTGATCAAGGTGTCGAGCGCCACCCGCGGCCCGTTGTCGCCGACGACCTCGCGCTCGACGATCTCGGCCTCCAGGATGTCGAGCCCGTTGAGCCAGGGAACGATCTCCTCGATGTCCCACAGGATCGCCGGAACCTGGGGGCCGCCGACACCATGTTCGATGTTGCTGCGATCGTGGCCCACCATGAACAGCTCTCCTCCGGGGGCGAGCCATGTGACCACGCGTTGGATCAGCGGCTCGAACTCATCGAGCATGATGTGGAGATAAGCGACAACGACGAGGTCGTAGACGTCGTCCGGCTCCCACGTGCGGATATCAGCGACCACCCACGTGACCTCGTCCGAAATCGCCCGGCCCCGTCCAATCGCAGTCTCGGAGAAGTCGACAGCCGTCATGTCCCAACCCTGTTCGGCGAGCCAGATGGCGTTACGGCCCTCCCCCGCAGCCAGGTCGAGGCCGGTTCCGGACCGACTGCTTCCGAGACGATCGGCGACGAAGACGTTGGGCTCGGTGGACCACCGCCGGTCGGTGGCGCGGTATCGGTCGTCCCAGTCGCTCGCCTCCACCGGGCCTACCCGAACTCGATGCCCTGAGCCAACGGCAGGTCGTCGCCCCAGTTGATGGTGGTGGTCTGGCGACGCATGTAGGCCTTCCAGGCATCCGAACCCGCCTCGCGACCGCCGCCGGTCTCTTTCTCCCCCCCGAACGCACCACCGATCTCGGCTCCCGAAGTCCCGATGTTGACGTTGGCGATGCCACAGTCCGATCCCGTGGCGCTGAGAAAGCGCTCGGCGTTCTTGAGCGACTCAGTGAAGATCGCCGACGACAGGCCCTGGGTGACGCCGTTCTGGATCGAGATCGCCTCGTCGAGAGTGTCGACCTCGATGACCCACAGGATCGGGGCGAAGGTCTCGTCCTGGGTGATCGAGGCATCTTTGGGGACCTTGACGATCGTCGGCTCCACGAAATATCCGGGTCGGTCGATCCGGTTGCCACCTGTCACCACCTCGCCACCCTGGGATCGAGCGATCTCTAGAGAAGCCATCATCTGCTCGATAGCCTTCTCTGAGATCACCGGCCCCATGAGGGTGCCGGCTTCGAGTGGATCACCGATCGTCACCTGCTTGTAGGCCTCTGCAAGCCGGCCCACCACCTTGTCGGCGACGGCGCTGTGCACGATCAGGCGTCGAAGCGAAGTGCAGCGTTGACCGGCCGTCCCTACGGCCGAGAAGAGAGCGCCGCGGACAGCGAGATCGAGGTCGGCGTCGTCCATCACGACGATGGCGTTGTTGCCGCCGAGCTCGAGGATGGTCCGGCCCATTCGCTGGGCGACGGCCGGGCCGACGATGCGGCCCATCGCACACGAGCCCGTCGCCGAGACCAGGGGGATCCTTGTGTCGGCAGTCATCGCCGACCCCACCGTCTCCCCATCACCGACTGCGAGGTTGAACACGCCTTCGAAACCGGAGCCTGCCATCACCTCCTGGGCGATCTTGGTCACTGCGATTGCGGTGAGGGGGGTCGCCTCCGAAGGCTTCCAGACGACGGTGTCACCACACACGGCAGCGACGGTCGAGTTCCACGACCAGACCGCCACCGGGAAGTTGAAGGCAGAGATGACCCCGACCGGGCCTAAAGGTTGCCAGTGCTCGTACATCCGGTGGTTGGGGCGTTCCGATGTCATGGTGTTGCCGTAGAGCTGGCGGGAAAGGCCGACGGTGAAGTCGCAGATGTCGATCATCTCCTGCACCTCACCCACGCCTTCTGCGTAGATCTTCCCGTTCTCCAATGTCACGAGGGCGCCGAGGGCGTCTCTCTTCTCCCTCAAAGCGTGACCGAGCAACCGCACGTACTCGCCACGTTTGGGCGCAGGGACCAGGCGCCAACGTTCGAAAGTCTCCACAGACGATGCGACCACCTCGTCGTAGTCCTCGCGGGAGGCCAGGGTCACCGTGGCGATCGTCTCACCGGTGGTCGGATTGGTCACATCGATGGTTTCCCCGGTCGGCTCCAGCCACTTGCCGGCGAAGACGCCAGAGTTGTGCTCGGCGATCCCGAGCGCCTCGAACACCTCGTCACGGTTCATCGTGCTGCCACCACCTCTATCTCGACGAGGAATGCGGCGGGCAAGGCGCCCGCCTGCACCGTGGTACGGGCCGGGTATGGGCGCTCGAAGAAGGAGGCGTAAACCTCGTTGACCGCGTTGAAGTCGTCGATGTCCGCGAGGAAGATGGTCGTCTTCACGATGTCTTCGTAGCCCAGGCCCAGATCACCGAGGACCGCACCGATGTTCGACATGACCTGTTGTGCCTGTGCCGTGACGTCGTCGGGGGCGCGCTCACCCGTCTTCGGGTCGAGGCCTACCTGGCCAGCCAGGAACACCAGCCCGCCGGCTTCGGCTGCCGGTGAATAAGGCGCCAGCGACTGTGGGGCGGAAGGTGTGTCGGGAATGATCTTGGGCACGGTCGGCTCCTATCGGGGTTCGTTCGGGAGGGTACCTACAAAAGGATGGGACCCGGCCTGAGCCGGGTCCCATCGTGCAGACCGGAGCCTGCCTTACAAGTTGTTGAGGAGCTTCAGCTGAAAGAGTTACCGCATCCGCAACTACGGGTCACGTTGGGGTTCTCGATGGCGAAGCCGGCGCCCATCAGGCCCTCTTTGTAGTCGAGGGTGGCCCCTTTCACCATCTCCGCGCTCTGCGGGTCGACCACCACGCGGACATCGTCGAACTCCTCGACTATGTCGTCGGCGTCAACGGCAGCGTCGAAGAACATCTCGTAGGAGAATCCCGAGCATCCACCGGGCCGCACCGCCATGCGGAGGGCGAGACCCTCCTCTTGTTCGGCGGCGATCAGCTCACGCACCTTCACCACTGCATTGTCGGTGAGATTCACCGTCTTCTCGGGCTTGGTCGACTTGATCGTGAGAATCTGTGTCATGGTGCTCCTACCTGAAGTCTCCATCATGTTAACCCCAACTCGGGGCTTGGCCATTCCCTCATACCTCTAGCGGAAATTACCCTCTGTGTCATGGCCTCCATAACCAGGGATCACGTGCTCAAGACCCTGGAAGGGGTGCGCGACCCCGAGCTCGGGGGAAACGTCGTGGAGTTGGGCATGATCACCGACGTCCACATCGACGGGGCGACCGTGGACATCGGCCTGGCCCTGACCATCGCCGAGTGTCCCCTGCGCTCCCAGATCGAGGGTGATACCAGACGCCGGGTCGAGGCGATGCCGGGGGTCGAGACCGTGAACCTGAGGACTACGGCGATGACGAAGCGGCAGAGGGCCGAGCTCATGTCGGTGGCACGGCGCAACGCAAGGGACAACGCCGAACCGACCCAGGTGTCCTCCACGACCAGAGTCATCGCCATCGCCTCCGGCAAAGGCGGCGTCGGCAAGTCATCGATCTCGGTGAACCTGGCCGCCGGCTTGGCGGCCGAAGGCTTCGCCGTCGGCCTGCTCGATGCCGACATCTGGGGCTACTCGATCCCTCGGATGATCGGTGCCGCAGGAAAGCTGGAAGCCGACGCCGAGACCAAGTTGATCCAGCCGGTGACCGCGCCATCTGGCGTCGTCGTGGTCTCGACGGGGCTGATCATCGAAACGGAAGAGACGGCCCTCATGTGGAGGGGGCTCATGTTGTCCAAGGCCCTCGAGCAATTCCTCAAGCAGGTTGCCTGGGGTGACCTCGACTATCTCATCGTCGACATGCCACCGGGGACGGGAGACGTGCAGATGGCCCTGACCAGGATGCTTCCCCAGGCCGAGATGATCGTTGTCACCACACCCCAGGCCGCGGCACAACGGGTGGCGATCCGGGTCGCCGACATGGCTCGTCGCTCCCACATGCCGGTGGTTGGGGTCATCGAGAACATGTCTGGCGACGTCTTCGGCACCGGTGGCGGGATTCAACTCGCCGAGGAGCTCGGAGTGTCACTGCTCGGCTCGATCCCGCTGGATCAAGCCGTTGTGAGTGGCGGCGACGACGGCAAGCCGGTGGTCTTGGACGTCGGATCCGGTCCGGCCGCCAACGCTCTGGCCAAGACCGTCGAGAACGTGATGGCCGTGGTGCCACCGGCGGACATGGAGACGTGCACGGGCCGCATCGCCAAGCTGATCGCTGACCTGGAGGACGGGGCC
>Ga0307505_10001841_pt1 | contig 15963 bp, 14 predicted proteins | sample 23_S_MG_FD_202183 | JGI IMG/M metagenome (GOLD analysis project Ga0307505, IMG submission 202183) | Soil microbial communities from Populus trichocarpa stands in riparian zone in the Pacific Northwest, United States - 23_S | ecosystem: Environmental > Terrestrial > Soil > Riparian zone > Trees...
GCTTCCCGCTGATCTCGAGGGATCATGTGTCGGGCGAACGGCCGCGGACAATCAGACAGTACGCAATGTCTATGTCATCGGTCCCGACAAGAAGATCAAACTCTCGATCTCCTATCCGATGACCACCGGCCGCAACTTCGACGAAGTCCTGCGTGTGATCGACTCGCTGCAATTGACGGCGAAGCACAAAGTCGCCACTCCCGCCAACTGGAAGCAGGGAGACGATGTCATCATCGCCGGATCGGTCTCAAACGAGGAGGCGCAGAAGACCTATCCCGAAGGCTGGAAGGCACCGAAGCCGTACCTCCGTATTGTGCCGCAGCCGAAGTCGTAACACCAACCTTACAACTCTGTCACTCCAAACTCCGCCGCTCGCTGGCGGAGTTTGGAGTCTTTGTTTAATGCCTCACAATCCGGCACAGCCACGATTCGCGCGAATGCGTGTACTTGGGATTCAGTGTTAAGAGTGCCTTCTCGACCAATGTCGGTCCTGTATGACGGACAATCTCGAGGTGTTGGCCGTAACGATCCGGGAGCATACCAGGGCCCAACTCAGGGTAGCCGAAGTACACGATGTGGCTCCATCTTTCAGAATCTTGAATGAGACTGTCGATTTGTGACATGCTCGTCGCCTGTACGACCTCTGGCATGGCTCGAACTCCGCCACCATCGAGATAGAACGTGGGAAGATCAGTACGGCGCCCACGTTCACTCACATCCACGATCACACCAGTCGCCAGCTCTTCTTCAAACAGACCAATCATCGGTTCGATCTTTCCTCGTTGTCCGTAGTGCGTCAATGCCCCAATCAACAACGCGGCATTCACAACCCAGAACCACGTCCAACTGTATCCGATTAATCGCCGGATTCGTGGAGAGCTGTCCCTCTGCCAGTACCAAAGCGCGATCACAAACATGAGCGCGAGCAACGGGAAAATGGGCAGAAGGAATCGTTCCTGTTTCCCCGGGACAAGCGAGTGCACGATCACGAATGGCAGCACGGCCCACGCGAGTATCCCGAGTCGCTTGATGTACTTGCCCGAAGCGTACACAAAGAGAAGCGAGAGCGGAGGAATGAAGATGCCTAAGATGAGTAGTAGATACCGGTACCACGGCCCGACAACGTAGTCGTATGCGCGAAGCGCGTTGTGTTCGAGGTATTTCACCAACGACCCGAGAAAAACACCATGCGCGTGCCAATCCCAGAATCCCTGGATGATTACGGGAACGCAAAACGCGAGAGACATCCATACCACGTCCCGCCATTTTCGATTGATCAGCAGGTAGATGCCAATACCGGCGACGGCGCTGGCGATCTGCCAGCGAATGAGAAATCCCACTCCAAAAGCCAGTCCCGCAACCATCCATGGACGAATCGAGCGCCGCTCTGACTTCTCCCCGTTGACAATTTCGTAAATCCCACAGAGCAGAAACGGCATACAGACAACCTCGATAAGATTGCGCACTGCGGCATACGGCATGACCGCATGAGCGGCAACAACAAGTCCGGCAATGAATGCAGTCGAGCGGTCGGACAGTTTGAGACCGATCCGGTATGTCAGCACAATTGTCCAAAGCGAGAATCCCGCGTGGAGAAGTCTGTTGATCAGCATCACGGCATCAGGGTGCGTAACCCCCACGGCGTGACACGCGGCGAATTGCAGATAGTTCAGATACGGATAGAGGAGGGATCGATAGAACTGTGAGTCGCCGGTAAGGTAATCGTTCTCCCCGCGTAACCACTGCGCCGCCAATTCGATGACCTGATTGTGGTCATCGGTGGCCATGTAGCCACGCGCGGAGAATGCCGCGATGACCCGCAACGCCAATCCAAGGACCAAGAGCAAGCGCAATGGATGCTCTTCGATTTCCCGTTGGATTCGGGATCGCATGTTGTGGGATTTCAAGGTTACAGGGACACCGGGAGCACCGGACGGAGCATCTCCACATGAGGGATGCCGTCTTCATCATACGGGTCGCCAACGGGCTCGAATCCAAATTCGCTGTAGAACCGCACCAGGTGCATCTGGGCGCCGATGCGTATCGATTCCCCGGGGAAGAGGTTTATCGTATGCATGATGGCTTCGCGCATGAGCGACTTGCCCAAACCCGACCCGCGAACACGTGGGTGAGTGACAATTCGACCAATCGATGGTTCGGTGTACTTGATACCAGGTGCGACAATGCGCGCATAGGCATCAAGACGGGCATGCTCGTCACGTCCGAGCAGATGCCAGCACGACGGATCGATTCCATCGGAATCGACATAGGCACAATTCTGCTCGAGTACGAAGACCCGTTGACGCAACTCGAGGAGGTCGTACAAATCGTCGAGTCGTAGCTCCGGATACGGATAGAGGTGCCAACGCATGGGGGACAATTGCTCCATGTGTACAGTCTAAAGCGCGAATGCCCTTCCGCCAACATCATTCTCAGAGCTTGGGATCTGTCAAAAACTGTGATCGCCTGATTTCCATTCAACGGGCGCAAGTTCATGGCGTCAATGACATTTCGGCGACCGCGAATGGGCGAATCCGCTTGACAGATGGGCGCAATATTGGGTAATGTCCGCGACTCAAGACCGCCCCGTTGCTTAGGGTTTCGTGGCGGAAGATGTGTCTTCAACGGTGGACTGAGAGAACATGGTTTCCCAATTCGCGGCCGTCGCCATCTTTCTGGTACTCGGAACTGGGTTTGTTCTATTCAACTTCCTGTTGTCCAAGCTGATACGTCCCTCAGCCCCGAATGACATTAAGCTCTCTACATATGAGTGCGGCGAGTCGACCATCGGCCCATCGTGGATCCAGTTCAATGTCCGTTTCTACATCTTCTGTCTGATCTTCGTGATTTTTGATGTCGAAGTGGTCTTTCTCTTCCCGTGGGCACTGGCATTTCAGTCGCTGGGTATGTTTGCCTTTGTCGAGATGGTCGTGTTTATCGCGATCCTGATGTTCGGTCTGTTCTATGCGTGGCGTAAGGACATGCTGCGCTGGTACTAAGCGGTCAACTTCATGTTTGAACTTGATAAATTGGTTAAGATTGTCGGCGATGCCATCGCATCTCTGGTCAGCGGACTGGGTCTCGGCCCGGCCTGGGTGACGCTGGTTCAATTGTCGGTTGCCGCACTGGTCGTTATCTCGTTCGCTGCGGTCATCGTCTTGTTCCTTGTCTGGTGGGAACGTAAAGTCTCTGCCCGAATCCAGATGCGAGTCGGTCCCATGCGCGTGGGTTGGCATGGCCTGCTCCAGACTATCGCCGATGCGCTCAAGCTGATCCAAAAAGAAGACATAACCCCATCCAATGTCGACCGTGGCATCTACTTCTGGGCGCCGATCGTCACTTTTGTCGCCGCGATCGCAGTCTTCGTTACCATTCCATTCGGCAAAGGACTGATCGTCTCCGACCTCAACATTGGCATCCTCTACATATTGTCTGTGACAACATTTACCGTCATTGGCCTCCTCATGGCCGGATGGTCATCGAACAACAAGTATGCCCTGCTCGGCGGTTTTCGCTCGGCGGCGCAAGTGGTCTCCTATGAAGTCCCGATGGCACTCGCGATTATGGGTGTCATTCTCTTCACGCAGAGTCTCTCGATGGGGGATATCGTCTCCCAGCAATCGAAGTTCTATGAGTGGTTCATTTTCAGACAGCCCGTCGGCTTCTTGATCTACTTCGTTGCCGCAACCGCCGAGTGCAACCGGACACCGTTCGATTTGCCCGAAGCCGACTCCGAGCTGGTTGCAGGATTTGTCACCGAGTACTCTGGCATGAAGTTCGCCATGTTCTTCCTAGCCGAATTTCTCAACATGTTCGCCGTTGCTGCCATCGCGACCACTCTGTTCTTCGGCGGGTGGAACGGGCCGTTTCTGCCCTCATGGATGTGGTTCATGGGCAAGACACTGCTCGGCGTTTTTGTCCTTATGTGGATACGCTGGACATACCCGCGCTTGCGTGTTGATCAACTCATGAAGTTTGCTTGGACATTCCTGTTACCCTTGGCGATTCTCAACCTGCTGGTAACAGGGTTTATCATCTTGTTGGTGAAGTAGATATATGGATACGATCTCATTGGTATTCTTCGCGCTGGCTTTTCTGACCATTGTGTCGTCTCTCATGGTGGTCAGCTCGAAGAATGTCTTTCATTCGGCGATATTTCTGATCCTGGCGCTCTTTGGAGTCGCCGGCCTCTTTGTATTGCTAGAAGCGCCGTTCCTGGCAGCCGCGCAGGTCCTCATTTACGTGGGCGCGATCGCCATCCTGATGATCTTCGGAGTCATGTTGACCGCGCGCATCGCCGACTCGAGCATCCGTCACACCAATGAACAAGTCCCTACCGGCTTGGCGATTTCGTTGGGGCTACTCGTGATCATGCTCTATTCGTTGTGGAACACCCCGATTGCCGTATCGGATGGAGTTCCGACTGGTGGCGCCGGACACAAGCTCGGGGAGTTGTTTCTGACAAAGTTTGTACTGCCGTTTGAGATCGTATCGATTCTGCTACTCGCCGCATTGATCTCAGCGCTGGTGATTGCCAAGAAAGATGGCGCCTTCCAGAAGAACTCTTCGACCAATGTCGACCAACCGCAGAAGCGGGAGAAGGTGACGCCATGATGTCCGCCATTGGCATCAACCATTTCTTGGCGCTCTCGGCAGTCATATTCTGCATTGGTGTCTACGGTATGCTGACTCGCCGAAACGCCATCGGCGTGCTCATGGCCATTGAGCTGATGTTCAACGGAGTCAACATTACCCTCGTCGCTTTCGCGCGTTATGTCACTCCGGAGAATGTGACCGGGCAAGTGGTCGCGGCCTTTACCATCGCAGTGGCCGCTGCCGAGGCAACAGTTGCATTGGCGATTGTCTTGCTGGTGTACCAGCATCACCGCGCCATTGATGTCGATAAAGTCAATTTCATGAAATGGTGATATGTTAGAGAACGCCTGGCTCATACCTGTCTTTCCGCTGATCGCGATGGTGACCATTATTCTGGTCACGCACCGTCAGCGGATGCTATCGGCAGGAATCTCGATCACAGCAATGTCGATTGCCTTTGTGTGGTCGTGGGCAATCGCCTTCACTGTCTGGAATAATCCCGTCGCACAGCGCTTCACTTTCGAGTGGCTGAACCTCGGTCCGTCGATGACCATCTCCTTGGGTATCCAGATCGATGGCCTGACCGCCATGATGCTGATCGTCGTGTCGACCGTCGCCTTGATGGTCAACATCTATTCAGTGGGGTACATGCACGACGATCCGCGTTTCTCACGGTTCTTCGCCTACTTGTCGTTGTTCGGCATGGCCATGCTCACATTGGTCCTGGCCGACAACTACTTCTTGATGTTCTCAGCGTGGGAATTGGTCGGTCTCGCATCGTACCTGCTCATCGGTTTCTACTTCGAGAAGAAATCGGCCACCGATGCCAACAAGAAAGCTTTCATTACCACACGCTTGGGCGATCTCGGGTTCTTGATTGGCTTGCTCATGCTCTATGCCGCTGTTGGCTCGCTAGCGTTCAAGGACGTCAATGGCGCGGTACAGAGTGGAGTATTAACAGGCGGCTATCTGACAATCGCCGCGCTCTGTCTCTTTGCGGGCGCCGTCGGTAAATCGGCACAGGTGCCGTTGCATGTGTGGCTACCGGATGCCATGGAAGGCCCGACTCCGGTCTCGGCATTGATTCATGCCGCCACAATGGTCGTTGCGGGCGTGTACCTCGTGGCGCGTTCGTTGATTCTCTTTGGAGTCGCAGAAGATGCTTCCATGGTTGTCGCCTGGATTGGAATCATCACATCAGTGATGGCTGCAACGATTGGATTGGTACAGAACGACATCAAGCGTGTGCTCGCCTATTCTACCGTGTCACAGTTGGGCTACATGATCATGGCGTTGGGATTGGGCGGCTTCACCGCTTCGACATTCCATCTCATGACTCATGCCTTCTTCAAGGCCCTGCTCTTCCTCGGCGCTGGATCGGTCATCCACGCAGTGCACACCAATGACATTCGTGAGATGGGTGGTCTTCACTCCAAAATGAAGATCACGTCTTGGACATTCCTCATCGCCGCGCTGGCCATCGCCGGCGTGCCTCCGCTTTCGGGTTTCTGGTCCAAAGATGAGATTGTTGCCGCGACTGCCGGTCATCCGGTGTTCACGGCGTTGACACTGCTCGTCGCCTTCATGACCGCGTTCTACATGTTCCGCCTGTATTTCCTGACCTTTACCGGCAAGCCGCGCGATCAGCATAAGTTCGATCACGCCCACGAGTCGCCGCTCTCCATGACCGGGCCGTTGATGTTCTTGGCTGTCCTCTCAATCTTCTCGGGATTCGTGGGGATGCCGTGGCTGCATCACGGCTTCTCTTCAGTGGTTTATCTGAGCGAGCCGCACCACGCCGAATTCCATCTTTCGACGGCAATTATCGCGACGCTGGTTGGTTTGTCGGGAATCGGGCTGGCATACCTGATGTATGTCAAACGCGCCATCAATCCGGACAAGATTGCATCGACATTCAAGGGTGCGTACACGACGTTTTATAACAAGTACTACTTCGACGAAGTCTACGACGTTCTCTTTATCCGTCCCTACTATGTAATGTGCGACGCCTGGTATTGGTTCGACCGCACGGTCATCGACGGTATGGTCAACGGGACCGGGACGGTGACGATGTGGTGGGCGAAGGTCAATACCTGGATTGATGTTCATATTGTTGATGGCGCAGTGAACGGCGCCGGAATACTTACACGCGGATTTGGTCTTACCATTCGCCACTTGCAGACGGGACGTGTACAGAATTACGCGTTCATTGTGTTTGCGGCGCTGGTGATCATCTGGCTTTTGGAATCTTGGTAAACGAAGGACGGTTACGACATGATATCGGGAATTCTCTCATGGATGATCTTCACGCCCATTATTGGTATGGCGGTGATCATGCTCCTGCCCAAGGACAATCACCGCCTGGTTCGGGGTGTGACGATGGCCGCCACGATCATACCGCTTATCCTGTCCCTGATGATGCTGGCGTCGTACGACTCCAGCACGCATGAATTTCAGTTTATCGAACATGCCTCGTGGATCCCCGTTCTGAATGTCAACTACCACCTCGGCGTTGACGGGCTCTCAGTACCGATGCTGGTGTTGACAACACTTCTTTGTTTCCTGGCAGCGGTGGTGTCGTTTAACGTCACCAATCGCGTGAAAGAGTATTTCGCTTTCTACCTATTGCTTGAAGCGGGTATGATCGGCGTCTTCTGCGCCCTCGACTTCTTCCTCTTCTATGTGTTCTGGGAAGTGATGCTCGTCCCGATGTATTTCTTGATCGGTATTTGGGGCGGGCCACGCAAGGAATATGCGGCGATCAAGTTCTTCCTCTACACGCTCTTTGGATCGATTTTCATGCTGGTTGCCATCCTGGCGCTCTATTTCACGTCCAATCCGCACTCGCTGTCGATGGTTGAGCACATGCAGCGCGCGCCGGAGCTAACCCGTGGATTCCAGATGTTCGCCTTTGTGTTCTTCTTCATCGGCTTCGCCATCAAAATTCCGACACTGCCATTCCATACATGGTTGCCCGATGCACACGTCGAGGCTCCCACTGCAGTATCAGTCTTGCTGGCCGGTGTCTTGCTGAAAATGGGCACGTATGGCTTGTTGAGAATCTCGTTCCCGATGTTCCCCGAAGCGACCAAGTACTTTGCCTGGCCTATGGCCGCACTCGGTGTCGCCGGTATCATTTATGGCGCATTCGTCTGTATGGCGCAGAAAGATCTAAAAAAACTCGTCGCCTACTCCTCGGTGTCTCACATGGGATACTGTCTGCTTGGCATGGCGGCAGTCGGCTCGGTCGCCGGCATCTCGGGGTGCATGTTCCAGATGGTCTCGCACGGCCTGATCACTGGCGCCCTCTTTATCCTCGTTGGCGTCATTTATGATCGGACACACTCGCGTGATATCGACGGCTACGGTGGCATGTGGCTGAAAGTGCCGGTGTATACCGGCGTCATGATCCTCTTTATTCTCGGTTCACTAGGCCTTCCCGGTTTGTCGGGATTCGTGTCCGAGTTCATGGTCTTCCTGGGCGCGTTCCCGTACTTCAAGATCACCGTCGCTATCGGTGTGGTGGGCGTTCTGCTGACCGCCGTCTACTTCCTGCGCATAATTCAGAAGATGTTCCTCGGAAACATCGCCGGACACACGACGGAGCTAACCGAGATCAACGCTCGCGAGCTGTTCACAGTCATACCGTTGGGCATTCTCATGATCGCACTCGGTGTATATCCGAGTCTCTTGTCCAACTATATCAAAGCAACGATTGAAAACCTGGTCCGTGTGATTGGCGCTTAACTTTGCAACCGATAAACTTCGATTATTTCGCCTTCTACGCTGACTGGGCCGTCATACTGCCCGAGTGCTTCCTCTTTATCTGGGGAGCATTAATCGTGGCATGGGCCACGGGCAAGCGTGACGAGAATCCTGGCGGCTCCGGCGTGTTCGCCATTGCGACACTCATCGGAGTCCTGATTACCGCCGCATGGGTCGCCTTCACACCGGATGGCAGCGCGTTCGGAGGCACGTTCGTCTTCGACCGTATGGCCGTTGTGTTTAAGGAGATTGTCCTCTTTGCAGTGCTCCTAACGGTCATCTCATCGATTGGCACCGTTGGACGCTTCCGCGCTCACCGCGGCGAATACTATGGCCTCCTGCTCATGTCGACTGTCGGCATGATGCTTATGATCTCGGCCACCGAACTGTTGACGTTGTATGTCTCCTTGGAGCTATCGACGATTGTTCTCTATGCGTTGGCCGCATTCGACAAGACCAATCGCAAGTCAGCCGAAGCCGGCCTGAAGTATGTCATTCTCGGTGGCATTTCCTCGGCAGTATTACTCTACGGTGTCGCACTTCTCTACGGGCTGACTCAGACGACCGATCTGCACACGATCAAGACCACGATTTGGGGTATGTACATGGAGGGTGGATTCTCCTCGGGGATGACACTCGCCCTCATCTTCCTGATCGCGGGATTTGGATTCAAATTGGCGCTGGCTCCCTTCCACATGTGGGCGCCAGATGTGTATGAGGGCGCACCGACTCCGATTACGGCGTTCTTATCGGTGGCCTCCAAGGCCGCGGCCCTCGCCGCATTCATTCGCGTCTTCTTCGTTGGCTTGGAATCAGCACAGATGGTGTGGGGCAATGCGATTGCAGCACTCGCTGCCTTGGCGATGGTTGTCGGAAACGTTACTGCAATCGTTCAGACAAATATCAAGCGCATGCTCGCCTACTCGTCGGTCGCACAGATCGGATATGTAATGGTTGGCGCAGTGGCGCTTGACGCATACGGCGCGACTTCGATGGCCTACTACATGCTGGCCTATCTCTTCGCCAATATGGGCGCATTCATATGCGTGATCGCGTTCTCCGAACGTACGGGTTCGGATGAGATCATGGATTACTCCGGCCTCTCGCGGCGCTCGCCAGCACTGGCGGCCTTCTTCACTCTCTTCTTGCTGTCGCTGACAGGCATTCCGCCGACAGCAGGATTCCTTGCGAAGTACTATGTGTTCCTGGCGGGCATCAATGCCGGCTACATGTGGCTCGTGATTGTCGCGCTCCTGACATCGGTGATCGCGCTCTATTACTACATCACCGTGATTCGCCGCATGTACTTTGCCGCGGATTCGTCGAGCCCGGCCTTCTCAGTTCAGGGGAATCTGACTGCCGCACTAATCGTATCTGCAATCGGCGTTTTGTACTTCGGTGTGTTTCCTGGAGCAGTGGTCGATTGGATCCAGCGGGCCGCCACACAACTTCTGACCGCCCTGTAATTCACATTCATCGTAACGGGAGTAGAGCTCAGGCGGGTGCGTTTTTCCGCGCGCGCAGCATGACGATTCTGCGCCCTTTGAGAGTGGCAACATCGAGCCGCACTCCGGCCACTTCGATCCGATCGCCTTTGCGTGGCAATCGATCGATCGTCGTTGTGACCAATCCGGCAAGCGTGTCGGCATCTTCAGTCGGCAGCGAAACCCCGAACTCCTCATTGAAATCAATGATGGGCATTCCACCGGCTGCGAGTGCTGTGCCATCGGGCAAGAGCCTAAATTCAGCCACTTCATCTGCGTCGTATTCGTCGCGAATGTCGCCGACGATTTCTTCCAACACATCTTCTAGAGTGATCAGTCCGGCGGTGCCGCCGAATTCATCGAGAACAATGGCTAGGTGCCGTCGCTGTTGCTGGAACTTCGCCAGAACTTCCGAGATCACCATCGAATCAGGCACGAACATGACCGGTCGAACCAAGTCGCGCAGAATGATCGGAGAGCCATCGGTCAGTAGGTGAATGACGTCCTTGGTGTACATCGCACCCTCGATCCGATCGAGGGTGGCATTGAACACCGGATAGCGTGAGTACCCTTCCTCACGGATGGTCTGTAACACCTCGTCATTGGTCCAATTGAGATCGACGCCGACGACATCCGGACGCGGAGTCATGACCTGGCGTGCCGTAGTGTCCGAAAAGTCGAGTGCTTGATGAATCAATTCGCGCTCGACATCGTCGATGGTACCGTGTAACGACCCCTCGATTGCAAGCAGTCGGATCTCTTGATCGGACACTGGCTGGTCATGCTCCGACGGGTGGACGCCGAGCAAACGCGCGACAAACCGCGACACGTGCGTAAGTAGGGCCACCAGCGGCTTTCCGATCTTGGCAAACCAGGCAATGGGGCGGGCGGCGGTGAGAGCCATCTTTTCTGGCCGTGCGATGGCCAGATACTTCGGGACCAACTCACCAAATACCAGCGAGGCAAAGGCAATGAAGACGACGACGAGTCCGATCGCAATTTGTTCCGGCCACCTCTGTGTGAAGGTCCATTGCATTTCAGCAATGCGCGGCGTCAATGCCTCGACAACAGTAGCGCCTGAGACTACCGAAGCCAAGGTCCCGACAACTGTGACACCGACTTGGACAGTCGCCAGAAATGTCTCGGGTTTGTCTTTGAGAGATTTCAGGGCCCGTCCCGCGGCGCCCTTGGTCTTTGCCAGCTCGCTGACCGTCGAGCGACGCACGGCAATGAGCGCCGCCTCCGCTCCGGCGAAGAAGCCGTTGAGGATGATCAGCACTCCGATGAGGAGCAGCTCGATTCCTATTTGCGCCATCATATCTGGGTCACCAACGGTAATGTCGGCATGAAACGTCTGCCGGACAAGGGGATGCCCTAAACGAAAGAAGGGACACACTCGCGTGCGCCCCTTCGTGATTCAGTATCACCTAAGTTCAGACCTTATAGACCATTGCTTCCAAACGGGCGATTCGCTCTTCAACCGGCGGATGTGTCGAGAACAAGTTCTTCATTGATCGTCCGGAAAACGGGTTGATGATGAACATGTGCGCTGTCGCAGGATTGGCATCCATCGGGCGTCGCACGACACCGGCATGAAGCTTGCGGAGCGCATTGGCCAGAGAAAGGGGCTTGGCCGAAATCTGCGCCCCGGTGGCATCGGCAGCGTACTCGCGCGCGCGCGAGATCGCCATTTGCACAAACATAGCGGCAATCGGCGCGACAATCGCCATGACTAATAGGCCGATGATGTTGCCGCCTCCGCCTTCGCGATCATCGCTTCTACCCATCCCACCAAAAATCGCGCCCCACTGCGCCATGCTCGCCAACATACCCATGGCCCCGGCGATCGTGGCTGCGATTGTCTGAGTCAGGATGTCGCGGTTCTTGATATGCGCCAACTCGTGTGCCGTCACGCCCTCCAATTCATCCTCGGAGAGCAGATCCAAGATGCCTTGTGTGAACGCAACCACACCGTTGGCCGGATTGCGGCCGGTGGCGAAAGCGTTCGGCGAGCTATCCGGAATGATATACACTTTTGGTGTCGGCAGTCCGGCCTGAGTCGAAAGACGTTGCACCATGCCAAAGAGACGCGGCGCGTCCGATTCCGTCACTTCCTGCGCCTTGTACATCGACAACACGATCTTATGGGAGAACCAGTACGACACAAAATTCATGACCACGGCGAAACCAAAAGCGATGATCATGCCGCTCTGGCCGCCCACGAAATACCCGATTGCAACAAACAACACTGTCAGTGTTGTCAGAAGCATCAGTGTCTTCAAACCATTCACTTCGTCTTACCTCCTATTATGTCTTGCGATCTCACTAACGGATTTATTCCGTTGAGGTTCCCGCAAGAACCGTACCTATACCCGAACCCACAGCGACGAACTGTCCTCAATTCGTTGCGGATTGCCATGTCAGTTCAGTTTCATAGTTCGGTTCGAGAATGATACGCAAATCCCTTCTGGGAGTTGATGGAAATCGGAATTTGCGAATCCGATTGCGTCGACACGTGCACCACCTTGTCTGACAATCGGTTAAGCTGTCCGTGCTTGACCCGGATGGATACCGCGATTCAGCCCTAACTTGCGTATATTACCGCCCCATGAATCAATTCAGAGTCGCGCGATGAGAACAGTTGCAGACCCAAAACGGGTGAGGACATATCGCGTAGCCGGTCCCGAGGGATTCTATCCCGACGATCCGGTTGATCTCACTCAGCGTGTGGCCAAGCTCTTCGCCACAGCCAAACGAGAGTCACTTCCCGGCCCAATTGCCGGTCTGGTATGTCCACACGCGGGATATGATTACTCTGGTGCTGTCGCAGCAACGGGATACAAACAGCTCACGGGGCTATCGTTCAGCACCGTTGTTGTGATCTCTCCATCTCATCGGTCGTTCTTTCGTGGCTGTTCGGTGTACTCCGGCGGCGCCTACCGCACTCCACTCGGCGACATTCCGATTGATCTCGAGTTCTGCGCGCGATTGACAGACACCGACCCACTCATTGCCCTGTCCGATATCGGCCACGAAGCCATCGGCGGGGGATTTGAGCACGGGATCGAAGTTCATTTGCCGTTCCTGCAAATCGTCCTCGGTCAATTCTCGCTGGTGCCGATTGTGATGGGAGACCAGGAGTATCCAACAGCCCGACGTCTGGGTGAACTACTTGGCAGCATTTCCAAACTCGGGCGCACTCTCATTATTGCATCGTCCGATCTGGCCCACGGGCACGATTATCAGGCCACACGCCGACTGGATGCCACAGCGGCGGATGCGATACAGACTTTCTCGCACAACAAGTTCTACGACCTCTACTCTGATGGCGCCTGCGAAGCCTGCGGCGGCGGACCTATCACCGCTGCTATGATCGCGACACAGACCATGGGCGCCAATGCCGCGCGCGTACTCACACGGACGACCTCCGCCGACGTGACCGGCGACAGGGCCGGATACATCGTTGGCTATCTCGCGGCTGTGTTCTTTCGCGGAGACGAATCATCCACCGGCCAGGAGTACGAACTCAAAGCGGACACAACTGAGAGTCACGACATCACCGACCACAGCACGTTTGACGCCGATCGAACTCTGAATACCTCGGAGCGCGAACTGCTTCGCACAACAGCACTTCGTTCGCTGGAGCACGCAATCAAGGGCGCGAAGATCGAGTGCCCCGAGGCACCCACGGCACGACTGCGCGAGAAGCGAGGCGTGTTTGTCACGCTCAAGCAACGCGGCGAATTGCGCGGATGCGTTGGGTACGTGCGTCCCTTCAAACCGTTGATTGAGGCGGTCTGGGAAATGGCCGAATCGGCGGCGCTACGTGATCACCGGTTCATCCCGGTTGAACCCCGAGATGTCGACCGGCTCGAAATCGAGATCACCGTTCTCTCTCCGATCAAACGGATCACAAACCCCGATCTTGTTCTGGTCGGACGGCATGGACTGATCGTATCGCAAGGCCATGTATCCGGAGTGTTGTTGCCACAAGTCCCGATTGAGAACGATTGGGACCGGGAGACATTTTTGTCGGAGACATGCATCAAGGCCGGGCTGCCTGCGGATGCGTGGAAAAATCCCCAAACCACCCTCGAAGTTTTCACGGCCGAAATCTTTTGATCGTTGTGAACATCACGTGAATACTGCTCTCGTCCAACAACTCGGCTATCGCCTCGAGCGGCTCATCGCCCGGCACACGCTCGGGCTCATGCCCGATCCTGTCACATGGCCGATGCCGCTAGATATCGACTCGCTGCCGCTCCACAAAGGACTCGAGAAGAGCGGCGAGAAATTTACCGGGAGAGTCCTCGATACGGAATTCCTGGATCGGTGGCCACACAGACGGACAGTTGTCGGTGCACACGCGTACCGATTTGAAACGAACGGCGAATACGACTGCGGATGGAGACTGGCGAATCTCGCGGCCCGTTTCATTCAAGCAGAAACTATGCAACCGTATGATCTGCTCATCACGATCCCGCCGCCTCAAGTGTACCGTTCCGTTCAAACTTTGGAATGGTCAGGCGAGCGACTGGCGCGCCTTTTGGATTGCATATTCCGCCCCGATCTCATCAGTCTATCCGCACCGCTTTCGGATCACGCCGACCGACTCACCAAACTGCCTGCTCCGTGGGGCGATCTATTTAGGCTCAACCGCCCAGAATCCGTCTTCAACAAGCGCGTGCTCCTCTGCGATTGGCATTGGGAAAAGGGAAAATCGATGACAGCCGTATCAAAGTTATTGCGCCATGCCGGGGCCGACGTGCTATGCTTCGCGTGGTTGGAATGATATGCCGACAATGGTTACCCGCGATCTCTCCATACTCTATGCCCTGACGACCGAAGCGCGTCTCGGTGCCAAAGCGGTCGCCGGGTTGATTGCTCACTTCGGCAATCCGGAGGCCATCTGGGATGCGGATACATCAGAGATAGCCGATGTCGCACGCGTTGATGAAGACGACTTCGAGCGAATCGACGGCGCCCGAAACATGACCGACGCGCTCGTCGAAGATCTCGAGATGATGATTGACCAAGGGACCATTCCGATTCCGATCACGGCCAAGGAATACCCCGAACGTCTGCTGAATCTGCCGGACCCTCCATCAATTCTCTACGTACGCGGAGCACTGCCACCTCAACACGCCCAAACTGTCGCCGTCGTCGGAACACACCAGGCCGACGCTGAAGGAATTGCCGACGCCGTGCGTTGGGGCAAAGGACTGGCCGAACGTGACGTGGTTGTTGTATCGGGATTGGCACGAGGTATCGACGGCGGAGCACACACTGGATCGCTCGCCGCCGATGGGCATACGTGCGCGGTTCTCGGTGCAGGATTCGACAATATCTATCCGCCCGAGCATGCTGTCCTGGCCGAGGCCATAGAAAAATCTGGTGCGCTGATGAGCGAATACGCCCCACGCGCCTCGTTAACGAAACCACGCCTGGTGCACCGCAATCGCATTATCGTTGCAATGGCCGACGCGGTTGTTGTTGTGCGGCTGCATGAAGACTCACGCGGTTCGATGGAGGCAGTGCGGCGCGCGCGCGATTTGGCGGTGCCGGTATTCCTCGTCGCTCACGACACAAAAAAGCAATCGCAAGCCGCAGTAAGCGAAGGCGCCATCCCCATTCCTGCAGAACCCGATTTCGATTTAGTTTTGAATTATCTCTAGGAGCGACTACCGCGGGCATTGATTGCCGGGTGCGCACGGATCGCACGGCATTTGACCGCCACGAAACGCCGCATTAACGATTGCGACGACATCAAGTACATCGACAGCGCAATCACACGTGTGATCGACCCGGCTAATGTGCGGGCAACACTCTGAATCCCGGACATTCGTGAACCCGCGGAAGGCGACATTGACAGTCGCAATGACATCGAGGACAGTCGGAACGCCATCGAGGTCCGGATCGCCGTGTGTCAGACAACTGCACGAGCCCGCCTCGCGACGGTAGAAATTAATCCCGCCATCCTCTTCCCCCACGAAGGCATCGCGGAGTTGGTCGCCGTCGATGTCGGCCAGAGCGAGAGCGAGTCTGTACCCATCGTCGGTCCAAGGCAGTGAATCGGGTTGCGGGATCAGCGTCAGTGAATCCGGAAAGGTCCCGACTG
>Ga0307505_10001842_pt1 | contig 15962 bp, 12 predicted proteins | sample 23_S_MG_FD_202183 | JGI IMG/M metagenome (GOLD analysis project Ga0307505, IMG submission 202183) | Soil microbial communities from Populus trichocarpa stands in riparian zone in the Pacific Northwest, United States - 23_S | ecosystem: Environmental > Terrestrial > Soil > Riparian zone > Trees...
GGCGAGGGCGCAAGTACGTTGGTTTGCGAAATCGTTGTGGTTGTGGAAAAGGCGCTCTGATGCCAGTCGTCGGCGCAGGGTGCGGTCTTCGCGCCCTCGCCCCTAACCCCTAGTCCCTAGCCCCTCGCTTCTAGCCCCTAGCCCCTGCTCCCCTAGACCGCATCCGAGAGCGAGGTGAACGTGAAGTCCCGGATCTTCATCGGCGGGATCATCATCACGAACGGGGATTCGTCATCGCCCACGCGCACGGGTTTGCCGATCTCCTCGATGTTGTTGAGCATGATCACCGGCGACTCGTTGAAGCGGAAGTTCTTGATCGGATGCTTGATCTCGCCGTTCTCGACATAGAACGTGCCGTCGCGCGTGAGACCGGTCAGCAGCACGGTCTGCGGATCGACCATGCGGATGTACCAGGTGCGCGTGACCAGGATGCCCTTGCGGGTGGACTTGACCAGATCCATCGTCGACTTGTCGCCGCCGACCATGATGAGATTCCCGGGCAGGCCATCGGCCTTCTTGCCTTTTTCCTTGGCCCAGAAGCGCGAGTAGCGCAGGTAGTCGACCTTGCCCTTGGTGATGATCGACGTGCGCTCGCGCTTGAGACCCTCGTTGTCCCATGGCAGCACGGCGCAGGACGGATCGGCGGGGTCGGCGTAGATCGTCACGCGCTCGTCGAACAGTTTCTCGCCGATCTTGTTGCCACCGCCCTTCTTCGAAAGAAAACTGCGTCCCTCGTCGGCCTGGCGCGCGTCGAAGCCGAACATCATGAACGAGATCAGCCCGGCGGTCGCAGCGGGCTCCATGATGACCGTGTACTTGCCCGGCTCCAGTGCCTTGGCTGCGGAAGAATCCCGCGCCTTCTGCATCGCGATGCGGATTTCGCTCTTCGCATCGAAGCGCTCGACATCGGCGAGGTTGCGCGCGACCCAGCCCGAACCGGTCTCGTCATCGGTGCGCACGGTGCAGGTGTAGTCCAGGTTCGTACTCTTCTGGTAGCCGAAATTGCCCTTGCTGTTGGCGATCGCGGAAAAGCGCGCGCTGTCGGCGAGGAACCCGGCAGCGACGAGCTTGTCCTTGCGGCAAGGCTCGATCGAATCCGCGGCGACCTGGGCGCGAAACTCGGGCGTGATCGTGGCGGTCTTCTCGAACCAGGTCTTGGTGGCCTTGTAGGACTGCTTCTCGATCGCCGGCACGAACTCGGGATTCTCCGGGGCCAGCCGCGCGAGTTCCTCGGCACGGCTGACGACCTTGGCAAGCGAGGCATCGTCGAACTCGTTGATCGTCGCGACACCCACGCGCTTGCCGACCGCCACCTGCACGCCGAGTTCGGCATTGCCGACGATTCCGCTCGTGGATACGGCATTGCGCGCAAAGCGGATGTTTCCACTGACCGAACCACTCAGGCCTGCGGTGCATTCGTCGGCCTTCGACAGCCCGATGACCTTGTCGAGGATGGCCTTGGCTTGTTCTTCGCTGTAGATGCTCATCTTGTTTCTCCGATCCTGGTGGCTGCACTAGTCGCGTTGACGGCGGCCGTTGGCCGGCCGCTGGTTGCCGTCCTCGTCAGCCCAGGCTGCGTGCGGTGTTGATGACGTTCATGCCGTTGAAACGTGCCGTGCTCGACCCGTGCGATACCGCAGAGGACTGGCTCGGCTGACCCTTGCCGTCGAAGAACGAGCCGCCGAGGCGATAGTCGCTCTCGTCGCAGATCGCGCTGCAGGCATTCCAGAACTCCGGCGTGCGGATCTGGTAGGCGACGTCCTCGATCATGTGGGTGACCTTGCCGTCCTTGATCTCGTAGAACAGCTGGCCACCGAATTGCGCGTTGTAGCGCTGCTGGTCGATCGAGAACGAGCCCGCACCGATGATGTAGATGCCGTTCTCGACGTCCTTGACCAGATCGGCCGGCGACAGTTTCTGCTTGCCCGGAGCAAGCGAGACGTTGGGCATGCGCTGGAACTGCACGCTGTCCCACGAATCGGCATAGCAGCATCCGTGAGATTCCTTTTCGCCAAGAATATGGACCTGGTCGCGGATCGCCTGGTAGTTGACGAGGATGCCGTCCTTGACCAGGTCCCAGCGCCGCGTCTTGATGCCTTCGTCGTCGTAGCCGACCGCACCGAGCGACCCCTTCTGGGTCTTGTCGGCAAACAAGGTGACCTTGTCGCTGCCGTACTGGAAGTTCTTCGAGCGCCACTTGTCCAGGGTCGCAAAACTCGTTCCGGCGAAGTTGGCCTCGTAACCGAGCACGCGGTCGAGCTCCAGCGGATGGCCAACCGATTCGTGGATCGTGAGCCAAAGGTGTGCGGGATCGAGCACGAGATCGTACTTGCCGGGCTTGACCGACGGTGCCTTGAGCTTTTCCTGCACGTGGCGGGCGGCAATCGCGGCGTCCTCGATGATGTCGTAGGAGTCGGTGTAGCCGATCGTGCCGCCGGGCATTTCGACCTTGTGTTCCTTCTTCGCGTCAAGGTACTCGTAACCCATGCCGACCGGCGTGGACAGGCCGGCGCGGCTGCGGAACTTGCCGCTGGCCTTGTCGATCGCGGTGACATTGACCGGGGTCCAGATCCGATGCACGTCCTGGTCGATGTAGGAGCCGTCGCTGGAAGCGAAATACTTCTGTTCGTTGACCTGGAACATCGTGGAATTGACGAAGCTTGCGCCGGCCTTCATCGCCGCCGCGTTCGCAGCGAGCAGCAGCTCGACCTTTTCCTTGACCGGAACCTCCAGCGCGCTCCTGACGATCGGCGTGACCCAGGACACTTCGCCGACCCCCTTGGCCGGCGCCAGCTGCACGGGCTCGGTGGTCAGGCGGGAGTTCGCCTTGGCGATCGCAACCGCCTGCTGGGCAGCCCTGGCGACCGAATCGGTGGACAGGTCATTGGTCGCAGCGAATCCCCAGGTGCCATTGACGATCACGCGCACGCCGATGCCGGTCGATTCGGTGTTGACCACGTTCTGCACCTTGTCCTCGCGGGTGACGAGGAACTGGCGCATATAGCGGCCGATGCGCACATCGCAATACGTCGCACCACCTTCCTTGGCCTTGCCCAGCGCGGTGTCGGCCAGGCGCTTCTTGAACGCGACGTCGAGTTTCGTGGTCAATGCTTCGGCGGCGACCAGACGGCCATGGACCGGCAGCAGCAACGCGCCCACGCCGATGCCGGTCATTTTCAGAAAATCACGTCGTTCCATTTTGGACTCCACGGTACAAGGGGATGACGGACGGACGCGGTCCGCCATGCATGGATTCGCAGGTGTCTGCAAGGGTCGCAGGACGATCCCGTGACAGGCATCCTGCGCCAGTCGCGAGCTGCCGTCATGTGACGAAGGCCATGGTCGGGCCATTGCCTAGGAGCCTGCGCGGCAGAAGCCGTCCGGGCTGCAACGGCGCCCTCGCCATCGCGTGTGCCTCTCGTCGAGCTTACATAGCCCCACTATGCGCGCTCTCCGATAGACCCACTCGATGACGATGGCATCCGTTTCGCCTCGAACGTTTCTGCCGCGCAAGCTCCTAGGCGGGATCGGACAGGCCGATCGCGAGAGTGCATGCATCAATGCTGTCCGGCACGCGTGCTCTCCCAAACTTCGGAGATCATGAGGGCGATCCCGGTTGCCATTGCCGCTTTGGCGCGGGACACTCCCGGGCACGCCGCCACGACGTGGGGTCCGCTGCGGCGCGTCAGAAATGCGATTCCAGTTTTCCGGGGAGAACACAAGATGCCTGCACCTACCCGCGCCACGGCGCTGACGATTGCGATCGCGCTGGGCCTCGGCTCCTCCGCCTGGGCCAACGACCCGCGCTGCACGCTGTCATTGGATGCCCTCACGGCCGACGTCTGCGCACCGACGAGTGTCGAGCGTTCGGCCGCACTGGCCGACCTGGCCGGCCTGACCGATGCCGGGGCGTGGTCGTACTGGGTCGTCAAGTTCGCTGCGCCGCCGCGCATGCGCGACCGCGAGGCGCTGCGCACGGAGCACGGCATCGTCCTGGACTACCTGCCGCATCACGCCTGGCGCGTGCGCCTGCCGGCGGGCAAGCGACCGCAGCAGCGCGAGGGCATCGTCTGGATCGGTGCAATGGCACCGGCATGGAAACTCGGTGGCGGTCTGCCGGACCTGCTGCTCTCGGATGCGCGCCCGAGTGCGGTGCCGCTGACGATCAGCCTGCATCCAGGCGCGGATACCGATGCGTTGCGCCGGCGCTGGACCGCGCTTGAAGGCGTGGCCCACGACTTCGTCGTGAGCGGGCGAACCAGCGACCGCATCGTGCTGACCATCGAGGGCAGCCGGCTGCCGCAGCTGCTCGCCGCGATCGCGCCGCATGCCGAAGTGGCCAGCGTCTCGCTGCGCAAGAAGATGGAATATCTCAATGCGCGCGGCGGCTGGCTGCACCAGAGTGGAACCGTCGATGAACGCCCGTTGTTCGACAAGGGCATCTACGGCTGCGGCCAGACGGTCGGCGTACTCGACTCCGGCGTCAACTTCACCCAGTGCGCGTTCAACGACAGCGTGCTGGGCCCGCCGCCGATCAGCGACTGCGCGACCGGTTCCACCTGCGCGCCCGGTACCCCGGATTTCCTCCAGCGCAAGACTGCGATCTACTACAAGTGGTCGGGCAATGCCGACACCCTTGGCGACGCGACCTGCAATCCAAGTTCGGGGGCCGGTCACGGCACCCACGTCGCGGGTTCGATCACCGGCGCATCCAATGCGGTCGACTGTGAAACCGGCACGTTCACATCGACCCCCGGCAATCTCGACGGCACCGCACCGGGTGCGAAGCTGATCGCCCAGGAAATGGGCGAGAGCCTGCAGTACGTCAACGACCTCGGCGGATCGATCTATCACGCCGCGACCACGGCCTATGTCAACGGCGTGCGCGTGCATTCCAATTCCTGGGGGGGCAGTTGCTGTTTCCTCGGGCTGTTCTGCCTGCCCGGCTGCACCGCCAGCTACGACGAGTTCGCCCAGGATGCCGATCAGGCTGTGTGGGATCACCCTGACCTGTTCATCGCGATCGCCGCGGGCAACAACGGCACCTGCTGTGCGAGCGCAGGCGGCGCGGTCGGTTCGCCCGGGCTGGCCAAGAGTCCGTTGACCGTGGGCGCATCGGGCGCTGGCGCGGCGGGGGAAACGGCCGCGTCGTTTTCCTCGCGCGGTCCGACGATCGACCGCCGCACCAAGCCCGATGTCATGGCCCAGGGCAACGGCATCATTTCGACGGCGTCCAATGGCAGCACGACGACGACCTCGTGCGGCGTGTGCACGATGAGCGGAACCTCGATGGCGACGCCCACTGCCGCCGGTCTCGCCGCACTCGTGCGCGAGTACCTCAATCGCGGGTTCCATCCCACCGGAACCGAGACTGCGGCCAATGCGATCGCCGCGCCGTCCGCCGCGTTGATCAAGGCCTTGCTGATCAATGGCGCGCGCGACATGAGCGGCACCGGAGCCACCGCGGCAGCGCCAAACCAGGTCGAAGGCTGGGGTCGCATCCATCTGGAGGATGCCCTGTACTTCGACGGCGATTCGCGTCGTCTGTGGTTCGTCGATGCGGACGAGGGCATCGCCACCGACGCGCTCGAAAGCTGGACGATCGAGGTCGCCAGTGGCGAGCCGCTCAAGGTCACGCTTGCATGGAGCGACCATCCGGCAGCGCTCAATGCCAATCCGCATATCGTCAATCGCCTGCGCCTGGAAGTCGTCGCCCCGGGTGGTGCGGTATGGACGCAGAAACTCGCGGACACCGGTGCGGCCAATCCGACCCAGAGCACGACCACGAGCGGCTATGACGAGCGCAATGTCGTGCACCAGATCCAGATCCCCGCGCCCGAGGCAGGCACCTACACGATCCAGGTGCGCGGCATCAGCGTGCCGATGGGCGAGCAAGGCCAGACGTTCGCGGTGGTGGCCACGGGCGACCTGATTCTGGAGACCGAAGCGCTGATCGACCTTTCGCTGGTCAAGACCGCGAGCGCCACGGAGGTCGCCGCCGACGAGGCGTTCAGCTACGAACTCACCGCAAGTGCGGACATCGAGGGCGCCACCGGTGTAGTCGTGACCGACACGCTACCAACCGAACTGTGCGTGACTGCGATCTCGGCTCCGGACTGGATCTGCGCCAAGATCGAGGACACCGTGACCTGCGCTTATCCGGGTCCATGGTCCACTGCACCGGGCTCGATCGTGATCGAGGCGCTGGCGCCATCGACCGGCGGAATCCTGGTCAACACGGCCTCGGTTGGCGCCGAACAGACCGACGGCAATTCGATCAACAATGCCGCCGAAGTCAGCGTGACCGTGACCGCAGTGGAGGACCGCGTGTTCGCCGACGGTTTCGAGCTCCCGCCAAGCTGCCTGTAGCCGTCGCCCTGCGCAGTCGTGTCCATGCGACTGCGCAGAGGCCGGGAAATCCGCGGCGATACCCGACGCCGCGCTCACGAACTGCACGAGAGCATCGAGCAACCCGCGCGGTTGCGCGCCCAATCGGGTCGACGCGCGGCATAGTGATCGCGGCCGGGCTGGTCGTCGTAAGGGCGGCGCATGACCTCCAGCAGCGTGTGGATGCCCGACTCGTCGCCGGCCGTGGCCTGGTCGATCGCTTCCTGCGCGAGCCAGTTGCGCAGGACGTAGCGCGGGTTCGCCGTGCGCATGCGCTCGCACCGTTGCGCCGGTGGGGACGGATCCTCGGCCAGGCGCGCCCTGTAGCGGTCCAGCCATGCCTGCAAGTCCGCGGCATGCCGGATCCGTTTGGACTCGTCGTAGAACGCCTCGGCAAACCGGTCCGGCACCGCGGTGCGCTCGTCGATATCGATCAGCGCGCGGAAGAACAGGGTCATGTCGATCTCCGCGACATGCAGCAGTTGGTAAAGCGCCTGCATCAGAGCGACATCGTCATCGCGACAGTGGGCCAGGCCGAGCTTGGCGGCGATGCTCGCGCGCTCGGCCGCGGCATAGGTCGCGACAAAGTGCTCAAGTCCGGCCTGCAGCGGCTCGACCGAGCCGAACAGCGGCGCCAGCGCCTGGGCCAGGCAGGCCAGATTCCAGTGTGCCACGTGTGCCTGCTGGCCGAAGCGATAGCGCCGATGCTCGCGATCGGTCGTGTTCGGCGTCCAGTCCGGATCGAAATTGTCGATCCAGCCATACGGGCCATAGTCGATCGTGAGGCCGAGGATGGACATGTTGTCGGTATTGAGCACGCCGTGGACGAAACCGACGCGCATCCAGTGTGCGACGAGGAGTGCCGTGCGCTCGCAAACGCTGGCGAACCAGCGTGCCCGCTGTTCCTCGCCTTCTCCGGGGATCCCGGCGAAGTCGCGCCGGATCGTGAAATCGACGAGGCGCGCAAGCAGGTCCAGGTCACCGCGCGCGGAGGGCAGCTCGAAGTGGCCGAAGCGGATGAACGAGGGCGCCACGCGGCAGACGATGGCGCCGGGTTCGGGCGCCGGGCGGCCGTCGTAGAACATGTCGCGGATCACGCTCTCGCCGCTGGCGACGAGGCTCAATGCGCGCGTGGTCGGCACGCCCAGATGGTGCATCGCCTCGCTGCAGAGGAACTCGCGGATCGAAGAACGCAGCACGGCACGCCCGTCGGCACTGCGCGAATACGGCGTCGGTCCGGCGCCCTTGAGCTGCAACTCCCAGCGCTGTCCCGCGCGATTGACGACTTCGCCGAGCGAGATCGCCCGGCCATCGCCGAGCTGTCCGGCCCAATGGCCGAACTGGTGGCCGCCGTAGTTGGTCGCGAGAGGTTGCATTCCCGGCAGCAGCGCGTTGCCTGCGAACACCTGCGCAAACCCGTCGCTCGCGACGTAGGCCTGATCCAGATCGAGCAAGACGGCGACTTCAGCGGAATGGGCAATCAGACGCGGCGCGACGACCGGCGTCGGCGCAACTGTGGAATACAGGGCGCCGACCACCTCGCGCAGCCGGGGGCCGGCCTCAGGATCACCCGGAAGCTCGCGCGCGAAGGCATTGTCGAACTGCAGCTCTGGCATGGGATCGTTCACGATTCGGTCGGGTCGGCGGCCACGGGCCAGCGCGGACTTTGCAAAGAAAAAGGCTTGACGATATACTTGCCTGCTTTGCGCAGCCCGATTCGGCCCGAGGTCATACCATGAAAGTGCTTTCTTCGCTCAAGTCCGCCAAGTCGCGTCACCGCGACTGCAAGATCGTGCGCCGTCGTGGCAAGGTGTTCGTGATCTGCAAGAGCAACCCGCGGTTCAAGGCGCGCCAGCGCTGATCCGGCACCGGATTTCAGCCGCAGGAAAGGCCGCGAAAGCGGCCTTTCGCGTTTCAGCGCGGCCTGATTTCCGCGTAGAGCGTCATGGAACTCGCCCTCGGCTTCTGATACAACTGCCAGCCGTGCGAATTCACTCATGGGTTCAGGAGGTTCCGCGATGAACTTGAAGTCCTTTCTTGGCGCCGCCGCGATCATGGCCGGCCTGCTCGGCGCCGCGGCGTCCCACGCCGATACGCTGGTTCTGGACAAGACCGTGGTCTACTCCGGTCCGGTTCCCGTGCGGGGTCTGAGCATGTCCGATGTCGAGCGTCGTTTCGGTGCGCCGCAGGACAAGCTGCCGACCGTCGGTGGCGGCAAGCCGCAGCACCCGCCGATCAACCGCTGGCGCTACCAGGGCTACACCGTGTATTTCGAGCGCGACCGCGTGATCCACAGCGTGCGCGACGGCGCCTGATCCGCTGAGTCTTTCGGAGCCGGGTCGAACGGACTGACGTTGCGTCTGCGCGCCCCCGCTTTCACCCGCCGTCCGGCCCACGCTGCGGCAGTGGGCACACCAGTGCTCCGACCTTCGGTGCGCACGCCGTCGATTTCGTCGTCGACCACCACGATCCAACAGGCGCCTGGCCCATGACCTCAACTTCCCTGCGCCTGCCTGCGGAATGGGAGCCGCAGGCGGCGATCCTCGTTGCCTGGCCGCATCCGGGCACCGACTGGGCCGAACGCCTCGATGCGGTCGAAACCACGTATGTCGCCCTGGTAGCCGCGATCACGCGCTTCCAGCCGGCCATCGTCTGCGTGGCGGACGCGTCGCTGGGCGCGCGCGTGACGCGCCTGCTTGCGGCGGGCGGGGCACGGATCGACCGCGTGCGCCTCGTCGAGATCGCCTACGACGACACCTGGTTGCGCGACAGTGGGCCGATCACGCTCAGCGACGGGCAGGCATTCCAGCTCAATGATTTCCGCTTCACGGGCTGGGGCGGCAAGTTCGAAGCCGGCCGCGACGACCAGCTCGTCGAGGGCCTCGTCGAGCACGGGCTGTTCGCCAATGCCGTGCACGTGCGCATCGAATTCGCGCTCGAAGGCGGCGCGATCGAATCCGATGGCGCCGGCACGATCCTGACCACGTGGCGCTGCCTGCACCTGCGCCATCCCACCCTGTCGCGCGAAACGATCGCGACGACCCTGTGCCGGACCCTCGGCGCCGCACGCGTGCTCTGGCTCGATCACGGGTATCTGCAGGGCGATGACACCGACGCGCATATCGACACGCTCGCGCGCCTGGCTCCCGCTGATGCGATCGTGTTCCAGGCCTGCGACGATCCAGCCGACGTCCATCACACCGAACTTGCGCGCATGGCCGACGAACTCGCCGCGTTGCGCACGCTCGACGGCCATCCGTATCGCCTGTTCGCGCTGCCCTGGGCGAAACCCGTGCTTGACGACGGCCGGCGCCTTGCCGCGTCCTATGCCAACTACCTCATCATCAACGGTGCCGTGCTCGTGCCGGCCTACGGCGACCGTGCCGATGCTGACGCCGCTGCGATGATCGGCTCGGCGCATCCGGATCGCGAGGTCATCCAGATTCCCTGTCGGCCGCTGATCTGGCAGAACGGCAGCCTGCACTGCGTGACGATGCAGTTGCCGCACGGCGTGCTCGCCGGAACCTGACGGCGAGCGCCGTCAACCAGGCGGCAAATCAAGCGGGAAACCCGGATCTGGTCAAACGCGGGATACCTGCCGCGGCTGGACCCAACGCCGCAACAAAGGCGTGGCGCTGATGCCGTGAATCAGGATCGACATGAGGATGATGAACCCGACCAGCGCCCACAGGCGCTCGCTGTTGCCGAACGTGCCGTGATTGAGGCCGTACGCGACGTAGTAGACCGAGCCGACGCCGCGGATGCCAAGAAAGGCCATGAGCGCGCGTTCGCGCAGTGGATGCGCCGATCCGATCATGGCGAGCATGCCGGCGACCGGCCTGACGATCAGCAGGAGCGCAAGACCGACCATCGCGTCGGTCCAGGTCAATGCCGCGAGCAATCCGTTGGCGATCGCGCCGCCGAACAGCACGAGCAGGAGCATCATGAGCAAGCGCTCGATCTGTTCGGAGAACTGATGGAGCTGGTCATGGAATACGTGATTCCGCTCCCAGGCGCGGATCGTCAGACCACAGACGAAGACCGCGAGAAAGCCGTAGCCGTGGGCCATTTCGGCCAGCGCGTACGCGATCAGGGTCGCGGCCAGTGCCACGAGCCCGTCGGCGAGCAGTGAAAGGCCGGATTCCTTGCTGTAGAAGATCAGGTAACCGAGGCCGCGACCAGCGAGCCAGCCGATGCCCGCGCCGACCAGCAGCTTCCAGACGACATCGACAGCGAACTACTGCGTCATCGGACCGGGCGACCACAACCCGCCGGCAGCCACGAGAATGGCGAAATGGACGAACGGAAACGCGAACGCGTCGTTGAGTCCGGCTTCCGACGTCAGGCCGAAGCGCACCTCGTCGCCATCTCCAGTGCGCGGCGGCCCGACCTGCACATCGGAGGCGAGCACCGGATCGGTGGGTGCCAGCGAGGCGCCGAGCAGCAACGCCATGGCGAGGCTGAAACCCATCCCGGCGACACCAAGGAATGCCGTTGCGGCAATCGTCAGCGGCATCGCGATCACGAGCAGTCGCCAGGTCGATGACCAGCCGCGCCAGCTCAGCGGTCGATCGAGTTTGAGCCCCGCCCCCATGAGACTGATGATGACGACGATCTCGGTCAGCCGCTCGGTGATCGTGTCGTAGGTGCGCGGATCCGGATTGAACGAGAGCACGCCGCTGCTGAATATGCCGATGCCGAGTCCGACACACAGGATCGCCAGACTCATGGGCAGGCGCGCCAGTCCGACCGGCGCCCATGACACGAGCAGCACCACGGCGCCGAGGCCGAACAGGAACACGATGTAGGGATCAAAATGCATTCGGGTCCTCGTTTTCCGCGCCTGCAATCAGCATGTTCCCGTACCCGTTCGCGCGCGAGGTTCCGGTCGATCGCGACCATGGTGTCGTCAGCGCGCTGAACCCTCGCATGTCGGCGCAGCGGCACGGTCGCGGATCGGCTTGACGACCTGCGTTCACGGCGTATCCAGTTCGGATGCCTATGATCAGGTTTCCATTCGCGAGCGAAGGCAGGATCCCATGAAGCTATCGGCCACAGAATCGGCTCTATTGAGCGCACGCGAGCGCGCGCTGTTGCAGTCCCCGCGCCAGATGTCGGTCGCCGATCTCGTCAAACGGATCAGGAACGTTCGCGAGTTGCGCGACAAGCAACGCCAGCTCGAGCAGCGACAGCGGATCGCCAGCAGTGCACGGACCGGCAGCAAGTCGGGCACGAGCGGCAAGGCCAATGCGCGCACGGGACAGAAGGAGCGCGTGTTCGCGCGCGCGCTTGAGCACTTCGAAACCCAGCTCGCCACGCTCGATCGGGAATCGCGTGCCGCCGTGGCGGAACTGAAAGTTCCCGGCCGCAAACCGGCTACGAAAGCCGCGAAGAAGAAGCCGGCGACGAGCACGAAAGCGACCAAGGCACCGGCCAAGGCCGCTGCGAAATCCAAGGCCAAATCCGGCACGAAGACGACCCCCGGGCGCGCGGCAAGACCCGCCGCGAAGGCTGAACCCAAGCGCGCAGCGAAACCCGCTGCGAAGGCCACGAAGGCCACGCCCAAGCGCGCGGCAAAACCTGCTGCCAAGGCCGCGCCCAAACGCGCAGCGAGACCGGCTGCCAAGACCGCAACCGAGCGCGCAGCAACACCGGCTGCCAAGGCCGCGCCCAAGCGCGCAGCAAGTCCCGCTGCCAAGGCCACGCCGAAGCGCGCAGCCAAGCCGGTATCGAACGCGAACACCGAGGCCTCCCCCCCACGTCGCGAAGAAGGAGCCCCAGCGACTCCGGCATCGCGCGCGGACGGATCCTCGTTGGACACCCCGACGGCCACACAGAACCCGCCGGATTCGATGCCAGCAACCAACATGCATGCGGAGCTCGCCAGCACGAAGGGCCCACAGGTCGTGATTTCGAACAAGGCGCGTATCCCGATTCCCAACGACCAGCGCGGCGCTCCCCGCAGTGTCGTCCAGTCATTGCCGACGAGGCATATGCGCGGCAAGCGCGCACGCTGAGCGTGTGGTGTCGGCCACGGCTGACCGCCGTGGCCTGATCGCAAGGCAGCGAAGCGGCGCGACGTCGTACGTCAGGTTGTCCGCACGCGCCCAGCGCGTGCGCGCAAGGCCGCGCGCACGCGCGCCGCGAATGCGCGCGGATCGCTGCGCCGGATGACGACGTCCGGTGTCGCATGCCACGCAGCGCAGGCGCGAATGGCCTCGGCTATGTCCGCCGCGAATGCATCGCCGGTGTCGACTTCGGGTTGCAGATGCAATTGCCGAACCTCGAACACACCATCGTCGCGATGCGCCTTGGCATCGAGGCGGCCGACCAACGCACCGCGGCGCAGGATCGGCAACACGAAATAGCCATAGCGCCGCTTCTCGGCCGGTGTGTAGCACTCGATCGTGTAATCGAAACCGAACATCGCGCTGGCGCGCGCGCGATCCCAGACCACCGGGTCGAACGGCGACAACAACGTCGTGTGGGTGGCCCGCAACTGGCCGGCAGCGGCCGCGTGCAACAAGCCGACGTGATCGCGATGCACATAGCCCGGCGCGTCCCAGCCACGCACGTCGACCCGAAACACTTCCTTGCTGGCGACGAGGTCGTCGAGATCGGCATCCCGGTGCCTGGTGCCGGTTCGATGGTAATCGGCGATCCAGCGCGCCTGGGCAATCCCGAGCGCCTTGACCGAACCGAGCACGAGCGCGCGCGATACGTCGCCGACAAACGGTGTGACCGCAGGCATCCGTGCGCGCACGCGTTCGGACAGGTCATAGACCCGCTGGAAGCGTTCGCGGCGCGCGACCATGAGCTCGCCAAGAGCGAACAGTGCTTCGAGCCAGCGCTTCTCGTCCTTCCAGCTCCACCAGCCCGACGTCGCCGGCTGCGCGCGTTCGAAATCGGCGGCCTTGACCGCACCATTCCGGCGGATGTGCTCGAGCAATCGATCCATCCCGGCGCGTTGTTCGCCGTGCATGCGCAGCGCATGCCGGTGCGACCAGTGGCGCGCGCGTCCATCGCGCTCCAGATGGGCGCGATGCAGGTCGAAATCGCCAGCCGGAACGAAACAGGCTTCGTGTGCCCACGCTTCGAAGATCGCGCCGCTCTCCAGCGCCTCATCGAGCCATTGCGGCGGGTACGCGCCGAGGCGTGAGAACAGCACGAGATAGGGGCTGCGCGCAACGACATGGATCGTGTCGATCTGCAGCAGGCGCATGCGTTCGATCGCCGCAAGCACGCTGCCAGGGTCCGGCCTCGCCGGCGGCTTGCGCAGCAGACCCTGGGCGGCAAGGTGCAGCAGGCGCGCCTGGGCCGGACTCAGATTCGCAACAACGGGTTCTTCGATGCGCATGCACCGATGATGGCGAGCCCGCCGGATCAGGGCAACGGCGGATCGAATCCGTCGCGAAAGATCAGCTCCTCCAGCTCCGCGGCCCCGATGTCGCAGCGCGTGGCTTGCGGTCGGGTCACGCCGCGTGCATCGAGGGGCTCGCAGGCACCGGGATCATCACTGACCGCCGGACTGCCACGCTCGACCGCGGGACTGCCGGGCAGCGGCAGGAATATCTCGACCGTGCCGCCGTATACGGCAAACGGTTGCAGTCGCGGATTGATCGTCATCGCCGCTGTTCCGATCTGGTCCCCGGCCTGGGCAGCGGCGAGCACGCATACGCTGCCGATGTTGCCGATCAGGTTGTGCCCGGCCGAGGTCAGGCTGCCGGCAGGCCCGACAACGCAATCGGGATTGACGAGCGCACTGCCGCCGAGGCTCAGGTCGATATTGCGGGCGATGATGGAATTGGACATCGTCACCACCGCGTTGACCTCGATCGCGCCGTCGCCAGCGTCGTCGAGATCGCTGTCGGCCATGTTCATGCTAAGGGTGACGTTGTTGAGCACGGCCGGCGCATTGAACGACGCCGCAGACCCCGACAAGGTACTCGTGTTCGAGTCGAACGTGACATTGCGCAGCGACGCGAAGCCCGTGCCACCGGTCCAGATCGCGCCACCGCTGATCGCGCTGTTGGCGTGGAACGTGGAAGCGCTGATCGAGAGCATGCCGAGCACCGCGATGCCAGCGCCCTGCAGGGCGACATTGTTGACGATGCTGCTGTCCTCGATCGTCAATGCGGCACCGGCATCGACGAACACGGCGCCGCCGATGTCCGCATCGCCGTTGCGGATGGTCAAGCCCGAGAGCGTGACTTCGATCGGGACTGCCAGGATCGCCGGCCGGATGTCGAACACGCCATCTTCACGATCGCCGCGGATGCGCGTCTGGTCGGCGCCGGCACCACGAATGGCGAGGCTGCTGCGGATATCGATGTCGCCCGTGGAATTGGCATCCTCGCCCGCTCCGGCACGATCGAAACGGTACTCGGCGGCGGCGAGCACGATCTCGTCGAAGCCGCTGCCGGCGGGGCACCCGTTGAAGGGCGCGTCGGTATTGGCTGCCGTGACCGCCTCGCGCAGGCTGCATGCGCCATCGTTGGCGATCGTGTCGGCGGTGGTCGTGACCGTCAGCGTCGCTCCCGACGCCGCGCCGCTGCCGAGAACGGCCGCGACCAGGACAAGGGATGCACGCATGCTCTACTCCGGTGAAGTGCATGGATGCTCCTCTCATGTGTCGGCACGGTCAATCGACTTGTCGCTCGGCGCCGCGGACATCGTGCGATAATCGCCCGGTTTCCGCCGGAGCTCATCGCCCCGGCCGTCCCCCCATCAACGGAGAACGTTCATGTCCGGCATTGTCATCGTCGGCGCCAAGCGCACCGCCATCGGTTCCTTCCTCGGCCAGTTCACCGGCGTGCCGACGCCGACCCTCGGCGCCACCGCGATCAAGGCCGCACTCGAGCAATCGGGCGTGCCGGCCAGCGATGTCGGCGAAGTGATCATGGGTTGTGTATTGCCGGCCAACCTCGGCCAGGCCCCGGCGCGTCAGGCTGCGCTTGCTGCAGACCTGCCGAAATCGGCCGGTTGCACGACGATCAACAAGGTCTGCGGATCCGGAATGAAAGCGGTCATGCTCGCCCACGACCTGATCAAGGCCGGCTCGGCCAGCATCGTCGTTGCCGGCGGCATGGAGTCGATGACCAACGCACCACACATGATCCCGAATTCGCGCACCGGCAACCGCTACGGCAATTTCCAGAGCGTCGATCACATGGCCTGGGATGGCCTGACCAATCCCTACGACGGCCAGTCGATGGGCGTGTTCGCCGAAGCCACCGCCGACAAGTACGGCTTCACGCGCGAGCAGCAGGACGCGTTCGCGATCGAGTCGGTGCGGCGCGCGCAGGCGGCGCAGGCGTCGGGCGCGTTCGCCGGCGAAATCGTCGCGGTCAAGGTGGCCACGCGCAAGGGCGAGGTCGAGATCGATTCCGACGAGCAACCGGGCAAGTCCGACATCGCCAAGGTCCCGACCCTCAAGCCGGCATTCCGCAAGGATGGCGGCACGGTCACGGCGGCCAGTTCGTCGAGCATTTCCGATGGCGCCGCCGCGCTCGTCGTGACCAGCGCCAACGAGGCGGCGAAGCGCGGCTTGAAGCCGCTCGCGACGATCGTCGGCC
>Ga0307505_10001843_pt1 | contig 15960 bp, 10 predicted proteins | sample 23_S_MG_FD_202183 | JGI IMG/M metagenome (GOLD analysis project Ga0307505, IMG submission 202183) | Soil microbial communities from Populus trichocarpa stands in riparian zone in the Pacific Northwest, United States - 23_S | ecosystem: Environmental > Terrestrial > Soil > Riparian zone > Trees...
GCCGATCACCGTGTACGGCCGGCGATCGAGCTGGATGGCCTGGCCGATCAGGGCGGGATTGCCGGCGTAGCGGCGCTGCCAGAGCCCCCAACTGATCAGGGCCAGATCGTGGCCCGGGCCGGTCCTCATCCGGCGAAAAGAGCCGTCCGAGCGCGGGTTCGACGCCCAGCATCGGAAAGAGGCTCGCCGTGACCCGCGTGCCCGAAACGCGTTCCGGATCGCCGCCACCGGACAGCTCCAGCGCCGCATTACGGAATGCGCCGACGGCGTCGAACGACCTCGCCTCGCGCTCGACGTCCAGTATGTCGGGGGGTGAGAACGGCACCCGTGCGATCCCGACGGCGGGCACTCCCCCGTGGCCCCCTACGCAGAACCACGTATCGACGAATCGCTCGTACCGGCCGTACTGTGCCGGGGCGCTCGCGAGATCCGCCAGCAGGACGCTCGGCCCCCGCAGGCCGCCAGGCGCGGTCCGCACCGAAGGGAAGGACCACACCATGCGACCGTCGCTTTGCGCCGTATTCGTCATCGGCATCCTGTCCGCCGTCGCCGCCTGGCCCGCCTACGCCGATCCCATCGGTGACCGTGTCACCTGGGCCGACGCATTCCAGCTCGCGGGGGCCGGCGGGCCGATGAGTCCCCTGGTGCTCATCGGGTTCAATCCGCAGCCCGATCCCCCGGTCCGCGTCACGACGCTCGATCTCGGCGACGCGACGGCCCCGCGGCTGATCGTGCCGGGCCAGACGACGCCCGGGCAGATCTTCACCCTGTTCCTGGCGCTGTACGGCGGCCCCGATTCGTATGGAGGGCCGGATTCGCTGGAGTTCACGCTGCCACCCCTCGCCGGCGACGACCTGTCCGACTATGTCTTCACCGCGCGCGGAGACGGGTCCGTGCTCGACGTCCGACTGAGCTTCAGCACGACCTCGGCCGGCATCATCGACGGCACGTCGCTCGTGGGCTTCAACCCGCAGCCCGACCCGCCCGTCGACTTCGGCGCGTTCGACGTGATGGCGCTGCGATTCGTCTTTACCAGCCTGTCGGATGCGATCGTGACCCTCCGCATCACCGACGGAGCCGGCACGCCGATGACCTTCGCCCCGGCAACCGCGGTGCCGGAACCGGTCACGCTGTCGCTCGTCGGCATCGGCGTCGCGGCGCTCGGCTGGAGGCGGCGGCATCGTCCATCGCGGCCGTCCGACGCCGCGTTCAGAGCGTCGACCGTGGGACCGCGCCCTCCGGCCGGCGTTCGCACAGCAGTCCTTGCCGGCCTGGTCGGACTCGTCGTTGCCGGCTCCGCAACGGCGGCGCCGATTCTGCTCGGCGCCGATGCCGACACTTACCTCCGTGACGCGACCCCACGCGGCGATTTCGCGTTCATGGACGTTCGCGGCGGCGACGTCGATTTCCGCGGCTACCTGCGGTTCGACCTGTCGAGCCTCATCGAGCCGATCCAGAGCGCCAGCCTGACGCTGACGGTCTCCGGAGGCGCGTCCAGGAACGATGGCGTCGTCAACGGCCGTTTCGCGCTCTATGGTCTGCTAGACGCCGCCGGCAACACCCCGCAGGACTGGGATGAAGCCACGTTCGTACCCGGCCTGAAGGGTCCGGAAGACGTGACCACCCTGGCGGGCGTGGTCGATCTCGACGATGACATTGCGGGGATCAGCGAGATCCTGGCGCCACCGGCGAGCGCCGCTCCGGGCACGACCATCACGATCTCCGGCGCTGCGCTGGTTGCGTTCCTTCAGGCGCGCGCGAACGACGGCGGCCTGGCGACGTTCATCCTGAGCAACGACGATCCTGTCGACCGCGGCTTCGGCCTCGCGTCGAAGGAACACGCGACCCTGGCCTACCGTCCAGTCCTGAGCCTCGTGACCGCAACGGCGACGGTCCCCGAACCGTCGATCCTCTGGACGCTCGGCACGGGTGCCGCCCTGGCACTTGCACGGCGGCGTGCAGTCAGGCGCGCCCCCTAGAAACGCAGCGGTCGAGCATTCCGCCGCGTCGCCCGTCACGCCCGTACGCAGAACCTGCCGCCTTCGAGGCTCCACAACGGCGCCGGCCACGGCCGCTGGGCCGACCCGGTTCTTGCACCTCGGGTCGGCGGTGAAGAGCATTCCCAAGGGCGACCGCCCACGCGAGAAGCTGGGACGGCTCGGCGCCGACGGCCTGGGCGACAACGAACTGCTGGCCATCATCCTGGGCTGCGGATCGTCCAAGGCCGACGCGCTGTCGCTGGCTAATCAGGTACTGGACACTGTCGGCGGGCTGCGCGGCCTGACGCGCGCCCGCGGAAGCGATCTGCGCCGCGTCAAGGGCGTGGGCCAGGTGCGCGCGGCCCAGGTAGTGGCGGCCGTGGAGCTTGGGAGGAGAACCCTGGCGGTCGGCGCGCTGGACCGCCCGCGCCTCAACAACCCGCCGGCGCTCGCCGCGTACCTCCTGCCGCTGTACGGTACGCGCGCCGTCGAGCACTTCGGGATCGTGATGCTGGACACCAAGCACCGCATGATTCGCACGGCCGTGCTCTCGGTCGGCTCGCTCGATACGACGGTGGTCCATCCTCGCGAGGTCTTTCGGGAGGCCGCCGCGGCCTGCGCGGCCGCCATCGTGCTCTTCCACAACCATCCCTCCGGCGATCCCACACCCAGCCGCGACGACCTGTCGTTGACGGCGCGCTTGATGGAGGCGGGAGCCGTCATGGGCATTGCGGTGGTGGACCACGTCATCCTCGCCGAGTCCCGCTACTTCTCGCTGGCCGAGGCGGGCGGGCTCCCGTCGCACGACCTCGTATCCCCGCAAGGTAAGATTGAACGGTTGTGAAGGTCCTGTACGTGGACTGCTTCTCGGGTGTGGCGGGCGACATGCTGCTCGGCGCCCTCATCGACGCCGGCGTTCCGTTGAGCGACGTGCGTGGCGCCCTGGGCAGCCTGGCGATCGACGCGGAATCCGTCTGGACGGAGCGTGTGACGCGGGCAGGCCTGGCAGCGACGAAGTTCTGTGTGCGAGGCGAGGACACGCCTGGCCACGAGCACACCCACGGGCACGGGCACGACGATGAGGACGGCGAACACCGCCACCACCACCATCATCACGGCCACGATCATGCCCATGACCACAGCCACGAGCACGGCCACCACCACGCCGAGCCTCATGCGCACCGCACGTTGGCCGAGATCACGCGCCTGATCGACGGCTCGGCGCTGAGCCCGACGGGAAAGGACCGTGCCGTCGCGCTCTTTCGGCGCCTGGGAGAAGCCGAGGCGTCCGTGCACGGCACGTCGCTCGACCAGGTGCACCTCCACGAGGTGGGCGCGCTGGACTCGATCATCGACATCGTCGGCAGCGTGCACGCCCTCGAGCGTCTGGGCGTGGACCGGGTCGTCTCCTCGCCGCTCAATGTCGGCAGCGGATCGATCACGTCCGCCCACGGCACCTATCCGGTGCCGGCGCCCGCCACGCTGCGCCTGCTCCGCGACGCACCCGTCTACGCCGGTTCGCAGCAGGCCGAGCTGGTCACGCCCACCGGGGCGCTCCTCGTGACCGACTATGCGACGTCCTTCGGGCCCATGCCGGCGATGCGCGTGGCCGAGATCGGCTACGGCGCCGGGTCGCGGGACTTCGCGGACACACCGAACGTGACGCGCGTCGTGATCGGCCAGACGAGCGACGGCGCGCCGGCCGACCGCGTGCTGGTCGTGGAGGCCGAGATCGACGACATGAACCCGCAGCTCTTCGGCGGGCTCATCGAGGGCCTGCTCGCACAGGGGGCCCTGGACGCCTTCTACACGCCCATCTACATGAAGAAGGGCAGGCCCGGCACGCTGGTAACCGTGATTGCGCCGCCGTCGGCGCGCGAGGCCGTGGCCGCCGCGCTCTTCCGCGACACCACCACGATCGGCATCCGCTACCGCGAGGCGGACCGCGAGTGCCTGTCGCGGGAGACGCTCGTGGTCCCGACCGCGGCGGGCGAGATCCGCGTCAAGGTCGCGCGGCGAGCCGGGCAGCTCGTGAACGCCGCCCCGGAGTTCGACGACTGCGTGCGGGCCGCCGCCGCCACCAACCGTCCCGTCAAGGAAATCCACGCGCTCGCCGTGACGGCCTTCTACGACCGCTTCGCCCACTAAGGGCCCTAACCGTGCCTTTCTACCTGACCACCGCGATCGACTACGTGAACGGGCGCCCCCACCTGGGCCAGGCCTACGAGAAGGTGGCGTCCGACGTCATCGCGCGCTACAAGCGGCTGTGCGGCGTCGAGACCCACTTCCTGATGGGCAACGACGAGCACTCGCAGAACGTCTACAAGAAGGCCAAGGAATCGGGGCTCGAGCCCCTGGACTACTGCGCCGAGATGGAGCAGGTCTTCCGCGCGCGGTGGGCTGAACTGGACGTCTCCTTCGACGATTTCATCCGCACCACCGAGCCGCGGCATCGCGCGGCCGTGCAGCAGCTGGCGCAGCGCAGCTTCGACGCCGGCGACATCTACGAGGGCACCTACGAGGGCTGGTACTGCGTGTCGTGCGAGGCGTTCAAGCCCGAGAAAGACCTGGTCGACGGGCGCTGCGCGTTCCATCCGACGCTGACGCCGGAATGGATCAAGGAGAAGAACTTCTTCTTTCGCCTCTCGAAGTACCGGGATCGGCTGCTGGCGCACTTCGAACAGCACCCGACGTTCCTGCAGCCGGACATGCGGCGCAACGAGATCCTGCGGCTGCTCGAAAGCGGGCTCGAGGACATCTCGATGAGCCGGGCGGGGCAGGCATGGGGGATTCCGTTGCCGTTCGCACCGGCGAACGTGGTCTACGTCTGGTTCGACGCGCTGATCAACTACATCGCCGCCGTCGGCTACGGGACCGACGAGGCTCGATTCGCCCACTGGTGGCCGGCCAACCTGCACGTGATCGGCAAGGACATCACCCGGTTCCATACGGTGGTGTGGCCGGCGATGCTCTGGAGCGCGGGCATCGAGGCGCCGCAGCAGGTGTTCGGGCACGGGTGGATCAACTACGGCGGCCAGCGCATGAGCAAGACCCTGGGCACCAGCGTCGAGCCCGGCGACCTGGTGGCCAAGTTCGGCGCCGACCCGGCGCGGCTGTATCTGACCAAGGAGATCGCGTTCGGCCAGGACGGCGACTTCACGTGGGAACGCTTCGAGGAGCGCTACAACGCCGACCTGGCGAACAACCTGGGCAACCTGGTGAGCCGCGTCGCGGCCATGGTGCAGAAGTATCGCGGCGGCCTGGCCAAACCGGCGGGCAGCGGCGGCCCCTTGGCGCAGGTGGTGGCCGACGCGTCACGGACCTACCACGCGGCGATGAGCCGGCTGGCGATCCACGAGGCCGCGGGAGCAGCCTTCGACATCATCACGGCCACCAACGGGTTCGTGGCCGAGGCCGCGCCGTGGGCGCTTGCCAAGGATCCCCAGGCCGCCGAGCGGCTGGACGCCGTGCTGTTCGAGGCGGCCGAGGCCGTCCGCGCCGCCGCCGTGCTCCTGCTGCCGGTCATGCCCGCATCGGCCGCGGAGATCTTGCGCCGCGTCGGCGACACGACGCCCGTGGCCGAGTTGCGCGTGGACCGCGACGCCACGTGGCGTTCAACAGGCGAGCGCACTGTGTCGGCAGGGCCCGCGCTGTGGCCGCGCACCGATCTGGACGCTGCCGCCGCGCACGGTCGCACGCCGACATCCGCACCAACACCACCACAGGAGACGACCGTGAACGACACGACCGGGGGAGCAGCCCCCGTCCCACCGCCGGCGCCCGTTGCGCCAGCGGCCGACGCCCCACCCGCGACCGACGCCAAGATCGTCATCGACGACTTCATGAAGGTCGAGCTGCGCGCCGCGAAGGTCCTGGCCGCCGAGGCGGTGCCCAAGTCGAAGAAGCTGATTCGTCTGTCGGTGGACGTCGGCGAACCCGAGCCGCGCACGATCCTGGCGGGGATCGCGGAGGGGTACCAGCCGGCCGAGCTGGTGGGGCGGATGATCGCCATCGTGGCCAACCTCAAGCCCGCCAAGCTGATGGGCATCGAGTCCAACGGCATGGTGCTGGCCGCGAGCCCCGAGGGCGGTGCTCCGATCCTCGTAGCCGTGGACGAGCGCGTGCCGCCGGGGACGAGAGTGCGTTAGGGGTCGATCAAGGCCCAATGCACAAGGCCCAATGCACAAGGCCCAAGGCAGAAGTCCCAAGGGATCAATGCCCAATGCTCAATGCCCAATGCCCAAATGAACGGGCTGATCGATAGCCATTGCCATCTGGCCGGGACGGAGTTCGTGGCCGACCTGGATGCCGTGGTGGCGCGGGCGCGCGAGGCGGGCGTGGACGGGGCGCTGACGATCCTGGCCGCGGACGACGCCGAGGAACTGGACCGGGCGCCGCAGGTGGCGGCGGCGTGGGCCGGGGTTCGCTTCTCTGTCGGCGTCCATCCCCATGCGGCGGGACGGTTCGCCGAGGGCCCGGCCGGCGCCGCCGAGGCCACGGCACGGGCGGTGGCCGCACAGCCGCTGGCGCGCGCCGTCGGCGAGATCGGGCTCGACTACCACTACGACTTCGCCCCTCGGGATACCCAGCGGTTGGTCTTCGCCGAGCAGGTCCAGCTGGCCAAGCGGCTCGGCCTGCCGGTCGTCATCCACACGCGCGAGGCGGAAGACGACACGTTTGCGGTGCTGGCGGAAGCCGGTCCGGTGACGGGCGTCTTTCATTGCTTCACGGGCGACGTGCGGATGGCGCGACGCGCCCTGGACGCCGGATTCCACGTGTCCTTGTCGGGCATCGTGACGTTCCCGCGCGCCGCGGAGCTGAAGGAAGTGGCGGCATTTGTCCCCGCGGATCGACTGCTGATCGAGACCGACAGCCCGTTTCTGGCGCCGGTCCCGCACCGAGGCAAACGCAACGAACCAGCGTACGTCGGCCGGGTGTGCCAGGTGGTGGCGGAACTGCGAGGAACACCCGCCGCCGAGCTCGCCGGCGCGACCAGTCGGACTTTCTCCCAACTCTTCGACCCGTAACCCCAAGACTCGACACGGATTAGGGGACTCGACGCGTTGACACTCCTCGCGAGGATATGGTCTGATCTCAGCGGCGTGAATCCCACCACGCAAAAACCTTCGCTCGCCACACTCGCGCAGATGTTCGAGCCGATTCGCGACGACCTCCGTCTGGTCGAAAGCGAGTTCGTACGGCACGTCCAGTCGCAGGTGGATGTCATTCCGGCGATCGGCCAGTACATCCAGGACGGGGGCGGCAAACGCATCCGGCCCGCGGTGCTGCTGATGGCCGCCCGGATGACCGGCTACAGCGGTGACGTGGCCGTACTGTACGCGTCGGTGGTGGAGTTCATCCACACCGCGACCCTGGTGCACGACGACATCATCGACGAGTCGGAGCTGCGACGCGGACGCGACGCCGTGCACACGAAGTGGGGCAACCACGTCACCGTGCTCTTCGGCGACTTCCTGTACCTGAAGTCGATGTCGCTCGCGCTCAGCCAGGACCGCCTGGCCATCATCCGCGAGCTGTGCGACGTGACCTTGCGGATCGTCGAGGGCGAGATCGACCAGCTGACCAAGAACGGCGTCGTGGACCTGACCGAGGAAGCGCACTTCGAGATCGTGCGCCGCAAGACCGCATACCTCTTCGCGGGCTCGGCCAAGATCGGCGGCATGCTGGGCACGGCCACGCGCGAGCAGCTCGATGCGCTGTGGGAGTACGGCTTGAACATCGGCATGGCGTTCCAGCTGGTGGACGACCTGCTGGACTTCACCGGCGACGAAGACGCGCTGGGCAAGCCCGTGGGTGGCGACCTCCGGGAAGGCAAGATGACGCTGCCCGTGATTCACCTGTTGGGACGCGGAGAGCCGGCGGCCGATGCCCTGATCCGCAAAGTGGTGGCGGCGCGGCACGTGTCGCTGGAGGAATGGCGCGAGCTGAAGGCCATGCTGACCCACGCCCGCTCCATCGACTACGCTCAGCGCGTCGCCAGCGAGTTCGTCGATCGCGCCAAACGGGCGCTGTACGCCTTCCCGGCCTCGGAGGCGCGGGACGCACTGATGTACCTGCCCGACTACGTGGTCGCGCGCGACCGCTGACCCGGCTGGCGCTCCACGCCCGCGCTCCGTCGCGCCACCTGTTGCCTCCATGAAGCCTGCCGCCCGCATCGAGGAGCTGAGGCGCCTCATCCGCCATCACGAAGAGCGGTACTACGTCCAGGACGCTCCCGAGATCTCCGACAGCCAGTTCGACGGCCTGGTCCAGGAGTTGCGGGCCCTCGAAGGCGCCCACGCCGAGCTGATCACACCGGATTCGCCGACGCAGCGCGTCGGTGGGCGGGTGGCGGCGGGCTTTGCCAGCGTCGTGCACGCCGAGCCACTGCTGAGCCTGGACAACGCGTACTCGGCCGACGAGCTGCGGGCCTTCGACGACCGCGTGCGCCGCGGGCTCGAAGGGAGCCTCGCCGAGGGGGAGGCGCCCGGCTACGTGGCCGAGCTCAAGATCGACGGGCTGAGCATCGCGCTGACCTACGTGAACGGCTCGCTGGCGCGGGCGGCGACGCGTGGCGACGGCACCACCGGCGAGGACGTGACGTTCAACGTCCGCACGATTCGCGCGATTCCCCTCGCGCTGCGCCCGCCGCATCCCAGTACCCTTGAAGCTCGCGGGGAGGTGTACTTCCCACGAAGCGCTTTCACGAAGCTGAACGAGCAGCGCGCCGCCGCGGAGGAACCACTCTTCGCCAACCCCCGCAATGCGGCCGCGGGCACGCTTCGTAACCTGGACCCGGCGCTCGTCGCCACGCGAGGGCTGCGCGCGTTCACGTACCAAGTGGTTGCCGAGGGCGCGCCGCGCTCGCACGCCGAGACGCTGGAGACGCTGCGCGGCTGGGGGCTGCCCGTGGAATCCCACTGGCGCCGCTGCCCGTCAATCGAAGAGGTGTGGGCCTTCTGCCAGGAGTGGGCCGACGCCAGGCGCCGGCTGGATTTCGAGACCGACGGCGTGGTGGTGAAGGTGGACGACCTCGATCGCCGCCGTCGACTGGGAACCACCAGCAAGTTCCCGCGGTGGGCCATCGCGTTCAAGTACCCCGCCGAGCAACAGACGACGCGGCTCCGGCGCATCGCCGTCAACGTCGGACGCACCGGCGCGGTCACGCCCTTCGCGGAGCTCGAGCCCGTGTTCGTGTCCGGCTCCACGGTGTCGATGGCCACGCTGCACAACGAAGACGACATCATCCGCAAGGACATCCGGGAAGGGGATTGGGTGCTCGTGGAGAAGGCCGGCGACGTGATCCCGCGCGTCGTGGGCCCCGTGCTCGAACGCCGGCCTCCAGACGCCGTGCCCTGGACGATGCCCACGCAGTGTCCGCGCTGCGACAGCCACCTGGTGCGCGCCGAGGGCGAGGCGGTGTGGCGGTGCGAGAACACGTCCTGCCCGGCGCGCCTCCAGCGTGGGCTGGAGCACTTCGCCTCGCGTGGCGCGATGAACATCGAGGGCCTTGGCGAGGCGCTCATCGCGCAGGTCATCCGGAACGGCCTCGTCCGCGACTACGCCGACATCTACGCGCTGACCGCCGAGAGCCTGGCCGGGCTGACCAGCGCGTCGGTACGGGCCGACGGCACCACCATCGAGCGCCGCGTGGGCGAGAAAAACGCACAGAAGGTGGTGAGCCAGATCGACGCCAGCCGGCGCGCGGACCTGTGGCGGCTCCTCTTCGGGCTGGGCATCCGACACATCGGCGAGCGCGCCGCGCAGGTGCTGGCCCGCGCGTTTGGATCGATGGAGGCTTTGGCCGGCGCCACGCCCGAGCAGTTGCAGGGGACGGCGGAGATCGGACCGGTGCTGGCGGCGTCCCTGCGCGAGTGGTTCGACGAACCACGCAATACAGCGCTGGTGGACCGGCTCCGCGCGGCCGGCGTCCGCATGGAGGTGCCGCTCGAGGAACGCGTGGCGGCAGCCGCGCCGGGCCCGCTGACCGGCCGCACCTACGTCCTGACCGGGACCCTGACCTCGATGACCCGCGAGGAAGCGGCCGCCGCCATCGAACGCCTCGGCGGAAAGGTCTCCGGCTCCGTGAGCAAGAAGACCTCGGCCGTGATCGTGGGCGCAGACCCGGGCAGCAAGGCCGACAAAGCGGCGGCGCTGGGCGTGCCGACGCTCGACGACGACGCCTTCCGCGCCCTGCTGTCCTCCGCGGCTCCTATAATGGAGCCATGACCCGTCACCTGGCCCTGGTGACCGCCGGGCTTGCCTCCGTCGTGGGCTTGCTGGTGGGGCTGGTGCTTGCCGGACAACTCACGCCCAGCCGGGCCATTTCCGCCGAGCGCAGTACGCCGCGGCCGGTGGTGGCTGCGCCGACCGCGCCGCCGGTCCTGAGCCCGGCGCCTCGCGTGGCGTCGGTGCCGCCGTCCTTCGCCGACATCGCGGAGCGCGTGAACCCGGCGGTCGTCACCGTCAGCGCCAGCGCTCGTGGGGACGCGCCGGGCACGCGCCGATCCGACGGGGCCGAGCCCAACGATCCGCTGTTGCGCGGCCCGGACCGCGGTCCAGACCGGGAGCGTCGCGGCCCGCGCCGGGGCGCCGGGACGGGCTTCGTGGTGGATCCGGACGGCTACCTGGTGACCAACTACCACGTCGTCGAGGGCGCCGAGCGCATCACCGTTCGCCTGTCCTCCGGCCAGAGCCTGCCCGCGGAGATGGTGGGCGCGGACCCCGACACCGACATCGCGCTCCTGCGCCTGCGTTCCGCGCCACGCCTTCCGGCGGTCACGCTCGGCAACTCCGACGACGTGCGGGTGGGCGAGTGGGTGGTGGCGATCGGCAACCCCCTGGCCTACGAGCACACGGTCACCGCCGGCGTCGTCAGCTTTCTCGGCCGCAAACTCTTCGACTCGTCCTTCGACCGCTACATTCAAACGGATGCCGCCATCAACCTGGGCAACAGCGGCGGACCGCTGATCAACACGCGCGGCGAGGTGATCGGCATCAACGCCGCTGTCAGCTCGCGCGCGCCGACCATCGGGTTTGCCATCCCCATCAACCAGGCCAAAGCCATCCTGCCGCAGCTGCGCGCCAACGGGCGGGTGACTCGTGGATACGCCGGCGTGTTCGTCAGGGACGTCGATCCGGATCTGCGACGCTCGCTGGGGTGGGCCAGGAGTTCAGGCGCGGTAGTGCAAGACATCACCCCGGGTTCGCCGGCCGAGCGCGCGGGCCTACGGCCCTACGACGTGATCGTGGCCATCGATGGCCACGCGGTCGCAAACGGCGACGAGCTGATCGGCCTGGTGGCCAGCCGCCAACCTGGCGAGAACGTCACGTTGGAGGTGGCGCGGGACCAGCGATCGTTCTCGGCTCTCCTGAAGCTGGCGGAACGCCCAGCGGGGCCCCGAGGTGGAACGGCCGCGGCGGCGCCTGCTGCCCGGCAGGGCCTGCCTCGGCTGGGGATGTCCGCCAGGGAACTGGACCGCGACACGGCGCGGCGCATGGGCGCCCCCGACGGTTTGCGTGGCGTGGTGGTGTGGCGCGTAGACGCGGTGAGCGCGGCGGCCGACGCGGGCGTGGAGCGCGGAGACGTCATCCTCGAGATTGGTCGCCAACCCGTCTCGTCCATCGCCGAGTATCAGCGCCTGGTGAACACCGCCCGGCCGGGGGAGGTCGTGACGATCTACCTCTACAAGCTGGCCACCGCGCAACGTCGGCTGGTGACCGTCCGAGTGGACGAACGATGAAGCCACGCATCCTGGTGATCGACGACGAAGCGGCGATCCGCGACTCGCTCCGCATGATCCTCGAATACGAGGACTACCGGTTCCTGGGGGCCTCGAGCGGCCAGGAGGGCATCGCCCTCGCGCAACGCGACCGGCCGGACCTGGTGCTACTGGACATCAAGATGCCGGGCATGGACGGCATGGAGGTGCTGCGGTCGCTTCGCGCCACCGACGAGGGCCTGCCGGTCGTCATGATCTCCGGTCACGGCACGACGGCCACGGCCGTGGACGCCATCAAGTCCGGCGCCGCCGACTTCCTGGAAAAGCCCCTCAGCAGCGAGCGCGTGATCGTCACGCTGCGCAACGTGCTGGCCCAATCCGAGCTGCGCTCCGAGAACCGCGAGCTGCGGCTGGCGATGGAGTCCAAGTACGAGCTGGTGGGGCAGAGCCCCGCGCTCGACCGCGTGCTGGATGCCGTGCGGCGCGCCGCGCCCACGAGCGCCACCGTGCTGCTGCTCGGAGAGAGCGGCGTGGGCAAGGAGCTGGTGGCGCGCACGATCCACCGCAACAGTCCCAGGGCCGGGCAACGGTTCGTGCAGGTGAACTGCGCCGCCATCCCCGAGGAGCTGATCGAGTCCGAGCTCTTCGGCCACGAGAAGGGATCGTTCACCGGCGCCACCGAGAAGCAGACGGGCAAGTTCGAGCAGGCCGACCGCGGCACGATCTTCCTGGACGAAATCGGGGACATGAGCCCGAAGACCCAGGCCAAAGTGCTGCGCGTGCTCCAGGAGCAGGAAGTGGAGCGGCTGGGTTCGGCGCGGACGATCAAGGTGGATGTGCGCGTCATCGCCGCCACCAACAAGAACCTCGAGGAAGCCATCTCCCGCGGCGAGTTTCGCGAGGACCTGTTCTTCCGCCTGAATGTGATCCCGATCATCGTGCCGCCGCTGCGCGAGCGGAAGGAAGACGTGCCGGCGCTGGTGCAGCACTTCGCCAAGCGGGGGAGCGACGAGCACAACCTGAAGGCCAAACGCTTCGACGCCTCGGCCCTGGAGGTGCTGCAACGCTACCGGTGGCGGGGCAACATTCGCGAGCTGCGCAACACCGTGGAGCGGCTGCTGATCATGACGCCTGGCGACGTGGTGCGCGCCGCGGACCTGCCCCCGGACCTGCGCGGCGAATCGTCCGCCGCCTCACCAGCGGCCACGGCTGGCGCCGACGTGTCGCAGCCGAGCGCCAGCGGCGGGCTTGGTGGCCTGATGGGGCTCGCCACCCTTCGCGAGTTCAAGGACGCCTCCGAGCGCGCGTTCCTGGTGCAGAAGCTTCGGGACCACGACTGGAACATCTCGAAGACCGCCGAGGTGATCGATACGCCGCGCAGCAACCTGTACAAGAAGCTGGAGCAGTACAGCATCAAGCAGGAACTGGACGGGTAGGTCGCGCGCGGCGGCCAGCAGCTGACTCACTCGCACGTGATACGTCCACCGTGACGGTGACAGCGTTGCCGGGGCCTCCGCGAGAGTTCTGATCTCACGGGAGCGAACTTGCGGCGCGGGCGCAGTGAGCCTCCCTCGGTTACTGTTGAGCTACTAAGGCCGGCTCTCAAGACCGCAGGGTTCGTCGCAGTCAGCTGAACGACCGCCCGGTGTCCTTCACGGGCGCCACCATCTTCCTTCCAACCGACACATGGCCACGTTCGCTGTCGGCGACATCCACGGCAATCTGCCGGCCCTCCGCGATCTGCTTGGCCAACTGCAGCCGGAGCTGACGCCCAGCGACACGCTGGTGTTCCTGGGGGACTACGTCGACCGCGGGCCAGACAGCAAGAGGTGCGTGGACGCGCTCCTGGCGTTCGAGCGCGAAGCCGCCTGCGACGTCGTGTTCCTGCTGGGCAACCACGAAGAGTGGCTGCTCGAGACCTACGGCGACTTCACCAGCCACTCCTGGCTCCTAGCGATGGACGCGTTCGACACCATTCGCAGCTACTCGGCGGACGCCGAGGTGGTGTTGCGCGCGGCAATCGAGAGGGCCGACAAGCCGATTTACGAAGAGCGCGTGGCGCTGCCCTACGATGCGTTCTTCGACCAGGTCCCCGCGGCGCATCTCGAGTTCTTCAAGCGGCTGCGTTCCCACTACCGCGGTCCGGACTGCATCTGCGCGCACGCCGGCGTGGACCCACGCATCGCTGACCTCGGGTCCCAGACGCAACGCGCCTTCGTCTGGGGCGTGCACGCGTTTCCCGGGCAGTACCGGGGCCCGGAGGTCGTGGTGTACGGACACCACAACAACGCCACGCTGGACGAGGAGGGGTGGCCGTCCCCGACCGTCATCGGGCCGACCATCGGAATCGACACGATCGCCTACGGCGTGCTGACGGCGGTCCGGCTACCCGATCGGCGGGTGTGGCAGAGCGCGCGCCACCTGGTGTTCGAGGCCGAGTCGTAGCCCACTCGAGCCCGGGGGCCGGACCCAGGAGCCTGTTACGATAGTCCCGTCGTAGTCGGCTGGACGATCGCCGGTTTGCGTACGGGTGACGGTTGGCTGGCCCTCGGGCTTGTCCGCCGGCGCCAACGGCGTGGGCGGGAGGAAAGTCCGAACTCCACAGGGCAGTGCGCCGGGTAACGCCCGGGCAGGGTAACTTGACGGACTAGTGGCACAGAAAAAATACCGCCTTGGGCAACTGAGGTAAGGGTGAAAAGGTGCGGTAAGAGCGCACCGCGCCGGCGGTAACGTCGGTGGCAGGCAAAACCCCGCACGGAGCAAGACCAAATAGGGTGGCGTAGGCGGAGTGGCGCAAGTCGCTCGCGCTCGACGGACGGCCCGTCCGAGGCCACCGGGTAGGTCGCTTGAGCCCGCGAGCAATCCCGGGCCTAGAGGAATGATCGTCGCGCCCTAGCGCTCGGCGACCGCAAGGTCGCCGGGCGCGAAGGCGGACAGAATTCGGCTTACCGGCCGGCTACGACGCTTTTCACACTCACGCCCTGCCACGGCATTCCTGGTGGGCAGACCTATAATGCGAGCTATGCGACTTCGATTGTCGGGCCTCATCGTGCTGGGCACCGTCCTCCTGGCCTCGGCCGTGCTGCAGTTCTCGGGCTCCAACCTGACGGCGCAGGCACCGGCCGGTCAGACACCAGGCGCCGGACGGGGTCGAGGCGGTCGAGGGGCCGATGGCGCGCAGCCGCTGCCCGGGCAGGAGCGGGGGGCGCTGATTCGACGCCCGGGGGCCGACCGTGAACCCACGGTCCCGCCGCCCACGATCACCCAGTACAAGCCGAAATCCACGCTGATCGTGCCGCAGCATCAGGTGCCGCGCGCGAAGTATCCCGTCATCGACATCCATAGCCACCAGCCGGCCCCGATCACGGCCGAGCAGTTCGATGCCCTGGCCGCCTCGATGGAGCCCCTGAATCTGAAACTGCTGGTCAATTCCTCGGGCGTGTCGGGGGATCGGCTCGTCGAGGCCATGGCGGCCCTGAAGGGCAGCAAGCACAAGGACAAGATGGTCCAGTTCACGACCATCGACTTCCGCAACCCGATTGGCCCCGGCTTTGGCCTGGCCGCGGCGAAGCAGCTGGAAGCCGACGTCAAGGCTGGCGCGGTGGGCGTCGGAGAACTGAACAAGAACTTCGGCCTGACCGCCAAGAAGACGGACGGCAGCCGCCTGAAGCTGGACGACCCGGAACTCGATCCCGTCTGGCAGGCGGCCGCGCGCCTGAACATCCCCGTGTTCATCCACACGGCGGACCCGCAGGAGTTCTTCGGCGAGATGAACCTCCAGAACGAGCGGTGGCTGGAGCTGGCGCTCTACCCGGACCGCCGATGGCCGGCGCCGCCCAACCCCTCGTTCAACGACCTGATGGGGGAGCGCGACCGCCTGTTCAAGCGCCACCCGAAGACCACGTTCATCGCGGCGCACCTGGGCTGGCATGCCAACGACCTGGCGCGTCTGGGCAAGATGTTCGACACGATGCCGAACGTCCACGCCGAGATCGGCGCCGTGCTGTACGACATCGGCCGGCAGCCGCGCTTCGCGCACGACTTCTTCGTGAAGTACCAGGACCGGCTGCTCTTCGGCAAGGACAGCTACCAGCCCGACGAGTTCCCGTACTACTGGCGCGTGCTGGAAACCAACGACGAGTACTTCGACTACTACCGGGACTACCACGCGTTCTGGAAGCTGTACGGCATTGGCCTCCCCGACCAGGTGCTGCGCAAGCTCTACTACCAGAACGCGCTGAAGCTGGTGCCCGGGCTGC
>Ga0307505_10001844_pt1 | contig 15953 bp, 14 predicted proteins | sample 23_S_MG_FD_202183 | JGI IMG/M metagenome (GOLD analysis project Ga0307505, IMG submission 202183) | Soil microbial communities from Populus trichocarpa stands in riparian zone in the Pacific Northwest, United States - 23_S | ecosystem: Environmental > Terrestrial > Soil > Riparian zone > Trees...
AGCATGAGGCGGGCGGGACCGATTGGCTGTACTTAACGCCGACTCCTGTCGAGAACGCGGGGCTTCCGATATTGAAGGAAGATCCAGTTCCTGCAGTCTCTGAGTCAATTCAGCACGGAATCTTCAAGTCGTTCGTGCCCCCGCTGGCGCTCTACACACTTCTCGGTCTGATCATGCGCACAACACGGCGCGATCAGGATCAGGATTCGAACACAGATTCGGACGAGGTGAACGATGGCAGCAACTAGCCACAGCCAGTCGATTCAGACACGATTCTGGACACGTGGTACCGCGATACTGGGAGGATTGGCCGGGCTTGGCGCCTTCCTCTATCTCTATCGTCTTGTGTTCGGCCTGGGAGCCACTACCAATCTCGACAATCAGTATCCGTGGGGTATCTGGATCGCGATCGATGTCGCATCAGGTGTTGCGTTGGCCGCAGGTGGATTTACGACCGCAGCGCTGGCCGACATCTTTCATCGTGAGAAATACCACGACATCGTACGGCCCGCGCTCTTGACCGCAATGCTGGGCTACACATTTGTCGTAGTCGGATTGCTGGCTGATCTCGGCCGCTACTACAATGTCTGGCATCCGCTACTGCCCAGCATGTGGCAGGGAAACTCGGTTCTCTTTGAGGTTGGAATCTGCGTGATGATCTATATCACGGTATTGTACGTTGAATTTCTTCCGGCCGTGCTCGAACGGTTCCAAGGCCGCGTCCATTTCCCCAAGCCCTTACGCTTCCTGAACAAGTTTGTGGAGTCAGCGCTTGAAGTGGCCGACGCAAACCTTCGCCGTTTCATCTCGCTGTTTATCATCGCCGGTGTTGTTTTGTCCTGCTTGCATCAATCATCGCTGGGGACACTGATGGTAATCGCCGAAGCCAAGATGCATCCCATTTGGGCGACGCCGCTCTCGCCACTCTTATTCCTGCTGTCCGCGATCTGTGTCGGCTTTCCCATGGTGATTGTCGAATCGATCATCTCCGCCCGTTCGTTCCGGCTGGCTCCAGAGAAGAAGCTCCTAAGCTCGATCGCGAGGTACACCCCAATCCTATTGGGAGTCTATCTCTCAGTACGTGTCATTGATCTGACACTCCGTGGAGTCTGGTCGTCGGTGTTTGAAGGATCGATACAGAGTTGGATGTTCGCGCTGGAGATGATAGGCGGTGTCATCGTGCCGCTTGTATTGCTTTCGCAGGCGAAAGTGCGCAATTCTATTGCAGGTCTGTTCACGTCTGCGCTCATGGTTGTACTGGGGATCGTCCTGAATCGCATCAATGTGTTCCTAATCGCCTACAGTCCGTTGTACCCGGAGAAATCGTACTTTCCATCGTGGATGGAAATCGCAGTCACGATCGGATTGTTCAGCGGTATGATCCTGGTCTATCGCTGGTTCGTAATGACATTTCCTGTCATCACTGTGCACTCCGAGCCCACTAAGGATCATGGGCGCGTGATCCCGAAGGTCGAGGCAGCTCAGCCGCTTCCTACCAATTGAGGTTTGCTATGACAAAGACACTTCCGATGCTTGTGATGATTTTGCTGATGGGCGTTGTGTTGTCATTCGCTCAAAGCAAGCAAGATAAACCAGTTCACTCACCGGCGGTGCTGCAGCTCGGATGCAGTGCGTGCCACACATGTGAGAAGCCGACCGGCGATATCCCGTGCCTGATCGGCTGTCCGCGTGTGGACGCCGTAAACGAATCCGTCCCACATCGGCTCGAGGAAGGCCCGGACTCCGTATCACTCGGACGACTATCATCCATCTATGGACCGGCCCGCTTCGATCACAAACAGCACGCTGAGATGTCGCGCATGGGAGGCGACTGCGCCACCTGTCACCACTACAGCCCGGAAGGACGCATTCCGCCGTGCAGTGAATGCCATGATGGCGGCAAGAGTGAGTCGAGTCTTGGCATGCCGTCACTGAAGGGCGCATTTCATCGCCAGTGTTTGGGTTGCCATCGTGAGTGGTCGCATGAGACCAGTTGCAACGTTTGCCATCTTCCCATCGAGGGTTCCACGCTGGCTGCACAGGTCGACAAGACCGACATCGTTGGGATCGAACATCCCCAGCTTCTCGCTCCTGAGATGAAAGTGTATCACACGCCTTACACACCGGCGCCGGTAGTAACATTCTTCCACCAGGATCACGTCGATCTCTTCGGGTTGAGATGCGTCGATTGCCACAAGGAGGAAAACTGCGGCAGCTGCCATGATGCCCAAAAAACAGTGGCCATGACCCGTACTCCCAGCGAAGTGCACGCGGTTTGCAATGACTGCCACTCCGAGGATGCTTGTGGCACCTGCCACGATATCACAGAACGCGCGGCGTTTACCCACGCGTCAACCGGATGGCCACTCAATCGATTCCATCAGGGGCTCGACTGCAATTCCTGCCATCCCGCCGGCAAGCGTGTCGCCCGGCTCGATAATGACTGTGGTTCATGCCACGCTGGTTGGACACAGGCCAACTTCAAGCATGTCAAGGTCGGGTTGCAACTCGACGAGGTCCACGCGGAGCTTGATTGTGTTGATTGCCATCTCGACCGGCAGTACAATGCCAGCCCGATGTGCGGTTCGTGTCACGACGATGACCGCAATGCTTTCGATACACCTCCGGGAACGCGGGTATCGTCAGGCACCTCGAAGTAACCACACAGATTTTTACGGTATGAAAGAGCGGGCCAGCGATTGCAGCTGGCCCGCTCTTCATTTGATCTGTGCTACTTACTTTTCAGAATCAGGTTTGTCCGTCGCAGAATCGCCCGGCGGCGGAGCAGATGGCTTGACCGGCGGGGCAGCTTCGGTCTTCGGAGCTTGTGGCGTTTCCACCGGTATGACCGGCTTGGGCTGATTGAATACCGGATCAGCGGGATGTTCGTGACGATACACATCTTCCGGCATCTTTCCTGTATACCAGGCCGGGTTCATCGGGTAGACGGCCGGGCTGAACACCGTTGAATACATGTGCCAGATCAGAATGGCCAGTGTCGCCAACCAAGCTTCGTAGTAGTGGATCACCAACATGACATCGAGGAATCCCTTGGGGAAAATCGATACGGCGAGAGACTCTTCCCACATGAAGACGCCCGTCACAGCCATGATGACGGTGCCCCACACCAATGCCCAGTACTCCGCTTTCTCCACATAGCTAAAGCGTCCGAACTGAGGACGTGAGGTCGATCGTCCGAGATTGTACGCGAGCAGCTGCCTAAATTCCGAGAAGTCCGACTTCGCCGGCATGATATCGGCGAGGAACTGGCGACCACGGGGACGGAAGAGGTATCCCAGATGCCAGAATGCCGTGAGCACAAAAATTACAGCTGCAACACGGTGAATCACTCCACGCAATGGGAAACCGCCTTCGCGCCCGAAGAGAAGCTGTGCCCACCACGCTTCGGAGAAGCGTAGCGCGAATCCAGTGATGACCAGAACGATGAATGACACCATGAGAAATGTGTGCTGCCAGACCTCGTTCATTGTCATGCGGACAATCTGCTTTTTCACATTAACCAAGTGGATCTGCTTGCGCAGATCGACCGCCCAGTGCAGGAGCATGCCACCGATAACGATGGCAATCACAGCGATGTAGATGTTCTTGATGTATCCGGCCATGGGTGTGCGGCTCACGCCAGGAGCGCCATGAATCGGCGCGGAGGCCGCGGCGACAGAAATACCGGGATGGCAATGACCGCAGGTGCGTTGCAGATTGGCTTGATGAACCGAAGAAGTGGTGTCGCTTGAGGGCAGAATTTTGTGCGCGCCATGACACGAAGCGCAATTCGCTACGGCGATATCGCCTGTCTTGCTCTTGAGGCCGTGGTAGCTGTCGATGAATGTCTTCAATCGGCCGGTGGGCACTCCGTACTTTTCATTTAGACGTGCCGATTCATGGCAGGGAGAGCATGTTGCTTCCGCCACCCGGCTCGGGCTCACGGGTGAACGCGGATCGCGGAGTGGCAGTATGCCGTGCTCGCCGTGGCAGTCGGTGCACACCGGCGAGTCGGTTTCACCGCGCGCGGTCAACTGACCGTGGATTCCATCCCAGTAATCTTGCTCTACATTGCTGTGACACTTTCCGCATGTCTTGGGGATGTTAAAGTGATTGATTGACGATTCGACATGGCCAGCCGGTAGGATCCGATGCGCCGTGCCGCCGGTTGAGTGGCAATCGTTGCACGTCGCCGCGACGTGCACACCCGAGGTTGAGGCGCGTCCGTGGATGCTGATCTCGAACAACTCGACGGGATGCTCCAGCGGGATCTTGTGCTTTTTGACCAAGTCGACATCTTCATGGCACTTGCCGCACGTGCGCGGGAGATTTGCCGGATTGACAGTCGAATTGCGATCACTCGATGCCAGGATGTTGTGTGAACCGTGGCAACTCTGGCAACTTGGGATGTCCTCACCCACTCCGACTTCAAGGCGACCGTGCGATTTGTAGATTGCCGCAGCGTCTTCGTGACAACTACCACACGTCACCAGTGCCAGTTTCTCCTCATGCGGAAAATCCGTCACATCTGCCAAGTCGCTGTGGCAACTGACACAATCGAATCCGGCGTGTACTGACCCCCCGACGTGGTCGTCGGTCACGACCAATGAATCCGCGCGGGTGCCGTAGTCCTCGAACATGTCACGCGTACCATGGCAATCAAGGCAGGCGCTGTTGTCTGCCTTGGCTGTGGCAGCTGCCGCGAATGCAATGAGCAGGGAGAAAGCCAGAGCGCGTGCATTGGCTCGGGTAGTACGGAGGCAGATTCGTGAATCGCTGGCGTCGGACATCGTTTCCTCTCGCCTACGGGGAGATCATCGCCCCGTATATAAATCCTACGTGTCTATGTCCGGTTTGTCAACGTTACCGGACCACTCTATGACATCGTGCGAGATGAGAGACCCAATATTGTCAGCGATAGGCCTGTCAGAAAGATCAACGCTTCGGCAGATTCTCAATCGTTGGGGTTGGATTCTCTTCTTCCATTGCCAGCAATTCGTGGCAGGTTCCGCAATCCTGCGAAATCGTGCGTCCGTCGGCCGATGCGTGCGCATCGTCGTGGCAACGGAAGCACCCGTTGGCATACGTGTGGCCGATTTGATTGCGGTACGTTCCCCAGGTGATTTTCATGCTCGGGAACACATTGCGCAGGTAGATGTCCGCGACTGTTGCAGCGGCACGTTCAATGTCGACCGATCGTTGGAGAGAGACCTCCGAGTAGTTCTCGCTGTAATACTGCTTGAGTCCGGATTTGATTTTTGTCTCTGCCTCTTCGCGTGTTGGATACGGATCGGTCAGCAGCCGTACGCTCTCGCGCTTGACAAATGGCAGATCGGTCGCGATTTCTCCGGCGGTCATCGCCTGATCGACGGCGACCTCCGGAACCTCGAAGACATGCGAGGGGCGGTTGTGGCAATCCATGCAGTCCATGGTGCGTCGCGGCATGGCGCGTAATTCTTCGAGGGAGTACGGTGAATCAGCCGCGACATACTCGACCTCTTCGCCATCCTGGTGAATCAGACGAACATATGGAATCGTATCGCGCTGGTGGTCCGTGGCCACGTACTCCACCTTGTGATTGAAACTGGTGTGCCAGTGGATGCCCTCAGCATCACCGCCAGGTAGGCCGCCGCCTGTCTTCATCAAAAGAACATTCTTCAAGGGGGAGTTGGCCGAGTCATCAGTGTAGTGCGTGTTCACGATAAGTTTGGATCCGTGGAACTTCTCGGGCCAGTGGCATTGCTCGCACGTTTCGCGCGCCGGACGGAGATTCTCAACTGGCGTGGGGATCGGCCGTTCGTATGTCTCGAACATGACCGCAAACACTTGACGTGTCCCGGAGAGCTTTGAGCGCACGAACCAGTCGGCGCCCTCACCGATGTGGCAATCAACGCAGCGCACTCGGGCATGCGGAGAGCGTTGATATGACGTCAATTCCGGCATCATGACCGAGTGGCACACTTCGCCACAGAACGTCGTGGTATCCATAAACACGAGACTCTCGTAAGCCGCAGCCGCCATGAACGATAAGACGAGGGCGGCAGTGACTGTAAGCATGAGAATTCTGCGACGAGTCGAAGACTTGTCGAGATCGATCTCCACTTTGATCAGGCCGGATGATCCACCTGTGGCCAATGCCCGGCGACGCTCCCATGCTTTTCCAATTGGAATAAAGATGATGCCGAATGTCGCGATCGCAGGAAGTATCAAGAAGGCGACAACGCCGATGTAGGGATTGAACTCGAATCCGATCCAATCAGCGACGAGGACGAACGCGACAAGCACAAGACAAACAGAGAAGATCAGGAGGCCCGCAAAACTGATGAAATTGCTGGTTAGTGTTCTGAATTTCATTCCTGATTACCTCCTTGCCCAGTACAGCGGAGTCGGGATCCCGCGAGGCAGGTCACGAGTCGACGCTGTGCGTCCGTAACGTACCCGCGACGGGTAGCTCTGTCAATGACGGTCGGGCAAATCCTGACAAAGTCTAACGACATTCTGACCTCTAAAAGGAGCGGGCCGTCCATTGGGCGGCCCGCCTTAACTACGAACAGTCTTCTTATCTCGTGCTACGCCTACGGATTGGCTAGCATCCACGCTTTGGTTCCGGCCACAACAGACTCGGCATACTTCTTGTTGTGCACTCCCAAGCTCTTGTCATGGTGCAGCAATAAGAAGTTCAAGACTGCTCCGCGTGAGTCTGCCGTTGCCGGCGCTGTGGCGCCGTTTGTCGCGTACTCTCTCGAAGCCGCCAGCCATCCGCGTGTGACCAACATGTCACCCAATTCATCGAGGGATTCTTCAAATTCGGCCTGATACGAGTTCGTTTCGGTCGTAGCGACGGCGTCTGTTGTCCAGCCGTGGCATGTGCAGCCCTTGGAATTCACTACGACTCCGCCCGACCCTTCATAATTGATTGCGAAGCTGTGTCCGCCGGCAACCACATTTGCAGGAAGTGGGGCCATGTGACAAGTTACGCAGCCGTTGGTAATGCCGATATTGTGGGCGGCATCCGTTTCGTATGTGGTACCGGGAAAAACGTGCGCGCCAGTGCCGGAGAGGATGTTCCCCTGAGTGGCGTAGTGTGGCCCCCAACGCGAGGACGTGATCGGCGACGGTGAGTCGAGCGCAGGAGTCAGAGCGCGCGCTTGATGGCAAACTACGCATGTGTTGCTCAACCCTTTGTTGTAGTCATCACCAATCGTCATCTCGACAGATTCGGTCATCCGCAGACTGAAGTTGTCATTGGAGTGCGGCGCGTGGCATGCAAAGCAACTGATGTGGGATGATTCTTCCAGCGGCGCTTCATCTCCTGTAGCGACGTAGTGCTGGAATCCCTCTGTCGTGTGACAGCGTGAGCACTCCGGGCCAGCATCGGTGCCACGACGCACATACGTATCGCTCAGATTGTGCCCCGAAATCGCAAACTGATCCTGGATGGGCCGTAGATAGTTGGCCATCGTGAAATCATCCGTGTGGCAATTCATGCACGTTGACGTCCCCGGCGGGCCCGCCGGTCCTTCGTCACCCTCGCAACTGGCAAGACCCAACAGCAGTCCGCCGATGGCCAGAGGCGCAAAGGCTCTCAACCATCTTTTCATCTTGTGCTCCTTTCCCGCGATTCTAACATCTTATGTTACGCTCCAAAGTCAGCTATATGCCGAGGTACCCGGCTGCTCAATCCACATCACTACCATGGCACTTGCCGCAGAACCCGACCCCGGACGTTCGGCTTCCGTTGTCGTGACAAACAAAGCACACGGCATTCGGATCATCATGCCACGATCCCTTGGTGTCTTGCATAAATCCCTCGGGATGCGGCGATCGGATCGTCTTGTGACATTTCATGCAGGTTGGTTCGGCTCCGCTTGGTTCGTGGCACGATGCGCACGCTTCGATGTCCTGGCGAGCGAATTCGGCGTGAGTATAGAACTCAAAATTGGCCATGTCGTGCCATACCGGACGCAAACGATTGGCATCATTCTCCGGATTATGGCAGGCATTACAGAATGACTGTGCCTCATGGCAAGCGGCACAATCCATGGTCTTCGACCGCGCATCGCTACCATGTGTCCAACGGTAGTTCAGGTCATGTGCGCGCTGGAGGATCAACAGGTCTTTGCCTTCATGCGCGGAGGCCATCGGTCCGATCCGATCGGCAGGTGCAGTTTCCAAATTACGAACCGCGAGACCAAGCGCAGCGCCATCGTGGCATTCGGAGCAGTAGCTTTCGCGGTGGCACGTTTCGCAGGTCTTCGCATCGCTGCGAGCGACAATCGAGTGATCCAGGACCCAGTCGGCTTGATGGTCCTTCGGACGAAGCAATTGCACCTGTGAGTGACACACGTTGCAGTCGTCGTTGACCTCGCGTTCGCCGTGGCAGTCGGTGCACATGGCCATCGACGGCATCCCGCCGGACGGTGCTTTGGTGGCTTTCGCGATGTCTGAGTGGCAGGTGACGCACTCGAGCCCTTGAGCAATGTGCTTCGAGTGGTCGAAGATCAGTTCGTGCTTCGGCGTGGCCCAAGGCGATGAGCCATCCGCCGGCACGGTCCAGTTCATCTCGGCCTGATCATGGCAGACGTAACAATCATCTATGCTGGGCAACAACATCGATGCTGCGGTGGTTGACGAACTGGCCTCTTTGTGGCAATCCAGGCAGGCCGCTTCGACATCCTCGATGTGCAGTTTGTGATTGAACGGGACCGTTGGAGTCTTGATGCCTACAGCATATGTCGCGAACAGCATTGCCCCGGCGGCCATCACCATCATCGATATCAGTATGCGATTCTTGGTCATAATCCATCCTTCCATGGTCGATCCCTCAACGAGACATCGCTAATTCTGTCCGCCGAGACGGTTGAAGAACCACCAGGAGAAACGGGCGATGAATCGGATGTCCGACTCGTCGCCAGCGAATGAGGTCATCGTCTTGAGGTCCTGCAATAGATACTGCGCTTCGAGATCCAATGATGATTGTGGCATCCACTGCCAGCGTACTCCGGCCCACGCGGACTTTTCCGAACTCGATTCTTCCTGCTCCTCGATCAGCTCAAAGCTCGAGTATTGGGAGCCGGCTCGTAGTGTCCACTTCTCGCTAACTGGATATGTGATGTCGCCAGATAGTGCCGTTGTCGTTCCCGCGGCCCCACTCTTCGTGTGCAGCATGACTGATCCATAACGATGTGAGACACCGAGATCGATGCGTTGCGCGTCATTGTCGCCGAGGGTGACGAGTGCGCCACCGACAGTCAATGTCCAGTCGGGGGTTACTCGGACATACAAGCGCAAACGGCCTTCTCTGTATTCCGAATCGCCAAACACCCAGAAGATTGAGTTGTAATCGATGCTTGGTTGGCGATAACGGTACTGCCCCTGGATACTTACCGTCGATGTCGCATTCCAGCGCGCGGCCAAATGCCCTCTTGCGATTCGCATCCGTGGCTGGTCGTACAGGAGATTTCCGTAGACAGATCCGAATGAAACGATAGTCTTGCGCCAGTCGATGCCGAAGTTACGCGTCGCCAAATTGTCGACCTCGACGGCCCCATAGGAGCGCGTTATGCGCTTTTCTGAAAATGTCAGAAAGACTGTACCGAGTGACTTACTACGGTTGCCAAGACGGGCGCCGACAGCATGACCCTCGTCGAAGTCGATGCTCTTGAAACGGCCATCATCGGGAGCAAGCGAGCCAAGGTATCCGCCCACTTCCCAGCCCTTCAGAAATCTCAATTCAGCCGAGCCGCCGTCGATGCCAACCGAGCCGCTGGCCCAGCTAAGACGATGACGACCAACTGTCATGTCGAGCGCGTTCGCGAGTTTGCGCCAACGAGCATAGAGGTCGTAGACGTGATAATCATCAACGTTGTCGCCTTGGCTGCGTGAATCGAGACGCCCGCGCATAGTCGTGGCGATCTCGAGATCGTTGCCGGCAATCCGGCCGAGTCGCAATCCAAGCGTGCCTGAGTTCTGCCAATGCCGGGTGTCGGTGCTGTCCAGTTCGCTGCGCTCCCAGAGGTAGCTTGAAACCCCAACACGTCCTGAGAACACGGTAGCGTGCGACACAGTGCTGCAGGCCAGCACAAGAAACAGTCCGAGCAATGCGAAGTTGCGGTTCATGAGATACCCCACTCGCCGATCACAAGCGTTATATCTGCTGTCAGGCGAACCACTACGCGAGCTGATGTTGTTGCACTCTATGCCCAAACTTGGGCGGGAGCAAGTGCTATCTGGAGCCCCAAAAGCCCTCATGATTTGTGCCCTCCGCTGGTCTTCTCACCCCGACGCTGTGATTGCTTGCGTTCCAGTGTCTTCACCAGGTCTTCAAGAGTGAGCGAGGTGAGCGATTTGACGTATTCTTCGCGAAATTTCTTCCACGCGTCGTGGAGCGCGCATGGCGCCGAGTCGCTGCACTCCTCAAGGCCCAGAATGCAACTGCGATCAAAATGTGTCGGGCCATCGAGGGCCTCGATGACCTCGCTGACGCGGATGGATTTGCGAGGGCGGGCCAGTACAAATCCCCCCCCTGGGCCCTTGGTTGACTCTACAAGCCCACGAGTTCGCAACGTATGGAGGATTTTTGAGAGGAACTGCTTTGGGACATTCTCAGCCGCGGCGATATCCCGTACCAGCACCGGCCCGGATCCATTCACGATCGCCAGATGGATGAGAGCCCGGAGTGCGTACTGTGTGCTGGTCGAGTAAATCACATTATCTCCGGAGTAGAGGATAATCTACTCATCTAATATACGTCAACAACCGTTTCGCGCTTGTCGCATTGAATGTATCGGCCTACTGAGAGAGAGCGGCCAGCCCAACCGCGAGACAATGTCGTAACATATTGATTAACAATGTCATAGAATTAAATCCGCGGGGAACAGATGGAAATTCTTGAGGCTCGAGGTTCTGATTACTTGACAATTCCACGGATCAACTGTATTTAACCGATAAGTTAAATAACGAGTAAACAATGCCAATCTCAACTTCCGACCGGCTCAGTTCGACCTTCGCAGCATTAGCTGACCCAACGCGTCGTGCCATCCTGTCCCGGCTGGCTTCCGGCGAGGCATCGGTCAGCGAATTGGCCAAGCCGTTTGAGATGAGCATGCCGGCAGTATCCAAGCACCTGCGAGTGCTCGAGCATGCCGGCCTGATCGAGCGCGGGCGTGACGCGCAGTGGCGACCGTCGCGGTTGAAGGCCGAGCCGTTGCGAGATGTTGCCGACTGGGTAGGACACTACAAACGTTTCTGGGAAGAGAGTCTTGATCGATTGGATGAATATCTGCAGCAACTTCAAAAAGAGGAGAAGAAGGATGACGGCAATGAATGACGCGACGGCTCCCGTGAAGCCGTTTGTGATTTCCCGCGAGTTCGATGCACCGCGTGAACTCGTGTGGAACGCATGGACTGAGTCGGAACGCATCAAACAATGGTGGGGGCCAAAAGGGGCCGTGGTCGAATATAGCAAGTTGGATTTCCGAGTGGGTGGCATGCTTCACTATTGCATGAGATTCGCCGAGCAGGAGATATGGGGTAAGAAAGTCTATCGCGATATCACCAAGCCCGAGCGGATAGTGTTCGTGAACTCGTTTTCTGATAAAAGCGGCGGAACCACGCATCACCCAATGAGTCCGACCTGGCCTTTGGAAATGCTCACAACCGTGACATTCAATGAACACGGCGGCAAGACAACTGTGACCATTGAATGGATCCCGATCAATGCGTCAGCCGCAGAACTCAAGACGTTCGACGAAGGTCGCGACAGTATGAATCAGGGATGGAGTGGCACGCTGGGTCAATTGGCCGAGTACCTTGCGAAGGATTGAGCGACAGCGGCCGCCCGCGAATTCGTCATCATGAAATACGGTGCCGTTGAGGGCATGAACCAAACACTCGAACGTCTTGTAGAACTGGTGGACACGCTGACCAAGGAGGGTCGATGAACAATCAATCTATCGGCGCGAAGTGGGTGAATTGGGCGCCGCAATTTCTCAGCATTCTGCGCATTGTGGCGGCGTTCTGCTTCATCCTCTCGGGGACAACCAAACTCTTCTCGTTCCCGGTGGGCATGCCCGATGGAAGCACCGCGGAATTCATGACGCAGGTATGGATCGGAGGTGTCTTAGAAGCATTTGGAGGCGGGCTGGTCTTGATAGGATTATTCACTCGCCCCGTCGCGTTCATCCTCTCTGGGATGATGGCTGTGGCCTATTGGCAATTTCACGCGCCGGGGTCATTTTGGCCGACTGTGAATGGCGGAGTGGCTGCCGTGATCTACTGTTTCGTGTGGCTCTATATTTCAGCAGCCGGTGCTGGACCGTGGAGCATCGATGCAATGCGAAAGAAGTGATTGCCCGAACCACGAGGGCGTTGCTTTATTTTGTGGAGAGTAACGTGAGCCAATCTGATGATGAATTCATAACGCTAAGGAGAATGTGATGGGACTCTATGTTGACGGATTCGTTGTGCCAATTCCCAAGAAGAATGTGCCAGCCTACCAACGCATCGCAAAAATAGCGAGCAAGGTCTGGAAAGAGCATGGCGCGCTCGAGTACCGCGAATGCGCCGGGGATGATATGAAGATCAAGGGCGTGGTGTCGTTCCTCAAGCAGATGAAATGCAAACCCAACGAGACAGTCATCTTCGCGTGGATTACCTACAAGTCGCGCGCCCACCGCGACAAGGTCAATGCCAAGGTGATGAAGGATCCGCGTCTGACCAAGATTATGAACGACAAGCCGCCGTTTGATTACAGGAAGATTTTGTACGGTGGGTTCAAGACCATCGTAGAGGCGTGAGAACCGACCTGATAACGGGATGAATACTGAATATCGACCTTTGTCTCCAGATTCGCAAAGAGCCCAAACGGCCAGCGGCTTATTAAAGTCCGTAGGATTCCGAGCAATCATGCGCGGTTGCTCCATGTCCAGTTCCGGATCTCTGGCATGTCCTGTCCGTGAATGCTGATGTATTGCGTGTGTTCGATGAGCTTGTCATTCATCATCTGTTTCACACGGGCGCCGTCGGCACCCAACTGCGACACACGGTTTATCACATCCTGCACCAGGTGAAACCTATCGATGTCGTTTAGCACCATCATATCAAATGTCGTGGTGATGGTGCCCTCTTCTTTATAGCCTCGAACATGCAAGTTGTCGTGATTGGTGCGGCGGTAGGTGAGCCGGTGGATCAACCACGGGTAGCCGTGAAACGCGAAGACAATCGGTTTGTCATTCGTGAAGAGCGCATCGAAGTCTTCATCGCTTAGCCCGTGCGGGTGCTCCTTGCTTGGCTGCAATTTCATGAGATCGACAACATTGACCACCCGGATCTTCAAAGCAGGCAGCAGCTCTCGCAGAATGGAGACAGCGGCGAGTGTCTCGAGCGTTGGTACGTCGCCGCAACAGGCCATCACCACATCCGGCTCGGCGCCTTGGTCGTTGCTGGCCCAATGCCAAACGCCGATCCCTTGTGTGCAATGCGCAACCGCGTCCTCCATGGATAGCCATTGAGGCGCCTGATACTTGCCCGCGATCACGACATTGACGTAATGTCGACTGCGCAGACAATGGTCCCATACCGACAGCAGGCAATTGGCGTCCGGAGGCAGGTACACGCGCACTACGGCGGCTTTCTTGTTGACCACATGATCGATGAAACCGGGGTCTTGATGGGTAAAGCCGTTATGCGCTTGCTGCCAGACATGAGAGGCAAGCAGATAGTTCAGCGATGCAATCTTCTTGCGCCACGGTAACTCGGCGGAGACTTTCAGCCACTTGGCGTGTTGGTTAAACATGGAGTCAATGATGTGAATGAACGCCTCATAGCAGTTGAAAAGCCCATGCCGACCCGTGAGAAGGTAGCCCTCGAGCCAGCCTTCACACTGATGCTCGCTCAGCATCTCCATAACCCGACCATCCGTCGCAAGAAACTCATCGTGCTCTTCCGTTCGGGCTTCCCACTGCCGGTCGGTGGCCTCAAAAACGGCGCTCAACCGGTTGGATAGCGTCTCATCGGGACCGAAGATCCGGAAATTGCGTTGCTCCCGGTTTAGCCGGATCACCTCGCGGAGGAACTCTCCGAGCGCGTGAGTGTCAGAGGCGTCGACTGATCCCGGCGACGGCACATTCACTGCAAATTTCCGAAAGTCTGGCATGATCAGGTCGCGCAGCAACAGTCCACCATTTGCATGCGGATTGGCACCCATTCGCCGCTGGCCCGTAGGAGCAAGCTCGGCCAATTCCGGCATGAGTCGGCCTTTATGATCGAACAGTTCCTCCGGCTTGTAGCTCTTCATCCAGCTTTCAAGCTGCGTGAGATGATCGGGATGATCGGAATTCACCAGAAGTGGCACCTGGTGTGCCCGGAAAGTGCCTTCAACCTGAAGGCCATCGACCATTTTGGGGCCGGTCCACCCCTTGGGAGATTGTAGGACGATCATCGGCCAGCGCGGCCGAGTGGTGTCGTTGTTGTCCCGCGCATTCCTTCGGATTTGCAGGATGCGCTCGATGGTTTCCTCCAACGTGCTGGCCATGAGTTGATGCATCTTCTCAGGCTCATCACCCTCGACAAAATGAGGTGTCCAGCCGCAGCCACGCAGGAACTGCTCCAACTCCTCACGCTCGATACGAGCCGGTAATGTCGGGGCGGCGATTTTGTAACCGTTGAGATGCAGAATAGGTAGCACGGCTCCGTCGGTGATCGGATTGAGGAACTTGTTGGAATGCCATGCCGTGGCCAAGGGACCCGTTTCTGCTTCGCCATCCCCGATTACGCAGGCGACAAGCAGTTCCGGATTGTCGAGAACAGCCCCGAAGGCATGGCTGAGTGAGTAGCCCAGTTCACCACCTTCGTGAATCGAGCCTGGACACTCCGGTGAGACATGGCTGGGAATACCGCCGGGAAACGAAAATTGCGTGAACAGTTTCTTCAGCCCTGCTTCGTCTTGGCTGATGTTCGGATAGATCTCACTGTAGGTGCCCTCGAGGTAGGTGTTTCCCACCAGCGCCGGACCTCCGTGACCAGGTCCTGCGATATAGATCATGTCCAGATCGAATTGTTTGATAACTCGATTCAAATGCACGTAGATGAAGTTCTGTCCAGGCGTCGTCCCCCAATGCCCGAGAAGATTTGGCTTCACGTGCGATAGTTTCAGGGGCTCTCTCAGCAGGGGATTGTCGTAGAGGTATATCTGGCCGACCGACAGATAGTTAGCGGCGCGCCAGTAGGCATCCATCTTGCGAAGCAGCTCCGGGGAAAGTGTTGGGCCGGTCATGGTTCTATTCTCCTTTGTACAGCGTCCCAAGTTGCCGCCGACGCTGATTGAATTTCTACCTGAGCGGCACACAAGCACGCGCCGATGAGAAAGACACTTCGGAAAGGTAGATCCAGAGCAGCAATGCCATGATTCTACCAAACGTACACGGCCCGCCGATCGATCGGTTATGCCAATGCTGCATCTGCAACCGTTTCTGGTGGTCGTCTCTGGCGAGCGTTTCGCACCAATTTTACCATTTCCAAGATGAACAGCGGGATCGCGCCCAATGCGAGTAAGAGGAGGCAATCGCTGAGCGGCATGTATGTTGTCTTGAGGAATCGACCCAGCAGGGCGTTGTGTTGGCTCCATACTTGAAGGCCGATAGAAGCGACAACCACGAGAACGAGGTTGATGTTCGTGAGAAGGGAGATGCGCCATACGGGTTTTGTCTCGCTGCGGGCGCCAAAAGAGCGCAACAGTTCGGAAAAGACCAGGACGGCGAAGGCGTACGTCCGAGCGGTTTCTGTCGTTTCTGTCCTCAGGACATAGAGGTATACCGCGAGTGCGACGCCCGCGGTGAGAAGACCTGTAAAGGCCATCGTTCTGAGAAATCTGCTGTTCGTAATGCGCTCAGACAGGTGGCGCGGTTGTCGCTTCATCACATCGGGATCGATGGGGTCGGTAGCGAGGCAGAGTG